>OBLN01000506.1_pt1 | contig 14241 bp, 17 predicted proteins | sample 1519301 | NCBI WGS metagenome assembly OBLN01 (sample SAMEA2452533, study PRJEB22499) | sediment metagenome | reverse complement strand
TTCTCGACTGTCCCGTAATGGTTCGTTACCGATGCTGAGGCTTCCATAGAAGCTATTTTGTTCTGTCTCTGTTGCTCCTCAATCTTACTGTACATCATGGTTTCATAGGCACCGGCAGCAGCAATACCTCCGGCAATTGCCAGTGGATTGAAAGCTCCAGCCTTAGCGATCGAAAGTCCGATCCATGCTGATGTAAGTAATGATACTGTCTGAGCTTCACCGTACATCTGGTGTTGGAGGGCATAGCTGGATGCCATGTGTCCAATCATTGCTCCTGTGGCACCAATCATCAATGTCTGGCGTGTGCTCCATGCAAAAACGGATGATTTAACTGCAGCATTCTGAGCCTCAACTGCTACAGTGGTTTCAGTAGTTGTAACGGCAAGCCTCTGTTGATACCCTGATGCGATAGCTATCTCTTTCCAGAGTGCTGCTGCTGTGGCTCTATAATTCGCTGTGGTCAGTGACAGATCCATGATGTCGTTTGACAACATACGAGTGATACCCTGCATGATCGCAAGTCCACCTGCAAGCGTCAGAACAACAAGTGTAAGACTGCCTGCCACGGCACTAAAGACAAGGACAACTCCGGCTGCACTCTTGAATACCTGTGGTATCCGGTTAACGACCTCAACAATAATTGTCAGCCCATAGTCAACCAAGTTGACCATTGGTTTTATCGCCTCACCGACCTGCGCTTTAAGTATAGTTAGTGAGTTGGCGATACGCTGCAATGCATCTGCGGTGTTATCTGTCACCTTGTTATACATGTCCTGAGTAGTGCCTGTCTTCTGGACCGCACTGGTTACCTGATTCCAAAGTTCAGGTTCAGCGACAAGTAAATTGTTAAGCGCGGTTTGCGCTGTTACTTTACCACCGAGCAACGTAGTCACTTCTCGGACGGCAACGGCCTGATCACCTGCAGACTGGACATAATCCCTCAGGCCTGCGACAAGGGTATCCATGTCGTAGAACATGTCATCAGTTATCCAATCGAAGTGACTCATGAACGCTTCACGGACACTATCTTTTGAGAACTGTAGGAGCATCTGCCTGACTGCTGTACCTGTGTTCGGCAATCCGGTCGAGGACAGGATACCAAGCATGGCTGACAGTTCCTCTACATTCAGTCCGGCATTGTGAGCTGAACTGGCTGCATACTCGAACCAACCTACAAGGTCGCTGAGTTCTGCTGTAGATGCGTTGGCAGCATTGATCATTGCATCAGTGATCCGCGTTGTCTCACTGACATCCATCTGCATTGCCTGCATCGTTCTAATGATACCGTTAGCGGCCTCATCGAAATCAACACCGGCTATTGTTGCAACCTGCAGTGCATCAGTTAATGCCTGCTGGTTCTTTGTTACATCGATACCGGATGCTGCGAACCTCTCTGCTGTCTCTGCAGCATCGTTCAGCGCATAGGTCTGACCAGTAACTATCTCGTAGAAATCAGACTTCTCAAGTTGCTTTGCAAAGTCCTGGGACTTGGCGGAGTAGTCTGCGAATAATTTGTCGAACTCCCCATAGGTATCGACCGTGGCTTTCATCAAACCGTTAAGTGCGAGCACGACAGGAGCTATATACATGCTCAGAATGTGGAATGAGAAACCTGCAGCAAAAGCATCCTTGGAATACTTCTTGTTGGCAGAGATGCGCTCCTCAGCTTCCTGCTTGAGTTTTGCAGTTCGCTTCTCCTCTTCTGCATTGGCCTTTGCAGTGTACTCTTTCTGCTCGACAAGTTTCTGACGCAGCTCTCTGCGCAGGATAAGTGCACGTTCTCTGGCTGCTTTCTGGTTCGCATTGACCAGCGTTTTGTCCATGCGAGTGAAGGCTGTGCTGAAATTGCTTGCAGCCATTTTCGCATCAGCTTCTATCGCTTTGCGACCTGCTGAGATGCGGGACAGGATGGACGGGTCAATTGCGCTTTGTTTCGGGTTTGTGTAGTACTGGCGGTTCTCACGGTTATTAGACCATGATGCCATCACCCCACTGTCCAGAGCACCTGTGTTCCATTTTGCTCTAGCCTGTTGGATCTGTCCGACATACTTGTTCTGGACATACCAAGTGTTCATACCGTTAGCAGCATGAACTTCACCGGCTGCAACCATCTGCCTCTGAATACCTGCAACACGCTGCCGCCACTGGTCAAGTTCACGATAAACGGTTGCCATACCGAGTATCTCGGCACGTAGTTGCACTTTATCGCTGAATGTCATACATACCCCTGATTATAGAACACTTCTCTTTGATGTCTTCCAGACTGTCTCCTTCAACGATGTCCAACGGAGATGATGAACTTGGGAACCGCTTGTTCATTTCCTCTTGGAATTGTGCGGCGCAACAGTAGTGGAAATGGATCTGAGCCTTTGTCAGATCGTAAGGATTAGTCACCAATCGATAACTTGTGTAATCGTGGTGTAGTAAAAAATTGAGTTGCTGTCCGCGATTACTCTTCGCGAAAGTCAGCTACTTGGTCGAGTGCTTCTGGCGTGTATCCACTGATACGCTGCACTTCCTTACCAAGCTCTTTGATTCCAGGGATCTTCTTCATGTCCTCTATTGAGAACTCGTCTGTGAAGTCCTTCATAGCCTTGTATGCTACATTGTAAAGGAACTCGTTGTTCGCTTTGATGAACTCGAAAACATTCACATCGTCTGGAATACCATTATCGTTCATATCCTTGAGCTTGTCAGGTGTGAGCCCGAAAGCAAAGTCGAGTGTTGCCTGATCTTTGAGTGTGTTGAACATTACAAGCTCACACTCTTCCATCTCTATCTCAGAGAGTGGACGAATAAAAACAGTACCTACCGGAAGTTTATACTCACGTACATCACCTATCCCTTTGAGGATCAGACTATGGATATCAAAATAATTCTTGTTCGGTGTCATTTTATATCATTCCGAAAAAGGTGGGATCAGGAAAGTGTTCCTGTTGCTCCACCAGAGTTGTTGGTTACGAGCGTCTGACCGTTGTTAGCCATGCTCATTCCGAGTGCTGCACCTGAGAACTTCATAGTTGGGGCTCCACCAGAGTTGTCAATGGTCTGTCCAGCGTTGGTTATGACACAGTTATCAAACTCTACACTGTCAAAGACCCAATCATCAGATTCACCGGTCTTGACTGCGATACCGACTTGGAACATGGTTCCTACTGCGGCTGCAGCCCATATCTTACGACCGACAGGTGTGTTGACACCATACATCTCGAAGTCGAAAGTGAATCTGCGGTTCTTGAAACTGTAGCCGATATTCTCGGCATCGATGGAGTCCATCACATCTTTAGGAAGATCTGCGGTAGGTGCGAAACTGGTGATAGGAGAAATGAGATCCTCTCCTGCATCAGTGATAAATTTTACAGCAAGACGAGCTTGCCAGTTAAGAGGTTCAGCCATTTAAAATCACCTTAGACAGTTACCTTAAGGTTAACGTTGATCATGTGGAACGTTCCGGCATACTCGATTGTGACATCGGTATCGATAGCCCTTGTAGTGCGAGCTGTAGTTATGAGAGCATCCTCTGCATCGGAACGTGAAGTCGCATCCTTAGCGAGTGCGGACAGGACAGGAATTGCAACAGCGAAAGATTCAATCTCGGATGCATCCACTGCGTTCTGCAGTACACCAGCCATCTTTCCAGCCAGTGCACCAAGGCCTGCCTTGTTGATCCTCAGGTATCCAAGAACACCAGGATTTGTCAGAGCTACCTTGAGCTTGTAGGAAATGTCATCGATTGTACGCCTGACATCAACATACTGCACACCATCTGCAGGAGTACCGAGAGTGTACACTGAACCGAGAACATATGATGTACCAGACAGGTATGTTGGATTGACCAGCGCATTGATCTGTGCAGATTCCAGAGCTGTTATCTGTGTGCTTGTGAAACCAGAGGTCTGCACGATACCTGCAAGTGATTTCAGAAGTGGTGACTCCCAAGGTTTGAGTCCTGCTATCAGACCTGCAACTGCAGCAGCTACGTCATTGTCACTGTTGTGAGCAATACCGAAGACCCTGTTAGTGTTTGCAGTGAGCAGCCCACCGATAGCAGATGGCATTGTGGTCGCATCCTCGCCCTTATCGAGCATGAATACTCCGATACGATCAGTTCCACCTGCTGCACAATGGTTTACAAGTGCATCTGAGATGTATGCATCTGCAATGGTTTCTACGGTGTTTGCGAGAACTACGATCTGGATGTCCTTACCTTCAAGTTTTCCAAGACCGGTCTGTACATTTACAAGACTTACAGTTGCAACATCGACAGCCCAAACGCAAGAGGCTCCGTTGAGCAGTGCAAGTTTTACAGCTTTCCCGAGATCAGTGGACCCGTAAAGGTCGTCCGCTTCTGCGTATGTTCCGACAAGAACTGGTTCTGCGTTACCAGACCCACCGGCACCTACAATCCCCACTGTCCCATAATCACGGACATTCGCAGTGTAAAGTCCTGTAGTATCAACATTAATATTAACAAAATCGATTCCCATGGTTATCAAACCTTAGTTAAAAATAGTAGTTTCAGAATAGTCGTCCTGAGACAGAGTATTCGATATCTGTTCAAGGATAGGACCATCTTCATCTGTCAGTGCTCTACTCCAGTAGTAGGTGTAGACTACTTGCACATCAAAGGCAAAACCGAAAACATTCTCACGTACAAAGACTGCTGATATGTCTCTGGCTTCACTCACATGTTGTACATCAACATAATAAGGTGCCAAAGTAACCTTCAAGTTAGCAAGTATATACTTGCGGAGTTCTGTTGCGATCTGACTTGCAATCCAGTATCCGCTCTCGATGTATTCATACACAACAGTGAAAGTCTCAGAGTCGGCAGGAGTGCTTGCTCCTAACCATTCCACACTCTTACGGTCACTACCAAGGATATAGTCTACACCTGCAACAAAACCTGCAATGGATGTTATACTCAAGACAGGTCCGTTGGCGAGTGTATAGCCCTGTGTTCCAGTGCTATGCACAATCTCTTCTGTAGCCGATGTTTGTGTATCGAGAGCCGCGACCTTATATATTAAAAGAGATGTTTGAGCTTCACCGGACTGTAGTCTTGTCTCATCTGTGTAGACAAGTTCACCGATAAATTTCCTATATGAAAGTCCATCGACAGGCAGACTGAAATTTATTGTGGGACCCTGAAACTCGCCAAGCGGGTTACCTCCGAATGTCTGCTTCGGTGTTACCTCAGTACCATTCACAGTATATGTGACCGGTATCATCTGGTTCAGAACTTTCTTAACTTCATTGCTCAGCATTATTCATCATCCCACTTTAATCGGTAGTTCCCACCTTCGTTGACAATCTTTCCATGTGCAACTTCGACCGAACCCCACGCACCTTTTTTACGAGTTGGTGCTGCGCGTGAAGCGGCTCCTACAACAGTACTAGGGTCTGCAGTTCGTTTTTCACGGTCGAATGCAATGCGAACCTTGTTCGCTACATCTGAGACACGGCGGGTTATGTCGTGACCCATCATCATGGCCGTCATTTCGAAAACAGAACGAGCCGGTGTAGTTTCATTACCGTACTCATGGATCAGAGCCAGATCTCTCGGTGTGATGTTATTCGAGTGGCCTATCACAGTGGTGTCATCAAAGACACCCACTTCGAGAATGTCATAGTTCTGTGACGGAACATGTGTATGAATGAACTCGATAGACTCAAGCAGTTTACCGGTTTCGTACAGTGGTGTATCGTTGCCCTCGACAGATATTCCACGCTTCTCTCTGTTCGCTACAGTTGCAGGTTTCAGTGGTGGAACAATCATATCGTTCTGAAAAAAGAAGATAAGCTCATCAGCCCAAGCCTCTGCGACAGCTCTAGTGCCTTCTTTGGCATAACTTGTTGCAGTTACACCGGCAACGTTGTAAATGTACTTACCCATGTCATCGAAGAGTTTGTTAATGGCCTTCTCAGGTGACAGGTAGACCATTATACCATCTCACGATGCACGATATATTTGATGAACGCTCCGAGATCTGAGTAATCGAACTGTTCAGGCAGTACCTTCCAGTGTGATCCATTGGTATCTACGAGTTCATCACCGGCTACAAGTAATCCCTCACTTACCGGCAAATAGAATTTCTTGGTTCCAATAGTGGAATATCCGAGGTCAAGTACCTGTTGTATATCCTCAGAACCTAATGGTTGAAGGACTCCGTTAACAGTCTTGCTCGTTGCATTCCCTTCGTAAACCTGTCCGTTATATTCAATCTTCTCAATGGAGAGGACAGTGTATGGGAGTGAGAGTTCAAGCAATGTTTGTGTGAAATCCTCTATCATTGTCTCGCCCTGTGGAATCCATTCTTAATTTTGTTCACAAGTTCACGGTACTTCGCATTGCTCTTATTCGACATGTCGAGTGCAACGTTAGCGCCCTTTACTCCGTTCTCTACCGTGACATCACCGATCTTCACTTTGCGACCGGATGAACTTGCACAGGCTGCATAAATAGCATCAAAGTGTACTGTTGCTATCTTGTATGCAAGCAGTTTAGCGAGTGTATTATCCTGAACCTTCCTACCGATACTGTAGAATGTCATCTTCACAACATCAGCATCAGAGATCACTTCATCAACTGTAACGAACCGATTCTCTGGATCAATGTCCACCGGTGTTACGGGAATCTTCTCTGAATAGATAGTCACAGGTACTTCCTGTCTGAACATATCAAAGTCGAGAAGTGAGAAAGCTCCTCCAAAGTTCCTATCAAAATAATAGCGGTTAGGAATCCTGTATATTCCGTCTGTTTCTTTCGTGAGCTGTACACCATATTCAAACTTACAGATGTCAGGGATAACGTCAGCCTTCACACTACCAATCAGGAAATCGATTGTAGGATCAGTTAGTGCCGTAGCAGCTACTCCAAGTTCCAGACGAATAACGTCAGCTACCTTCTGGAAAAGAGTTTGAACAGGAACCTGTCCTGATTCACTCTCTCCATCTGTGAATGTCACACGATAGAAGTTTGCATATGTACCCGCAGCGTCTTAACGCTCTCATGCATTTCCTTTCAAGTAAGATAGTTCATGAATGGTGCGGGCATGCAAAACCACCGCAACCAGTAGGGGACGGACAGTTCGTGATGGTTTCATACAATGAACTGCAGAAGCACGAAGGACATTCACTTGCAGTCTGTACATACTTCGATGGCAAATACTCAGCAGTCGAGTGTGAAACCTGCATGAAGGTACTGTACGGGTGGGATGAGAAATGACTGTAAACGAATGTCCTGCCAAGTGCGAACACTGCAATGGATGCTCTGAGTGTAGAGTTTCAAGGCATCACTATACAGCAGACTGTCCTAAATGTGAACAGTGTTTGGATGACCACGGGGTATGACCATGAGCTTCAAATGGAATGTAGATTGGTGTCCTGAGGACGAAGCTAACATCGAGGTTGTTATCTGCAAGTGTTGTAAATATCCGGCTGATTTCAAAGACGATGACTATATTTGCGTCAATGAGAAATGCAAAAATACAACAGCACTGTACTTCGCTGGTTATACTCTATTTTCAAATGATGTGGATGAGCCGGAGTCTCAGTTCGAGATAATTAACCTGACTCCTTTCGAATACAAGTATGTCTGCGATAAGTTTCACTATGCTGCGGAGCATTAACATGGAACCTTATGAAACATATACGATGCCGGATGGCAAAGAACTACGAATATATCAGGACACTGACCCACTAAACCCTCGCACCGATTGTGATTGTAATGTTGCTATGATGGTGTGTGATCATCGAAGGTACAAACTTGGTGATGCGAACCACGACATCAACTTTAATGAATGTTCATCATGGGAAGATGTCAGAGAACAGATTGAAGAAACTTACAGTCCTTTTGCGATCAAACCACTATACCTGTATGACCATTCAGGTATAACCATCAGTACCACACCATTCAGTTGTCGGTGGGACAGTGGACAGGTGGGTTGGATCTTCATCACCAAGGAACTCCTTGACAAGAGGGAGATAGCAGAAGAGAACCGGACAGAAGAGAACTATTCTAAGTGGCTTGATGGTGAATGCAACGAATATGACCAGTTCCTTACTGGTGATGTCTACGGATTCAGAGTGATCAAGTACTCGAAGTGTGAATCCTGCGGATACACGCATGAGACAGAAGAGGACTCCTGTTGGGGATATTTCGGTGACAACTGGAAAGAGAACGGACTCTTTGAAGCTGCAGGATATACATCAGAAGGTGTGTCAGCATGACAGAGAAGTGGTATCCAGTTGAGATTATGGGAATGAAACTGCTGGTCATGGAAGGCTGGCGTGGTGAGACAAAGTATGTCAAAGCACCTGCATGCCTGCACCTGTACCATATCAGACATTCCGATGAGGATTTTTGTGACCCTGCCACCATCGAACCGAATGTGTGGGTGAACCATTGGGGACTTGCCCTTAGTAATGAGGAATTGAAGTTCGAGAATCCGAAGGACCCTTACATAGTACTGCCAGACGAGGATGGGAACAGTATTGTGGACGCAGTGTTTGGCGGACAGGAACCAGTAGACCCTGTGACGTATTTTGCAGGGTTGGGGCAGGAGGTAGAAAAATGCAGTTAATGACGTGTTGTCAGTGTGGGAATCCAATTGAGCACGGCAATCTCTGCGCTACTTTCGATAAAGGTCACTACAACGAACATGAGCCAGAAGACGTTGATGAGCCGGAAGGTTTCGTCAGTGATGAGAGATTCCCATGTCCTGAGTATGGGTCAGATTTGCTTTGCATTCGCTGTCTCAGTGACATTACAAAGAAGGGGCTTGACTTCACTTATGTTGAGGATGTCGTGTGCAAACACTGCAATGAGATGACAGTTCCAAAATACGTCAGAGCAGATTCTCACAGTACTTACGGCTACTGTAGTAGCTGTGGCTTTGATCAGAGTGTGATACTATGAAAGACGAGTATAAACGGAGCTGTCCTTACGAGCTTCCGAGCGGAACTACGGTCATAAGTGTGGATGCAGTCCCGCTTCCGACAGAGGGCACTGATAACACCGAACTCATAACCGTTCTTACCGGCGGTGCCGGATACAAGCGAGGTTACAAAGGTGATATGGCTGTGTACTTCGGTATCGGCTCACCTGAGTTCGTAGCATTGCAGGGTAAGAAGGCCAGCTTTGAGCAGGCTAAGAACTTCTATCCTCTCTTACAAGAGGACCAATACAGGCGGTGATACGATGGACACATTTGATCTGGCAAGACACCACGGACATAAGCTAACATCACAGGCAATGTACTCACCGGACGGTCCTGAAACAGACCTGTACTGTGAGACCTGTGATGTTGTACTGTGCACACTATATCCTGAGAAATCAAAGACGCGGATCGGTGACAACGGAACCGAGATACCTTTCCCGAAAGATGCTGTGGTAGCAGTTGCAGGCTTTGTTCGCGATATGAACAATGTCGAGGGAGATATCCCGCTCAATATACTTCCTAAGCTGGAAGAGGTTGAGAGATATCTCGAAGGCGATGACAGCATACCGTTCCCACGGGCTGACATCGAAGAAGTTGTCAACTATCTGTGGGGTGCTGAGGAAATACATTACGAAGAGAGTGACGAAGATCCTGACCACATCTTCTGTAAACTAGTGAGAATCAATCAATACCTGACAGGTGATAAAAATGATAACGAATGACATGGGACTCATCCCCAACAAGGTTCATCTTGATATCTTCGCGAAGGATCTTGATTGGGAGACAAAGGAACAGATCTACAAACTCATAAAGCACCCTTCTGTAGTGGGGCAGGTGGCTATAATGCCGGACGCTCACCTTGGGAAAGGGTGCACCATCGGGACAACACTGAGGTTCGGAGAATCGATAGTGCCTGCTTGGGTTGGGGTTGATGTTGGATGCGGAGTGCTCGCATACAACCTAAAACCACAAGAACCTGACCTTCCTGCCCTCGACAAACTGATCCGCAAGGCAATACCTTTCGGACATAACAAGAGGTCAGAGAACGAAGGGAGAGCGCTGCTCTCTAAATATTGCAAGCCGCACATATTGCACAATGCAAACGCAGTAGCGCGTGAGCTAGGTGGTAAGACCAATCCTGCTGAGCAGATCGGAACCTTGGGTGGTGGAAATCACTTCATTGAGATAGGTTACGAGTGTGGCGATTACTGGCTTTTCATCCATTCCGGAAGCCGTCATTTCGGCAAGACGGTTGCAGACTATCATCAGCAAAAAGCTGTTGAACTGTGCAAATCCATGAGCATTAACATAATGCAGGGTATGGAGTACCTGCCTATGAAATTAGGTGGGGAAGATTACCTCAGTCACATGAGAGTTGCACAGGAGTTTGCGACAGCCAACCGGTATGTTATGATGCGTATCATTCTCGATATACTCGGACAACCATATAATGCGGAGCATTATTTTGAGAGTGTCCACAACTTCATAGGTCCTGACAATATCTGCAGGAAAGGCGCTATCAGCGCTTATGAAGGTGAACGTGTAGTGATACCGCTCAACATGGCTCAAGGGACCATCATCGGAACCGGTAAAGGCAACGCACGATACAACTTCTCAGCACCTCACGGAGCTGGAAGGAAGTACGGACGAAACGAAGCCAAACGCAAACTGAACGATGAGCAGGACACCGAGATGACCATGGACGAGTTCAAGTCAAGGATGGACGGGATTTATTCTACATCGGTCGTTGAAAGAAACATCGATGAGTCACCGATGGCTTACAAAGCACCGGAAGATATTCTGCCACATCTGGTAGAGACGGTTGACATAAAATATTTTGTACAGCCGATCTACAATGCAAAGGCGTGAGTACTATGCGGAGAAGATGGTATGAATAATCGTGCAGTAGATTTACGCAGTGACAATGATAAAGAGAACAATGTTTATCGATATCTGGATGTATCGACTGGTAACATCACACAGAACGATAGTGAATTACTTGCTAACTGTAAATCTGTTATCGTTGTTAACAGAGAATATGGTCACTTTGTACATGTTAGAGAATTGTACGATACTAAATTTACAGAGATGGTCAACGAAGGTTTCAGTGAATCATTCATCAAAGTGATTGTTAAAGCGATGATGCTTGATTGTAGCTGGATACTTTTTGATGCTGATGCTGAGTTACATCAGGACTTAGATAAGTATGATTGGTAGTGCGGAGCACTATGACCAGATCCTATCATTCTCGAAGTCGGAGAAGACGGCGCAAGATACAGTGTACACGACAGCGCCGTTCTTACCGAACTCAAAATAGAACGCGGCGAGCTCACGGCATCTATGATCCGGTAGTAGAACGCCACGACATATACTGGAATTAAAGGAGATTATTATCATGAAAGTTACTCTTAATTGGGAGCAGTCGCTCAACCAATACGGTGAGCGTGTAATGATTTTCAAGGGCGGGCAGAATGTCCAGCCTCTTGACACATTACCTCTGCAGTATCGCGAGAAGGATACAACAATGGATGTTGGAATGGGTGGAGACATCATCATATCAACTCCAAACAACACTTATGTGCTTAAGGAAGGTACTGAGTACACTGTCGAAACTGCTAAGAAGATCAGGACAGCAGTGAGGACGGCAGGTAAGAATCTTGATAAGGTCAACAAGAACATCAAGAAGCTTGAAAAGAAGTGGGTCGGTCGTACCGTCCAGTTCGTAGTTTAAGCGGGAAATTCATCCCGCTCTTATTTGTCTCCGTAACTCAGTTGGCTGGTCACCGGTTCAAGTCCGGTCGGAGACTTTGAGCTTAGCTCATTACTATTTTACATTAGTCGTGCTATTGCTATTTAAATGCAGGAAGTTTACACGGATTCTTGAGAATAAGTGGCATACCACTATTGCGGCAGTGAGTTCGAGTTTCCTTTGTGTAGTTGAATAATATACATATGATGCAAATCTTGCTCTTTGCAGTATTGATGATGAGTTATAATTTACATAAAAAGAATATCAAGTAGTAGCTTTTTTATAAAAATCATCCTTTTTACTATTTTTAATTCCATTAAAATCCACTCCCACAATACTTGTTGTACGATTACTACCAGTTAGATATTTAATAACACACTTCATTTTGTTTTTCATGGTTTTGGATAGGTATCGTAAATGTGAAGGTACTTCCTTTCCCAAATTCACTTTCAACACGTATTTCCCCTGAATGCATCTGTACATAGTACTTAACAATTGAAAGTCCTAAGCCAGTTCCACCATAGACACGGTTAGAGGAGGAACTCACCTGCTTAAAAGAGTCAAAAATACGTTGTTGCTCGTGCACAGGGATTCCAATGCCATCATCAGATATCGATATCTCAATATTGTCCCCATTTATTTTGCAATCGATCCATACTTTGCCTTTTATGTCAGTGAATTTGATGGCATTGCTAAGAAGGTTGTACATGATCTGTTTGAGCTTAATCTCGTCAGCATACACTTCTATATCTTCACACTCGTCATTGAACTTGAAATCAATGGATTTCTTCATTATCATAGGTTCCATTGAAGATATGACCTCAGCGATTGTTTTGTGCAGATCTGTTTTTTCAGGTTCAAATTTCATATTGCCGGATTCAACTTTGGAAATATCGAGTATATCATTAATCACATCCAGCAGATGACTCCCACTGTTTAGGATATTTGAAACATATTTCTTCTGTTTGTCATTTAAATAGCCAAATGTGTTATCCAACAGAACCTGGGAAAAGCCGAGAACTGAATTTAACGGCGTGCGTAATTCATGGCTCATATTAGCGATAAATTCCGATTTGGTACGACTTGAATCCTCTGCAAGGATTTTAGCTTCAATAAGAGCAAGTTCTGCCTTTTTGCGTTCGGTGATATCGGTTAAAAATAACGTAAGTCCGATAATATTTCCCTGATTGTCTTTAAGTGGGCTGTATACATTTTCATACCACCGCCTTTCAAGTGACGTATCTCCATATTCTTCAATTAGGGTAAACGCTTCGCCTGCAAGTGCCCTATCAAAGTTCTTTTTTGCTTTCTCTTTATCTGCATCATTTTTGATGTAGGTGAGCATACTGATTCCAACTTCAATACGGACACCCCATATTTGCTCCATTGTTGCCTGGTGATTTGTGTTGAAAGCAATGTAACGATACTCTCTGTCAATAGCGAATATGACAACATCGTTAGGACTTTCAAGTACTCCCTGCAAGAGATTGTATGCCTGCCTGTACTCCTGCTCAGTCTTCTGCAGTGCTTTTTCGGTTAGTTTACGCTCGGAGATATCAAGAACAAAACCATCTACTATGAAAGTTTCTCCTTTCATGTAACTGCTCATTCTCGCGTTAACTAATATCCAGATGTTCTTACCATCTGAGCATACGATCTCATATTCAAAATTCTCAACATGGCCTTGATCTTTAAGGATGTTTATTAGTTCTTCACGGCTTTTGGGATTAACATACAGCTGTTTCCCCATCTCCTGGAAGTAACTCGTGGCTTGCTCAGGAGTATTCAGGCCTAAAATACGGGCCATCTCCGGATTTGTCTGAATCACTTTTTTTTCGGAGCTTATACGGAACATTCCCACAGGGACATTATCGATAAAGTTCTGGAGCTTTACCTCATTCTCTTTTAAGGCAGCCTGAGATTTTTTGCGGGTCAACTGGTTCTTAAGAATACTTCCAAGTAGCACTGTTCCAATCGGATAGATCAGCATTACTGGCAGGCTTATCTCCCTCATAACCTCCAGAGAATAAGGCCATGGAAGCAATAACATGCAAAGAATCATGACAACGTGTACAAGAATACCTAAAGCGTATAGATCGAACTTGCCGAAGAGCTGTTGCATTCTTTCATAATAATGCCTCCACAATAGTCCGAGTGCCACAGCGCTAACTGTTGTCATGACACCAACAATTGCACCAACACCAACAAGATAGAGACGGTAAGAAATAACAATTAATCCTCCGATAACTGTAGGGAAAAATCCAAAGAAAAGACCAACTATGCTTAGCAGAATGGTACGTGTATCATAGAATACTCCCGGGGCAAGTTCCCAAGGGTTCAGCATCAAGGCAATACCTATCAGACCAATAAATATACCGGCAATTGCACTTTTCAAACGTGTATTCATCTCTATGTTAGAGAAAAAAACATCATATAGAACAGCTAGTGAAAGCAGTAAAGCTGCATTATTGATGATTGGAAGTAACATTTCACTGTTCATGTAATAACTTTCTCCAAAGCAGCTTATGTACCCTAATATGTCTCTTACTT
>OBLN01000505.1_pt1 | contig 14246 bp, 9 predicted proteins | sample 1519301 | NCBI WGS metagenome assembly OBLN01 (sample SAMEA2452533, study PRJEB22499) | sediment metagenome | reverse complement strand
TTTGGCGGTCAATCAGAAACCTTCGGAAAGCTAGTGTGGATATATTGTGACTACTTCCTTACTATCAGAAGAATTGGAGCCCCTGAAGGCGGAAATAGAGCAAGTTCAGCTTCGGCTTGCGGCATTGAAAAGCGAGTTGGTTGCCGCAGACACGGACGCCGAGGTCTTTGCTCTTGAGCGGCAACGCTTTGATGCCTTGCGGGACGTCTGCAATGCGATCGACCGCCTGGATGAATTTGAAGCTGTCGAACTCTTTTGGGAGGGATTGTCGACCCATGCTGACGGCGTTCAGCATTTAGGCCGGCTGCGCGAGCGTATTGACCAGTTTGAGGGAGAAATCCAGGGGGTCCTTGACCGGCAGCAATCGCTGCAACGTCAGATTCGGCACTGCTTGGATCAACTGGAGATTCTGGACGAAGAAGTAAGCCAAGCCTACGCCCGCGAAGAGCGACGACAGGACGAACTTGTCGTTGAGAGAGAGGCCTCGCCGATTCCATATCGACCGATGATCATGCCCTGGAGCAATGACAGCGAGAGCGAAAAGCGATACCGCTTCGCCTTGCTCATTGCCCTGGTCCTGTCGCTTGGCTTCGGAGGAATCGTCAATGTTTGGAAATTGCCGGAACCCGATCTGTCGGCACCGCTCGTCATCCCGGAGCGCTTGGCGATGCTGGTCAAGAAACAGCAGGAAAAGCCGAAGGAGGTGCCCAAGCCCAAGCAGAAAAAAGACGAAATAAAGCCGGAAGAACAAGTCGCGGAAACGCCGAAGGAGCAGAAGGTCAAGGCGACTCCTGCCGAACGGGTGGCGGCGCGCACCAAAGTGGAAAGTACCGGTGTCATGGCCTTTAAGAGCAGCTTCAAGGATCTCATGGATGAAACTCCGGTGGCCGGTCTTGGTCTTGAAGCCCGTCTGAGCAACACTCCTGCCGCACCGGCAGGGGCAGCACAGGCGAGCCGTTCCTTGGTAGCGATGGCGGCGGGAAGTGGTTCCGGCAGTGGTGGAATAAGCAATGCTGCTGTGAGCACCAATCTTGGCCGTGGTGCCGGCGGTGGCGGTGGAAGTGGCATTGGTCGTGAGGGTGTCGCTTTCACGCGGGTCCAGAGTGATATCGCCAGCCTGGCAGGCGAAGAGGCACGGCCGCTCAGTGAAGGAGCGGGGCCGGCGCGCACCGACGAAGAGATTCAAATTCTGTTTGATCGTTACAAGGCGGCGCTTTACCGGATATATAACAAGGAATTGCGCAAAGATCCGACCCTGCGAGGAAAGATGGTCCTGCGCATTACCATCGAGCCGAGTGGTGAGGTTTCCGCCTGTAAGGTGGAGTCGAGCAATATCAACTCCCCTGAATTGGAAAAACAGGTAGTTGCGCGGGTCGCGAGGATCAATTTCGGACCCAAGGAAGGGGTGCCCAAGACGACCATCCTTTATCCGATCGATTTTCTCCCCGCCGGATAAAAATTCGGGAGAGGGGAAGGGCTTACCCTTTCCAACTGGTTTCATGACATAAAAGCCCTGGCCTTGTTTGGCTGGGGCTTTTGTGTGTGCGGTTACAGCCATGGGATTGACTGTAGCCGTTGCTTGATCTTTTAAGAAAGGGTGCGTCTCTTTGGCCCTTGATGGATTTAAGGTGCTTCGCCTGGCAACGACGTGTTTCATATTGGTGCATCGCGCCAACTTCTATCCTGTGTCATGGCGCACATGTGTGCTCTCCCGGTGAGGCAAAACGCCGCCACATTTCTTTCCGGGGGTGGCGCTGGGGGTGGTGACGATGCCGGTACAGTCTTCGATCATGCCCCAACTCGCTCGCAAGGCCTGAGATTGTCTTAATTTGATCGCTTTATGGGTTAGCGCTGAAACCAAAGAAAAGATAAGGTGCTTCGAAGCCTGAAACGGCATGACTTTTGGATAAAAGGCTTTCGAGGTATTGAAAAACGTCTCCCCTTTGGTGAAATGCCCGACCCCAGTGTCGGGAGATGCGGTTACTTTTTCGTTCGTATCAAGGCTGCCCATGCTGCGATTACTGCTATTTTTGATTCTATTGCTTCACGCCGCTCCAGTCTTCGCCGCGCCGTTAACGGTGGCTTTCTATTACGCCGACAACCCGCCGGCTGCCGAGCTGCAGGCTTTCGATATCGCCGTAGTCGATCCCTCTGCCGGCTTGTCTCCCTCAGAATATCGATCCCATCACAGTGAGCTATTTGCCTACGTCAGTGTTGGTGAGGCAGAACCCTTCCGTTCTTACTACGCCGAGCTGGAGCCCGCCTGGCTCCTGGGGGAAAATCCCGCTTGGAAGACCAAAATCCTCGATGTTGCCGACCCGGCTTTTCAGGCTTTTTTTCTTGAGCGAATCATCGATCCTCTGTGGGAGGCGGGGTATCGGGGCTTTTTTTTAGACACCCTCGATTCCTACCTGATTCTGAACGAAGACAAACGCCAAAACGCCTTGCGTGCCGGTCTTATCACCATGATTCGCGGGATCAGGGAGCGCTACCCGGAAGCGCGTCTCATTTTGAACCGGGGCTTTGAAATTATGGATGAGGTCAGGGATGTGACCCTGGCCGTGGCCGCCGAATCTCTTTTTCGCCGTTTTGATCCCCTGACCGGTATTTACGGCGAGGTGTCTGAGGCGGACCGGCAGTGGCTGCTGCAACGGTTGAACGAGGTCCGCAGGGCCGGACTGCCGGTCATCGGCATCGATTATGTTCCCCCTGACCAAAGGGAGTTGGCTCGTGCCACCGCTGGTCAAATCAAGGAACTTGGCTTCATCCCCTGGGTAACGGATAAGGATCTGGCTTCTCTGGGGGTTGGCGCGGTGGAGGTGGTGCCGCGCCGCATCCTCGGACTCTACGACGGTAGTGAGGGGCCCGATCCGGTCTACAGCAATCTGCAGCGCTACGCGGTGATGCCTTTAAACCATCTGGGCTATCAGGTCGAGCTCCACGACCTGCGTGAACCGTTGCCGTCTGGGATTCTGGCGGGCCGCTATGCGGGGGTCGTGGTTTGGCCCAATTCCGACAGCTCCGGTGGCAGGCAGGGCTTGGCGCCCTGGCTGGAGCGGATCATGGCGGAAGGGATCAAGGTGGTTTTTCTTGACCGCTTTGGTCTGCCGGTTTCTAGCATGACCCGCTTTGGTCTCCACGATCTGACGCCTACCGCTCCTGCAGGGGACGTGCAGATCGAACACCGCGATCCCTTGGTCGGCTATGAAATAGCGCCCCGCCCCCGACCCTCAAATATCCTGCCGATTCGTGTCGGTCCGCAGGATCGTTCTCTGCTGGTTCTGGGAAGTGGCACCGAAACTCTGTCGGATGCCGTGGCCATCACCTCGTGGGGGGGGTACGCTCTGGAGCCCTTCGTTATCACGGAGACGGTGGGGGATCGCGCGCACTGGGTCATTGATCCCTTTGCCTTTTTTCAGCAGGCCCTTCGCCTGCCCCTGGTGACGGCTCCCGATGTCACCACGGAAAACGGGGTGCGGCTGCTGCTGACCCATATCGATGCCGATGGCTTTGAAAGCCGGGTAGAGCGTCCCGGCACCCCCCTGGCCGCTACCGAGTTACGGAAGCGTATTCTGGAGCGGTATCGTCTGCCGACCACTTTTTCCGTCATCACCAGCACCCTGGGGGATCGTGGTGACGTCTCCGATGAGGCGGCCCAGTGGCGAGAAGAGGCTCGCCAGGCATTTGCCCTTCCCTGGGTCGAGGCAGGCAGTCATACTTTTTCGCACCCTTTTTACTGGCAGGATACTCCCAGGGCCCGGGAAGACTATCCGGAAAAATACCTGCCCGTTCCCGGTTATTCCTTCAATCTGGAAGCGGAGATTGCCGGCTCCATCCGGTTTATGGAGGAAAATCTGCTGCCGCCCGGAAAAAACGTCAAGCTCCTGCAGTGGTCTGGCGATTGTATGCCGGGCGCTGATGCCCTGGCCGCGGCCTATGCAGCCGGCGTCGGCAATATCAACGGCGGCAATACCATCATCACCGAATCGGATCGCAGCCTGACCTCCGTCGCTCCTCTGGGCGTGGCCCGTGGCGGCTACTACCAGGTCTTTGCCCCCAATCAGAACGAGAACATCTATACCAATCTGTGGACCGGGCCCTTTTACGGCTACCGGCGCGTCATCGAGACCTTCCGTCTCACTGATTCTCCCCGGCGGCTCAAGCCCATCAACATCTATTACCATGTTTATTCCGCCACCAAAGAGGCCTCCCGTCAGGCCTTGGAGGATGTCTATGACTGGGCCCTGTCCCAGCGTCCCCATGCCATTTATACCTCGTCCTATGTAGACAAAGTGCTGGATTTCAACCGCACGGTGGTCGCTCGCCAGCAAGGCGGCTGGCTCATTCGTAATGCTGGTGAATTACGGCAGCTGCGTCTGCCCCAGACAGCCGGCTATCCGGATCTGGCCCAAAGCCGCAATGTCTTGGGGTGGTCCGACCATGGTGACAGCCGCTACATCCATCTCGGCCCCGGGGGGGAGGCCTTGCTGGTGCTTTCGAACGATCCGCCCCGCCTTCCATATCTGCGATCGGTGGGGGCTGAAGTTCTGGCCTGGAAACGTCATGACAGGGGTATCCGTCTTGAGATCGAGGCCCATTTGCAGACCAGGGCGACGTTCGTCGCGCCAAAACAGTGCCGCTTGAGAGGGATGGCCGGCCAGTCGACTTTTTCGACCACGGACAAGGGATCCTTGCATACCGCTGAACTGCCGGAGGGTAGACATGTTCTTGAACTTCTCTGCCCTTGAAAATCCTTCGCGGCGGGAGCGGTTTTCCCGACCTCTCGCCGTTATTGGGACTGCTGTCGCTTTTATGGGGGTTTTGGCGCTTTTCTACCCTGAACAGGAGCTGTTGAACCTGGTGCGGCAGGATGATACCAAAGGGCCGGCCACCCGTATTTATCTGCAGGCGCTTTTGCGGACCCGGCCGCAGGATCATGACATCCGCTTGCGGCTGGCGGCCCAATATATGGATGTGGAACAGTATCGCCAGGCCCTGCGGGTGTTGGACGCCGCGGTCGGGGAAGTCTCCGCCGCGGAGCGCGAACGCTATGCCGAGCTCATCGTGGCCAGCCTCGAACGGCTCTTCGCCCTGGACCAGGCCGAAGGCTGGCGTCAGCGATTGGAGGCGCTGGGGCGAAACGTCGAGACCACCGATCCGACTGAACCGGATGCTTACCGCCGCCGTGCCCAACATGTTTTTGACCAGATGAGCACCGCCACCAGTCTGGAGCAGCGCCGTTCCCTGTTTTTCAGGGCGCTAAGGATTTTGCAGGAGGGCAATCTTCTGCTGGAGGCTCTGGTGGCCGCGGATGCCCATATCGGTCGACTTGCCGGCGACCGCGAGACGCTGATCTTCCTCACCCGGCTGGCCCTGTCCGCCAATCGGCCCGACCTGGCGCAAGTCTATATCCGCCGGGCTCTTGGCCTACCGAACCCGGGGGGCCATCCATGAGAGGTCTCGCGGCGCTGGTATTGGGCGGTCTGCTGGTCATTTCCTCCCTGTTCCCCGGGGGAGGGCGGGCCGAGGAGCGGATTACCGCTCCCTATGATCAGGAACTCTATAACTTGAGCTACGAGGTTTTTCTGGCCAACAGCAAACCGGCCGATGCCCTCGGGGTGGCGGAAAAGGCTCTGGCCCAGCAGCCGGATCACCGGGGTTGGCTGCGGCGGGCGGCTCAGGCCGCCGACTGGTCCAATGAGCCGGAAAAGGCGCTTCGCTACTGGTTTGCCCTGGCTTCGCGCAACGAAGCCGCCACCGTCCGTGCCATCCAGCTTGCCCGTAGCCTGAACGATCTGCCCCGTCTCAAGGTGCTGATCGGTTATCAGCTCGCTCGCCACGACGATCCTGCTCTCCTGCTGGAGTACATTCGTCTGGCAGAGGAAACCGGCCGACCGGAAGAAGCCCTTCGCCGTCTGCAACAAACCGCCGCAGGCTGGCCGGAGACCCTGGTTCTGGAGCAGCAATTCCGTCTGCTGGATCAAAGCGGCTATCCCCTTGAAGCGCTGGCGACCCTGGAAAAGCTGGCAGACATAAGACCCTTGACGGCGGCTGAAGCCTTGAGAGGTGCCGGCCTGTGGGCAGGGGTAGGGCAGCCGGAGAAGGCCTGGGAATTGCTGCAACGGACAGCGCCTTCCATGGATGTTGGGGAAAGCCTCTTCTGGGAAGGGGTCAGTGATCTGGGTTGGGGGCTGGGTCATACGGAGATGGCCGGCAACGCTTCGAAAATACTGGTCGATAATGGGGTAGGGCGGTTTCAGGATTATCAGCGTCTGGTCGAACTGTGGCGGGAAGAAAATCCCGAAGCTGGTTACGAGACGGCCCTGGCCGGCTGGGTTAAGCACCGCTATCCCTACCTTCTGCTGGTGGCCCTGGATACCGGCATCGCCCTGGGCCGGTGGGAACAGCTTGACCGCACCCTCAATGGTCTCTCTCCGCAAGAGCGCGCGGCTTTGGAAGAATTGGCCATCTATTGGCAATACAAAGCCCAGATTTCCCGCCATCGGGGAGAAACGGAACTCGTTCGCCACTACAGCCTGGAAGCTTTGCGCCGAGAGCCAGCCAATGAAGCCATCATGGCGTCTCATCTATGGCTCCTGCTTGACATCGGCGCGGTTGGCGAGGCGGCGCGCCTGGCCGACGAATGGGGTGCATCCGCAGAATCCTCCTTCTTTCTGCAGGAGACCCTGGGAGCCGTTTACCTGGCCGCCGGAAAACCCCTGCAGGCCCTGGCCTTTTACCGCGCGGCGCTGGCGAGACAGCGCGACAACCCCTTCTGGCTGGCCTCCTACGCCGATCTGCTGGAACAGGCCGGATACCACCGAACATCCTACCAGGCCAGGCTGACGGCCTTGCGTATCCTGCGCCGTCAGGGGGGGCAATCCTGGAGTGCGGTCGAGAAGAAAGAGTGTGACCGGCTGATTGCCCAACTGGGTTTGCAGATGAAACCCGGGGATGCCCATGACGCGCTGATGCGTCGCCTGGCCGAAGGTCGGGAGGCGCCCGCCCGCGACCTGGTGACCGGCTGGCTTCTCTCCCGGGGCTGGCCCGATCAGGCGAGGCTGTGGTTCCTGCGGGCCTATGTTCGTTCAACGGAGAAACCCGACTGGGCCGAACTGGATCTCGCCCTGCAGGACAATGATCGTCCCGCCATGGCCAGACTGCTGTCACAGACGCCGGAACGTCTGCCGGTGCCGGCGGCTGTGGAGGCCAGCCGTCGTCTCGGCCAGTTGCCGCAGGCGGAGACGCTGGCCTTCGAACACTTTCAACGTCAGGCGCAGGATTCTCTCTTCGATGCCCAGGTGCGGGATCTCTTCGATGACCGACGCTCCGAGGTCTCCTATCGGTTCGGTCTTCTTGAGCAGGATGGCGCCGTTTTTGTGGAGAACCAACTGGCGGTCGCAGCACGTGCCAATGATCGCTGGTCCGCCCTGGTGGAGGCCTTCCGGATTGAACAGCCCGCCGCCGAAGCCGGCAAATTGGCCAATCCCCCGGACGCGGCTACAGGCTTTCGGCTAGGGGCTTCACGCCTCCATCCCGAGGGCAAGCTCACTCTCATCGGCGGGCGCAGCGAGGCCGTCTATCCTTTCTGGACGCTGGCCATTTCCGCCGAACAGAGGGTCTCTTCCCGCCTGACGCTGAATGCGGGTCTGGCTCTCGGGGTACAGGCAGAAGAGAATGTTCCCTTACGGGTCGGGGGGCTTAAAGATGAGGCGACGCTGGAAGCTTTTTGGACCCTGGCTCCGCGCACCGGTCTCGGGGGGCGTCTTAGTCTGCTGGCCCTTCGGGATCAGGCCCGACGGTCTCTGGCGGAAGGAACCGGGGCGGATATCGAGCTGACCCATCGCCTGGCGGTGGCCTGGCCGGACTTGGGTCTGCGTCTGTTCGGGGGCTACCACGACTATGGCCATGCCGGTCTGCCCCAGGGCCGTACCCTTGCTCTGGTTCCGGCGGGCGCAGACCCCGGCAGCTTTTTCGTACCGGAAAGTTATGCCCAGTTCGGCGCGGGTCTCTTCTTTGGTCAGGACTGGAGGTCGGCCTATACGAGAGACTGGAAGGCCTTTGGCGCGGCGGATAGCCGCTGGAACAGCGTGTCGGGCATGGGGTATCGCTATGAACTGGGCGCCGTCGGGCCCCTGTTCGGTCTCGACGCCCTGCAGATTTCTTTCTCACAGGACAGCGGTTCCTTCGGACGCGGCGATGTGGCAACCCAGTTTATGTTGAATTATCGGATGTATTTTTAACGGTATGAAGGATACGGAGGTAATTATGAAGAGACTCGTGTTTCTGGTCATCACCCTGATGTTGCTGGCCGCCGGCTGCACCACTATCCACCAGTCAGCCCGAGGGACCGTTCCGCTGGAGGCGGAATGGGTGGTGTTGCCCTTTGTCAACAACACGGAGACACCCTACGCCGCCGAACGGGCTGAAGCCATTACTACGGCGCTGCTCTACGCGCGCGGCGTGCAGCAGGTGAAGCTCGTCCCGGCCGAGGTTCTGCAGGAGGACTCGCTTCTGCCCAGCCGTGGTGAAAAGAACCTGCAGACGGCTCTGCAGTGGGCTCAGAATCGGGGCATCGCGTATGCCGTTTCCGGCACAGTCACCGAATGGCGCTATAAGGTCGGTCTCGATGGCGAGCCGGTCGCCGGCGTGACCCTGCAGGTTCTGGCCCTTCCTGGCGGGGAGGTCGTCTGGTCGGGGAGCGCCAGCAAAAGCGGCTGGAGCCGGGCTTCGGTCAGCGCGGTGGGACAGCAGATACTGGAGAAACTCATTTCTTCCATTGAGGTTCGCTGACCTATGCGCTGGTTTCCCGAACGGGGTTCACAGTTGACGGCTTCGGCCTGGGTGGAGAGCCTGGTCATCGTGCTCGTCGTTCTGGGGTTGGGGTTTTTTCTCCGCCCGCAGGATCCCTTCTTTTTACAGGCGGACTTCCCCTGGCTCTGGTTCGCGCCTCTTTTAGTGGCTCTGCGCTACGGCATGGCGCCGGCGATGACTTCGGTAGCCCTGTTGGCTGCGGCCTGGCTGCTTGCCCGCTGGGCTGGGCATGTCGCCGGTGATTTTCCGTTACTGCCCATGGCTGGAGGGGTTCTGTTGACCCTGGTGAGCGCTCAGTTCAGTACCGTCTGGAATCAGCGACTGCGGCGGGCCAAACAGGTGGCCAGCCACGCAGAGGAGCGCTTTGAGCAGCTTTCCCGCGCCTATTTCATGGTGCGTCAATCCCATGACCGACTGGAGCAGAACCTGATCAGCAAGCCGGTCACCTTGCGTCAGGCCATGATGGACCTCCGGCAATTGCTGAGCCAAACAGACGGTGGTCTGCAGCGGGATACCGCTACTGAGCTTCTGGGCATTTTGTCTACCTACTGTTCGCTTGAAAGTGCGGCTATTCACGAGGTGGTCAACGGAAAGGTCGCGGCTGAACCCCTGGCTTTTTGCGGCCGAGGGGGACTTTTCGTGGAAGACGACCAATTACTCAAGGCCGCCGTGGAATCGGGCAATATGGCTTACCAGGCGGTCAACCGCCTTCGCCGCGAAGAGCGCAGTCACTACCTGGTCGCTGCGCCAGTCCGCAGCAGTTCGGGCAACCTCTACGGCATGCTGACGGTTACCGAGATGCCTTTTATGGAACTGCACCGGGAAACCCTTCAGGTTCTCGCTGTGCTGATCGCTTACGTAGCCGATCATGCCGAAGCGGTGGGGGCAGCCAAACCCATACTCGCGGTATACCCGGATTGTTCCGGGCCCTTCGCGGCAGAATTGCTCAAGATGGTGCGCCTGCACCGTGAATTGGATGTGCCCAGTACTTTGGTCAGGGTATCCATTCCCATGATGCCCCAGCTGGAAAATATCTGCACGGTGCTCAAGGATCAGCAGCGGGGGCTGGATCACACCTGGCAGCGACATACGCCCGCGGGAGTGCAGTTCATTACCCTCATGCCTTTTTCAGGAATGGGCGCCGCCGAGGGCTACCGGACCCGGATCAATGAAATCCTGGTGCGGCAGTTTCGGTTTTCTCTGCAGGACGAACCGGCATCCTTCCATTCCGTCATTATCGCCGATGCCGAACCGCTCGCGCAATTGGAGGATCTTCTCGAGGAGGTCAAGGTATGAGCTGGAGCCATCTGCTCCTCTACGCCCTGTTGAGTCAGGCGGCGGCAGTGCTGGCACTCTTCAGCCCCTATCCTCCTGAAATACAGCTTTGGCTTTTTATTGCCGCTCACCTGATCGCGTCCCTGCTCCTTTCCGTTCTGCTGCTGGCGGTCATGCCCCATCGTTTTGTCCGGCGGCGCAGTTGGGTTCTGCTGCTCTTTTTCACGATTTCTTTCTTTATCCCCGTCTTGGGCGGCCTGGGGCTTGTCGGGGATATGTTTTATTTCCGAGTGACCCGCAAGGCGGCCAATCGACCTGAGTATCACAGTCTGAAACTTCCCCCTTTCTTGCAGGAAGGCTCCCTCGTTGCCCAGGGCATGGGGGAGGGAGGAGCCTGGTCCCGACTACGCACCCTCGACTTGCCCCGTCCCCAGCGGTTAAAAGCCCTGCTGGCTGTGAGTGCGGTAGGCGGTCGCAAAATCAACCAGCTGCTTCGTCTTGCCACCGGGGATACGGATGACGAGATCCGCCTGCTGGCCTTCAATCTTTTTGACCGACAGGAAAAAGTCATCAGCCAGACCATCAGCGATAACCTCGGGAAGCTGAGGACGGCGACGGATCCGCTGCAAAAGGCGGAAGTCTGCCGCACTCTGGCCCTCGCCTACTGGGAGATGGTCTACAATGACCTTGCCCAGGCCGAATTGCAGAATTTTTTCGTCGAGCAGTCGTTGCAGTACGCCCGCCAGGCCTGTGAACTGGGCGGGGAGGAACCAGCCATGAGTCTGCTGATCGGCCGCATTTACCTGCGGCGGGGTCAGGTTGAAGTGGCTGAAAAGATGATACAGAAAGCGTTGGCTCTTGGCGCACTTCCGGCCCGGACGCTGCCCTATCTGGCCGAAATAGCCTACTCTCGGCGTGATTTTCAGGCGCTGACGGAGTATCTGCGGCAGGAGCCGTCATTGAGACACAAGCCCGGAATCGGGCCCGTTGCGCAGTTTTGGGGGGATTCATCGTGGCAAGAGTGAGATTTCCCAGGGCCGCCGAGGTCGACATCATGCTGCTGTTGGAGGGGACTTTTCCCTTCGTCAGCGGCGGCGTCTCCAGTTGGGTGAACCAGATGATACGCGGGTTCCCGCAATGGCGCTTCGGTGCGGTCTTTCTTGGCAGCCGGCGGGAAGATTACGAAGATTTCAAATACGAACTGCCGGACAACCTGATCCACCTTGAAGAGCATTATCTCCACGGTGACAAGCCTAAGCCCGTCGTCGCGCCCTGTCGTGGAGACGCCCAGGGTTTCGAGGTTATCCGGAATTTGCACGAATGGTTTCTCAACCCTCAACAAAGCTCCCTGCCGGAGGGGATGAAAAGCCTGGCCTTTTATCGCGATTCTCGGCACGGCGTCGATTTCTTTCAGTTTCTCCATGCGGAAAGATCCTGGGATTTCATCGCCGAAAAGTATCGGACACGCTGCACCGACCCTTCCTTTGTCGATTATTTCTGGACCGTCCGCAACATGCACATGCCCGTATGGCAACTGGCGGAGATTGCCGCCAACCTGATTCCTGCCCGTCTTTACCACACGGTCTCCACGGGTTATGCCGGTTTTCTTGGTGCCCTTCTCCATCATGCGACCGGGCGCAAACTGCTGCTGTCGGAGCATGGCATCTACACCAAAGAGCGGCGCATCGACATTCTGCACAACGAGTGGATTCTGGATCGCCGCAATCCCCTGCAGAAAGATTTGACCGAGGTCAGTTACTACCGGGAGTTGTGGATCCGCTTTTTCGAAACACTGGGCCGGTTCTGCTACGATGCGGCGGGTACGACGATTTCCCTTTTTGAAGGGGCACGCCAGCGGGAGATTGCTGACGGCGCGCCGGCGGAGCGCACCCGAGTGATCCCCAACGGTATAGAGCTGTCGCACTTTTCTCCCTTGCGCCGACTGCGGCCCACGGCCCCCCCGCCCATCATCGCTCTGCTCGGCCGCGTTGTGCCCATCAAGGACGTCAAGACCTTCATCCGAAGCCTCCGTATTTTGTCCGCCCGCATCCCCGAGGTGCAGGGGTGGATTGTCGGACCGACGGACGAGGCGCCCCACTATGTGGAGGAATGTCGCCGCTTGGCCGAAAGTCTCGCCGTGGACGACCGGGTTCATTTTAAGGGGTTTATGGACCCGCGGGAGCTTTTCCCCCAGATCGGCCTGCTGGCTTTGACCTCCATCAGCGAAGGACTGCCCCTGGTGGCTCTCGAAGGCTATGCCGCCGGCATTCCGCTGGTAGCCACCGATGTCGGCTCTTGTCGCCAGCTGGTGGAAGGTTTGGGTGAGGAAGATGAAGCCCTGGGGCAGGCCGGATCGGTGGTTCCCATCAACAATCCACAAGCCGTGGCCGAAGCCTGCCTGGCGCTGCTGTGCGATCCGGACGCCTGGCAGAAGGCGCAGGCGGCTGCCGTGGCCAGGGTGGAGCGTTTCTACACCCAGGAGAGGATGTTTGCTGAATATCGGCAACTTTACGAGGAAGGACTGGCACCGTGGCAGGCATAGGCTTCGAACTGCGCAAACTCCTGCGCCGGGATACCTTTTCCGGGCTGATGATGGCCTATGCCTATGCCGGCGTCATCAGTTCCGGCCCCTGGGTTCTGTCCATTGTGGCCGTGCTGATTATCGGCGTCTTTTCCGTACCGGTGGTGATCCCGCCTGATCTGGTCCGTCAGTTTCAGACCATTCTGACGACGATCATTGCAGCCAGCCTTATCCTCAGCGGATTGGTGCAGCTGTCTTTCACCCGTTATTGTGCTGACCGTATTTTTAAAAAAGAACACGGCCTGCTGCTGCCCAACCTCAACGGCCTGCTGTTGCTGGTGAATGTCTCGGCCGCTGTTCTGGCTATTCCCCTGGTCGTCTTCGTCTTTCCGGGGTTGAGCCTGTTGCTGCGTCTGCTCATCGTGGCCAGCTTTGTGACGGTGTGCAACGTCTGGATTGGCACGATCCTGCTGTCGGGGCTCAAGGCCTACAAGGCCATCCTGTTCAACTTTCTGCTCGGTTACGGGTCGGCCCTGGTGCTCGCCTGGGGGCTTCGTCACTGGGATTTGGAAGGCTTGCTGCTGGCTTTTCTCATCGGCCAGTTTCTGCTTTTCAAGGGGATGCTCTATGTCGTCTATCAGGGGTACCCTTCCCGGCATTTCATCCAGTTCGATTTCCTGCGCTCCGGGCGCATGTATCTTTCCCTGGTTTTCACCGGCTTTTTTTACAATATCGGCATCTGGATCGACAAAATCGTCTTCTGGTATCACCCGTGGACCAGTGAACCGGTGGTTGGCGTACTGCGCGGTTCGCCCATCTATGACCTGCCCGTTTTCATCGCCTATCTCGCCATCATCCCCGGAATGGCGGTCTTTCTCATGCGCATCGAGACCGATTTCGTCGAGTATTACGATCGTTTTTACGATGCCGTCCGTGAGGGAGGCTCCCTGGGCTACATCCAGGAAATGAAGGACGAGATGGTCCGTATCACCCGCGATGGCATCTATGACATCATGAAAATCCAGGGGATCGTCATTCTGCTCGTGGTGGTGGTTGGGGGCACCCTGCTGCAATGGGCCGGGATCTCCCGAATTCATCTGCCCCTGCTCCAGATCCAGGTGGTGGCTACCGGTTTTCAGGTGGTATTTTTGGGTCTGCTCAATGTCTTCTTTTACCTCGACCGCCGTAACCGGGTGCTCCTGCTCACCTGTCTCTTCATGGTGCTCAACGGGCTGCTGTCCTGGCTTTCCATTCAGCTTGGTCCCTTTTTTTACGGCTACGGATTCGCCCTCTCCCTCGTCATCGCCGTCAGTGTCGGTATGGTGCTGCTCGACCGTGACCTTGAGCGACTGGAGTATGAGACCTTCATGCTGCAATAGAGTCTGCGGGGGTGGAATATTTGCACTCTCGTTTGGCGGTGCTAGTATGAAATCAGTCACGGATTTCCCGTGGTGGACAACAAATGAACAAGAGGGAGGCGAAGATGAAACGTCGGTCTATTGTGGGAGCGGTGCTGGCGGCGGCGATCCTGGTTCCTGGTTCCGCCCTTCTGGCGCAGGAAGGCAAACCGCTGCAGGCGCAGGAGCAGATGCAGACGCAGGAACAGGCTCGTGAGCAGGTTTATGGCTGGGAGCTG
>OBLN01000504.1_pt1 | contig 14268 bp, 10 predicted proteins | sample 1519301 | NCBI WGS metagenome assembly OBLN01 (sample SAMEA2452533, study PRJEB22499) | sediment metagenome | reverse complement strand
CTTGGAGTAGTTAAAACTGTTGTAGTACTTCTGATGAACTACCTTTGGATCAATGAAATTTGACCGTGTCTCTGATACCACGATCGGCATCAGGCTTTGATCCGGCTTCCAGATCGATTTGTTTTGTTTAGCGGGCAGCTGTTCTACCCTTAATTCTTCTTTGGTCTCATCCATAATTAGTATGATTTACCGTCTGATATAAATGCGATTATCGGTTTGTTATAAGTCATTACGTCTACTTCACTTCTGATGGTGTTATCCAGTACTTCGGCTACCACAACTGTAAATGCTGCTACAAATAAGCCGACAAACAGGCTGCCAATAATGATGAGTAACCTGTTTGGTGAAGATGGTTTTTCAGGAAAGAATGGAGGGTCGATGACCACAAACTGATCGGCGGCCTTGCGACCAAGGTCTCTGGTGGTCTTGGCCTGTTCAAGTTTCACTTTCATCTCGTCATACAGTTTTCTGTAAATACCGTAGTCACTTTCAGTACCCTCATCCATTCTCTGAGCTACTACTGTTTCCTCTATATTGGCTAGGATCAATTCTCTCTGATCAGTAAGGTCCTGTATCTTGAGTTTTTTCAGATCAATCTCTGTCTGAACCGCAGGAGGCATTCTGGAGCTCAGGTCTTTGATCTGATTGAGTAATCGTTTGATACTTGGGTGTTCTGCCGTGAACGATTGTTTTTGGGTATCGTATTCCCTTAACACAGATCGTAATTCGCCTGAGTACGGAAAATTCATGAGGGTTAAGGAATAGAGATCCTCGATCTGAGCAGGTGAGATTCTGGAGATGTTTATATTATTCAGACTATTCTGGATCCGCTCCATATTGTTGATATCTTCTTCCAGGCCTGCAATCTCCCTGTCAAGATTCTGCATCTGAATACGCAGGGATGTGTTATCATTAGGAGTGTTTTGAAGTCGCTGTCTGGATATATCAAGAATATTGGATCGCCTGACTTCAACTTCTTTTTCAAGTTCTTCCAGCTTGTCTTCAAAGAAAACAACGGTCTGCTCGTTACGCTGATTCTCTAAACTCAGACGTGTTTTTATAAAATGGTTTGCAATGATATCAACACCTTTCTGTGCGCGGTAGGGATCCGAGTCGTAATAGATAATTTCGAATGAGTCGGACCCACTGAAATTAGTATTGATGTTTTTCTTCACTTTCTCGATCAGCTTTTGGCGTTCTACATTATTCTTGATGTCCCGGTCGAGATTCAATGAGTCTATAAGTATCTCAACTGTGGTTCGGCTGAATACGATCTTGTTAAATGATTTCAGCCGATCCTCTGAAGCCATATTCACTGCCATTTCATATAGGATAAGCGGATTAAGGGTTTCCTCTTTTTGTACAAGAATAGATGTAGAAGAGTGATACTTGGCCGGTATCAGATAGGCTGCGGTTCCTCCAAGCAGACACATAATAATAGGTATAAGGATCAGCAACCATTTCCTTCTCCTGAGTATGTCTTTTAAGGTGTCTATGACGGTATCAATTTGCCCCATTTGTCCAGTTTCGTCGAGTTTAAAAGTTGACCTGTTTTGGTTTGGAATCATTAATTACAATTGCCGTGCCGTTTTAATGAACTCTTAGATTGTTAAGAATTCTTAATATTTGTAATGACTTAAAATGGCTTTTAGATGGGTTTAAAAGAATATTTTGCATGTGGTTTGGCAAAATGAAAAAAGGGTAAGCAAGCATTGAAAGCGGTAGAAGTAAAATTTACACACGATAAAACTGAGTGTGTAAATGTTACCCACCTGTATTCTTTTCTACACATGAGGGGAAAATTTATTCAGCTTTAAACTGCTTCTGAGGGTGTTTTATAAATTTATTTATGAAGGAAGTGAGTTGTGGCACATTTATTGAAATAGGTACATCAAAACTTTAAAAAACGTTTTGATGAATAGAAAAATTAGACCACAGGCACTTTTACTAACATTATCAGCTACTATAGTAATTGGTTTGACCCTTACAGGGTGCGGATCTTCCAGGAATATTTCTGAAGAAAATATTACCAGCGAAGCCGCGATGTCTATTGACGGGCAGTCTGCTTACTCACCGAATGAGATCAGCTATGGGGATGAGATCGAGATATTGGTTTGGCAAAATGAGGATTTCAATACCCGAACCACAGTAACAAGTAATGGTACTATCGCTATGCCTTTGATCGGGGAGGTTGTAGTGGCCGGCAAAACCAAAGAGGAACTTGATCGCGAGTTGACAGAAAGATTATCAAAATACATAGCTGGCGAAATAAGGCTCACTATTACGTTGGTATCAAAACGAGACAATATTATTTCAGTTTTTGGGGCGGTTTCAAGAGCACAGAATTTTCCGGTAGTCAGTGAGATCTCGTTATTTGAACTGTTGACCATGGCCGGTGGGCCAACCACGGATGCCGATCTAAGATATGTCAAAGTTTACAGGCGGGATTCAAGTCCACGCTACTCTACCATAGATTTAAACGAGTATCTGGAGCAGGGGTTACTTAATCACGAGATTAAAATTGGACCGGGTGATATCGTATATATACCGAGGGAGGAGAATTTTGTAAGAGAATTTTCCGGATTCCTGAGAGACGCTGTACTTGTATTCGGACTTTTCAGAGCGGTGAATTAGTATGAAAAAAGGTTCTACCATGAAAAGCTCCACCTTCTACATTATCACTTTTATGTTATGTTACGCGACTGTATCGGGGCTGAGTCCGGTTCAGGCTCAGTTTTCTTATGGCAAGTTAGTTGGAACTTTAGATACAGGCCCTCGCGACCTGGCTCTGGCACATGCCACATCCTCTGATATCTCGGTCCTGTCAGAGACATTTGCAAATCCGGCCTCTTTATCTTTCAGAAACAAGACCTCCATCTATCAACAGTCTTATCATTCGTGGACCACGAATATTTATGCTTTAGGGATAGGTGTGAAAAATTTCAAAGTAAAAAAGAGTTCCTTTGGGGTTGGATTACAGTATCTGTCATCAGGTTATAATGAAATCAATCCTTTGGGAGAGATCGATGTTTTACAGCCTGAGTTAAACAGGATACAGTTAAATCTTTCCTATTCATACTTATTAGCTCCGGTGTTCAGTATAGGGGTTTCGGGGTACGCTTATACTGCCTGGAATGATTTTGTTGCACGCGAACACGTAAATGGAAGTGCGGGTGTAATTTATACCCCATCTAATAACCTTAGTTATTCATTACAGTTTAATAATCTGGGGTATGGGTTGGGGTACAATCACTTTGGAAATGGAAATACGCGGTTAACCGATAAAAACATTGAACAGAGTTTTGAGTACGGAGCCAGTTTATACTTTCCTGAAAGAGGTAAAAGAAAGAAACTCGGTTTGTATGCATCAACAGAAACCAAGATCAATGTACAGGAGATCTACTACCGCTTTGCCGGGGAATTCGTCCTGACTGATAATTTGCTTTTAAGATTGGGATACCTAAATGGTGCAGAAGATTACTTGTTAGGAGAAAGTGAATCTGGGCTAACATTTGGGTTAGGGTTAAACATTTCGGGATTAGAGTTCAACTATGGGGTTGCACCCGGAAATAATTTCTATAACAGAGTTCATCAATTTGGCTTTAGTCTAACATTATAGGTGAAATTATGAGCATTTTAATAAACCTGAACCAATCGGAAATACCTCTCAACGAAATAGAGGTTACTCTGGAGCACCTTGAGAGCAGGCTGATGATAGATATACTGCAAAAAATCATTACTCTGTCAAAAACGAATTCCAATGTGGTAATCAGTGGAGAAGCTGGTACCGGAAAGGAGTGGATTGCTAAGCTGATATGCCAGTTGGATAGCCAAAACTACAATTATCTGGCCCATCTTTCCTTTGATCACCTGAAGTTAGAAGATCTTCAGGAAAACGTTTTTCAGGAAATAGCATTGGAATTAAACAAGGATGCCGAACTTAACAAAATTGCACTGATCATAGACAATTTCTCGGACCTGGAGCCTATTGGGCAGCTTAACCTGATTTCGAAATTAATAAAATTCAGGGATCAGAGTGATATAGAGTCAGTCCGTTTTATATTTATCGTTCAAAAGGAATGGTTGAAGAGTGCCTCCAATAATCTTGTCTGGCCATATATTTGTGAGCTTTTGAACCCCGTTTCTATTCTTATTCCACCTTTGAGAGAGCATCGGGAGGATATCATCCCTTTAGTCGGATTATTTATTGCACAGCACCAGAAGTCATTTGATTTCAACGAAACAGATGAAGCTATTCAAATTTCCGATCAGGCATTATATAAGTGCATAAATTATGATTGGCCGGGAAACCTGAGGCAGCTTAAAAATGCCATTACACATGCTTGTTATAGTAAAAAAGGAGAGATAATTCAGCCGGAAGACCTCCCTATTTCAATTGATGTTTCACATTTATATACCGACCAGAATGTAGGTTTTAGAAATCTGAGTTTTCAGAATGCTGAAAGGCAACTCATCAAAAGAAAATCATACAAAAAGAGAAATATTGTGGTCGATAACATACACAAAATCATAGGGTATTTGACTAACTAAAGATCATCATGGGTATACAAATCATTCAATTCATATTAGCTTTTTTAGTACCGGTGGTACTGTCTATACTTTTAACCCCGCTTGCAATTAAAGCAGCATATAAAATAGGTGCAGTGGATAAACCGGATGAACGGAAAGTTCATAAAAACATCACTCCTCGCCTGGGTGGGCTGGCCATATTTCTGACACTTGCAATAAGCAGTGTGCTCGCTTTTATCATTTTTGACACCGGTAAGGTAGATATTTCAGAACATTATCAAAAAATATTACTGGTTGGAGGTGCTCTCACATTGGTATTTTTACTGGGGGTTTGGGATGATGTAACCCCCCTTAAGCCCGGTTTAAAATTTGGACTTCAATTTGTTATCGCAACTCTGGTTTACCTAGCGGGAGTGAAGATCTCTTCAGTGATGAACCCGTTGAGTACCTATGCATTGAATGTACAATTCATTGATTATCCATTAACAGTTTTGTGGATCATCGGGATCACGAATGCCATTAATCTGATCGATGGACTGGATGGTTTGGCTTCGGGGGTATCAACTATTGCGTGTGTTTCAATTTTTGCCGTGTCTTCTTTGACCGGAGAAATTGGCAACGCTTATATCGCTTTAATTCTGGCAGGTAGTTTAGTGGGTTTTTTAAGGTACAATTTTAACCCTGCCAGAATTTTTTTAGGAGATTCAGGCAGCCTGCTTTTGGGATTCTTGCTGGCAATCTTATCCATTCAAAGTTCAAATAAAATTTCTACTGGATTTTCCATCTTTTTTCCAATCATCGTACTTGGGTTGCCTATTACGGATACCCTGATTGCCATGATAAGACGTTTCTTGGGGACCTTTTTGGAAAAAGACACGGCAAAAACGGCTATGCAGGGACGCCTGAAAAAAATGTTTCTACCGGATAAATCACACATCCACCATCAGCTGTTGGCATATGGGTTTACCCACCGTAATACGGTAATTCTTCTTTACTTTATTTCTGCATTTTTTGCTGTTTCAGCTTTTAGCATAACAGTCATCGACTCTTACAGTAAATCTGTTTTAGCCCTGGGAATTACGGTTTTTATTCTGTTAATAGGGATTAAAAAGCTCAGGTATCGTGAGATTGACATTTTTAATAATGGAATATTTCTGCCTTTCTATGAGCGCTTTTGGCAGAACCGAACCAGTCTAAAAGTATTCTTTGATCTGGTTTTTATAATTGCAGCTTTCACATTATCGTTGCTCGCCATTCAGTGGACCAACAGTAGTGGATTTAATGCTGCTCAGTTACAGATAATTTTAGTGGTAGCAGCTATTACTCAATTCATCACTTTATGGATGGTTGGAATTTATAACGACTCATACAATTTGATTGGCCTGGGAGATGCGCTTAAGATCACAAAAGCTGTTGCCTATTCTACACTGTCTTTAATCCCGGTGTTCTTCTTTCTTAGCGAGGTTAAGCCGGACTTCTTAGTTCCGTTTCTGATTCTGAATTTTTACCTGCTTTTGACCTTTATTTTAGGTTTCCGGATTTCACACAAAACATTGAGGTATTTATTCTTCCGAACCAGCAAGGCTGAAAATAACGTACTAATTTATGGAGCAAACGCCTCAGGTGAGTTATTACTCGATCAGATCATGGCATTTGAAAGTCCAACCTTTAATGTGCTTGGCTTTATAGATGAGGATCACCAAAAAGAAGGTACACAGATTAATGGGTTTAAAATATTTGGCGGGCATTGGAAACTTGAGCGGCTCATACGTTCTAAAAAGGTTGATATGATACTTATGGCTGACAGCAGAATAAAACCTGAAGTCATGAAACGGATCAAAAGTCTTTCAGAGAAATACCAACTGCCGATCATGAAGTTTCATTTAGATCTTGAATCTGTTGTTGTACATGAAAATGCAGTTGAAAGCCAGCCGGTCTTTGGATCAAAAATTGCAATATCAAACTGATATGGAAAATAGATCCGCAAAATTTTGTTCAATGGTTTTTCTTGTCGCTTTAGTATTTACGACGGGGACCTCCTGTTCACTTTTTTTTGAACCTAAAAAAGATATACTTGACTCAGGGGACATTTGGGTGTCGGCATATCTGGCTTCATGGAATCATTATGTGGAAGGAACCACTAACGGTAAAACCTGGGGGCATCTTGAAACCAATGATATTGACTGGGATGCCTTTACGCATTTATTCTATTTCAATATCTATCCTGATTCAGGAGCTTCGTTAACTCCAATCATTGATTATGAGAATGTGAACCCCGATAGAGTAAGTTCCATCTTACAGGTGGCTCACCAACATAATAGGCCGGTACTCATCACTATTGGAGGCTATAATACAAGGGGAAACTTTTTGGAAGCTATTTCAGCGGAAAACAGGCCACAATTTATTGATAACATAACCGGGTTGATCAATGAATGGGGATTTGATGGCGTTGATATAGATATGCAGCCTTTGGAAGCAGAAGATTCGGACAGTATTTATACGTTTATCACAGAGCTTTCAGCAGCCGTTAAAAATATTAGTACACCATTATTGGATGAAGCTCTTTTAACGGTAGCTACAGTCAATCAACCTAATATCTATGCACGTTTTCAGGATAAAGTTGACCAGATCAATATTGCGACCTACAATATGAGTCGTCCTTTTCAGGGTTGGGTCACCTGGCATAATACCCCACTGTATAATGGGGGAAATACTTTTCCAATTGCCGGAGAATTACCTTTACCATCCATTGAACTGAGGTTAAAAGATTATCTAAATGCAGGAATTGAAAGAAAAAAGCTGGGTATCGCGGCGAGTTTTTATGGGTATGAATGGGAAGGGGTTAGTGAGCCATTGGAAGAATGGGATGCTAATAATGTACCTACTGTCCCCTGGTATGGAGGAACTCCATATTATACCTTGAACGAAAAGTATGATCTGTCAGATCCACTTTGGGATAATGAGGCCAGGGTTCCCTACCTGAGTATTGAAGATCCGGCTACCTTCGTATCATTTGATAACGGAAGATCCATAGAAGAAAAAATTGATTTTATAAGGAGAGAAGGGATAGGGGGACTCCTGATCTGGGAAATATCCGGTGGGTACCTAAGTGAAGAACCGGAAAATAATAGGGACAGGCTATTGCAGACCGTGAAAGCAAAACTGAAAGAATACGGTCAATGATCCCAAATTCATTGTTAAACCAAAATCTAAATAAAGTGGTACAGTACATCATGTCTCAAAAAATAATGCTGTTGTTAACTGCGATATTTTTAGTTCAATGTAACTTCTTTAATTCTGATGATAAGCCGGACAGAGATAACCCGCCAAATATAGAAGGAATGTGGGTATCAGGATATGTAGCAAGCTGGAACTATAATGTAGGTGGGCATGGTAACTGGGGCAACACTCTAAGAAGTGAGCTGAATTGGAACGCCTTTACTCATGGAATCTTTTTTGCTCAAACCATATCATCATCTACATGTGAACCGGGTGAGCCGGAAGAATGGGAAAATATCTCCCCCGATCGCCTGAATGCATTTACAGAAGATGCACGGGCAAATAATGTACCTTCGATCATGTCTTTTGGTGGAGCAGGGAATGAAGCATTTGCAGACTGTATAGAAAGTAACCCCGAAACGATTGCGCAAGGTATCGCTGATTTTATGACCACATGGGGCTTTGATGGTGTTGATATTGATCCCGAACCGGTACCTGATGCTGAAAGTTTTGCCATATTTTTGGAATCGTTGCGGGAAAAGATACCGGACGCGATCGTTACAGGGGCCTCAATGACCGGAAGTAATGCCGCTGCTGCTTTTGCAAAAGCGGAACAGTACTTTGATCAGATCAATATTATGACCTACGATCTTTCAGGGGCCTGGAATGGGTGGTACAGCTGGCATAACTCACCGATCTATAATCCATCTGGCGGAAGCGAGGTTGTTAATATCCCCGGATCCGGAACAGAGTATCCGAATATTGAACAACTGATCAATAGGTTCAATGAAGCAGGAATTCCTCTTGAAAAGCTTGGTTTTGGGATAGATCTGTACGGATATGTATGGACAGGTGTGAACGCCCCCGAACAGGATGCATCAGGAGCCAGCAGGCGGTATGGAGAGACGAGCTATGACGATCTGGTTGAGGAATTTCCGGGTATTGCCACTGATCCGGAGTGGGATGATAATGCGAAAGCAGCATGGTATGGCACCAACGATCAGTTTGTAAGTTTTGATAACGAAAAGTCGATACAGGCAAAATTTGAATATGCCAGAGAAAAAGGCGTGGGTGGGATGATTGTGTGGGAGATCACCGGATCTAAAGAACTTGCAGACGAGGTAGCAGCAGAAATGGGGAACTAAGTTTCGTTTTTAGTTCCCGTTATCTCGAGTTGATTCATACTTGTGAAGTTTGTTGTGCAGTGTTTTTCTGCTTACCCCAAGTATGTTAGCGGCCTCAGATTTATTGTTATTGCAAGAAGATAGGGTCTGCTGTATCACCTTTTTCTCAATCTCATCAAAGGGAGTACCTATTTCTATTTCAAGAAATTTCTTCCCTGATGGTCTGCTTCCACTTTTAATGTGTTGGGTATTCATGCAGTCTTCTGTGGCAATTTGCGAAGGGAGAACATCTTTGTCGATGACCCCGTCTTTGGAGAGAACCACACATCGTTCAATGATATTCTTCAACTCTCTGACATTACCCGGCCAGTTATATTTCTTGAAGCAGGTCAGGCAATCTTCCTCGATATAAAGTTTGTCAATGTTATATTTTTCAGAGAATACCTTCAGAAAGTGTTCAGTTAAAAGTGGTATTTCATCTTTTCGATGCCTCAAAGCAGGTATGTACAACTCTATCACATTCAGCCTGTAAAAGAGATCCTGCCGGAAGTCACCCGATTTGATGGCATCATGCAAAATAACATTGGTTGCCGAGATGATCCTGACATCTACTTTGATTTCTGCTTTACCGCCCAGCCTTCTAAATGACTGATACTCTACCGCACGCAGTAATTTAACCTGAGCATTGAGAGACAGTTCACCTATTTCATCCAAAAATAGAGTCCCGCCGTTGGCCATTTCGAAGGCGCCTTCTTTAGTATGATCGGCACCGGTAAAAGCCCCTTTCTCATATCCAAAAAGTTCGCTTTCGATAAGATCTTCGGGAATAGCACCACAGTTAACTATGATGAATGGTTTTTTATCAACGATTTCTTTGCTTGCAGAGTTATTGTGAATAAAATGAGCAAGCACTTCTTTTCCTGTTCCATTCTCTCCTGTTAAAAGAACCGGTACTTTTGATTTGGCTACCCTTAAAGCTTTTCGTTTTAATTCAGTAATTTCCGGAGATTCATGAATCCATTCATTATCGGATGCCATGATCTCTCCCGGGACTTTTGACAGATTTATGCAATCCTGCCATTGCTAACCTCCCCATGCTAAATTATTGTAATTAGTGACAGCTACCCATTAACTGTTACCAACGTAGTGTACAATTGTAAGGGATATATGCGTGATGTTACATGAGAATTTATTAATGTTTGTAACACTCACTGTTTATGAAAGTCTTATGTAGCTCAGCTATACAAATAGCAGGACCATCGCTGCATAAGTGAATACCGCCAGGGTTCCGGCTAAAATTGCAAGGGGAAACTGTGTTTGAACGTGATCCATCAGGTCGCACCCGGTTGAAAGTGAGGATAAGATCGTGGTGTCTGATATAGGTGAGCATTGATCACCAAACACAGCCCCGCCTATGACCGCAGAAAAACACAATGTGAGAAAGAATGGGTCCGGAACGATAACCCACGCTAGCGGTATGGCAACAGGAAATACAACGGCATAGGTTCCCCAAGAAGTACCCGTTGAAAATGCAATAAGCATACATAGGATCATTAGGAGACCGGGAAGTAAAAATGGTGGGATTACATCTCCGACCAGTTCAACAACATAAGCAGCAGTACCCACGGCATCGGCTACTTCTTTTAAAGTGACTGCGAGGGCGAGTATCACCGCGCCAATAGTTACGCCTTTACACCCATCAATAAAACCGTTTATGACTTCTTGCAGCTTCATTCCTTTAGCCAGGGCAATACCAAATCCGGCAAGCACTGCCAGTATAAATGCCTCTGCAATTGGGAGTACTGCGTTTTCACCCATATCCATGAAGAATCGAGTGAAAAGGTATGGAAGAATTGCTACCCCAAGAAGAGTTCCAATGGGACCGAAAAAGTCGATCAGTCCGGGCGAATAATTCTCAGGCACCTTACTTTGAGTAAGTTCATCAGCTGCCATAGGGTTTGCCCCTTCACGATCCAGGCCATTTCCGGAACGCGCTCTTTTGATGGCGGCCCTCATTTTCTTTCCGGGTATAAATGGGAATTTATCCCAGGCAAATAGCAGTGTAAGAAGTATGGCGAAGATCGCGTAAAAATTATAGGGCAGGGCGGAGATGAAAAAAGCAATACTCTGCTGAGTGGTCTCAAAAAGAGGCAGGGTTCCGATCACTAGTCCCCCAACATAGAAAGGCCATACGTTAAATGGGATGATGGTGGCGGCCGGTGATGCGGTGGAGTCAACCATGTAGGCAAGTTCCTCGTGAGATACCTTATACTTATCTGCTATTGGCCGGACTGTAGCTCCCGTAAGAACAGTGCTGATAGTTCCACCCTGATGAAAGATCAAACCCATTAACCAGGTAAAGAATTTGGCCGTTTGGGGTCCTCGTACCATTTTTTGGCTTGCCCACACGGCAAAACGTTCTGCGCCACCGGTACGGGTCCAGATCCCGATCAAACCACCGAGCGCCCAAAGATATACAATAATGATCAGGGCAAAGCTTTCAGTTCCCACAGATGGGATCAGAAAATCCTGAACGATGTTGATCTTCCCGGAAATGACTCCACCCAAGCAGATGCCAATGAATAATGAGCTGACAACCTCCCGAGTGTAAAAGGCCAGTACGATGGCAACCAATGGAGGCATGATCGACCAGATCCCATAGTGCCCGTTCTGTTCCGGAAATGCGTTATTTAGTCCGGCATAAACCCCGGCTACTATAAGGGCAAGGATAAGTCCTACCCCAATTTTTCTTTGGGTCTCAGGGTCTTTCCACTTCTTTTTTGTACCGGCAAAATCGTTACTCATAGAAAATGTTCTGCATTTTTGGAAAGAAGCATGGTAGTAAATCGGGCAGGAAATGCCAAAAGAATGGTGTTAAAGAGCATAAAAAAGGCGCACCTGAAAAGATGCGCCTTAAAACGATTACTAAATTAAATAAAGCCGATCTAATTGAACAGCTTTTTGATCCAGCCAAATGCTCCGTCTTCAGAACTTGGAGCCGGACGTTTGCCTTTTCCTTCTTTCCCTCCGGAAAGTCCTTCATAGGATGGACGTGGCAAGCCGTTCGTTTTCTTTTCTTTCTTGGGCTTTCTTCGCTTTTTATCCTTCCTGGAAGTCTGTTTCCGGTTATTCTTTTTGGATCCGGACTTCTTGTTAGGATCTGAGTTCTTCTTGGAACGTCCTTTCTTCTCTTTCACTTCTTCAGGAAGTGGAATTTCAGTTGGGGCATATCCCACTTTTTTTACGATCTCATCGATATCATCTTTGTCCATCTTGGAAACCAAAGATACCATGCGGGCTGCCTTACCGTTTCCAACCAGTTCCGCTCTGTACTTGTACTCCTCAACTTCGTTGGGCACGTCATAGTTAATAACCTGTTTCACTTCATTGAGCTCAATTTCAGTGGCAGACAATCCGCCAACCAGCAGGATCTTCATGTCTCCGGAAACGAATTTACCGAAGCGTTCATCATAGTATTCCTGCTTTAGTCCTTCATTGATGCTTACCACACCCCATCCTTTTTTACGGATAATTCTGAATAATCGATCAGTCGTCCGTTTTGAAGCGGCAAATACAACGATCTTGTCAGTCAGTGTTTTCTCAAGATGGGCCAGAAGGGTAGATATCTTGGCTCTTGGCGGGACGTAAATATACGCCTGCGTCAGGTCTTCAGGAACCGTTGGGTCTTCTTCATCAGCATCTGAAGATTTACCATTATCAGAAGCTTCAGTAGGTGCTTCATCTTTTTTCTCTTCCGGATTCAGAACCACACTTACACTTGCGGCTTCCAGCTTACGATTTACTTCTTCCTGATCCAGTACAAATTCTTCTTCAGGGTCCTTCTCGGATGAGGAGTTTGAGTCATTTTCATCCTTAGGGGATTGGTCTGCTTCTTTGCCTTTATCATCAGATTGATCGGAGATCACATCATCATCAAATCCGAATACTTTCGGATCTTTAAGTAAGGCAGAGGACAAAGCCTGAGTGGCTTTGTTGTTTGATTCAGAAAAAATAAGCACCTGTGGGTCGCTCTCCACTAACTGCATGATATCCTTCACCCGGTTCACCAGGTTATAGTTTTCCATGCCATGAGCCTGATCAATTACAACCAGGTTAATATGGGAAAGCTTAAGCTTATTTTTATCCAGTATTTCAATCAAACGTCCGGGGTTTGCAATTACCACCGGTGCCCCATCTTTTATAGCTTGCTCTTGTTCATCGCGGTTTCCTTTCATGGAAAGGGGGGTGCTGCTGATCTGAGCATGGTATCCCATAGCCCATACAGTCTCATCCAACGCTTTGGCTCGCTCAATAGATGGTGTTAATATTAAAACTTTAGTGCCACTAACCTCTCCATAGGTAGTCAATTTCTGCAAAGCAGGTATCAAAAATACTCCATCATCATCGGTTTCAGTTTTTACAAGCATATGGTTGCCTTGTAGTACCGATGGAATAACTTCATTCTGGAGAGGTGTAGGTTCTTCAATTCGTAGGTCGGCCAGCCCGCTCATTAGTTCGGGGCTTAAGCCAAATTCTTCAAAAGACAATGTTTACACCTCTTTCGTTTTGGCGTTATAGTTCAATTTTCAAAGATCTTATCTCCATCATTGGAGATTCATTAATATACAAAAAAAGTAACGGAAGCTCAGGTAATCTTCGTTTTACCTGTTTGGTTGTACTCGCTGTACGATTTCGTAAAGAAACTTTCTGCTGTTAGATCAACCCCGGTATAACGTAAATAAACCAGGCTCAGGATGATGGTAAGTAAAATTCCAAGCACTCCTGTCAGTCCGGCTTCCGGCCCAAATGAGCCGCCGGTCCACCACTCAGGACCTTTTTGCTGGATCTGAATAATTGAATTTCTGATCTCCATTCCACTAACACGGAACCCAAATATCCCGCCCTGAAAGAAATTCCACGAAAAATGGAGTCCGATTGATAAGGCCAGTCTGCCGGTTATGACGAAAGGTATTGCCAGCATGATACCGGCCAGTAAAATATTGATGACGGCCGTGATGGAGGCATCCGGATTGGCAGCATGTGCTAAGCCAAATAAGGCAGAACTTAAAAAGACGCTGATCAGGGTTGCCCGGAAAGGAGTGATCTGCCCAAAGGTCAGGCCTTCTTTGATGTTTGGAATGAGGTACCCCCTTGACAGCAATTCCTCATAAAAACCAACGGAAGACATCTGTACCAGGAGAACAAGAATGGGGGTCAGCCAGAACCGTTGCCCATTTCTTTCCCACCCAAAACCATGGATATCAAGCCCATTGGTTTGCCAGATCACCAAAAAGATCAACCCCATAACCGTTGCTGCAATGATGATGCCGGCAAACAGTTCTTTCACCCATGTAATGTTCAGGCTCAATCCCGCGAGATTCCATGACCGCTGATA
>OBLN01000503.1_pt1 | contig 14282 bp, 14 predicted proteins | sample 1519301 | NCBI WGS metagenome assembly OBLN01 (sample SAMEA2452533, study PRJEB22499) | sediment metagenome | reverse complement strand
GAGGTTGGAGCCGGCCAGAGGGATAAAGAGGAGATTCCTGAAATGATAGAGGACAGGGACAGAAGGTCTGCTGGTAGAACAGCACCGGCCCAGGGACTATTTTTGGAAAAAGTGTACTACAGGTAAAATCTGCCTTGACATTGATTGTTACTTGTATTAGAATATATAAGAGTGTTTAAAAAGAAGCCCGGAAACTTTTTAGTAGACACCTTAAAACGAATGTTGTTGTAAGGAGGGAAATAGATGAAAAGCTATATGGCAAAAGCCAATGAAGTTGAAAGAAAATGGTATATAATAGACGCGGAAGATAAAGTATTGGGAAGACTGGCCACAGAGATTGCAACTATCCTGAGAGGTAAGAACAAGCCCATCTACACACCACATGTTGATACAGGTGATTTTGTTATAGTTATAAACGCTGACAAAGTCAAACTTACTGGAAAGAAACTGGAGCAAAAGAACTACACTTACCATACAGGTTATCCAGGAGGCTTGAGACAGGTATCATACGGCGAGCTGATGGAGAAGAATCCCGAGAAGATAATTGAGCTGGCTGTTAAAGGAATGCTGCCAAAAAATAGTCTGGGAAGACAAATGTACAGAAAACTTAAGGTTTACAGAGGTACAGAGCACGGACATGAGGCGCAGAAGCCAGAAGTTTACGAATTTTAATTAATTGATGAAGGGAGGACTGTAAATGGCTGCAACACAATTTTTAGGAACAGGAAGAAGAAAGACATCCGTTGCAAGAGTGCGATTGGTACCAGGTAACGGAAACATAACAATCAACAAGAGAGATATCGAGGACTTTTTCAACTACGAGACACTAAGAGTAATTGCAAAAGAACCTTTGACTATAACTGAAACAGCAGACAAGTATGACGTATTTGTAAATGTTCACGGCGGTGGATTCACAGGACAGGCCGGAGCAATCAGACACGGTATTGCCAGAGCTCTTTTGGAGGCAGACGGAGAGTTAAGACCAATACTTAAGAAGGCAGGACATCTTACTAGAGATCCAAGGATGGTAGAAAGAAAGAAATACGGTCTAAAGAAAGCAAGAAGAAGTCCACAGTTCAGCAAGAGATAATGCAGAAAGCACCCAATGGGTGCTTTTTTTTTAAGCTTTTTCAGTTGTTGATAAGGGTTATCCCCTGTGGACTGTGGATATTGTGGATAAGGTGGATAAGTCCTCGAACATGTGTATTAGGAGCTATTTATAGGCTATATAGGTCGTCTCTGGCATCCTTGAGATATTGGATGATGGTTAGATTCTGTGGACACTTTTCCTCACACAATCCACACTCCACACACCTGGAGCTGTCCTCTTCCTTCTGGACCAGGTTGGCATATGATTTAACTGATGCCTCCATTGTGCCGTAGACATGTGCATCGTTGTAAAGCTGGAAAATGTCCGGGATGGCAACATTTTGTGGACAGGGGATGCAATACTTGCAGCCTGTGCAGTCCACCCTTGTCCTGCTGCGGTATATCTGGGCTGCCTTTTCTACCAAATCAATATCCTCAGGGGAGAGCATGTCATCATCGGAGCTAATTCCTATGTTTTCCTCCAGCTGGTCCTGTGATGACATTCCGCTTAGTACAACTGAGACGCCTTCAAGGCTGTGAAGCCACTTCAGAGCCCACTGCACAGGCGTACGGGAGGTTTGGGACCTCTTCCACACCTGGAGCACATCGTCTGGTGATTGAGCCAGCTTGCCCCCTTTAAGGGGCTCCATGATAACAACATCAATGCCCTTTTTCCTTGCATACTTAAGGCCTGCTAGCCCTGCCTGGTAATCGGTATCCATATAATTCAGCTGGATCTGGCAGAACTCCCATGGATAGTAATCGATTATTTCCTTGAATACAGGTAGTTCATCGTGGAATGAAAAACCGATATGTCTGATTTTACCCTCCCTCTTTGCCTGTTTTACGAATTTTTCAAATTCAAGAGTTTTTATTTTTTCGAAAGAATTCTTGTTCAAGGCATGAAAAAGGTAAAAATCCACATAGTTTGTCTTTAAATTAACCAATTGTTCGTCAAGATATTTCATGAAATCTTCATATTTCTCCACCAGCCAGACAGGTGATTTTGTGGCCAGGTGGTAATCCTCCCTCTTGATACCCTCCAATGCTTTGCCCAGAAAAGCCTCAGATTTACCACCGTGATAGGGGTAGGCAGTATCAAAATAATTGATTCCATTTTCAAATGCATATCTCACCATTGAAGTTGCTCTTTCCTCATCGATCTTCGAATTGTCGTTCTCCAAAACGGGAAAACGCATACAACCCAGTCCCAATAGTGAAATATTTAACTTGTTTACAGAAAATTCGCGGTATTGCATAAAAAATCCCCCTTATGTATAATTGTAGTATACAACTGAAATACTAGTTATTAGGTAAATTTCATGTAATCCAGTGTAGTTTAACTACCATGCAAGTGGGTAGTTATAGGATAGTATACGGAAATTATACCACAAAATTCAGGAAGGAGTGATTGAATGGACGCAAAAAAGACACCCCTCTATGACGAGCATGTCAAGCTGGGGGGAAATGTTGTCGACTATGCAGGATGGTATCTTCCAGTGCAGTACGAAGGTCTGGTACCTGAGCATGAGGCAGTGAGAAATGCAGTAGGGCTTTTTGATGTATCACACATGGGAGAGATAACTATCAAGGGGAAGGATGCACTTGCCTATGTTAATTATCTTATGACCAATGATATAAGCACCATAGTTGACAATCAGGTTATCTACACATTCATGTGCCACCCAACAGGAGGGGTCGTGGATGATTTGCTTGTGTACAGATATGACGGGGAGTTCTTCTATCTGGTAGTGAATGCGGCAAACATCGAGAAGGACCACAAGTGGATTCTGGAAAACAAGGGAGACTTCGACGTAGAAATCGAAAACATCTCCGATTCTGTTGGAGAGGTTGCAATTCAGGGGCCAATGGCAGAGAAGGTTCTCCAGAAGCTTACTGACTATGATCTTTCACAGATCAAGTTCTTCCACCTTAAGAGAGATGTTGATATTGCAGGAGTTAACTGCATGGTCTCAAGAACCGGCTACACCGGAGAGGATGGATTTGAGGTATATTCAGACAATGAAGGCATTGTCAAGGTATGGAATGCGATACTTGATGCAGGTAAGGATGAGGGAATCAAGCCTACGGGACTTGGATGCAGGGACACATTGAGATTTGAGGCATCACTACCCCTGTACGGTCATGAAATGGATGATGAGATAACTCCTCTTGAGGCAGGCTTCAAGTATTTTGTAAAGCTTGACAAGGAATCAGACTTCATAGGCAAGGAAGCTCTAAATAAGATGTGGAGTGAAGGCCTTGAGAGAAAGCTTGCTGGAATAGAGCTTCTTGACAGGGGTATTGCCAGAGAAGGATATGAGATCTACAAGGATGGCGAGAAGATAGGACATGTAACCACTGGCTACAAGAGCCCTACGCTTGGCAAGGTCATAGGAAATGCATTGATAAAGACCGAGTTTACTGAGCTGGGAACAGAGGTGGATGTCAAGATCAGAAACAAGTTTGCAAAAGCCAAGGTAATCAGCAAGAAATTTCTTAAAAAATAAATTCTAGGGGGTAATCAAATGAAAGTAGCAAAAGGATTATTTTACACAAAGGATCACGAGTGGGTTAAGGTAGAAGGAGACGAGGCGTTTATCGGTATCTCTGACTATGCACAGCATCATCTTGGAGACATAGTATATGTTGAGCTTCCTGATGTTGATGATGAATTTGAGAAGGGTGAAGATTTCGCAGCAGTTGAATCAGTCAAGGCTGCCTCTGACGTGTTTATGCCTGTAGGTGGAAAGGTAGTGGCAATAAATGAGGAGCTTATGGATGATCCTGCACTACTTAACCAGGATGCATTTGAAAACTGGTTGATTAAGGTTGAATTGGCTGACAAGGCTGAAGTAGAAGAACTAATGAATGATGAGGACTACGAAAAGTTTTTAGCTGAGGAGGAATAAGATGCATCCATATATCGCTAATACACCTGAAGATATCCAGGAAATGCTCAAAGCCATTGGTCTGGAAAGCGTAGACCAGTTGTTTGACGACATTCCAAAGGATATCAAGCTTTCAAGAGAGCTTGATCTTCCAAAGTCAAAAAGTGAGCTTGAGGTAAGCTCATACTTGAAGAAGCTAGCGGACAAGAACTGTTCAATGAGCGAATTGACAAGCTTTTTGGGAGCAGGTGCGTACGATCACTATATACCATCAATAGTTAACCACGTAATATCAAGAAGTGAGTTCTATACTTCATATACGCCATATCAGCCTGAGATCAGCCAGGGAACCCTGCAGTACATTTTTGAGTTCCAGACCCTGATTGCAAATCTGACAGGAATGGACCTTGCAAATGCATCCCTTTATGATGGCGGTACGGCAGTTGTAGAGGCAGCCCTTATGGCAGCCGCATACTCAAAAAAAGACGAGATAATAATTTCCAAGTCAGTAAAGCCTGATGCAAGAAAGATCCTTCACACTTATGCACATGTTCAGGATCTGAAGGTAATCGAGGTGGACATCAAGGACGGAGTTACTGACATGGAAGCCCTTGATGGACTTGTAAGTGACAATACTGCTGCAGTTATTGTACAGAGCCCTAACTTCTTCGGAATAATCGAGGACCTTGAAGCTATTGGAGAAATCGCCCACAAGGGCAAGAAGACAACTTTCATCGCTTCAGTTGACCCAATTTCACTTGGTATCCTCAAGAAGCCAGGTGACATGAATGTTGACGTAGTGGTTGGAGAAGGTCAGTCACTGGGAATACCTGTTAGCTTTGGTGGACCTTATCTTGGATTCATGGCAGTCAAGAAGGACTATGTGAGAAAGATTCCTGGAAGAATCGTAGGACAGACTGAGGACCTTGACGGAAAGAGATCCTTTGTACTGACCCTAACAGCCAGAGAACAGCATATAAGAAGAGAGAAGGCAACTTCAAACATCTGCTCCAACCAGGGGCTTAATTCACTTGCAGCCACTGTATACATGGTTACAATGGGCAAGGAAGGTCTTAGGGAGGTTGCATTGCAATCAACCAAGAAGGCTCACTATGCATATGAGCAGCTGATCAAGTCAGGCAAGTTCAAGCCTGCATTTGACAAGCCATTCTTCAAGGAGTTTGCATTGACTTCCGACATAGAACCAGAAAAGGTAAATGCGGAGCTTAGAAAAGAGAATATCATCGGAGGCTATGACCTAGGAAAAGAATATCCCCAATTGAAGAATAGCATCCTTTATGCAGTGACAGAGAAGAGAACGAAAGAGGAAATAGATAAACTGACCAGCGTAATGGAGGGGATATAATGAGAAACTACGAAAAACTGATATTCGAACTTTCCAAACCTGGTAGAAAGGCATACATGTTACCTGCAAATGACGTAGAGGATGTTGCTGTAGACAGCCTTATACCGGGGGAATTCTTAAGTGATTCAGAGTTGGACCTTCCTGAACTGTACGAGGTGGACATAATTCGACATTACACAAATCTTTCAAACAAGAATTACGGCCTTGACACAGGATTCTATCCACTTGGATCATGTACAATGAAATACAATCCAAAAATCAATGAAGATACAGCAAGATACGATGGATTCGCTAATTTGCATCCACTGCAGCCAGATGACTGTACCCAGGGATCACTTCAGCTGCTTCACGAGCTTGAGTTGAGCCTGTCAGAAATTGCTGGAATGGACAGAACAACACTTCAGCCAGCAGCTGGAGCACACGGTGAGCTTACTGGAGTAATGATAATAAAGGCTTACCACGAGAAGAGAGGGGAAGCACATAGAAACAAGATCATTGTTCCTGACTCAGCTCATGGTACAAACCCTGCAACAGCAGGAATGGCAGGATACAAGATCGTAGAGATCAAGTCAACAAAGGATGGACTGGTTGACCTGGATGCACTGCGTGCAGCTGTTGGAGACGACACGGCAGGATTGATGCTTACAAATCCTAACACCCTTGGAATATTTGACAAGGGAATCAAGGAAATAGCTGAGATTGTCCATGAGGCAGGGGGACTTCTCTATTACGATGGAGCCAATGCCAATGCTATCCTGGGATATGCAAGACCTGGAGACATGGGATTTGACGTTGTTCACTTCAACCTACACAAGACCTTCTCAACACCACACGGTGGAGGAGGACCAGGTTCAGGACCGGTTGGAGTCAAGAAGGAGCTTGTTCCATTCCTACCTGTGCCTATGGTGGAGAAGAAGGATGACAAGTACTTCCTGGATTACGATTATCCGGACTCAATTGGAAAGGTTAAGGATTTCTACGGACACTTTGGTATCCTTGTAAGAGCCTACACCTATATACTGACAATGGGTTCAGACGGACTTAAGAAGGCATCAGAGATGGCAGTGTTGAATGCAAACTATCTTTGCAGCCAGCTGAAGGATTACTATCACCTTCCAATTGATACAATCTACAAGCATGAGTTTGTTCTTGGTGGCTTAAAGGATACATTGAGCGAGGTTACAACTCTTGACATTGCCAAGAGACTGCTTGACCTTGGATACCATCCACCAACAATCTACTTCCCATTGATAATCAATGAGGCACTTATGATAGAGCCGACTGAAACTGAGAGCAAGGAGACACTTGATGAGTTCATCCAGGCAATGATCCAGATTGCCAAGGAGGCGGAATCAGATCCTGCAATCCTTAAATCGGCACCGAACAGAACAAAGGTAAGAAGACCAAATGAAGTCAAGGCAGCACGAGACATCAACGTAAAATACGAAGGGTAGGTGTATTGCTTGACAAAGAGAATAGCTATTATCGGTGCAGGACCGGGTGGCTATGTTGCAGCAATTAAGGCTGCACAACTTGAGGCAGAGGTTTTTCTTATAGAAAACAGAGATATTGGGGGTACATGCCTTAACAGGGGGTGTATCCCCACTAAAACATATTTCAGGAATGCTGAAATAATGTCCTCCCTCAAGAGAGCCGATGAATTTGGTATAAGGGTGGATGGCTACAGCCTTGATGGCAAGGCTCTTCTGGAGAGAAAGAACAAGGTTGTTGATGACCTTGTATCCGGAATTGAAAAGCTCATATCATCCTACAGCAACATTGAATTCGTACCTGGAAAGGCATCATTTAAAGACAAGAAGACATTGACGGTTGACCTGCTTGAAGGGGGAAGCCGGGAGATAGAGGCTGACAGCATAATAATTGCAACAGGTTCATATCCTCAGATGACTGAAACCAAGGGCGTGGACCTTCCCGGAGTTATCACGTCAGATGACATCCTTGAACTGGACCACATTCCAGAGACCTTGATAGTGGTGGGAGGAGGAGTCATCGGACTTGAGTTTGCCAGCATCTATCAGGAGCTTGGTTCACATGTAATACTTCTTGCATCCAGGATCCTCAAGGACGGAGACAAGGAAATTGGGAAAAGGTTACTGCCAATGCTTAAGAAGCAGGGTATTGAAACCTATGTTAACATCCGTGCAAAGGAGATTTCAAAGGATGGAGACAGACTGAAGGTTTTGGCCAAGTACAAGGACAAGGAAGAGGAAATAGAGGTAGTTGGAGACTATGTCCTTATTGCATCGGGAAGAGGTCCGCTTGTTGAAGGGCTTGGACTTGATGAAGCAGGTATCGAGTACTCAAATAGGGGCATCAAGGTTGATGACAACTATGAAACCACGGTTCCTGGTATATACGCCATTGGAGACGTCAACTCAAAGGGGATACAACTTGCACATGTTGCCTCATCCCAGGGTGAGTATGTTGTTGAGAAGATTATGGGCCATGAACCAGACATCAATCATGAGCACTGGCCTTCCTGTGTATTTACCATGACAGAGGTGGCTCAGGTTGGATATACTGAAGAGCAGCTCAAGGAGCAGGAAGTGGACTACAGGTCCAGCAAGTTCATGTTCTCAGCCAACGGCAAGGCCCTGTCACTTGGAGAGCCGGAAGGTATCATCAAGATTCTTGCCTCCAACGAGGACAACAGGATTCTGGGAGTCCATATACTTGGACCTCATGCCAATGACCTTATTCACGAAGGAGCCTTGGCTATATCCAACAACATGGATGTGGCGGCAATAAAAAGGACCATACATGCCCATCCAACTCTTTCGGAAGCATTCTTTGAAGCGGCATTGGGGCTTGACGAGGCTGCAATCCACATTGCACCAAAGAGAAAAAGAAGAAGATAGATCAGCAACGGGGCAACCCGTTGCTTGATTTTTTCAGGGGGATACTTATGAAAACAGAGAAGAAGCTACTGATTGCCATTAGCCTGGTTGTATTCCTGATTATAGGCTTTATGGTTGCGGGAAAACCGGAGGGAGTACTCTTTGACCAGCCCCTTATGGATTTTGTGCACAGCAATAATAATGTTCTATTGATAAGAACAATGGAGATAATCTCATTTCTGGGATCCGAGGTCTTTCTGTTTCCTGCAATGGGTACGGCAATAGCATATTTTACTATAAAGAAGAAATATCTCATAGCAGGGCTGCTTTTGACCTCATCCCTTGGGAGCTGGCTGGTGAACCATCTTCTGAAGCAGATATTTCAGCGGCCAAGACCATATGAGTACTTTCTTGTTGAACAGGGAGGCCTCAGCTATCCCAGTGGACATTCAATGGTTTCCATGACAATGTTCCTGACAATAGCCTACCTAATCACAAGCAAGCACAAGGGAGAAGCTTTCAGTAAATCCGTATGGACAGGTGCGCTTATATATGTACTTCTAATGGGTGCCAGCAGGGTATTTCTGGGTGTTCACTGGCCAACCGATATTATTGGCGGTTTTGCGGCAGGCTACCTTTTCTATGAGGCATATATGCATTTTATAAGGAAAAGAATAAAAAGGGATTCCGTTTAGTCGGAATCCCTTTTTATTCCTTTAGATACTCTCATCGCCAAGATACTGGTTTGTGTAGAGCCTATGGTAGTATCCCTTTTTCATCAAGAGATCCCTGTGGGTACCATCTTCAACAATCTCACCCTTCTTAATGACCAGGATCCTATCTGCGTTCTTAATGGTTGAAAGTCTGTGGGCTATTACAAAGCTGGTTCTTCCTTTGAGGACCTTTGTTATTGCGTCCTGGATTATCTTCTCAGTTTCTGTATCGATTGAGGAAGTGGCTTCATCCAACACAAATAGCGATGGATTTCTGATAATGGCCCTTGCAAATGAGATAAGCTGCTTCTGTCCGGTGGACAGCATGCCACCTCCCTCACCAACCTGTGTGTCGTAACCGTCCTCAAGGTCCATAATGAATTCATGTGCATTCACTATCCTGCATGCCTCCTTGATTTCGTCGTCAGTGGCATCCAGTTTCCCGTACCGTATGTTTTCCCTTATTGTGCCACTGAAGAGGTGAGGGCTCTGAAGGACATACCCCAGATTGTTGTGAATCCACTGTAGGGGCATTTTTTTGTAGTCCATACCATCCACAAGGATCCTGCCTTCAGTCGGCTCATAAAATCTGCAGAATAGGTTCACAATTGTTGACTTGCCTGAGCCGGTTTCTCCAACCAGGGCAATGGTTTCTCCCGGACTTACCTCAAGGCTGAAATTCTTCAGAACTGGCTCATGGGGTTGATATGAGAAGGACACATCCTCAAATGATATTCTTCCCTTTATTTGCGGCAATAGGTCCGTATCCTGTTGGAATATATCCCCAAACCGTTCTATGATCTCATGCTCATCCCTTATTTCAGGCTGCTCCTTCAGCAAGGAAAAAACTCTTTCTGCAGAGGCCTGTGCACTTTGAAATTCGGCAAAAATAACAGCCATCTGTCTGATGGGCTCAAAAAACTGAGCCGTGTAGGAAATGAAGGCAACCAGGGTTCCGTAGGTAATGATTCCTTCCATGATATAGCCTGATCCAAAGGAGAAGGCCAGGGCAGTACCCACACTACCCAGACCTATAACCAGTGGAAGGTATACCGATGACAGGATGGCAGCCCTTATTGACTGGGTTCTCATGGAACCTGTCAGGCTGGAGAACTCCTCCAGGTTTTTTTCCTCCCTAACCAGGGTTTTGGTGGTTTTTGCTCCCTGGATGTCTTCATTAAAGGCACCTGTTATCTGTGAATTTATCTTTCTTATTTTTCTCTGGGCTGATAGTATTTTCTTTTGGAACACTATGCTTAAGACTGCAAGCAAGGGTACAACAGAGAGGGTAATCATGGCCAGAAACGGGTTGAGAATAAGCATATAGATTGAAATTCCAGTCATTATGGCCAGACCCCAGGCAAGATCAACAATTCCCCATGAGATTGTCTCACTTAGTCTTGTTATGTCTGAAGTCATCCTTGCAAGTAGCCAGCCCACTGCCTTGTTATCATAGTATGATAGGGGCAACTCCTGCAGCTGTATGAAGCCAAGTCTCCTGATATCATGGGCGATTGTAGTCTCCAGTCTACCTGCTATCTTTATAAATACCAGTATCAGAAGACTCAAGGCAAGCACTGCCGCAAGATACATTCCAATGAAGAGAGGAAGACCTTCCAGGCTCTCCTTTCTTACAAATTCATCTATTGCGTACTTTGAAAGTATGGGAAATGTTGCATCCATTATTCCAAGGAGCACCATCAAGACTATAAGCTTAAGGAACCTGGCCTTGTATGGCTTGAGGTAGGTGTAGAAGTCCCTCCATATCCCCACGCTAAGTTTATCAGGTGCATCTGTATTTATATTATCCATGGTGATTCCTCCTAAGCATTCAGCACATCCGTTTCAAGGGATGACTGAATGTCGTAAATTCTTTTGTAGAGTCCCTCCTGGGAGATGAGTTCCCTGTGGGTCCCCGATTGGATTATTCTACCCTTGTCCAGGACTATGATCATATCGGCGTTTGAGACGGTTGAAATCCTGTGTGATATTACAAATGTGGTGGCGACATTTTTTCGTAGCTCCAGCGCCTTTCTTATTTCAATATCGGTTTCAGTGTCCACTGCAGAAAGTGAATCATCGAATATCACAATGGGCGTCTCCGTAATTATTGCACGGGCAATTGCCATTCTCTGCTTTTGTCCTCCGGAAAGGGACACTCCTCTTTCACCAACCATTGTTTCATACTTCTTTTCAAACGAGATTATGTCATTGTGTATCGAGGCTACCTTTGCTGCCTGGAACACAGACTTGTCCTGTTTTTCAGGATCTGTGAATCGGATGTTGTCCTTGATTGTACGGGCATAGAGAAAAGGCTCCTGAAGTACAAGGGCTATGTTTTTTCTTATCCAGTGTCTGTCTATTTCCTTAAGCTCAATGCCATCAATCCTCACAGAGCCAGAGGTGTAATCGTAAAGCCTTGGGAGCAGATTTACCAGGGTGCTTTTTCCAGCGCCGGTGGGTCCCATTATTGCTACGGTATCACCCTTCCTTACATGAAAGCTTATGTCATGCAGGACGTCCTTGTTTCCATCATAGGAAAAGTTCACATTGCAGAATTCTATATCTCCTGATACCGCAGGCTCATGACCGTTTACAATCAATTCCTCCTGAGGTATGCTCAAAATTTCATCAACACGGTCTATTGAGACAGTGGCCTTGCCCATATCCGTAAGCACCCTTCCAAGCTGCCTTACAGGCCATATAAGCATGTTCACATAGCTGATGAACGCCACCAGGATACCAATTGTTATCCTGCCCTGGACCACCATCACCGAACCTGCAACAATAACAATACCTACCTGGAACATGCTCAGGAAACACATCGAATTTTTCAAGCTCAAAGGGTTCTCTGGCAAAGGCCTTAACAACCCTTATACCAGTAAGGTTTTCCTGCAGTGTGGTTGAAAGCTTGGCTTCAGCTTCATCAGCGTCCTTGAAATCCCTCTGGATTCTTTTGAAAAAGGCATATGCGAATCCAAATATTACTGGCACAAGGATCATTGAATACAAGGTCATTCCCCTGTGAAGAGAGAGCATGGACCACAGGATGAAAAAAAGCATGGAAAGGGATCCGGCAACTTCAACCAGCTGAACACCAAGGAATCGTCTTATTGTTTCAACGTCTGAGGTGCACCTTTGAATAAGGTCACCTGTGTCTGTTTTAACATGATAGCTATAGGGAAGCTTCTGAATATGGTCATATAGCCTGTCCCTGAGATTCATTGAAACATTCTCAGATGCCTTTGCTGAATAGTAACCCTTAAGGTATAGGAACACTCCCCTGAATATTGTATTGGCAACAATCAGAACACCAATGATCCACAGCCCCTCCCTTAAGGAATCCCTTCCGCCAAAAAGGTCCATCAACCACATGGCAACTGGATTTGCTGCCGGACTGCTTCCAATTATTGAATCGATGGCAGTACTCAGTATTAAAGGGCCAGCTGCATAGAAGAGCTGGGACAGGGTTACTGTAATCATTGCCAGTATAAATATCATCTTGTACCCTGAAAGAAGGGGTATCAGTTTTTTTAATTGTCTCATAATTTTCCTCCAAAAAAAAGCCATAGGCAATTAACCTATGGCAGTAGTATCATTTCAATGTAATAATCAAATAATCATAGGCGTACGCCTATATGGGAAGGGTCTTGGACCTGGCTTCCTGGTATAGGCCATAGTGTTGTTTAAAGTTTGTTAAGTTCGTTTGTGTTTGTCCGTTTATTCTTATCATCATCATGGCCTCCCTTGGTCAAAATTTATCCTACTCCTACATTCTATACTAAAGTGTTGAAATGTCAACATTTATTTTTTGAGAATTTCGAATGTAGGATTTTCTATTTCAGTTCTCCTTCAAGACTCTTCAGGTCAAGGATCTTTATCCTGTTCTTATAGAAGTCGATCAGTCCGTCATCCTTCATGCGGATAAGCTCCCTTGAAAGTGATGGTCTTGGTATGTTCAAAAGCTCCGCCATCTTCTTCCTACTGTATGGAAGGAGCAGATATTGTGATTTTTGTCTTCCATACTCAAGGAGGAGTATGTTAACAATTTTCTTTCTGGTGCTGTCAAGAGACAGGCTGGTGATCCTGTCATTGAGCATGTGGATCCTCCTTGAAAGAACACCTGCGAAGTTTTCCAGAACCCGGGGGTGTCTGCTGAGCATTTGTACAAGTTCCACTCTGGGAATGTTCATAACACAGCTATCAGATGTGGATACAACCGTTGCAGGGTAGGTTTTTACATCTGAAAAAACCAGAGACTCAGCAAAGACATTTCCTGCTGTGAAGTGGCTGATGGTAACAACCTTTCCTGAAGAAAAAGGCTTGTGGATCTCTATATCACCTGAAAGTATTATGGATAGGCTATCACAGGGTTCTCCCTCTATGGCCACTATATCCTTATCACTATAGCATTTGATGGAGTAGTTGACACCTTCCATCAATTCTGAAATTTCCTCCTCCATTAGACTGTCGAACAGTATACATTTTGAAAGAGCATCCATTGAATAGCTCAAAATCAAATCACCTCATTTCATTTAACAAAATCTTTATACCCCCAAAAAAATAAGTAACTCAAAAAACAATAATCGCGTTATGGTTAAGCGTTTAAGGGTATATAATGATGAGATACATATGAAAAGGAGCATTGCTTATGAATGATATTTTATTGGTCAATAAAATCAATCACAAGGACTTCAGTGGAGAAAAGCAGAAGGTTTTCTTTCAGGTGGGAGAAATACACATACCACGAGTGGAGGGAAAGCTGATGGACCTTATAGGGAGCAGCAGACTTATTGATGAAAAGGATGTAATGTACAAGTACAATGGCTTTGAGGTGAACATCCTGACTCAGTCAATACCTATTCTGGTAAAGCTCCTGGCTGAGAACAACATCCCGATCTACGGGGTTTATGCGGTCTATAACCCGAAGCTATGAAGAAGAATAAAATGTAATCATTACAAATAATTTAGTTTGTGATTACATTTAATATATATGGGTATTATGAGAAGTGAAATCAATTAAAATTTGGAGGGATAATTAATGAGTGAAAAATTATTGAATGCATTGAATGACCAGTACAACTTTGAGATGCTGTCAGGGTATTATTACCTTGCCATGGCTTCTTATTGCGAATCAGAAAACATGAGAGGAATGTCACATTTTTTGGTTGAACAGGCAAAAGAGGAATATGAACATGCAATGAAGTTCTACGACTTCATAAATGATATGGACGGAAGGGTTACCATGCAGGCGATACCTGAGCCAAAGAATGACTACAGCTCATTACTTGAGGTATTTGAGACTGCCCTGGAGCACGAGAAGAAGGTAACTGGTAGAATATACGATCTTGTAAAGCTTGCTGAA
>OBLN01000502.1_pt1 | contig 14284 bp, 14 predicted proteins | sample 1519301 | NCBI WGS metagenome assembly OBLN01 (sample SAMEA2452533, study PRJEB22499) | sediment metagenome | reverse complement strand
AGTAATCTACCAGATCCTTCAGGTAGTCCAGGTTTGTACCATAATCCCAGCCAGCGCCTTCGACTTCATCCGGCCATCGCGTTTGAGCGAGCCGCTCCTTAAGATCCAGAAGTACAGCTTCTGGAATACCTATTTTAAAAGGTTGAATTGACATGTATCCCCCTAATCTCTTACTTAATGCATTACTGTAATTCTCTGATAACAACCGTTGCCCATCACCGGGATGGTTGACGATAAGTGCGGAAGAATGCTCGCATATCCTCTGCCATGAGATCTGGAAATTCCATTGCTGCAAAGTGGCCGCCACGGGCCAGCACCGTCCAGCGCTGAATGTTCTTCAAGTTGCGCTCAGCAAATTTACGTGGAGGTACCGGGTTTATATCTTTAGGAGGGAAGGCGAGCCCTATCGGCACGTAAACCTGCTGATCCGGTTTGAGAGAAGGTGATATCCATTCCTCGCGGTAACTGACGGCGCGAACTGAAGGGCCACCTGTCCAGTAGAGCATAATATTGGTCAATAGTTCGTCTTTTGTGAAGATCGTTTCAAGATCGCCATCACAGTCACTCCAGGAACGGAACTTTTCAATTATCCAGGCAGCATAACCAGCAGGCGAATCGTTTAGAGCGTATGCGAGAGTTTGCGGTTTTGTCCCCTGCAGCATTGCGTAAGCGCCCTCTTGAAAGCCCACAATTTGCAGCGTTTCCAGGTACTGTTTCTCCGCCTCGGAAAGGTTAGAAAAGTTGGCCTGTGTAATGGAAAAGCCAAGATCAGTAAGGTGGAGGCTGATTATAGATTCGGGGTGATGTACACCCAATAGCTGAGAAATCGGACTTCCCCCGTCCCCGCCTCCTGCAGCAAAATGTTTGTAACCTAGCTCCGCGGTCATCAACCGCCAGCACAATTCAGCAGTCTTCATCAGTAGCTGCTTTCTCGGCGCTCTCGAGATATCCGAATATCCGCCAATTAACGAAGGTACTATTACATCAAAAGAATCATTGGGGTTACCGCCATATTTTGCTGGGTCCGTAAGCATCGGGATAAGTTTGAGGTAACGGCAAATCGAGTCCGGCCAACCATGGAAGAGGATAATTGGTATTGGGTTAGGGCCCTTACCACGTTCGTGGATAAAATGGATTTCCTTACCATCTATTTCAGCTTTAAACTGCGCAAACTTGTTCAGTTCTAATTCCTGTTTGCGCCAATCATACCTGTGTTGCCAGTAGTCAACAAGTTCCTTCATATAATTCAGGTTTGTACCATAATCCCAGCCAGCGCCTTCGACTTCATCCGGCCAGCGAGTTCGTGCGAGCCGCTCTTTAAGATCCAGAAGTACAGATTGTGGAACATTTATTTGAAATGGTTGAATTGTCATACCCCTTCCCCTTTTGCGGTTTATTTTGTAGAAATATATTCACGAGCTTGAATAATAAGTTTTCAGTTCCTTTTTCATCAAGATGAACTTATATTCCTGCAAAAACTTGATGACCATTCAAACTTTTACAAAAGAATATTCTGAAATTCTTACACTACTTTCGGCCTAACTTGCTTAAATTATCCCTTTGCCATTTCAAATCTTCTTGAAATAACTATATATTTAATAATTTCAGATATTATTTTCGGATATGATTCTTTATCAATCATTTTTTTATCCTGAATATTCCTTTCCTTAACCAGAAAAGAGAAATGAGAGCCTTTGAAAGGCATTTCCAGAAAAAGAAAAAAGGAGCCATTTTCAGTATGCACTACAGCCTTGGAATTGACGCTGGAGGCACTTACACAGATGCAGTGCTCATAAGGGACTCGGATGGAGGAATTGTAGACTCGAATAAAGCTCTGACCACCTATCCTGACCCCCTTGCCGGCATTAAAAAAGTAATTGATGGGCTTAATCAGGAGTACATCGAAAACGTAAAACTTGTATCAGTCTCCACTACATTATCCACAAACACCATACTTGAAGGGACAGGTTTTCCCGTAGCCCTGATCCTCATAGGGGACCACCCGCTTGAAAAAGAACTGCCGACAGGATATGTACTTTTTGCCAGAGGGGGCCATAACCATAATGGAGAAGAGATATCTTCTCTTGACCTGGAGTCAATTGAAAAATTTGCTCTGAGTGTAAGGGATAAAGTATCGGCATTTGCCATATCCTCCTATTTCAGCACACGCAACCCCGAACATGAACTTAAAGCACGAGACTGTATATTGAGGCTTACAGGACTGCCTGCGGTTTGCGGACATGAATTGTCACAGCAACTTGGAGCTTACGAAAGGGCAGTAACAGCTTTTCTGAATGCCCAGCTGATCCCCATAACCAGGCAGTTTGTAAAATCCATTATTGCAGATATGACGGAAAGAGGAATTAATGCAAGACTTCTGATGCTCAAATGTGACGGCTCGGTTATAGGAATAAGGGATGCCCTTAAAAAACCAATAGAGACAATCTTTTCAGGCCCTGCAGCAAGCCTGGTAGGGGCTTCTTACCTTTCAGGGCTGCATACATGCGCAGTTGTAGATGTTGGAGGCACGAGTACGGATATCTCTTCAATCTGTATGGGAGTCCCTGACCTGAGCGATGAAGGAGCAGTTGTGGGCGGCTGGAAAACAAGAGTCCGTGCAATCAGGATGGAAACAACAGCTACAGGAGGAGACAGCCACGTGTGGATAGTGGATAGGGAACTCTATCTTGGGCCAAGGAGAGTTATACCGCTTGCAGTGGCTGCAGCCCATTACCCGGATTTCCTGAATAACCTCAAAAGGACAACTCCCCCTGCCAGAGAGGATCTCGGGGAAAATATCCAGCCCACAAAATTCTTCGTAAGGTCTGGCTATACTGCAGGTGAACTGAGCAGAGCCGAAGCCGAAGTTTTAGGAGTAATCGGAGACGAGCCTGTTTCCGTGAATGAAATTAAAGCCCTTATCAGAAAAGACCTTCACCCTCAGACCCTGGATTCTCTCATCAAAAAGCGTCTTGTTCAGGCAATAGGTTTTACGCCGACCGATGCTCTGCACGTACTCGGGGAATATACGGCATGGAACGAAGAAGCTTCCAGAATCGGAGCGGAAAGGCTTGCGAGACTCATGCGCATGACACCACATGCATTCTGCACTGCCGTAAAAAGGAGAGTTGCAAGGAATATGTCGCTTCATCTTCTCTCATATATCCTGCAGGGAGTTCCGCATACAGCCGTTGAAAAAATCCTGGACGGGAACTATCCAGCGAAGTTCAAACTCGGAATTCCTATTGTCCTTCTAGGAGGTCCCGTGCGCGCTCACAGGAAGGAACTGGAAGACTTTATAGACGCTGAAATTATCGTCCCCGAGCATGCCGAGGTAGGAAATGCTGTGGGAGCCCTGGCAGGAAAAGGAATCAAAAGAGTGGAAATTCTGATCAGGCCTGCAAGCCTAATGTCCCCGGACAAGGATTTCCTGGTCTTTGCACCCGGCAGCAGGCTGAGGTTCGATGTATATGCAGAAGCCCTGAATGCTGCAACAGAACTCGGGAAAAAGCTCGTTGAAGATTATATGAAAGACTGCGGGCTTAGCGGGAACCAGGTTGAAGTTTCCATTGAGAGAAAGATTATCTCCCCTGACGGATGGAACCATCCTCCTATGGAGACAAATCTGCTCGTAATGGGAGTTGGCATGAGGGTATTACCTGAAAGATAAAGGCAAGAAAGATAAAAAGAAAGTAAAAGGAAAGGCAAGAGAAGAGGAAAGAAAAGAGATAAGAAAAAGAAAAGAAGGACAGAGGAAAAAGAAAAGAAAAAAGAAAAAAGGGAGGAAATAGCCATGAAAATCCTGCTGATTGCCGATATCCACGCAAACCTTGAAGCCCTCCAGACAGTTCTCGATATTCCGCACGACAGGGCAATCTGCCTGGGAGACATTGTGGACTACGGGCCTGACCCGGACAGATGTATAGACCTGCTGCAAAAAAAGAATGTCCCAACCATCAGGGGTAATCACGATAATGCTGTTGCTTTTAAAGTTGACTGCCAGTGCGGATATAAATACAAACATCTCTCAATCGCGACCAGGGAATATACATGGGAAATTCTCGAGAAGCCACAGATTGGATACCTGCAGAAACTTCCTCTGCTGATCAAAGAAGAAGTCGATGGAAAAAGACTCTACCTGACCCATGCAAGCCCACGTTCCATGTTTGAATACATAAAACCAGAAACTCCAGATGAAGAAATAAGGAACATGGTAGATGAAGCAATAGAGCCCGTGGAAGCAGAGTTTCTTGTAATTGGACATTCTCACATTCCTATGAACAGAAAACTTGGTGACCTTACAATTATAAATCCGGGCTCTGTGGGACAGCCGAGAGATGGAGATAACCGTGCAGGCTGTGCGGTTTTCGATACTGAAACAGGAAAGATAGAGTTCTTCCGCCTGGAGTATGATATTGAGGCGGTCTGCGCAAAAATTGAAGAACGAATGCCTCACGCAGAAGAACTGACAGCTATTCTGAGGCGAGGATATTGAAAAAAACAGTTAAAAACGCAGTTAAAAATGCAGTTAAAGAAAAAAATTAGTCCAGTAGAGAGTTCTGAATGTTTATGAATTCAGGCTTCTTTTATAGCCCTTATAATTTTTTCTATATACTCTGGTTTTACGTCAGATGGGTTTGTTTTTTCAATCCCGAGCTCGGTAACCATAAGATAGATCTCAGCCTGTACCCTTGCCTCTCCAAGCTTTTTTGTAGCGCACCTGTCCTCACAACCGTCAAGAGCAAGAACTCTGAAGCCTTCGGACAATGCGTCCTCTACAGGACCAGGCCCTTTTATCGCAGCTGCAGCCCTGTAAAGGTCCGGTCTCCTGAAAGCCAGGGTTGATGCTGCCTGCATGGTGAGTTTTCCTGTATTTGATAAACCGGAACAGGCAAAGATGAGCGTGCTTCTCTTTTTTCCTGAAGGCTCCTTTGTTTCATTAATCCTGCCTGACAGGGATTCTTTCTGTTTAAGGGGTTCTTTTTGCTCTTCTGTTTTCATTCAACCACTGCTATAATTTTTAATGAGATTCTGTTTCAAAAGATACTGAAATAGGAAAGATTTTCCACCTTTATGTGATTTGCGTTTTGTATCCGGGTCCTTTGAGTTGCTCCTGTTGTGTTTCAATAAAAGAGAGGTTTTCTCGCTAAAAAAAGGGAAAGACAAAAGTGAAACTATTGAAAAAATAGCTATTGGAAAACCGCTAGAAGGACAGAAAAAAATCAGTTAGTCAATTGCCGCAAAACAGGCCATGAAAACGTTTTACTGCCCCTATCGGCCAGATACAACCGCTGCCCGAAAGGAGACAAAAAGAAAGGAATAGAAAAATGGTCAGTCAAGATTAAGTTCAGTAATCTCAACATTCAGGTTTGCAATCTCCAGGGTTGCAACCGTAGCCTTTCCTGACAGTACTCCTGAACATTCCCCTGGATTTATCACCTGAGTCCCGTCGATCATCCTGACTCCGGGGTCGTGAGTGTGGCCCCTGACTATGACATCGAAGTCTCCTGACCTTGCGAGGGCTTTGACCAGAGTCTCATCTGTTCCGTGAAGAAGGGCAATATGCAACCCGTCAATTGTCAGGTCGCCAAAGTCTCCGCATGAAATAGCTCCTATTTCTTCAAAACGCTTTACAAGCGTTACTTTGTCTCCATCGTTATTCCCGAACACGAAATAAAGTTTTGGGATTAGTTCTTTAAAAGCCCTTACAGTAAAAGGTGAAATAATATCCCCAGCATGAAGCACTGCTTTTACCTGTTTTTTGTTAAAGAACTCGACAGCTTTCCGGATAGCTGCCAGGTTATCGTGCGAATCCGAAACAATTCCTATCAAGTAAACCCACCTCATTTAATATTAGACGCCCTGAATATTTAATATATGCCCTGAAGCTCAGAAAAGGAAAACTCCTGACCTGGAAAAAAGCTATTTTTAAATAGGAGATAGAGGTATTACTCCAAGAAGCTCTAGAGAATCTAGGGAGAACCCTGAGAGAATCCAAGATAAGGGAAAAATATCCGTGAAATATTTTTAGTGAGGAATAAATGAAAGCTATAACTCTCCTAAGCAGCGGGCTTGATTCTGTCGCAGCTCTTGCGATGGCAGCCGAAAGCCTGGAAATTGAGATGGCGATCACTTTTGATTACGGGCAGAGAGCAGTACAGCGGGAAACAGAGTATTCCCGAAAGGTTTGCGAATACTTCGGGATCGGACACAGGGTAATCAGTCTGGACTGGCTTGCGGAAATTACCCATACATCCCTTGTAAACAGGGATGAAGAAATCCCTGCCCTTTCCGTGGAAGATATTGATGAAGCTGCCCCTGCAAATATTACTGAAAACTCTGCAAAGGCGGTCTGGGTCCCGAATAGAAACGGAGTCATGTTAAACATTGCAGGAAGCTTTGCGGAGAGCAAAGAGTGTAACTATATAGTGGTTGGCTTTAACGGGGAAGAAGCCGGGACTTTCCCTGACAATTCCTTTGATTATGTAAAGGCTATGGATTGTGCCTTTTCTTACTCCACACAAAACGGAGTGCAAGTGCTTGCCCCTCTGATCGAGCTTGGGAAAACCGAAATTGTAAAAAGGGCTCTTGAAGCAAAAGCTCCTCTCGAATACAGCTGGAGCTGTTATCATGGTGGAGAACTCCCATGCGGAGAGTGTGAAAGCTGCGTGCGCAGGACAAGGGCGTTTAAAAATGCAGGTGTAAAGGACCCGCTTCTTGAAAGGCTAGGGATCTGAAATCGCGAACTTGCAAGATACTGACAGGGTCAATTAGAAAATAAAAATGCAATTATAGAATATTATAGAGAGAGTTCCATGAAATGTATTGTTTTACCTGAAAAAATTGATTACGACGGGAGCCAGATTTCTTCCCTCTGGGCTTATAATAGCTTTGGGGTACAGGAAGATTCCATTATCGTATTCAGAGGCTCATGTGATGTAAAAATAGAGCATATGATTGACCTCGAAGACCGGAGAGCAAACGAGTCTATCTGGTCCGAAGATATGGTAAATTTCATAATAGAGCACTTCGATTCTACAGACCTGAAATTAATCTATGCACGTCAGCGTCTTTTTACCGCAGTTGTACGGGAACATCTTGCAGGGCTTGGAATCCACACCTCAAGAGAAGGAGATGACCTATTTTTTAAGGAAAAGAAGCTGACCGTGTCGATCGCCAGCGCATCAGCTGTATCCCAGAAGATCCACTTCGGTATGAATGTTTCCCATGAAGTATACGGAAACCTGAAAGAAGCCGGAATTGGGAATGATGAAAGTATTATGCGATTAATGAAGGAAATAGGGGAAGCATATGTAAGGGAATTTGAGGATATTGAAAAAGATCTAAGAAAATCCCGGCCTCTTGGAGTAGTATAAATGTCTTCTCCAAACATAAAAACAGCTCAAATAAGAGAGGTTTTCTGTTCCGTACAGGGAGAAGGTCCCTACGTCGGCACAAGGCAGGCTTTTGTCCGGTTTTCAGGCTGCAACCTTAACTGCATCTACTGTGACACAGACTTTAAGAACCCCGGGACCTGCGACTACGAAGGAATAGAAGGAAGTGGCGTTTTTGAAAAGGTCTCAAACCCTGTAAGTACTGAAAAACTTGAATCCATGCTTCAGCCTTTTAAAAAGCTCCATTCCATATCCCTGACAGGAGGAGAACCTCTCCTGCATGCAGATTTCATTGAGAAACTTAACCTATCAGCGCCTTTGTATCTTGAATCCAATATGACCTTACCTGAGCAGGCGAGGAAGCTGCATGAAAATATTGCATATGTTTCAGGAGACTTCAAACTCCCTGAGGCTATCCGGGATATCTGCCCTGAAACCAGGGAAGTGCATGTAGAAAATACTATCGAGTGCTTCAGGCTGCTGAGAAAAACCAATTTAAGAGACTGCTTTTGCAAGATTGTAATAGGCAAGGGTACAAATCCTGATACCGTTACAATGGCTGCGGAAGCAATAGCACATTATGTTTCCTGTATAGTCCTCCAGCCCGAAACGCCTCTGGGCAGTGCGGTAAGGACTCCAAGGTTTACGCAGGCATCCGTACAGACAATATTAAAATTGCAGAAAAACCTGCTTGAGCTGGTCGATACACGAATTATTCCACAGACTCACAGGATGTGGGGTTGCTTATAACCGGATGAGAGGGTAGAAAAATTCGGATATTCAACTGAATTAACAGAAAAGTAATATTACAACATAATCGGTACAGAAGGATAATCGATAGACAGCAAGCAGTTAAATCGCAGGAACGGTAAAATCAAAATAGGGATGAACGAAATGGTAAATATGAGATTGGGAGTTATTGATTATATTGACAGTGCACATTACCTTCCAGGTCATGGGAAGTGCGGAAGAGTACACGGCCATACATATAAAATAGAAGTGATAGTAGAAGGAGAGGTCAGGGAAAACGGGATGGTAATTGACTTCTACGACCTGAAAAAAGGTATTAAGGAGACCCTTCAGGAATATGACCATATTATGTTAAATGATATCCTTGACTTTCCAAGCTCCGAATATCTTTGCCAGCATATTCATTCCCGCCTTCTGGAGAGATTTGGTTTTCGTCTCCTGGTAAGAGTATGGGAAGGAGAAGGCAAATGGTGTGAGCTGGACAATTTTTCAAATTGAAGGAATAAAACGGCAGGTAGCTTGCTGGCATTATACCCGACTGAATTTGTATAAGGACCGCTTTGTAAATACGGCATTTTAATATAATAAGAGATATTTAAATATCAGTGGCAATACCAATATCTGATATTAATACCAGTATATGGGATCAATACGAACATTTGACATAAATACCCATAATTAATGCCAATAACAGCATTTGATATTAAACCCAGAAGCGTTTAACCGTCACTGCTCAAAAAAGAATTGGAAACACATATCGATAAAATATACATTGATAAAATATACATTGATAAAATATACATTGATAAAATATACATCGATAATTAGAAAAAACCAGTGAGATGTCCAGTACCTAACCGGTTTACATCCATATCCAGCTTCCAGTCTTCTAATCCGCATCGAAGCTGGGTAGTTTCAGAAGAATTTTAGAATAGTTTAAGAATGGCTTTAGAATATTTTCAGAATAATTTCAAAAGAACTTCAGAATAATTATGAAATAATTCTAAAATGATTCCACAATGTATATCAGGGAGCTATATCATAGGTGCTTTAGACATTCTAAAATTCCCTTTTACCGTGGGATCTCACTTTTACTTTTAAGTTCCGAACGGAGGAGAACGATTTGCCAGAAGAAAATCAATCTGTAGATACTATCAATAATATCCCCGAATCTGGGGAAGAGCTCCTAAGAAAGATTGCCGAGCACCCCTGTTATGATAAAAAAGCGCAGCATAAGTATGGAAGAATTCACCTGGCTGTAGCACCAAAGTGCAATATTCAGTGCAACTTCTGTGTCCGGGAGTTCGACTGTGTAAACGAGAGCCGCCCCGGGGTTACCAGTAAGGTCCTGACCCCTGACGAAGCTCTTGAGAAAACAAGGCAGATCGTGGCAGATTATCCGTTCATTAAAGTTGTTGGGATTGCAGGTCCAGGCGACCCCCTGGCTAATGACGCGACCTTTGAGACTTTTGAGCTGATAAAGAACGAGTTTCCGGAACTGACCCTCTGCATGAGTACGAATGGGTTACTGCTTCCTGAAAAACTTCAAGACCTTATAAGGGTTGGGGTTTCCACTCTTACTGTAACGGTAAATGCTATCGATCCCGAAATTCAGGCAAAAATAGTGGACCATATTGCCTATCATGGGAAGGTATACAGAGGACTCGAAGGTGCAAAAATTCAGGTCAAAAACCAGCTTGAGGGCATTAAGGCAGCTGTTGACGCAGGTCTGGTTGTAAAGGTGAATACCGTACTTATCCCGGGCATCAATGACAAACATGTAATTGAGATTGCCAGAAAACTCAATGAACTCGGGGTTTATATTATGAACGTTATGCCCCTGATCAATCAGGGAGCCTTTGCAGACATAGAACCTCCTACTGCAGAAGAAAGAAAAGCTGTCCAGGAAGCCTGCGAACCTTATGTTATGCAGATGCGCCACTGCAGGCAGTGCAGGGCTGATGCTTACGGTCTCCTTGCTCAGGATATGTCACAGATGAGCGAAGAACGCAGAAAGCTCATAAAAATCCAGTCAAAGGGAGACATAGAAAAAGCAAAAGAAGTCCTGAAAACTAACGGAAAGAAAGAGTCCTGAATAACGTATAACTTAACTGTAATTTAATTATTCTCAGGTCCGAATTAAAAAGTTCTGAATCCGGGCCGGAAAGGCGGAGTTAAAAAACTCCGCATCTCAGACTTATTTTAAAAACGTTACTCGAGAGTGATTGCCCCGTTAGGGCAGGCATCTTCACATGCACCGCAGTCAAGGCATTCATCTTCGTCTACAACCGCAATATCATCGTCACTGAGGGTGATTGCAGCAGCAGGGCATTCGTCAATACAGCTTCCACAGCCTGTGCAGGCATCGGCATCGATTTTTGCAACCATGTTTTTCACTCCATATTAATTGGGGACTTTTATAAAGTCGAGAATATATAGGGTTGACATATTAGGAGATAATAATTTAATAAAAAGCTGTCGCTTCCTTCATCCGGAACAAAGAAAAAAGGAGATAAAGGATGCCCAGAATTATGTACTGACCGTACTGACCGTTATTGCCCGACAATAAGAATAAATGGATGGATTAAGCTCGGAAAGGGGCAAATTCCACGCTTACAACGGCTTATAGTTAATTTCTATGTTAATTATTATATTAATTTTTATGTTAATTACCACGTTAATTACTGTGTTAATTATATCTGAATTTATGTTAATTACACGGATTTCTATACTTGTCGCTGGCTTGCAATAAATTTATCATTAACTTGTCAGAACCTTGCAGTTAATTCCAATATTTATTGCAGGTAGATTGGAACTTGAATTGCAATTATAAACCGAGGCCCTACAGACCCTATTATACCCTGTATGATTCTAAGCGTAATTATCCTAGGTTTATTATGAACTTATCACTATTATCATCCGAGCTATTATTTGATTTATTGTTTGGCTATTGTTCACAATAATGATGAAACTAAAAACAAAGGGAGCTTTTATTTGAACCTGGAAGAGTTAGCAGAAAGAATAAGGAACTTTGAAGGGGTTACCCGAAAAAGACAGATTGAGGATATAGTTTCAATCTTCGAAGCCGTCCGCCCGGAGTACGGAAACGCTATTGTAGATTTCGGAGATGATGCCGCGGTGATCGATATAGGAGGAGATGACGTTATCCTCTTTGCCGCAGATGGGATATGGGGCCGGCTGCTGGACGCAAGCCCTTGGTGGGCTGGATACGGAGCTGTAGTCGTGAACATAAATGATATCGCAGCAATGGGCGGAAAGCCTCTTGCCATGGTGGATATAGCCTCTGCAAACTCCCCTAAAGCCTGCAGGGAACTTATGGAAGGGCTGGCTGAAGGAGTGAGAAAGTTCGGAGTCCCTGTAGTCGGAGGGCATGTCCATCCTGATACGCAGTATAATTCCCTGTCAGTTGCTATTATAGGAATTGTGAAAAGAGACTGTGTAATCCGGAGTGATACCGCAAGACCCGGAGACCTGGTAATTGCGGCATATGATATGGATGGAAAAATCGGTCCGAATTCCCCTTACAGCTGGGATACTACTTCCTTTAAAGAGTCTGCAGTACTGAGGAAGAGTTACCTCGTAACCCAGGAAATAGCGCAGAAAAAGCTTGCAACCGCTGGTAAGGATATCAGTAATCCGGGCCTCATAGGAACGCTCGGAATGCTCTGCGAGACCAGCCGGGTAGGAGCTTCAGTGGACCTGGAAAAAGTCCTGAGACCTGAAAGCGTGGACTTTGAGCAGTGGCTGAAAGTGCATCCAGGAACCGGATACGTATTTACTTCAGACCCGGAAAAAGCTGAAGAATGTATAGATGTGTTCGAAAAAGCAGGACTCACTGCTGCAGTTATAGGAAAAATCGAAAAAGGGTCAAAACTCGATATTTATGACCGGACAGGCAGGGTAACGGTTTTTGACTTTTCAAAAGAAGGTATTACAGGTATAGGTTCCGAGTAATCGGGACCTTTCTGTATATTTTCTGCTTTTTCCAGTATATTTTTCAGATGCTTTCTGCATATTTTCTGTATTATCTGTATTATCTGCATGTATTCTGCATTATCTGCATGCTTATAATCACTGATATTTAGTTCAAAAAAATATTTTTTGTTGAAAGCCGCTATTTAACTTACCCGGCACTGTTATTATTGCTTTTAATTATTTTATCCGGAGTATCGGAGCTGATTAGCCTTCAACCCAGGCTTTCATTTCTTTATAAAGGAATTCTTCTGCTGCCTGAACTTTTTCAAGAGGGCCTCGAAGGACAAGAATTTCCCTTTCTTCGCTGTTTGCAATATTAACAGGCATTTTCCTGGTTATGGGTTCAAGTCCGAATTCTTCCACAATATCGTAGACAATGGATACAACCGTTCCAGGAGGAATGATCAGGTCATAGAGCTCTTCATATCCCATTTCGGAGATTGTCTCAACATTTTCTTTTGTTTTGCTTGCGATTAAATCTTCAAGGTTGAGTGTTCTGTGCATCGGGGGTCACCTTCTTATTTTAAATGATTATGATTACTACGATTACTACAATTACTGCTTTTATTTACCAGTTAATGCACAATCTAACATGTACAGATTATGCTGGAATAAATTGAGTCTTTTTTCTGCTTAGAGTCACATTTTCCTGTCTGTATCGAGTTAATTTATCGAATGTCAGAGTAGCTTAAAGAGCTTCAAAGTTTTTCGTATGATCTGGAGAGATAATGCCCAGTCATACTTCTTTTTTGCATGAACCTATGATAAATATACTCATATTTATGGTTGCTTCTTGTGAACCGCATTTATGGTTGTTACTACGGGTGCAAATATTAGATATAAAAAGATAAAAAAATGTGATAATAAAAGTCAGAAAAAAGTAAAGGTCAGGGCAGACAAGCACGTAATGATAGTAGTTTCCGGACCTTTCGCAGGTAAGCTCCAGTATTTTTCAAGAATCAATCATTTTCCATAATAAATTTGCGGCAACATTTTTTTGACTTTTGCGTTATATACTTTGCTTGAGTATTCTCCAAGTTTTTGTAAATCAATTTTCAAATATCTGGCATTTCGTGTTCTTAGAAATAGATCCGTTTTTTAACTGAAATTATATTTTTAAATTAGTACTATTCAATTGATAATTATCAGATATACGTGGAACGAAAATAAATGAAGATCAACTTGCAGATATTGTATATTTACCGGAACCATTTGTCCGACTGCTTCGGATTACTCTTGCAGATTCCAGGCAAAAGTCTCTGAGCAAACTTTATCTGAGATGAAAATATCTTATAAGAGGATAGCAATGCAGCAATACAAGTTAAAACGCGGCTTCAAACCTGAACCTGACAGAATATACCAGACAATGCAGGAAAGTTTCCCTGTCGAAATCTTCCGCAACGGGGATCGCTTCGAGACCTCATATGGAGCAATGTCAAAGGTAACAGTATGGATAGAGAACAAAATGCTCTATGTGGAAACGGTCTCCGATACAACTGTAAAGGATGATGAAATTATCCTCCAGACCAATAAAGCCTACAGAGATTTCCTCTTAAAAGCTACCGGCTATACAGCAAAAGAGCGCCTTAAAATGGCGAAAAAGGACGTCGGAGAGGCATAACTTTCTGACTGCTCATTTTTATACATATATAATAAATTATCAAATAATATCCTGCAGCATTTACCTGGAGGTATCTTTCTGGAAGGAGATTTTCTTGAAAAACTGAAAAGCCTTGAGATTCCCACCTGCCTCCGGGTATGCTGTGGGACCGACGGTTCCGTAACTTTTCTCCTGGAAATAATGACCCGAAAACCTGTCAGCGTGAAAACCGAGTCTCAATACATAGTTAAAGCCGACAAGGAACTTGCTGACCTCCTCGGAGTAGAAGAAGGCAGTGATGTAAACGACAGGACAGTTTGTCTCTATGCCGGAGACACAGTCCTGGTTCATGCAAGGTCTCTCTCCCCCCTGGCACGCATGCCCCAAACAATGCGGGACCAGCTCATGCGGGCAGACATACCCATCGGCCGCATCCTGCGCAGTCACGGTCTCGAGACCAGGCGAGATATGGTAGAACTCGAAATCCGCGAAGGCGAACCTACCTTTGAAGGGATCCCTATCCTTTCCCGCACCTACAAAATCA
>OBLN01000500.1_pt1 | contig 14295 bp, 11 predicted proteins | sample 1519301 | NCBI WGS metagenome assembly OBLN01 (sample SAMEA2452533, study PRJEB22499) | sediment metagenome | reverse complement strand
CGCACTTTTTGAGATCAAAAGGGTGTTGAAAAAAGGAGGGTCATTAACTGCAGTTGAGCCGCTGGCACACCATCACCATCACGGGCCTCAACTTTCTGAAGCTGAATGGAGAGAGATTTTTGAAGATGTAGGGTTTGGTGTGGAAACGGAAAATCTGGAAGAAGCTGTCGTTCTGAAAGCTGTAAAAAGAGAATAAAAAGAGAATAAACCTGTGATCCTGAAAGGCAGCCCTTGAAAATCATGATAAGAATCAGTATTTAGTATCGCTATTTATATATTGATCAATAGATTCTTCTCATGTCGCTGTCTCTACGGTACACGTATCTTATTCTTATCACGGTATTGCTTGGAATGATGTCTCCTGCAGCCGGATCCTTTTCTAAATGTAAAGCTGCAACTGCAGACATGAACGACACCAGGATGTCGGCTGACCTGATATTCTACACAGAACAGCTACCACCTTATAATTATATGGAGAATGGTACGCTGGAAGGACTCTCAGTTGAATTGCTTGAAGCGGTCACTGAGAAAATGGGAAAAAAGGTGACACGGGAAGAAATACACCTTGTTCCCTGGACTGAAGGATATCAGGCTGCTCTCACCCGGAATAATACGGTTCTCTTCTCTACAGCAAGGACTCCAGAACGGGAGCAGTCTTTCAAATGGGCCGGACCTTTCTATTCTGACAGATATGTTCTTTTTGCCCGGCCGGACCGGGGAATTACAATAGAGGGCCCTGAAGACCTGAAGGAGTACAGGATCGGGGTAATAATCGACGATGCAGCGGCTCAGCAGCTGCTCGATATAGGGGTGAACCAGAGCCAGATCATTTCCGGAAACAATGCAGCGGTAAATATTGCCAGACTCGAGAGCGGGGAGATTGACATCTGGGCATTCCCTGAGGATGCGGGCAGGCACTTTACAGAAGAAGTAACAGGGAACTATTACTCCTACACGGTCGTATATCAATTAGAGAACCAGGACCTCTATTATGCCTTCAGTAAAGATACTCCAGATTCAGTCGTCCAATCCTTCCAGCAGGCACTCGATTCAGTGAAACAGGAAAAAGACGCATCTGGAATCAGCACATATGATCGAATCCTTGGGCGATACCTTCCATCTATTGGCCTTTCCCAGCTCAATTACCTGACCGAAGAATGGGCTCCCTTCAATTACCAGGAGGACGGGAACGTTACAGGTATCTCTGTTGATATACTTGAGACTGTTTTCGATAATATGGGCGTAAACCGCTCACGAGCAGATATCCTTATTGTTCCCCTGGAGGAAGGTTTCCGGACAGCACAGAACAATACCAGTACAGTACTTTTCTCCATAGTCCGTACATCCGAACGCGAGCCTCTCTACAAGTGGGCAGGACCATTTACCAGAGCCGGATTTGTTCTCTATGCGCTGATGAGCAATAATATTACAATATCCTCTGCAGAAGATCTCAATCAGTACACGATAGGTGCTGTAAATGCCTCTATTGAAAATGACCTCCTCACCAGCCAGGGAGTGAATGCGTCTCAGATTATTAACGGCCAGAAGCCTGAAGACCTTCTCCGGATGCTTGAAGAGGGTCAGATCGACCTTTGGGCAACAGGAGACCTTGCCGGGCGACATCAGATGCTACAGAGTGCAGAAGAGGACCCCAATTCCTATGAGATCGTATATACCCTGAGCGAGAACGACTTCTACTATATCTTCAGTAAAGATGTACCGGACAGGATGGTCAGCGCCTTCCAGCAAGCCCTTGAGACAGTGAGAGACCAGAAAGACGAGCAGGGGGTCAGCGATTATGAACGGATAATCTATCGGAATCTCGGGGTAGAATGTGCTCAGCAGACGTTTACTGATGATACGGTGGTCGAGCTTGTAAACACAACCGCTGAAGCAATAGAGAATGACACCTCCGATACACTCCGGCGCATCAATGCAGGAGAAGCACCATACCGAAACCTGGAGGACCCGTCTCTCTATGCCTTTGTATACGATGAGAATCTTACCATGGTTGCTCATGCAGACAACATTCAACTTGTCGGCGAGAACTTCAGGGGTAAGACAGACGTTACCGGTAAGTCTTTCCGTGATGAAATCCTGGAAGGAGCACTGAGGAACGGGACTGGCTGGGTTGATTATGTCTATATGCATCCTGTCCAGACGAACCTGTACTATAAGACAACCTATTACCGATTAACTCGGGGAAGCGATGGTAATTCCTACATTGTATGCAGCGGCAATTACAAGCTCTGTGAAAATCAATCGGAAGAAAAACCAACAACTGCTCCAGAGCTAGCTAACAACTCCACTGCATCCGCGGAGGAACTCGTAGCATTTGTAGAAAAAGCCTTCGAGTATGTGCATGTACAGGGACAGGAAGCCGCTCTTCGTGAATTCAACAACCAGACAGGCCAATTCGTTGATGGCGAACTCTATATCTTTGCATATGACACAAACGGAACCACACTGGCTCTACCTTTCCAGCCCGAGATTATCGGGGCTAACCGGCGGAATCTCACTGATGCTAACGGCACCTTGTTTATCCAGGACCTTATCGCCACTGCACAGTCAGGTGGAGGTTTTGTCCACTATCTTTATGCAGACCCTGCAGACAACTTCACTGTCAAACAAAAACTCAGCTATGTAATGATGGTGAACCAGAGCTGGATTATCGGGGCTGGCATTTATAATCCACCGGAGAATTCATCGATCGTGAACGTGGGGACAGATCCTGAGGTAAGAGAGAGCCTGAAATCCTTTGTAGGGGAGGCGATTGAGTATGCCAATACAAGCGGAAAAGACGCCGCGATTGTGGAATTCAATAATCAGAACGGGACTTTCGTTCGCGGCAATCTCTATGTTTATGCCTTCGATTATAACGGAACGACACTTGCTCTTCCCTATCAACCCGAACTGATCGGGGCAGATCTCTCCGGGCTCCAGGACCCCTATGGGGTGAATTATACGAAGGTCGAGATCTTCCTGGCACAGCAGGGAGGAGGTTTCCTCTTCTACCACTACTACAACCCTGCCCGCAATATGACCCTTGAACCAAAAATGAGCTACGTCCAGAAGGTCGACGAAAAATGGTGGCTTGGGGCAGGCACTTACATCGAGGACCTGAACGAGACCACTTTACAATATTAATCCGCAGAAAATTACCCCGGATCATTCGATTGTCCGGGGAATTTATTTTTATTCATTCACAGTAGTCCCCTTGAGTTTGGCTCATATATAACTTCTAAAAGTAGTCCTCTTGAGCGAGCGAAGCGAGTGAAAAGGACAGCGCACTGCAGAGCCGCAACTCTGCTTAGAAGACAATCATATCCGAAGTCCTGAGCCTGACCATGCATTCATCTCCGGCCTCTATTTTTAATGAGTCAAAGACGTGGTTTGCAACCTCTACTTTCAGGATATCTTCACTGTCCTTAAGTATCAGGGACATGATCCTGCTGGTGCCTTTGTTTACCACATTCATTATAACGCCGTCGAACAGATTTTTTTGATCTTCTTCCTGGACAGTATGGATATTTCTCCTGTCAACAAGCTCGATGTTTTCAGGGCGGATGCCCCAGCTAACTCTGTCTCCTGCCCTGCGTTCTATGTAGGGAGCGGTAATCTCGGTACCGAGAGACCATAAGAAGGTACATTCGGCACCCTGCCCGTGACCTTCAACTACCGCATCATCAAAGAGATTTGAGAAGCCTACGAGCTCTGCAACGTAGCGGCTTTTCGGGTGATAGAATATGTCTTCAGGCGAGCCCATCTGCTGCACCCTGCCGTTATCAAAGACTACCATTCTGTCAGACATGGTAAAAGCTTCCACAGGATCGTGAGTAATGAAGATTACAGGAATTCCAAGTCTTTTCTGGATCACGCGCAGTTCTTTTCTCAGTTTCATGCGGACGACGGTGTCCAGGGACGAGAACGGCTCGTCCAGAAGCAGAATCTCAGGATTAGGTGCAAGAGCTCTGGCAAGAGCAACTTTCTGTTTCTGGCCTCCTGAGAGTTCATCAGGGTAGGCAAACTCAAGCTCTTCGATTCCTGCAAGGTCCAGCATCTCGTTTACTCTTACAATCTTTTCCATAGGGCTCAGGCCCTTTAACCCAAACTCGATATTCTGGCGCACATTCATATGAGGAAAGAGTGAATTTTCCTGGAACATGTACCCTATTTTTCTTTTTTGCGGAGGCAAATTTATTTTTTTCTTGCTGTCGAAATAGACAGTATTGTTAATCTTTATAGTGCCTGCATCAGGGTTTTCAAGTCCTGCAATACAGCGGAGAGCTGTTGTTTTTCCTGAACCGGAACAACCGAAAAGGACCATGAAATCGGAACTGGCATCAAAGCTGCAGTGCATTGAAAAGCTGGGTCTTTCCGCTTTTTTCCCATGTTTTCCTCCATAGAATTTCTTTTCAATATCAACTTCAACAGTCATTTCCGATCTCACCCTGTTTTTATTCTTATTTCATCTATCCTCGTTCCTTCTCAGGCCTCTGTTCTTTTACTCTCTTTCTTCTACTCTTTTTTCGCTCTCGACTTTTATCGTTCACCCAATTTACTTGTAACTGCAATCGTACCCAGAGAAATCACAACCAGGATAATTACCAGCAGGTTTGCAAGCTCGCTGTTTCCGGTCTGGTACGCCCCGTAGATCGAAAGAGGCATTGTACTTGTCTTTCCCGGAATATTTCCTGCAACCATAAGGGTCGCTCCGAATTCCCCAATTGCCCTTGCAAAACTCAGGACACAGCCTGCAACTATGCCTTTTTTTGCAAGGGGCAGGGTTATGAAGAGAGCAGTTTCGAGTTCACTCCTGCCAAGGATACAGGCAGCCTCTTCTACACTCCTGTCCACTGCCCCTATCGAAGATGAAGCAGTTTTTACCATCAGGGGTAAGGATACGATAAAAGCTGCAATAGCAGCAGCCTGCCAGGTAAAGAGTATCCCGCTTCCCGTAAGTTTGGTAAAGGCACTTCCAAGGATTCCGTTTTTTCCAAGCAAAATAACCAGGATGTACCCGGTTACGGTTGGAGGCAGAACCAGGGGAAGGGTTATGAGCACGTCAGCCAGCCATTTTCCGGTAAATTCTTTTTTTGCCAGCACATAGGCGATCAGAATTCCCAGGAATGCCACAAAGAAAGTCGAAACTGCGGCAATTTTAAGAGTGAGTATAAGCGGACTCATGACCACCTGAATCGTTTCCATCAAATCCCTTCCCAATTTTCAGGTCCTGCTCTGGTTAAAGGCTTGAATCTTATCTTTCCTTTTTTCGTCCTTTCCAGGAACCTTCAACCTGTCGTTTTCTTAATTGTGTGACCCTGATTTTCCAATATCTGTATTTATGGCTCTTTGAACCCATATTCTGCCAGTATTTCCTGCCCTCTGGCTCCCGTAACAAAATCAACGAATTCCTGAGCTCCTTCTTTATTCTTTGAATCTTTTATCACTGCTATAGGATAGGAAATAGGTTCATTTACCGGGACTGTAAATGCTATCTCGTACGTCTCTTTCTTCCCGCTTTCGGCATCTGTCATGTATACGAAACCTGCATCGACTTCTCCGGTTTCTACATATGTTAGCACCTGTTTTACGGTGTCTGCAAAGACGACCTTACCTTCAACCTTGTTCCAGACACCTGCTGTTTCAAGTGCTTGCTTCGTATACTTCCCTATTGGTGCAGTTTCAGGGTTTCCTATAGCAATTTTTTCTACATTTTCTGCAGCCAGGTCTTCTAAGGTCTTTGGGATTTGGGAGCCGGTCTCAGGCACAACCATTACAAGAGTATTTGCTGCAAAGTCTTTCCTTGAACTTTCTTCAATCATATCTTTTTCAGAGAGGAGGTCAATATCGCTCTCTGAAGCCGAAGCAAATACATCTACAGGCGCTCCGGACTCGATTTGTGTCCGAAGCGTTCCCGAGCCTGCAAGGTTTAATTCGACTTTTGTACCGGGATGGCTGGCTTCAAATTCTCCGGCAATGTCAGTGAAAGCCTCGGTCAGGCTTGCAGCAGCTGAAACCGTTATTGTGATGGGCTGCTCTTCTTCTCCCGGAGATAAAGCAATTAGAGCGAGGACGGCAAGGCAGAGAATTGCTGCAAGTCCGGGTAGTATCAGTTTTTTTGCCTTACCATCGCTCATCACACTTCTTCCGCGCATCCATTCTCGCTTCCTTTACCAGTGTATGCTGTCATTTCTGGCTGTACAGGTGCGGTGAAAGTATCAGTAGCTTCAAGGATGGTGTTGGTGATCCTGTCCAGCAGTTCAAGGGCTCCCCTGTATCCAACAGTAAGGATGCGCTGCGCTCCTACCCTGTCATGGATAGGTAACCCAACTCTTACAAGCGGGATGTCAAGTGCTTTGGCAATATATCTCCCGTTTGAGTTCCCTATCAGGATTTCAGGGATGCATTCCTTTACTGCATCATTGAGATTGTCAAAATCAATCCCGTTAAGCACTACAGGTTCCAGTTCCGGCCTGATATTTTCAAATACTTGCCTGATTTTCGTTTCAAAATTCCGACTCTTGCTTCCGGTTGCTACCAGCACTGGACTCATCCCGAGCTCAAGCATGAAAGTGGTAAGGCTGAGCACGAAATCCGGGTCGCCGTAAACTGCAGCTTTTACGCCGTAAAGGTATTTGTGCACATCAACCATGGCATCGAGGAGCCTGCCTCTCTCCTTCTGATATTTCTCAGGTATCGGGCAGCCAAGGATGCGGACCAGTTCCGTAAAGAAAAGGTCGGTGTTTGAGAGCCCTATGGGGATTGGGACATTATGTCCGGGAACCCCATGTGAAGTTTCAAGGTATTTCACAGCCAGGTTCGTGCTGACAATACCCAGGCCAAGGCTTGCCCTGCTGTCAGGCATATCTACAATCTCGGAAAGCGGAGTGCCTCCGGCTGCTATCTTCGGCAGTTCTTCCCCCAGAGGAGCATCAAAGGTCTCGGAAATATCCGAAAGGAAGATGTAGTCTCCTGCAGTTTCTGCCAGGATTTCCTTGAGTTCCCTCACATCAGCCGGGGAGACGCTCTCGACCGGGATAAGGTTGATTTTGCCGTTTGAAGTTTCAACCGAACAGGGTGCTTCTTGCATTCCAGGACATTTTGTTTTTGCAACACTTTCCTTTGTCTTTTCTTTTTCCAGGATTTCCGTATATCCCATAATTTCCATGTTTTCCATATAATCTACAATCTCGAAGTCTTCCGAGATTTTCGGTTTTTCCGGCCTTTCAGGTTTTTCCGTAAATTTCCTGACAACGGCATCCAGGGCTTTTATGTATCCACTTACGTGGCTTTCCCCGTAGCTTGGGGTGGAAACCGGAATAATTATAATATCTTTTTCCAGGTCGTCTCCGATCCCTTCTTCCTCTTTAAATTCCCTGATGATTGCAGGCACATCGTCCCCGATTGTTTCGGCAAGGCAGGTGGTCGCAACGCCTATTACCTTCGGGTTGTACCTTTTGATGACGTTTCTTAGCCCTTTTTTCAGGTTTTCCCTCCCGCCGTAGACGGCCCCTTTTTCGCTCAGGGAGCTCGAGGCAATATCTACGGGTTCCCTGAAGTGGTGGGCAAGATGAAGGCGCATATAAGTGCTGCATCCCTGAGAGCCGTGGTAGAGGACCATGGTGTTTTCTATACCCTTGAAAGCAAGTGCACTTCCCATGGGCTGGCACATGACACAGGGGTTAACAGTTGCATAATTTCTTTTCGTCATCTCAATGCCTCCTCATACCTCTCCCTCAACTGCGACATCTGACCTGGAGTTTAAGAACTCTGGTTTCAGGTCTATACCGTCACGTTCTTCCGAGTACATTTTTTCGGGAATTTCTTTTTTAACAGTTTCTTTTTGCGGCTCCACGAATTCGGGGTTCAGGACTCTCTGCCTGACAGCTTTCCAGACAGGGCTGTTAATGGAAGCGTCCACTTCTTTTGCAAAGTTTACGAAGCCGTCAAATCCTTCAAATTCCACCACTCTGTCGTGGTTGAAGTCACAGAAGGCAACTCCAAGCTTGTATGCGATAAACCTCTCTTTTACGCCTGCAACCATGAGGTCAGCTTTCTGTTTTACGAGCAGGTCTGCAAGTTCCAGGGGATTTGCATCGTCCACAATGACAGTCCCGTCCCGGACTGAATAGCTGATCTGCTCGTAGTCTTCCTTTTTCCCGGTCTGGGTCCCGATGATAACGACTTCCATGCCGAGTTCCGCAAAGCCTTTGATAAGTGTGAGTGCTTTTGCAGGGCCTCCCATGTAGATAGCGGCTTTTTTCCCTTTGACTCTCTCCCGAACTCTGGAAATTTCAGGCATTATGCGGTTAATCTCGGCTGCCAGAATTTCTTCTGCTATCTTTTTCATTTCTTCCGAGCCAAAGTATTCCGCAGTTTTCCGAAGGGCAATGGAAATGTCTTCCATTCCGAAGAAGCTTATAGTCTGATATGGAATCCCGTACTCTTGCTGCATCCATTTTGCAAGGTAAGTCATTGACCCGCTGCACTGCACCAGGTTGAGGTCTGCTTCGGCTGCTCTTGAGATTGATTTTGCAGTTGAATCTCCGGTCATGGAAACTATGACTTCGATTCCCATCTGCTCAAAGAGGGGTTTTATAAGCCAGACATCCCCGGACACATTGAAATCCCCGAGGATGTTGATCTTTGGCTTTTTGATTTCCTTTTTTTCGATTTCTGAATCTTTAATCTCCGGTTTTTTAAGTTCAGGCTTTGCTTCGAGTTTCTTTTCCGCAGCTCCCTCTTCGGGCTTTTTGATAAGTTTTTTTAAGGCATCACAGGCAGCCTTGTATCCGTCTGATTTGTTGCCTTTGAAGCCTTCGGATTTTACAGGGAGTACCGGGATATTGTGCTTCTTGCTTGCTGTTTTGCAGACCGATTCCAGGTCGTCTCCGATAATTCCCACTATGCATGTGGAATATACGAAAATAACCGGGGGATGGTAGAGCCCCACAAGTTCGTCAATGGCGCTGGAAAGCTTTTTCTCTCCGCCAAAGACCACATCGATCTCTTTCATATCGGTGCTGAAACTGCTGCGGTTCGTTTCAACCCCGCTGGACTTTGCACCCCTTATGTCCCAGGTATAGCCTGCACAGCCTATAGGTCCGTGGACCAGATGGATGGCATCGGTTACGGGGTTTAAGACAACCCTTGCTCCCGAATATACACATGCCCGCTGGCTAATGGCTCCTGCAAGGGAGTTATTGTCACAGGCAAGGGGAATTACCTGCCCCTTTTCCTGCTTTCTGGTAATGTACGGTTGCCTTTCTTCGAGAGTATCCACTATCCCGGTTTTCTCAATCATCTCTTTCACTCCCCTCTGCTTCTGTTTTCAGACTTTTATCTGCTTTCAGATTTGCAGCGGCGGTTTTCCACTTCTCCCGTTTTACGTCCTCGGTTTTAAATTCCCGGTTTTGATTTTCAAAATTAACTTCTTATTTTTCAAATCCTTAGTTTCCGGAAATCAGTTATCTTTAAGCCAGGCTCCTTACTGGATGGTCTCGAGAAGCCAGTCTGGTGCGTCTCTGTCTTTCCTGTCGAGCAGGGTATTTCCTATGCGCTCCACCAGTCGTGCAGCTCCGGCGTACCCCATGATCGGGAAGTAGTGCAGGTTTGCCCGGTCCATGATCGGGAACCCTACTCTGACCAGGGGCACATCCTCTGCCCTTGATATGAATTTCCCGTATGTGTTGCCGATTAGGAGGTCCACGGGCTTTCGCTTGATGATCTGGTGGAGCATGAAGAGGTCCCCTCCCGAAATAATATCGGCGTCCGGGTACTCGGAACCTATGAGTCCTTCTACTTCTTTTTCAAATTCAGAGCTCTGAGTGCCTGTAAGCACTACACTCGGTTCCATGCCCATTTCCAGCACAAGGCTCGTAAGCCCTGAGATTATGTCCGGGTCTCCATAAATGGCAACCTTTTTCGCATGGTAATGTGGGTGGGCATCGGTCATCATATCTACAAGCCTGCCGCGTTCATCCTCAAGTTCCGGAGGAATTGCCACATTGGCAAGCTTTGCTGCGTTCATTATGAAGCGGTCTGTGTTTCTTATCCCTATCGGGGTAGGCCCTATCTTTGCCGGAACCTTAAACTTGCTTTCCAGGATCTTTGCTGCTGACCCTCCTGCCATTCTGCAAAGGGCTATAGTCCCTGCAGAGTTTGCGGAGTCCTCTATGTCTCCTATGGGAGTCCCGCCTTTCGGGTACATGCCCGGCTCTCCGGTAAGGGGAGCATCAAAGACATCAGTCGTATCCGGGAAGACAATGTTAGGGATTCCCATGATTGAGAGTATGCGCTTCATTTCCCTGATATCGCCAGGTTCCACAAAGCCAGGGATAAGATTGAGTTTTCCGTTCGGCTTGGTTTTTCTGGCAAAGGTGGTCACGAAGGACTTTACCATATTGTCATAGCCGGTTATGTGGGTGCCCACGTAACTTGGAGTGGAAGCTGCGCAGACCTTGATTGAGGGATCTATAAGTTCTTCTGCCCTTATGTCTTCAATAATAACTCCAACGTCATCTCCTATGGTTTCTGCCACGCAGGTGGTGTGGATGGCGATCACTTCGGGCCTGTAGATTGCGGTCAGGTTTCCGAGGGCTTCCTTAAGGTTTGCTGCTCCTCCGAAGACAGCGGTCCCTTCTGAGAAACTGCTGGTAGTTGCAGCGGAGTTTTCACGGTAGTGCCTGCTCAGGCACATGCGCAGGTATGAAAGGCAGCCCTGTGAACCGTGGCTGTGCGGCATGCAGTTGTGGACACCGAGAGCCGCGTAAACTGCGCCTATCGGCTGGCAGATTTTTGCAGGGTTGATGGTTACTGCTTCTCTGGTTATTTCTTCACATGGAGTATAGTCTAACATTTTTTGTCCCTCCTTATTCTGCTCCTTCTCCTTTCCATGGCGGACGTATGAACCTCCAGGTTGGACTGTGAAGCGCCATATCTATGTCTTTTGCGAAGTTCAGGACCCCGGAAAAGCCGGTGTATCGTCCGCTGTAGTCATAGGAATGGATCTGCCTTGAGGGGATCCCCATTTTCTGAGCCCAGTACTTATCTTTGATCCCTGAACAGAAAATGTCAGGTTTAAGGGCTTTTACAAGGACTTCGGTCTCGTGGTGGTTAAGGTCATCAATGACAATGGTGCCATCCTTCATTTCAGGGAAAAGCCCTTCATACTCCATGAGTCCGATTTTCTTTTTCAGCTCTTCAATCCGTTCAGGACTTACTGCAGGCTGGATGCTTTCGTCCCTTTCATAGTGAACATCCTCCAGAATTGAGCCGAGGGCTTTCTCCTGCATATGGGGAATGATCTGCCTGCCTTCGTAGTCGTCCCTGTGAGCGAACTGGTAACCTGCAACTACCACTTTCATGCCGAGCTCTTCAAAGAGGTTCGCATAGTGATGACTCCTCGAGCCTCCTGAATATATAAAGGCGGTTTTTCCCTGGAGTTTTTTTCTGTACTTTTCGATTTCGTCCCTGTACTTTGCAGTTTCTTCGGCAATTACTTCCTCGGTTTTTTTGGTTAATTCAGGGTTATCAAAGAACTCAGCCATTTTCCGAAGGGACTTTGCGGTAGCTTTAGTGCCTATGTAGTTAACTTTCAGCCAGGGCAGCCCGTATTTTTCTTCCATCATACGATTCGTGTAGTTGATGGAACGGTGGCAGAGCAGGATACTTAGCTTTGCTCTGTGGGCCTGTGCAATTTTATGGAATGACCCGTCTCCGGTGAAGGTTGAGACAATCCTGTACCCTATTTCTTCAAGGATCGGCTTGACTTCCCAGAAGTCTCCTCCAATATTGTATTCTCCGAATACGTTGATGTCAAAGGGGGTTGGGTTTTCAAGCTCTTCGGTTCCTATCAGGTTTTCCATCAGGACATTGCTTGCAATGTGGTGGCCTGCAGACTGGCTGACGCCTCTGTATCCTTCACACCTTGAAGGGACAACTTTGATCCCGTACTCTTTTTCAGCCTGCTTGGCAACGGATTCGATGTCGTCTCCGATAAGCCCTACAGGGCAGGTCGCAGAGATGCTGATTGCTTCGGGTTTGAAGATCTTCACGATTTCGTCAATGGCTTTCTTGAGCTTTTTTTCTCCGCCAAAGACAATATCAGTCTCCTTCATGTCCGTGCAGACACAGTAGTTGCTGAAGTTATCTTCTCCTTCCTCAGCCTTTGCAAGATTTCGCCTGGTCCCCCAGGTGAAGTATGCACAGCCTATGGGTCCGTGGACCAGGTGGACCATATCTTTGATCGGTCCGAAGACCACACCTTTTGAACCCGCAAAGGCGCATCCGCGGTTTGTGATGATACCGGGGATTACTTTATCATCGGCTTCTATGTGCTGTTCTGCGGAACAGTCCCTCACAACTATGTGTTTTCTCCTGTTCCTGGCAGCTTTTTCAGGGAGCACCTTCAGCATGTCATCGACAAGCTGCTGTTTGTCCTTAATTCCAGTGTCTATTTCAGCCCCCATTACACCATCTCCTTATTCACGGTCTCATCTCCGCTTTCTCCGGTCCGGATGCGGTACGCTTCGCTAATGTTTGATACGAAAATCTTTCCGTCTCCCGGATTTCCTGTCTGGTTTACCTCGATAATTTTCTGGACTACTTCGTTTACATTTTCGTCGTCCACAACAATGGTGAACATTCGTTTCGGAATGAAGCGAATACAGGTCTCGGCTTCCTTTTCAGGTTCTGGCAGTGGCGGATTAAATTCAAAACAGAGCCCTTTTTGTTTCCCGCGGCCCATTACCCTTCTTACGGTAAAGGAGGGAAAGCCGCATTCAAGGAGAACATCCTTGGTTTTCTGGACTTTGTTCATCCTGATTATTGCCGTAATCTCTTTCACGGAATTTTCCTCCGAAAATCCGGCTTAAAGTCCGGGCTTTCCAGTCCTTATGGTGTAGGCTTCTTCAACCGGGTTTACAAAGATTCTTCCGTCTCCGTACTTTCCGGTCCTGGCTGCTTCCATTATGGTCTGTACAACTTTGTCCTTGTGTTCGTCTTCGACAACCATCAGGAGCATGGTCTTCTGGAGTTCGTCATAGTGCACGTCTGCAATGTGGATCCCTTTCTGCTTCCCTCGTCCGAAGACTTCCATTTTTGTAAGGGAAATGCAGCCTTCTTTTTCAAGGCTCTCGACAACCTTTGACTCCATTCCCGGTCTTATGATTGCACGTATCATTTGCATCGTTTTCATCTCCTTTCTCTATCTTTGGCAGTATTATTACCAGCAATTAGGGCTGGCACCAGTTACAGCTCAACAATCCCGAATTCTACCATCATAGCTTCTAACTCTTCCATCGGAAGTGGGGTTGGAACCACAAGTTTGGTATTATTCTGGACATTGTCGGCGAGAGTCAGGTATTCCTTTGCCTGGTTGGATTCGGAGTCAAAGTCGATTACAGTCTTTCTGTTGATTTCTGCCCTCTGGACAATGTTGTCCCTGGGCACGAAATGGATTAACTGGCTTCCCAGTTTCTTTGCGAATGCTTCGAGGAGTTCGCGCTCTCCATCCACATTCCTGCTGTTGCAGATAATGCCTCCTAAGCGGGCTCCACCTTTTGCAAATTTGGAAAGCCCTTTGCAGATATTGTTTGCTGCATAGATGGCCATCAGTTCTCCACTGGCCACTATGTAAATTTCCTTGGCTTTTCCTTCGCGGATAGGCATGGCAAAACCTCCGCACACGACATCACCAAGCACGTCATAAAATACATAATCAAGATCATCAGTGTAAGCTCCCAGGTTTTCGAGCAGCCCTATGGAAGTAATAATACCTCGGCCTGCACATCCTACTCCGGGTTCGGGTCCTCCGGACTCCACACATTTGATGCCTCCGAAGCCTGGCTGCAGAACCGTCTCAAGGTCTATTCCTTCGTCACCTTCGCTTCTGAGAGTGTCAAGTACGGTCTTCTGGTTAAGGCCGCCAAGCAGCATTCTGGTGGAGTCTGCTTTCGGGTCGCACCCTACAAGAAGAATATTGTTTCCCATAGTCGCAAGGGCTGCAGTAAGATTCTGCGTGGTAGTGGATTTTCCTATACCGCCCTTTCCGTAGATTGCTATTTGTCTCATATTTTTACCTTGCTCCTTATTTGCTTTCTAGTCGGCTACCGGAAGCCGGTAACCGATGTACTATCTAATACTATTTATAACTTTTGATCAACTTAATATTTATGTCCTTCAATATTTACGGTTTAAAGAATTAGTTGGTAATTTCAGAGTCCTTTTTCGTGAAATATGCGAGTCAATTAAGAAGGAAACCGGTAACCGATGTACTATCTAATACTATTT
>OBLN01000499.1_pt1 | contig 14316 bp, 13 predicted proteins | sample 1519301 | NCBI WGS metagenome assembly OBLN01 (sample SAMEA2452533, study PRJEB22499) | sediment metagenome | reverse complement strand
TTCTTCACTTACCATATTATCTGCATTTCGTAAAGCTTCATTTACCGCAGCTAAGACCAAATCTTCTAGCATTTCTACATCATCTTCGTCTACTACTTCCGGATTTATGCGAATAGAGACGATGTTTTTCTTGCCATTAGCTACTACAGTAACAGCTCCACCACCTGAAGTAGCCTCTACTTCTCTTTCTTCTAATTCTTCTTGCATTTTTTGCATATCTGCTTGCATTTTTTGAACTTGTTTCATCATACTGTTCATATTACCCATTCCACCTGGAAATCCTTTTTTCGCCATGGTTGAATCCTCCTTAAATTCTCTTAATTTTCATTTTAACTATTTATCTGTAAGAAAGACTTTATCTTCCCCAAATACTTCCTTTGTACGATTTAAAAAGTCGTCTCCAACTTCTTCTTCCATAATACAGTTAATACGACAATCGGTATTAAACCTTTTCTGTATTTGCTCTTCAATATATTTTTTGTTCTTATCGACATTTTCATAATGAAAGTTATCCTCTTTAGAAAAAGAAAGTTCAACTTTTTCAGAAGAAAATTCCTTACACTTTCCCATTTGGAGAGCTATTCCTAAAAGTGGTTTATCCTTTTTTATCACATTGCATAAGGTTTTAAAGTCAAAAATTGTTTTTGGTGAATCAGCTTCTTCTCGGACCTTTTCCTTTTGTTTTTTATTATTTTGTGCTGGTTCTAGCTCTGAATATCTCTTTGATTCTATCTGTTCATCTATCTTTGGTTCTGCCTTTTTATTTACTACCGTTTCACGGTTACCTATTACCGTTGAAGATGTGATTTCCTTTGGATACACACTAGTACTGCAAAGCCTAATTAATAATACCTCCATTAAAACTTTTGGTAACGTGCTGTATTTGATCTTGTTCTCCATATCCGATAAACTTTCAATATAGTAAGATAAAGACTGCTCTTCTACCTGCCCAGCCATTTTGTTAATTGCAATATAAAACTATTCTCCATTTTCCATTAAATTATCCGTAGAATTCGTTACTTTTATGATGAGTATATCTCGTAAACATGCCAGCATCTGATTAGCTAATTGACCGATCTCCTTACCATTTCGATAGGCTTCTTCTAAAGTAGCAAGAGCATCGTGAATATCCTTCTGAATAATGTCTTTAACGAGTATATGCACTAAGTGTTCTCCACTAATACCTAATAATTCCCGTACGCTCTCATAATCTACCGTACTGCCATCACTAATAGATAGACATTGTTCTAAAATACTCAACGCGTCCCTCATCGCTCCATCAGCATTTTTGGCAATGAGTCTTAAGGTTTTATCTTCAATGTGTACATTAATCTCTTTGCAGATATAGTCCATTCTACTAAATATATCCTTTAAGTCTAATCTCTTAAAGTGAAATCTTTGGCATCTAGACAGTATAGTAGTAGGTAACTTATTTGGCTCAGTAGTAGCTAAAATAAAGATAATATGTTTAGGTGGCTCTTCTAATGTCTTTAGTAAAGCATTAAAAGCTTCTGTAGTCAACATATGAACCTCATCAATAATATAGACCTTATACCTACCTACTGTTGGAGGGTATTTGACTCGCTCTCTTAATTCTCGAATTTCATCTACACCTCTATTCGATGCAGCATCGATTTCGATGATGTCCATAACATTATTATTTTCAATAGTTTTACATGACTCACAAACATGACATGGATCACCTTGCTCATTCTTTTCACAATTTACAGCTTTAGCAAAAATTTTAGCAGCAGAAGTCTTCCCTGTACCTCGAGTACCGCTAAATAAATAAGCATGGGCGACTTTTTCTGTAATGATTTGATTCTTTAATATCTTTACAATATTATCCTGACCAATAACCTCAGAAAAGTCTTTCGGTCGATATCTTCGGTACAATGCTATATGTTCTGTATTTTCCATATCTTCACTCCAGAGTAGAGTATTTTCATTAAAGTATATCATAATCTAAATATAATGGAAAATGGAGAATAGTTTTATATTGCAATTAACAAAAAAAGAACTTCAAAAAGAAGTTCTATACAAGTTCGTAAATAGAGTCGTGCACCTTCCATCGAATATAACCTTCAAGCGTTACCCAGGCAGTTAGCTCAAATCAGGTAAACCTGCGGCACATAGACTTACTTGCTTACCGCTGCTTCCTTCCGGACCTGACGGGGTTCACAAGGGTCTATTGCACAGGGCCCAATTCTCAACACCACTTACCTAGGTCAGACCTCAAAGATTATACCCTCCGTCAGGAATTCAACCCTGCTATAGCGGATTGCAGGTATAGGGTGCCGCTAACTCCCCGTCTAGCACGACAAATGGGTATATGCTATATGTCTCATAAGAAGAAAGCTATTTATGATTTTCTCCGTTTATAAGACATGCATTATTTAATTAATGGCGGAGAGAGGGGGATTCGAACCCCCGGTACGCTTGTGACGTAACACACGCTTTCCAGGCGAGCTCCTTCAGCCAACTCGGACATCTCTCCATACTCCGGATTATTATTATATCTATTCATTTATTAAAAGTCAAATGTTAAATTTGCCAACTTCTAATGCTTTAAAAAGCGTTAGCCACAAATCATTGGTCCCTAGCTTGTATGTATTCCTATCGGGTCAAAACTTTGTAGTCTTTAATCCTTTAGCAAGTCCTCACGTACCATAGGCTCTACTTTGAAATAAACCCAGAACCTGACCCTACAAGGAATACCAAAAGCTGATGGCTGGCGGCTGATTGGCTGCAAGCTTACATTTCCTCAAGCGCTTCGATGGCATCTTGAACATAAGTTACAAAGAATGAGATAGCATCTATTCCTCCATCAACTATCGCAACCATAGCTGCTTCTTTAATTTCCTCCTGTGTAGCTCCCAATTTATACGCTTCCTTTATATGAAAAACTAAGGATTGTTGATTTCTACTATAAGTTGCAATAGCAATATGCATCATCATTTTCGTCTTTTCATCTAATGCTCCAGGATTATTAATCCCATTAATAAAATCCTGATAAGGTCTGTAGATAATCTGCTCTTCAGTAGATAAGTTTTTCATTCCTTCTAAAAAATCGCTTAGCACGCCCTTGATTTCTTTTTGTTTTGAATTCATTCGTATACACCTCCATCATTTATTATTACAAATGAAAGAGGAAATATTCATAACATTACACCCTGCTAATTACATTTATTCCAATATAGACTATGAGAATAAGCATAAACGGAATATTAAAAAAAAGATTCATCCAAGAAACATTTTCTATCGAATGCTCCTCCACCTGTTGATCATCTATTACGTCTTCCCGCTCCTTACTTAGTTCTTCATTGATCTTTTGAAGCTTTTTAATGTAGTGCTTACTTAATAAGATACCTATAGCTAAACAAGCTATAGCAAAAATCAGGGTATACACTTGACTAACAATATCCATATAGGAGGTGGTTTGAGTTTGCATTTCTGCCTCGGCTAACGTCTCTAACATTTTTACGTATTCATCAGGTACGAACTTTTGTATGAGCTGAAGCATCGACAATACGACAACGGATAGAAAATTGTTTAGAAAATGAAACAGTATACCTCCCCATAATGAGCCAGTCAGGATAACAATAGCACCCATAACAATACCTAAAGCTGTTGCATATCCTAATTGCCCAATGTCTATGTGCATCATACCAAATAACAGACCAGTCATCACGGCCCCTTGCCACAGATTTGTATCTTGAAATTGATCTAGTACTACTCCTCTAATGATGATTTCCTCTAAAAATGCTGGCAGTATGGCAACAGCAATAAACAAAGTAAGAAAATTAGGTGCCATATCCACCACTTGCATAGTTACCTTAGTGGGATCAATTGCCCCTGTCAACATAACAATAGAATTGATACCCATCTTTAATAAAAAGCTAATTAAAAATAATTGAAATACAATAACTACGCTCTTTTTATTAAGTTTTCTATCTAACTTCAGCGTAGATAGTACAGGTTTTTTCGTCAATAATAAATAAATCAAACAAGGTATTAATATATCAAATATCTCATGATACAGAACTAAGGAGTAAAAATACCTTCCAATGATTACATTAAAGATTATAAATACAATAAACAATAGCAAAAAGAGCCAAAGTCCTTTCTTGTAACTTTTGTTTGTTGTGTCCATCGTCTTCCTCCTTCCTAATACCTATTTAACCCTAGAAAACATCCAAAACAATCCACTTGTTAGAAGCACAGATACTATACTTATAAACCCATATATTAGCCCAATGGAAAACTCTAACTTTACAAGTTGCATGCTAATAAATCCTAATAAAAGAATGTACCCTACACCCAACAGCATATTAAACACTACATTAAAATTTTGCTTTACCGCTTTTTGAGGTTCATCCCAATCTAATTTAGGATTTATTTTATCGATGAGGACACCTACGGCCAATATTGGTAAACTAACGATTAACCCTACTAGCAAAGTTAAAAACATTTGGCTCAAGCTAAGCGGCAAGGCTAATTGTAAAGCCAACAACATAAAAATTATGGCTAAAAATTCTAATATTATAGGTTGTAAAAGGCGTGGAATGGTATATCTTATAGGACTCATAGGGAGGACTTTTGTAATCCAATAAGCTTTCCCTTCCCTAGAAAAAGTAGTCGATGCTGTAGGATTTGTCGTTGCCATAAAACCAAACAAAGCGATTAAAGCTAAATTGATAAAGTCATTAAAATAAACGAAAATTTCACCAAAATCAATCTCCTCCCCTCCTGTCATAAGGGGTAAGACAACTAATAAGATAGGTAATAAAAAGGTAATGCTTACGCAATTAAATAAGTAAATTGGCGTTCTTAGGACGAGTTTTACATCATTAAGAAAGATAGCAATAGCCTGTGGCTTGCTTCTTATCATGGACGTTAACTCTACTTTTTTCTGCGATTTCTTGTGATTACTTTTTTCAAGTAAAGCTTTTAAATAGATTTTGCTACCTATGAGCCCTATAAGATATACCATTCCAATAGCCAATAAGATATTCAACAATGTATATGCAAATCCCCATAGATTATGGGAATTAGACATGCTTTTGCTAAACCATATGGCAGGTGGATACGCTTTCCCTATGAAGACCATCATTCCATCGCTTTTTTGCAAGAGGTTACTTAAGAACTCTCCTTCCTTCCCAGGTTCAATGGTTACCACCAATTTATTAATCGCCATTTGCATTCCGATGACGATAAAAAGGAGAAGGAACATAGAGAGATTGCGCAACAAATCCTTTTTCCCTTGAATATTCGTCACTTTCATTAGTATCATTATAGCAATAGTTCCAATTCCTAATGGAATAACTGGTAATAAAAGTATCATTAAAATACTATACATTACATACAAAATCCCACCAAAGTCCTTAAAAGCCACGATAAGAATGGGCAGTAACATGGGAACGATGATAACATATTCGAATATGATCATAGTAATAAATCTAGATATAATGATGTCCTTTTCCTTAATAGGCATTGGAATAAGTCTTTCAATATCATTAGAAAAGTAAAAGGTCGATAATATATAAGATAATCCAAAGATAAAGATAATTAACGAAAGCAAGATAGCCCCTATAGTAAATATGGAACTCTGTTGACCCAACATAGATAACTGTAGATAGAGACTTTTAATCATCTGTATATACATAAAATAGGTAGGGATAAGAGAAAGGATAACAAGGATAAAGATAATAGGCTTCCATATCTCCTTCTTATTCTTTAAAAGACTATGTTTTATAGTTGAAAAGCTAAAAGTTGAAAGCAGAAAAAGCTTTACCAATTTTGAAATTTCTTTCATTCCTCTGTCAACTCCAAGAATATATTTTCTAAGCTTTCGTTGTTTTTTGTCATGCTCTTTAACTCATCAATCGTACCTTGTGCAATAATCTTCCCTTTATTGATAATAGCAATTCGGTGACAGATCTTTTCTGCAACTTCTAATACATGGGTTGAGAAAAACACGCTTTTCCCCTTCTTGCAATGTTCATTCATAATCTCCTTTAATTTAAAGGCAGACTTTGGATCTAGCCCGACCATGGGCTCATCTAGTATAAGCACCTTGGGATCATGTAGCAATGCACCAATTAGTAAAAGCTTCTGTTTCATTCCATGTGAGTAACTGCTCATAGCATCATTTAAAACTTCATTTAATCCAAAGATACCTGCATACTTTGCAATCTTTTCTTGCCTATTCTCTGTACCTACTCCATATATATCACCTAAAAAGTTTAAATATTCTATACCTTTTAATCTATCAAATACATCGGGGCTATCTGGTACAAAACTAAACTGCCTTTTTGCCTCTATAAGGTCCTTTTCAATATCCACCCCATTTATTTGAATACTTCCACCATCTAATTGTAAAAGTCCAGTAATCATTTTGATGGTTGTAGTCTTTCCTGCTCCATTTGGACCTAAAAACCCAAATATCTCTGAGGGCTTTACTTCAAAATTAATATCGTTTACTGCAAATGTTTTTCCACCATCAAAGGACTTTTTTACGTTCTTAATCGATAACATCCTATTAACCTCCTTACTCACTTTTTTAATCTATATTAAATGGTTACTATTGCCTAAAGGCTCTTTGTAATCATAACATAAAACAATAATATAACAAAGTGACTTGATAATCTTCGTGAAATAAATTAAAATAGTGGGATATCAATAGATAAGAAATCTAAATAAATGGAGGAGATACTATGACTAACGGTAGAGTCTTTAACTTTTCTGCAGGCCCATCTGTCTTACCAGAAGAAGTTCTATCTATAGCAGCAAATGAAATGTTAAATTACAATAATTCGGGAATGTCTGTAATGGAGATGAGCCATCGATCGGAAGTTTTTGAATCAATTATCAATGATGCAGAGAATCATATCCGCTCCTTAATGGGTATCTCTGATGATTATAAAGTATTATTTCTCCAAGGAGGGGCAAGCACACAGTTTGCTATGATTCCGCTTAATTTATTAAATAAGCATAAAAAAGCGGTATATATTGATACAGGCTCTTGGGCTTCAAAAGCGGCAAAAGAAGCAAAAAAATATGGAGAAATTGTTACTCTTGCTAGTTCAAAAGAGGATACCTATTCCTATATTCCAAAATTAGACTCTAAGACATTTCCTAGCGATATAGATTATTTTCATATCACTACAAACAATACGATTTATGGTACCAGGTACACACCTAATACTCTTCCAAATGCAGGAGAAGTTCCTTTAGTGGCAGATATGTCATCCAATATCCTTTCTGAAGAATACGATATTAATCAGTTTGCCGTTATTTATGCTGGGGCACAAAAGAATATGGGACCAGCAGGTGTAACTATAGTGATTATCAAAGAGAACCTAATCGGCAATGCTTTAGATATGACACCAACCATGCTTAATTACAAAACTCATGCGGATAAAGACTCTTTATACAACACACCGCCTTGCTATTCCATTTATATGTGTAAATTAGTCTATGAATGGCTTCTTAAAAAGGGTGGCGTTAAAGCTATGGAAGAAGTAAATAAGTACAAAGCAAATTTATTGTATTCTTTTATAGATAATAGCAGCTTATTTACAAACCCAGTTGCTAGGGAAGACCGTTCCCTTATGAACATAACCTTTGTTACAGGGAATCCAGATTTAGATAGCGCCTTTGTAAAGGAAGCAAAGGTAAAAGGGTTGGTAAATCTAAAAGGGCATCGCTCAGTTGGCGGTATGAGAGCTAGTATATACAATGCAATGCCAGTTGAAGGGGTAGAAAAGCTTGTTGATTTTATGAAAGAATTTGAAGTCCAACATAAATAAAAAGGAGGTAATGATTTGTATAAAATCAGAACACTAAATAATATATCCGAAGAAGGCCTTAAATTATTCGGTAAGGATGAATATGGATTTGCTGTAACCGATGAAGAAACAGATGCCATTATTGTTAGAAGCTATAAAATGCATGAGATGGATTTAGCTGAAAACGTCAAAATCGTAGCTAGAGCTGGAGCGGGAGTCAATAATATTCCAATAGAAAAATATGCTGAACAAGGTGTTGTCGTCTGCAATACTCCTGGTGCTAATGCTAATGCCGTTAAAGAATTAGTTGTACTAGGACTATTATTATCCTCTAGAAAAGTCATCCAAGGAATTAAATGGGTCGGTGGTGTTAATATAGAAGAAGTAGATGTTTCTAAGGCAGTCGAAAAAGAAAAATCAAAATTTGCTGGTCAAGAATTAACGGGTAAAAAATTAGGCGTCATTGGTTTAGGTGCCATTGGTGTAAAAGTGGCGAACATCGGCGTATCCTTAGGTATGGAGGTATGCGGATATGATCCTTTTGTATCCATTGAATCTGCATGGGGACTTAGTAGTGAAGTATGGAGAACTCTAAATCTAGATGATCTAATGACGGAATGTGATTATATTACGTTACATGTTCCCTTAATTGAGCAAACAAAAAATATGATGAATGCCGAGAAATTTAACCTTTCAAAAAATGGAATTCGACTATTAAACTTTGCAAGAGATGGGTTAGTAAATCTTCAAGATTTAAAACAAGCTATGGAGGATGGAAAAGTCCTATCTTATATTACAGACTTTCCTATAAATGATTTAGTTGGAAAGGAAAATGTTATTGCCATTCCTCATTTAGGAGCTTCTACTCATGAATCAGAGGAAAATTGTGCTCGTATGGCTGTAAGTCAAACAAAAGAGTACTTAGAAAATGGAAACATCATCAATTCCGTAAATTACCCAAATTGCTATATGGGATTGTGTCAAAGCCAAGCGAGAATTGCCATCCACCACAAAAACGTACCGAATATGGTCGGGCAAATTTCCGCAATTTTAGCTGGAGAAACGATAAATATATCCGATATGTTAAATAAATCAAAGGAAAAATACGCATATACCCTCATCGATGTCGATTCTGAAGTAAGTGAACGCGTAATTGATGAATTAAAATCTATACCAGATGTCATTCGCGTAAGAATTATTAAAGGGGAAAGGTAATGGCGATAATTAAAGATTTTGCGGGAGTCCGACCAAGTGTTGATTACGTTGAAAAGGTTGCATCTCTTCCTTATGATGTATATAGCTCATCTGAGGCAAGAGAGATTGTTAGCGAAAATCCCTACTCCTTTTTACGAGTAGATCGACCCGAAGTTAACTTTCCAGAATTTGTTGATATGTATAGTGAACAAGTATATCAAGAGGCTAAAAACATTCTAGATAATATGATCGAAGAAGGCGTCCTACAACAAGATACAGAAAGATTTTTATATATCTACCGTTTAACCATGTCGGGACGCGAACAAACTGGATTAGTCTGTTGTTGCTCCATTGATGATTATATAAATGGCGTCATCAAGAAACATGAACTTACTAGAGAAGAAAAGCTAAAAGATCGCATAAATCATGTCGACTTTTGCAATGCCCATACAGGCCCCATTTTTATGACATATAAAGCAATAGATAGCATTAATGAAATCATCAATTCGTGGATTGAAAACAATTCTACAGAGTATGAATTCATCTCAGACGACGAAATTAAACATGAGGTTTGGATTATTGATAATACACCAACCATCAGTACATTAAAAAATATCTTTAATAATATTAACGCCCTGTATATTGCGGACGGTCATCATCGCGCAGCGTCAGCAGTCGAGATAGGTCAAAAAAGACGAGAAGAGATCTCTAATTATACTGGCGAGGAAGAGTTTAATGTTTTCTTAAGCGTTCTTTTCCCCGATGAACAATTGCACATAATGGATTACAATCGAGTCGTGAAAGATTTAAACGGTCTATCTATTGAAAAATTTATAGAAAAAATCTCAGAAAACTTTGATGTAGAGACATCGGACAACCAAGTAAAACCAAATCAAAAAGGTACCATAGGCATGTATTTAGATGAAAATTGGTACAGACTCACCATTCAAGAAGATAAGATTCCAAAGGATTCAGTAAAAAGCCTAGACGTATCATTATTGCAAGAGCATATATTAGAACCAATATTAGGTATTAAGGATGTGCGAACGGATAATCGCATTGATTTTGTAGGGGGTATTCGCGGTTTAGACGAACTAGAAACCCGTTGCCATGAAGACATGACATTAGCCTTTTCCATGTATCCTACCTCAATAGAAGAATTAATGCATATCTCTGATGAAGGCAAACTTATGCCTCCAAAATCCACTTGGTTTGAGCCAAAGTTGAGAAGTGGATTATTTATTCATAAATTAGATTAGATAAGGTGGTCAGCAAATATGCGATTGAAATCGCAATGAACAATGAAAAATGAAAAAATGAAAAAATGAAAAATGAATAATTTACAATATAACTAAGACTTAATGAAGGTTGCATATTTGTACTGTTCCATGTTCAATATGCAACCTTTCGCTGTTCATTAAAGTTACCTAATTTTTTAGTTTTGAGATTGACGGACCTTTGACCCAAAGGGAATACCAGAACTAATGACTAGGGACTAATGACTAGCGTCTAAAGTGCGGAAGCGCGCTATGCTTTTGCTTACCACCTGACTAGCTTACCACCTTAAGCTTTCCCACCTTATTTTTTCACCTTTTCTCGTTAAAAAACTCTTTTATTAGACTTGCGCAATCTTCTTCTAGTATGTTTGGATAAATTTCTATATTCTTAAACAGGGGACTTCGAATAAAATCTGCATGAGTTTCAACAGCACCTTTTAAATTGTCACCAGCACCATATACAAGTTTTGAAATTCTTGCATTTAGTATAGCTCCCATGCACATGATACAAGGTTCTAATGTAACATACAGTGTACAACCGCTTAGACGCCAATTTTTTAATGCTTCGCAAGCTCTTTCTATTGCTAATACCTCTGCATGGGCTACTGGACTACAATTTGTCTCCACCTGATTATAAGCTTGGGCTATAATTACATTATCCTTTACGATAACTGCCCCCACAGGAACTTCCCCTATTTTCATAGATTCTCTTGCCAATTCTAGAGCTACTTTCATGTACCCTTTCATTATATTATCCCTCTTCCAAAACAGTAGAACACTTACACATCCTTAGTATTCCAGACGGTGACTACTTGAAAAAAATATTGTACATAAGTAATATACCTAACTTATTTGGACACCTTTTTCCAAACAGCTATAATAATTACGTATAAAAAAAGAACAATAGCTAAGGTCATCAATCTTTCTTGTATTACTCCATCCGCCATTAAAACTGGTCCTAATCCAAAAAAAGTGACTAATAAAAATACGATAATCAGAAGAATACGCCATAAATTTTTCATATTTAGCTTCCTTTCTTTTCAAATTTCTTGTGTTATACTATTACTTATATTAATACACATTTATTGACTTTTTAATCGTAACATATTTTCTTTTATTATAGAAGGAGGACATAATTTTGAATAACAACAGAAAAGTCATTTTACTTATTTCCATCTTAGGTGCCATGTGGACACCATTTATTACGACTTCCATAAATATCGCTTTACCATATATTAGTACTGATTTGCAAATTAGCTCTTCGCTAGTTACTTGGATAACCTCTACTACAGTATTAGCCATCGCTATGTTTGCTCTCCCTATGGGGAAATTATCGGATATGATTGGACGCAAAAAACTCATGTTAATTGGTGCGGTAATTTCAACGATATCTACCCTTTTTTGTGCATTAGCTCAATCCATCGCCTTCTTACTACTCTTTCGACTTTTTCAAGGAATCGGATGTGCGATGATTTCTACAGCAGTAGTATCTATTGTATGTGCTGCCTATCCTCCTAATGAAAGGGGTAAGGCTTTAGGAATAAACTCAGCTTGCGTATATATAGGCCTGTCCGCAGGACCAATTATCGGTGGTACCATCTTAAGCTTTACCCATTGGCGCGGGATTTTTTTCTTTCCTATCCCTATAGGTCTATTTTTAATCTTCCTATTGATGAACTCTATTCGCTCAGGAGATATTATCGACGAACCAAAGAGTACCTTTGATCTAAAGGGAGCTAGTCTATTCGGTATTTCTATCTTTTTAATCATTTTTAGCCTATCAAATCTACTCCTATATTATTGGAGTAAATACACATTACTATTGGGAATCCTAATGTTGTTTGCTCTTACATATATTGAAGGTAAAATTTCTTCCCCTATCCTCGATGTAAATTTAATGAAAGGTAATAGAGTGTTGATTTTTTCCTCTCTAGCTGCTTTAATCAATTACAGCTCCACTTATGCCATTAGTTATTTAATGAGCTTATATTTACAAGTAGCTCAGCAGATCGTCCCAGGTACCGTTGGTATAATCTTACTAACTCAGCCTGCAGTCCAAGCTACACTATCGCCCCTAACAGGAAGGCTATCAGATAGGATTTCACCTCAGATTTTAGCTTCTGTGGGTATGTCCATCATTGTTGCTGTGTTATTTGGATTTAGTTTCTTTTCTCCAAATACACCTATCTTTCTAATTGTATTTTTACTAGCCCTAGTTGGGGTGGGCTTTGCATTCTTTGGTTCGCCAAATACAAACTCCATTATGTCAAGTGTAGATAAAAGACATCATGGAGTTGCCTCTGGTATATTAAGTACTTCAAGAACCATAGGTCAATCCTTTAGTATGGCGCTTACTGGTTTAATTACTTCTATCTTTATGGGAAGTAAACGGATCAGTATAGAAACAGCATCCGATTTCATGCAAACTTTTAAAGTAACCTTCGCTATTCTATCTTTCCTATGTTTACTAGGCGTCTTTGCCTCCCTTGCAAGAGGAAAAGAAAAAACAGCGTCTTAGAAAAACGCTGTTTTAGTTATAAGTTTTAAGTTCTATGTTCTACGTAAAACCCTTATGTCACCATAGGTGACATAAGTTTAGCTTTAGAGGAATACCCTAGCCACTTAGAACGTACAACTAAATGGCTACATGACCCCAAAGGAATCCCCAAAAGCTAATGACTAGGGACTAGAGTCTAGTGACTATTATTTCTGGTAACTATTCCACTTTTCTTCTAATTTTCCGTCTTGTACAGTGTTCATGATGTACTCTGCATACTCTGCTCCACTAGCACCATCCTTACGACCTGTCATAGAAACTTTTTTCTCATAGTTTCCACAGAGATCTAATGCCATCTCAAGTTTCTTTGCTTCCTCTAGAAAACCGATGTGTTCTAATAGCATAACGGATGCTCTCATAATACTGCTTGGATCAGCATAATCTCCCCTGCCCTCGTCTACCATTCGGGGTGCAGAACCGTGAATAGCTTCAAACATAGCATACCTTTTACCGATATTTGCGCTTCCCGCAGTACCTACACCACCTTGAAATTCTGCTGCTTCATCCGTTAAAATATCTCCATATAAATTAGGCAGTACCATTACTTGAAAATCCGTTCTTCTCTTTGGATCTATTAATTTTGCAGTCATAATATCAATATACCAATCATCTAATTCTATGCCTGAATAATCCTTAGCAATTTCTTTTGCACTATCTAAGAATTTGCCATCTGTAGTTTTGATGACATTCGCTTTTGTCACAGCGGTTACCTTTGTCTTACCAGCCTTTTTAGCATATTCGAAAGCAGCCTTAATAATCCGATCTGATCCTTCTTGAGTCGTTACCGTAAAGTCAATAGCTAAATCATCGTTAATGTGTATTCCTTTACTGCCCAATGCGTAGGCACCTTCCGTATTTTCTCTATAGAAAGTCCAATCAATGCCTTGCTCCGGAACCTTAACTGGTCTTACATTGGCAAATAAGTCTAATTCCTTTCTCATGGCTACATTAGCGCTTTCAATATTCGGCCATTTGTCCCCTGCTCTAGGTGTAGTAGTAGGCCCTTTTAAAATGACGTGGCATTGTTTAAGCTCTTCTAGTACATCTTTTGGAATAGCTGCCATCTGAGCTGCTCTATTTTCAATTGTAAGACCGTCAATGATCTTAAAACTCACTTTATTTGTATCTGCTTTATCCTGTAATAAAAATTCTAAAACCCTTTGAGCTTGTCCTGTAATAAACGGACCAATTCCGTCTCCCCCTACAATACCAATTACTATGGTATCTAGAGAAGTATAATCAATAAAATCCTTTTCCTTTTTCATGTTTTCAATACGTTCAAATTGTTCTTCAATTAAACTTGCAAAGTGTTCTTTTGCTCTTTCTATTTCGTTCATTTGTACCTCCCAAAATGTTTAACAATATGATGTAGATTATAACCTAATTTGCATGTTTATACAAGATTTAAACTATTTCATAAGCCTTGTTTTGTTTCTAGTTCCCCCCTCTTTAATCTCAATAGTGGGGTATATGCTTTAAAAGGTTCATTTCATACAGA
>OBLN01000498.1_pt1 | contig 14344 bp, 18 predicted proteins | sample 1519301 | NCBI WGS metagenome assembly OBLN01 (sample SAMEA2452533, study PRJEB22499) | sediment metagenome | reverse complement strand
GCCGCCCGAAGGGTGGGGGAACCCCGCAGGGGTGCCCCGGCCTTTAGGCCGCTTCGGTGTCGATTTTGCGTGGTGGCTTGAGTTATCCACCGATAGGCGCAGCCAATTATCGGTAAATATTTATAGGTTAAAACCTTAAAGGCATAACCGTACCGGTTTAGGGGGGGGGCGATTCAGCGTGAAAAGGGGGGGGCGATTCAGCGTGGTTTTCGGCACAAGGGGGGGGCGATTCAGCGTGATGGGGGGGGGCGATTCAGCGTGGATAACTTGCTTCATCCACAGGGTTTATCCCCACCCCGGCCCCTCAGCCCTTGTATGCGATGGGGGGGGGCGATCCCAGCAGCAGCACGCCGCCCGTGACGGGCTTGACCTTGGCCTGCGGATAGACGGCTAACACCTTCTTGAGCGCGGGCACAAACTCCTTTTTGAAGTCCTTGTCGGGGTCTTTCCCCTTGTACTCCTGCGCGAACTGTTCGCGGATGGCCTTCCAGTGAAGGGTGACGCCTCGCCCCTCAATGCGATGTAGCCGGTGGGCAAGCCATGTGTACACGTCCAAAGCCAGCGCGGAATCAGACAAGGCCATGAGGGCGCGGTTATCGAGCGGGACGGCGTTCTCTACCAGTGAGTTGAAGTAACCATCAGACAACACCAACAGGCCCGGCCAAAGCGCCTGCTGGCCCGTTTCCCTGTTCGCCAGCCAAGCGTCGAATTGCTCCACCGGCTGCCCGTTGAACGTGCGCCCCTTGAAGCCTAGTTGCAGGCGGCAGGCTGCAAGGGCGTGCATCTGCTTTCGCAGAGTGGCGAACGATCCGCGCACCCCGCCAGTGGTGGGCTTACCCAGCAGCCGCAGGAACTCGCTTGCGCTGCTGCCAATGGCAATTTCACGCTCTTTGGTTCGCACGGCCTGCGTGGAGATCCACGCCAGCGCCAAGCGTGGCAAAGGGCCATAGGGGACGGGCTGCTGCACCGGCCCCTTTCCCTCATCCAGCCACCCCGCCTGCACGTTGATCCAAGCTGCGCCGGATTGGCGCATGAACTCGCGGCCGTCGAACTTGGAGCGCGGCAAGCCGACTTGGCACAGTACCGAATGGGTAAAGGCCATGTCCTCACCATCGGGCGGCGTGCTCATGATCTCCGCTGATGCCTCAATCAGCTTGAGGTCGGATTGCGTCAGGATGCCCGGCTGTTTGCGCTTGGGTGCCGCCTTGGGCTTTTCGGCAGTGACGGCAACAGACACACCGGCGGCAAGTTGGGCCATGACGCGCTGCCGCTCGGCCTGCGCCTTCTCGCGTTTTGCTGTGGCTTCGTCGATCTGCGCCCGGACTCCCGCAACCTGCGGGCTATCGACGCCATGCTCTACGGCTGCGCTGGCGAGCGACCGGCGCAACTCGATGAGAGTTTCATCAAGCTGGGCGATGAGAACATCGAACGCGGATACCCAAATCTCTTGATCGTTGGCGGCCATAGCCCCCTCCCCTCTTTATCGTTCCTCGCCCTCGATGCGTAGCCCGCTCTGGAGCATCTGCATCACTGCCAGATTGATGACAGCCGCCCGGCTCTGCCCAATCTGGCCCGCCAGTTCATCGACACGATCCAGCAGCGGCTCGGCAATGGTCAGCGTGATTTGCACCTTGCGGCCCTTGCGCACCCGGCGCGGAGCTTCCGGGGTGGCTGCGGCAGCATCTGGCGCACCCGAAATGAAGGCATCCGCCGCCGCTGCGGTAGCGTCTTGCGCGGGCTTCGTCGGTTTCTTTGTAATCGCCATTGAATCTATCTCCACACTTAAAGCATATTGATTTGATATTAAAACAATGCGCTGATAAGTGCATCAAGTTCCGCGCTTGCTTTGCCGTCTTGCGGCTTGATTTCAAGCACACACTGCCCCGCCCCTGCGGCGTTGGAAAACGCCTTGCGGCGGCGTAGCGGGGTCGGCAGGTACTCGAACTGGGGCACCTCGGCCACGGCGGCGGCGGCCTCGGCGTTGTCGGTGGAGTGCTCGCCCGGATCGGCGCAGTTGAGGACAGCAAAGCAGCGCAAACCGTCGCGCACACTGCGGGCCTCATCGACCAGCGCCGCAATGTCGTTGAGCGCCCACACGTCATAGCTGCGCGGCTGGAACGGCACCAGCAGCACGTCAGACAGCACGAGGGCTGCGCGTAGCGCGGTCGAGTCGCGCCCGCCTGCGTCGATCACCACGTCATCGAACTTGGCCGCTTGCTGCTGCACCTGTGCCCGCAGGGTCGGGCCGTCCGGGTAGGTCGCGCAGGCAATGCCCGGCGTGTGCCCGGCCTCGGCACGAATGCTGATTGCTGTCTGCGCGGTGCCCTGACGATCACCGTCGATCAGCCACACATCACGCCCGGCCAATGCGCGGGCGATTGCCAGATTCACGGCAATGGTGGTTTTCCCCACGCCGCCCTTTGTGTTTCCAACGGTGATAATCATCGCCTTGTCACCTCAACTTAATATTAAAAACAATTGCTATTGTAGTGAAAAAAGGATGCTTGTCAATGCTTGTCGCAGGCATAAAAAACCCCGCACGCGGCGGGGTTCGGTGGCAGGGCAGGGGAGGGCTTACGGGTTCGTCGGCGCGGCAGGAATGGCCGTCAGCGACAGCACACGGCGGCGGAAGTCGTCGTACTCGTCGCCAGCCCTGAGCGACAGGGCGGCCAGCGAATAAAAGCGGTCGGTCGATGGCGATTCGCTGCGGGCCTTCACCATATCCAGCCGCCCGACATTGACCACAGTCCAGCACTCGGTAAAGCCGCGCTGCCGCGCCTTCTGGTGGCTCTTCTCGGCCTCGCCGATGCGGTTGTGGATGTTGGATACATCCGTGCCGCTCTTGACCTCGATAGCAACCACGTTGCGGTAATGCTGGTGCTCCATCTCCTCGCGGATGATGATGTCCGGGTCTGGCGCGAACTCGATCAGGAACGGGCGGCCCGTGGCGCTGTTCACCTCGATGGCGCTTTCGCGCACCTCGGCGGCGGCATGGGCGACGATCTCCCGGATGATCTCGAACACCTGCACGATGCCATCGGTGCCGCGCTGGTTGTTGGCCCCGCCGCGTAGCTGCGGGCCTACGGTCAGCAGGGTCAAGTCATCCAGCAATTCCCGGCTGACGCGCAGCGGGCCAACACCGGCCAGCAGCGCCGATGCAGTGGCGCAGAACGCCACGCATAGGTCGGGCAGGTCAGCGGCTGCCGCCTTGCTGGTCTTGCCCTTTTCCTCCATCGACTTGAAATAACCGACACCGAAGCCCTTGTCGCGCCCGTAAAACTCCTTCTGGCTGTAGCCCATCAGCAGCCGGTAATAGCCCAGCAGGTAGGGGTTCGCCTCCAGCACGGCAGGCACGGCGAACAGCAGTTCAGCCCGCAGGCCGTACTGCGCAAGGGTCGCCAAGTCTGCCGGGGGGACGTACTCGGCAAGCTGCTTGTCCAGCTCGGCAATGTCCATGTCCCGCACGGTTTCCAGCAGGGCGCTTTGCAGATAGACGGCCCGGAACCGCTTGAGAGCGAACGCGAAGTCGATTTGCAGCTTCGGCGGCGGAAAATTGATCTTGTTGGGGGTAGTCATGCGGCGGCGATCCTTATCACGTTGCTGTCCTGCCCTTGCAGGCGATCAGCCGCCAAGGCCACATATTCGGGGTTCAGTTCGATGCCCACGTATTGCCGGTTTTCGTCCTGGCACACGAGGCCCACGGTTCCCGATCCGAAGAACGGATCGAGGACGTAATCGCCCGGCTCGGTCGATGCTTGGATGCAAGGCCGGATCAGGTCGGGCGGGAAGGTAGCGAAGTGGGCACCAGCAAAAGGCTTGGTGTTCACATGCCAGACTGAGCGACGATTGCGCAGCCCGCCGCCGTCCGCAGGCTCCCGGACGGCCTGCCAGTCGTAGTAATACTTTTCCGACTTGGTAAGCATGAACAGGAACTCATGCGAGCGGGCCGGGCGATCCTTGACGCTCTCGGGCATCGCGTTTGGCTTGTTCCACACAATGTCACTGCGCAGATACCAGCCATCATCCTGCAAGGCGAACGCCAGCCGCCACGGAATGCCGATCAAGTCCTTTGGCTTCAAGCCCTCGGGCGTGTCGGGGCGAACGTCCATCGCCCGGGCCGGGTTCTTCTTGTCCGGGGCGCGATAACCGCGATTGCCGCTCGTGTAGCCGTCGCCGATGTTCAGCCAGAGGGTGCCGTCATCCGTCAGCACGCGCCGCACCTCGGCGAAGATGGCCACCAGTCGGTGCAGGAACTGGGGCATGGTGCCCTCAAGCCCGATTTGTTCTTCGATGCCGTAATCGCGCAGCCCCCAGTAGGGCGGCGAAGTGACCACACAGCGCACAGACCCGGACGGCAGACGGCGCAGCACGGTCAGGGCGTCCCCCTCAAAAAGCGTCGAGCCGCGCAAGGTGAGCGGCTCGGGGCGCTGGATTCGCTCAACGCCAGACGGCGCGGCGGTTTTTGCTTTTGGCATGTTGTTATGTCCTCTCAATCGTGGCGCGGCTGCACCACGCCGCAATGCTTGTAAATCGTTGTCCGTGACACGCCGTAATCTCGGGCGAGTTCGGCCACGCAGGTTTTCGGGTCGCGCAGTAGCGCCTTGATATGGCGTATCTGCTTGGCGTCCAGTTTCGGCTTGCGGCCACCGGATCGGCCACGGGCGCGGGCCGCTTCCAAGCCCGCCCGCGTTCGTTCGCGGATCAATCCGCGCTCGAACTCGGCCAGTGCCGCGAAAACGTGAAATTGCAACTTGCCCGATGCGCTGCCCGTCTCGATCTTCTCGGTCAGGCTCTCAAAATGCACGCCGCGCTGTTCAAGCTCGGCCACGATCTGCACCAGATCGGGCAGGCTGCGCCCGAGTCGATCCAGCCGCCACACGACGAGGGTATCCCCGGCCCGGAGCGCCTTCCGGCACTGCTCAAGCTCCGGGCGTGCCGCGCTCTTGCCGCTGGCCGCTTCTTCGTAGATGGTCGAGCACCCGGCCTGCCGGAGTGCGTCCCGTTGCAGGTCAAGGTTCTGATCGTCGGTCGAGACGCGGGCATAGCCGATGCGTTGATTCATGGACAGTTCCGCCACATTGAAAGCTGAACGAATAAATGAACACTTTACCGCATCTGGATAACCCGGGACAGGGAAAAACGCCGACTGTCCATCAATCCACCGTTTTATGAACACCTGCCGGGCACGATGAAACACCAACAAATGCCGCTCACTGCCTGCCCTGCCATGCCTTCACGACCTCGGCCTGCGTTGCATCCAGCCGGGGCAGGGCACGGTCTATCAGGTCATGCACGTCCCGCTTGTCGATCTCGCCGGGCATCCAGTCATCCAGCGTCACAAAGTCCGGCGACAGGCCACGCATCACGGCTGCCAGTACCAAATCGGCACATGCGCGGGCATGGCTGGCCGCGTAGGCGGTGCCGCCCTCGAACCTGATTCCCAGCGTCCGCAAAAGCTCGCTGGCCTCGTAGATACCAGCGTCCCCGAGTAGGGCGGTTGTGTCGGTCGCGCACCCTGCGCCTGAAATGAAAGAGCGCGAACGGTGCCGCCGCTCGCGCTCGAAGGTCTGCCAAAAGTGCCAATCGCCCGTGCCCGTTGATGACGGCAGATTCAGCGCCGCCATGCCGCCGATGTAGCGCAGCGGGTGCAGGGACGTTGCCGGGATCACGCCTTGCCCTCGGGGTCGCCTAGCGGCGTTTTTGTAACCCAAATGGGCAATTCCAGCGGCAGGGCGATTTCGGCCCGGTCGCGGGCCTGCAACTGCGCCCGCGCCCATTGGCCGTCCCGCCTCATCTCTTCCCGCAAGGACAGGGGATGGGTGCCCTCGAACTGCTCCCGGTCGAACATCTGCCCGGCCACCTCCAGCCGCTCGGGCATGGGCCGCTCGTGGCCGTCCTCGCGCATCATCAGCACGTCGCCGCGCTGGATGATGTAGAGGGCGTCCGGGTCGGCCTCGATCTCGCCCGGCGCTGCCGGGCGGAAGTCCGCCCGGTTCTCGTCAAATCTCCATTCCATCATCGCCCCCTATCAAGCGCGTTGGTGGGTGTGCGTCGATCCAGCGGCGGCGGCTGGCGTGCTGCCCGCTGCTGCTGCCGCTGGCGTTCGGCCAACTGCCGCGCCTGAGCCTCACGGGCCAGCCGTGCCTGCTGTTCCTGCTCTCGCTGGGCCTGCTCGGTCTGGCTCATGCGCTCATTGGCCGCGTTGGTCTGGCTGTCGCGCTCGGTTGCCCGGCGCTGCTCGTCGTCGCGGTTCATCGGTCAATGTCCATCTGCTGATTCATCATCCGGGCCTGCTCGCGCTCTTTCTCCTGCTTCTCTTTCTGCTGCTTCTGCTTCTCGGCCAGTTGCCGCGCCTGCGCCTCGCGGGCGGCTCTTTCGGCAATCTGCTTTTCCTGCGCCTGCTTCTGCTGGGCCTGCTGCTGGGTCTGTTGCTGCTGCTTACGTTCCATTTCGTTGTTCGCCATGTTTGGCTCCTTCGCTTGGTTAGTTTCAAAGTGGGCCGTTGCCCGCTCGCGGGCCTGCTCCCATGCTGTGTGCTGTGCGCCGTACTGCTGCTGTGCCTGCGCCCATGCCTGCGCCCGGAACTGCCGCGCGTCGGGCGCGTCGCTCCGTAGGTGCTCTTTGCGCTGCTCGACCTGGCGGTCGATCTTCGCGTGTTCCTTGTCCCATACTTCGGCCTTGTTCTTGGCCGCAAAGCGGGCAATCCAGCCCCCGGCCCTCTCGGGGTCGGGGCGCTCGCCGTGCTGCTCGCGGAATTGCTTGTCTAGCTGCTGCCGGTAGCCGTCCGCGTGCGCGTTGATCGCGTTGATCTCGACAAGCTCCTGATTCGGCTGCGCCGGGGCTTTCCGATTGAGTACGGCGCGGGCCTCGTCGTCGGTCATGCGCGGCGCTGCCTGCTGTGCTGGCTGCGCCTGTGCCGCTTCCTTGGCCTGCTCTGGTGCCGTGGGTCGCCGTTCTGGCTGCTGCGCCTGTGTCGGCTGCTGGGGCCGCTGCTCGGCCTGCTGTCCGGTGGATGCCACGCCGCGCATCTGTGACCAGTCCGGGCGCTCGCGCTCGGCCTGCTGCCGCCGTCCATCCTCCCGGCGCTGCTCAAGTTCCTTGTCGGCAAACCGCACGTCTAGCTTGCGCTCGATGGCTGTCTGCAAAACCCGCTCGCGGAAGTCATCCGGGCCAGTCACGCGCAGCGCCTTGCCTGCGAACTTCTCACGGGCCAGCAATAGCCCGGCCTCGATGCTGTCTTTGTCCGTCCGGCCCTGCTCGGTGTAGTCCAGCCGCCGCCCGGTGTCGCGGAAGGCGTCGCGGTTATCCACCTTGTAATCAACCGCGCCCGTCTTGCGATCCACTGCCCAGCTAACCCGGTCGGTGACGCGGCGCGGCTTCGCCGGGTCGTGCTGCTCGTTGTCCGTGGTGCCAAGGTGCGGGCCGCGCTCTGCTTGCGCGTCCGCTCGGTGCATATCCTTGGCTGTTCGCTTGTCCTGATATGCCCAGCCGCGAACCTGCCGCATTGCGGCGCGGTCGCCTTCCTGCGCCCGGTCGGCTGTCCATTCGCGGAACGATTGCGGGCGCTCCTGCCGGAAGGCTTCGCGCTCGCCCTTGATTGTCTCGTTCAGTTCCGCACGTTTGGCCGCCGTGTCGAATGCTGCAACGCTGTAAAGCGCCTTTTTCTGCTCGGTCGATAGGCCACTGGTGCGGATCGTTTCGCGCTGGCTCTTGTGCTTCTCTGTGAGTGCCTGCCGCCGCTCTTTTTGATCCTCGTACATGGCCGCCCGTGCCGGGGCTTTTGCCGCTTTCCATTCCTCGGTAAATGCCTTGTAACGGTCGCGCAGTTGGCGGCGCTCCGCTGCCCGTTCGTCGCGCTTTTCCTCGCGGGCGGTCGGGTCGCGTTTCGGGTCGGCCTTCGGGCGCTGGTCGCTGTATTCGCGCTGCGCCTGCTCGCGCTGAATCTCTGGCCGTGGCTCCTGATATGGCCCGATGCGCTTGGTCAGCTTTCCGCCGCCCAATTCCTGCGCCATTGTCGATGCCTTGATGGGCGTCTGTTCGGGGTCGGTCTTGCTATGGATGGCGAACCCTTGCCACTTTTGGCGTATCGCCAAACCATGCCGCCCTAGTGCCTCGTGCAGTTCTTGCCAGCCGCCGCCCTTGTTCAGCGCCTCTAGTGCATCCTTCTTTGGCTGGCCTTGTGCGTAGGTGGTCAGGGATTCATTACCCGTCATGACCTCCATCTGCCGCGCCTTGCCGGGCAACTTTTCCCGGTCGGGTTGGCGGTGGGACGGCTCATCCTTGGCCCAATCGACAACCTTCTGCCCGTTGCGCTCATGGACGGCATACGGGCCTTTATCGTGGCTCCATCCCTGCCGCAGTTCCATTTCGCGCATGGTCTTGTCCAGCTTGAAATAGTCCCGGTCTGGATAGACGGCCTTGTATGTCTCGGGATTCACCCGATTGACCATGAAGTGACCATGCACGTTGTCTGTATCCCGATGCACGGCTGCAAGGTACTGGTGGCCCTCCATGCCTAGCGACTTTATACCCTCGCGTCCGGCCTCGAATACTTGCGCGTCGGTTGGCTTCTCGTGCGCAGGCCATGACACGGTGAAGTGATAAACCGGGTCTTTCACTCGCCCGTTCATGTCTGACACGGCTTTCATTTCACGCCATGCGGTTTCCTTGTCCAGACAGTTCGTTTCCGTCGAACACTCGCGGCGCTCCACTGCGCCCGTTTCCGGGTCGATGTGGTCGCGCTCGCAGGCGTACTTCGCCAGACTCTTAAAGCTGGTTTTTCCGTCTACACGCTTCGGCGGAACCTTCGCAAGCATCTTTAACCTTCAATCCTCATGATGGCTTCTTTGATCGCCACCAGAATATCGGCGTATTCCTTGGACAAGTGCCCGCCGCCTTCATGCCCGCCCGCCTCGGTGAAAAGGTGCTTTTGCAAGCCACCCAGCCGCCGCAGTTCGTTGATGATCTGGCTATCAATCGTGCTTCGCGTCTTGCGCCCAAGCGCGGCACAGCGGAGGAACTCCGAAACGCTCACGCCGGAATCAAGCGCCTTGTCGCGGATGGTGTCCGCTTCCTCTGGTAAACAGCGCACTTTCAAATTGACAACGCGCTTCCGGTTTTCACTTGATGACATGCAAACCCCTAATGATGGCGGTGGGACACGCCGCAATGTTGGCCGCTGGCACGGCGCGGGGTCTCGGGGCGAAGCCCTGAGCAGGGGAGGAAAGGCCCAGCAGAACGAGTGCAACGAGTGACGCGGGCCGGTGGCACACTGCCGCTTTAGCGGCGGTGGGACATTCCCTACCCTGTCCCCTAATTTGACACCGCGTAAAGTCCAAACATGGCCGCGCCCATGCCAACCACTGAAAACCCACAAAAAACCGGCACAGCACGATAAGGCCGTGTATATCACAAAAAAATGTGCTTGACCACAAAAGCAAAAAGCAGGATGATTCACAGGCCAATGATTGCGCCAGCTTCAAAGGCAAACATCACCACATTGTTACCACAATCCAGCGAGGGCCAAAGATGGCAGGCAAACAAAAGACATTCGACCAAGAGACGCGGCAGAAGATCGAAGCCACGTTAGACAACCTCCCCGAGAAGCCAAAGAGCGAAAGACCACTGACGACCAAAGAGCTTGTGACAGAGCTACGGACAAAGATTCGTGCAGCACAGGCCAAGGGCTACACGCTGGAAGAGATTGTCGAGCTATTCAAACGTGAAGGCGCACAAATCAGCCTGTCCAGTGTGAAAAGCGCCTTGAAGGGTTCCAGCCCGCGCAGCAGGACAACTAAACCGGCACAGGCAGGCGAACAAACCGCACCGCACGCGGCCAGCAATGCACAGCATGACGGGTCACACAATGGGGGCTAACCTAAATGGATCAACAGTACAGTATCGACACAAACACACGCGGCGGCGCTGACTGGTTTAAGCGTTGGGCCATTCGTCGCATCGTGTATTTCGGCCTCGGCGCATGGGTGGGCCTTGTCATTGCTCTTTACCCGTTCTGGCGACAAATGCCGGAGGGTTACGGGCGCTGGGGTTATGCGTTCTGGTGGGCGGTTCCGCTGGCAGTTGTCGGCGGCTATCTGTTCCATATTTTCGGCATGGCGATTGACGCGGCAAAGGTGACAAACGCGCAAGCAAACGCAGCGGCAGAAGCGGCGGCACGCGAAGCGGCAAAGACGCCAGAACAACGGGCAGCAGAAGCGGCAGCACGCGAAGCGGAAGCCGCGCAGCGCCGGGCAGACTTGCGGCAGCAATTCGTCGGCCTGCACCTAGGGGATAGCGTCGGCATGATGTACGGTCGCGGCCACGTTGGCGGCGTGCCTCAAGGCCAGCATGTAGAGCTTGCCCGCGAAGATGCGAGTAAAAACATCATCATCTTTGGCGGCACAGGCGGCGGTAAAACATCGCGCAGCATCAACCCGCTTTTGCGTCAGTTGTTCATGCAGAATGCCGGGGCGCTCATTTTCGACATTAAAACTGATTTCGTGAATGAGGTTTCCGCGCTAACCAACATGGCCGGGCGTTCGTTCAAGATCGTTGGCGATGGTGGAATGACGCTTAACTTGTTTCGTGGATGCACGCCAGAGTTGGCGGCCTCCTACCTGAAAAGCTGCTTTCTTGTTCAAGGCCAAGGAACCGGGGACGGCGCGTTCTGGGTTGATAGCTCGGTTGAGATGGCCCGCCACTGCCTCAACGTGCTGAACCTGCTGCGTCCGCAGCAGTACAGCATCAGCGGTCTGTATGACATTGTTTTCGACAATGCGGCGCGTGATGCGCTGGTAGCCGAAGGCGCGGAAAAGCTGTCCGAAATGAGCGACCGAGATCAACGCTTGTTCATCCAGTCGCAGCGGTTCTTCGTCAATGTGTGGAACGAACACGACGAGAAGCTGCGGAAAAACATCCTCGGCACGATGAATGCGGTTCTGTCGCCGTTCGCGCACCCGGATATGGTCGATGCGTTCAGTGTCGAGTCGGAACAAGGCGAAGCGGACATGACCGAATTGGTCAATGATGGCGCGGTGTTCTTGGTCAATCTACCGATGACCAAATATGGCCGCGAAGGTGCCCGGTTCGCTTACCTGCTGGTCAAACTGCGCTTCATGAACATGATGCGCGAACGTCGCACCCGGCAGGACTGGAACCAAGACAGGCCGGTGGCGTTTGTGTGTGACGAATATCAGGCGATTGTCGATCCGATTTCAGACACTGATTTTTGGGACAAGTCGCGCAGCACGCGCACCATCGGGATTGTTTCGATGCAGGGCGTGGCGTCGCTGGTTCATGCGCTCGGGAACAATCGCAGCGTGGCCGAAGCGATCCTGCAAAACTTCCGGCAGCGCATCATTTTTAGGACTGAGGACGAAGCCACCCTGCGCCATATCCGCGACGTGCTCGGGCAGGTCGATGTGCATGTGACCAGCACGGGCTACAGCGCAAGCGAAAGCGAAACAATCAGCGGCGCGGGTGCGTTTGGCGGCAAACAAATGTCGTTGAGTGCGTCCGAGTCCGAGAGCGAAAACACAAGCATCCAGCGGCAAGACCTATTCGGGGCAAACGACATGCGCAGCCTGTCCGCCGATTACTGCCTGTTCGTGGGCAACGTGGGCGATAGGGCGGTGGATGAAGTGCTTACCGTCAAACCGCTTTACGTCTAACAGGGGGCAAATCATGGCTTGGCAGAAATACGTTTCAAACCACGTCCCGCACTGGCTCCACGTTGTACCGCTCGGGTTGCGTGCGTCGATCTGGGAAATCCTGCGTTTCGTCATCGCCGGTGCCGCGCTCGGCCTGCTGGCCGGGCTGGTCATTGGCTACGCCAAAGACGACACATGGAACGGCAAACAGAAGTGGGCAAAAGAGGTTCAGGAGCGCAAGGCCGAAGGGCAGAAGCTGCTGGATGACGTGTGCCGGGACTTCCCCAACAGCGGCGCGTGCAAGGGCCGCTGAGGGTTTGAGTTGTTGAGTAGTTAAGGAATTGAGGGCGCGGGCGTTAGACCCAACAAAGCCCAAAAATGAAAGGTGAAAGCACAGCAATTTATCAACTAACTTGAGGTGCTTTTGATATGAAAACCATTGTAATTGCCACTGTTACCGCTGCCGCCCTGCTGACTGGTTGCGCGGGTGTCCCGACCGATACGGCCAGCCTGCGCGACAGTGCGGCACAGCCGTTCCGCTTCGTGGCTGAGAAGCTGGGCGGCGCACAGCCGATCACGGCCCGGCAGGGCGACGTAACGGTGAAGTGGCGGCCAGACGTGCAGGTGGTCGAGGCGTGGCGCGGTGAGGATTCCACCCGCTACACCGACGCCGCCTTTGAACTGCGCCCGCTGAACAAGCCGGGGGCAAAAAGCAGCATTGAACGTGTCGCGCTGGATGATCTGCACGGGCAGCCCAAGGTCGTTGCCGCCTTGGGCCTGCGCACCATCGGCCAGCACAAGGTCGGCGGGCAGGAATGCCGCGAAAACTGCGTCTATCTGTTCCCCGGCGTTGAGTACCAACTGCGGGTAACGATGATCCGCAACGGTGCGCCAAAAATCAGCGTGCCGGTGGGCGTGGTGACGGTCGATGATGGCGGCGTGAAGGTGCGCCAGCAGAAAAGCAGCTAACCCAGCACGGGCGGCCATTGGCCGCCCTGCTATCGCTCACAGGAGGACAGCGCATGGAGTTACACCAACTGGCATTTGCCGGGGCGGCCTACGCCGTCCCGGTGGCCTTCTTCGCGGCGCTGGTCGCTGGCATGATCTACGGCATCATCCGGCCCGCTGCGCTCTCTCTATAGCGGCGGCGGCCATTGCCGCCGCTTCGTTGTCGGCGGCCTCTCTCGCCCACCATGCAGGCCGGGCGGCTGCGGATGACAGCGCCCCAACGGCCCACAATGCAAGCTCCTGATCGCCCATGCTGGCCGCCTGCACGAATACCGCGCCAAGCTGCCGCAGTTCGTCGTGCAGGGCTTGAAACTCGGCGGCGGTTGGCATCACTCCCCCCCTTTCCCTTTCGGTGCCTTGGTGGCCTTCTCGGCGGCCTCGGCCTTGTCCTGCTGCCGTTGCAGCGCCTCAAGCTGCCCGGCCAGTCGTGCGGCCTGCTCGCGGGCCTCTGCCGCCACCTTGTGGGCGTCGTCGCGCTCGGCCTGCGCCTGCCGGGCTTCCTGCGCTGCTGCTTCCAACTTGGCGGACAACACGGCCACCTGCTCGCGGGCTTGAGTCGCATCAGCACGATCTGCTTTGCTCTGCTCGCCCAGCGCGGCGATCTTTGCAGAGGACAGTTGTAGCAGCTTGTTCGCTTCGGCCGTTTGCGCCTCTGCCTTCACGCGATCACTGCGCTCCTGTTCCAGCAACCCGGAAAGCTGCTCCACCCGTGCGCGGGATTCCGCAAGGGCGGCAGCGGCAGCGTGAGCCTCATCAGTCTGTTGAGCCAGCTTGACGGCCATATCGTCACGCTCTGCAACGTAGGTCAGCGCCTGCTGCTCGGATTGTTTCAGTGACTCGGCCTGCTGCTCGATGATCGCCTGCGCGGCCTCCAACTCGGCATTGAGTTGGTCGGCCAACTCTGCCGCCTCAGCTCGCGCCTGTTCCATTTCAGCCCGCGCCTGTTCCAGTGCTTCGCGTTCGGCTTGCAGTCGGGCGTTCGCCATCTCCTGCGCTATCGCCCAAACCTCGTTTGCCGCCTCAGCCATGCGCTCCGTCACCACGGCGGGCGCGGCCTCACGGATCGGGGCGGCTGCGTTCTGGCGGGCTGCCTTCCATTCCTGCATTGCCTCGCTGATGGTCGTGAATGATCCCCCGCCAAGCACGCGGCGGACAGCGGCCAGCGTAGGGCTACCGCCATCAGCGGCGATCTGGTCAGCGGCGGCGTGAATATCTTGCTTGGTGATAGCCATTTATCTAGCTCCTGTTGTATGTTGTAGATTGTACTATACTACAACATACAACAAAGACAAGCGGTTTTGTAACGTACTGCTGCGCCAGATCGGCACCTTGCGCCCGGTCGGGCGCTGGCTACTCGCGTCAATGACGCTTCCGAGGGCTACTTGCTCCGCGCCCTGCGGGCTTGGGCAAAGGGCGCTGCCCTCTGCACGCCCGCTCTCGCCCGCGAGGCGTCGGGGAGCAGGGGTTAAAAGCCCTCCCCCTGCTCCCTCTCCGTGAGGCTCTGGCCGCTGCTGCCGCGTCAAGGGTTCGCCCCGTCTGGCCCGAGTCCTCGCCCGTGCCGGGCTGCGGGCCGCACCAGCCAGCCGTGGCCGCGTTGCGCCCTTGACCCGTCATCCGCTCATTCAGCGGCGCAGAAACGGCCCTACAGCGCGTTTTCCCGGCTTCGGGGTTCTTGGGTATGCCAAACC
>OBLN01000497.1_pt1 | contig 14345 bp, 11 predicted proteins | sample 1519301 | NCBI WGS metagenome assembly OBLN01 (sample SAMEA2452533, study PRJEB22499) | sediment metagenome | reverse complement strand
AACCCGGCGCTGGAGGACGACTGGCCGATGTACACCATCGACTACCTCGACGAGCAGGGCAAGGAGGCGAAGCTCGAAGTACCGATGACCTTCGCCGACTTCGCCGTCACCGAAGGGCGCTTCCGCAAGCACTTCAAAAAGGCGCCGCCGGAGACCTGGGGACCGGAGATGATCCCGATGCACGAATTCCTGGAGATGGACGAGGACGAGCGCGAGGGCAACTACCCCTACGTCTGGGCCGTGGACGGCAAGAACCGCCTGATGCGCATCCTCTGCTCGCAGGAGATCGTCCTCTCCTGCGAAGAGCGCCGCCAGTTCTGGCGCCAGCTCAAGGGTATCGCCGGCGAGATGGAGAAGGTGGACGTGGCTGCGCTGGTATCCCAGACCAAGGCGGAGATGGCGCAGAAGCTCTCCTCCACCCTGCTGTCGCTGGCCGCCTCGGGCGACGTTTCAGCCTTGGCCGGTGGCGCCATCCATGCGAATGGCAATGGTAGCGGTGGTAATGGTGCCGCAAAGTCGAATGGCAACGGAAACGATAACGGCATGGAGGCAGCCAACGACTATGAGCCGGTATGGATCGAGACCCCGGAGTGCACCGCCTGCGACGAGTGCACCGATCTCAATCCGAAGATATTCGCCTACAACGATGAGAAAAAAGCGATCGTCATTAACCCAAAGGGTGGCCCCTACAAAGACATCGTCAAGGCGGCAGAGAAGTGCACCGCCGGTTGCATCCACCCCGGCACCCCGTTCAACCCGAACGAAAAGGGCGTGGATAAACTGATCAAGCGTGCGGAGAAGTTCCAGTGATGTTTAAAGAACTTTTTCCCTCAGGAGGGAAACCCTCTCCAACTTCCCTCCTTATCCTTTCCCTCCTCTCCCCGGGGAGGGTTTTTTTACAACCTGTTGCCGGGGCGCTGTGGCGATCCGGTGACACACACTGCGGTCTCGGGCGGGGATAAGCCATGGGTCTTCTGCAACGACTCAAAGGCGCCAGTTTCGCCCACGGTATCCACCCGTCGGAACACAAGGAGACGACGCGGGATAAACCGATCCGTCGCCTGCCCTTTGCGCCGCGGCTGACCATCCCGCTTGCGCAGCACATCGGCGCGCCGTCGGTGCCGCTGGTAAAGGTCGGCCAGGAGGTGGTGCGCGGCGAGCCCATCGCCCGCGCCGAGGGTTTCGTCTCGGTGCCGCAGCATGCCCCCGCCACCGGCCGAATCGAGGCGATTGAGCTGGTACCCACCGCCACCGGAGCAATGTCAGAGTCGATCGTGCTGCAGGTCTATCAGGGCGACAGTCAGGCCTATGGCTACGGCGGCGAGGTGGCGATCGAGCAACTCGACCCTGCCGGGCTTATCGACGCCATTCGCGACAGCGGCATGGTGGGGCTTGGCGGCGGCGCCTTCCCCACCCACGCCAAACTCAAGGTGCCGGAGCAGTATCCCATCGACACCCTGTTGGTGAACGGCTGCGAGTGCGAACCCTACCTCACCACCGACCACCGGGTGATGCTCGAATACACCCGCGAGCTGCTCGAGGGTGTTCAGATCGTGATGCGTGCCTGCGGCGCCGGTCGGGCCATCATCGGCATCGAAGACAACAAGCCCGAAGCGCTGGAGGCGGTACAAAATGCCATTCCCGCCGGCGCCCCCATCGAGGCGCGGGCAGTAAAGACCAAATACCCGCAGGGGGCGGAGAAGATCCTGCTCAAGACCCTGCTGGGTCGTGAAGTCCCCAGCGGGGGACATATTTTTAATGTGGGCGCCAGCATGATCAATGTGGCCACCGCCACCGCCATCGGCCAGTTGCTGCCCAAAGGCCGCGGCCTGACCGAGCGGGTGATCACCGTCGCCGGCCCCGGCATCGAAAAACCCGGCAACTACCTGGTGCCGCTGGGCACCCCCAGCGGATTCCTGCTCGAACAGCTGGGTTTCAGCGGCTCCGCCGCCGAGGTCATCATGGGCGGGCCGATGATGGGCAAGGCCCTGCCCTCGCTGGAGGTGCCGATCACCAAGGGCAGCTCCGGCCTGGTGGTGATGAACGAAGCCTTCCTCAAGCAGCCGGTGCGCAACAGCTATCCCTGCATCAAGTGCGGCGAATGCGTCAACGCCTGCCCGATGCACCTCAACCCCAAGGAGCTGGGACTGCTCGCCGCCAAACGCGAATACGCCCTGATGGCCGAACGGTTCAACCTCAACGACTGCTTCGAATGCGGCTGCTGCAGCTTCGTCTGCCCCTCGGCGATCCCGCTGGTGCAGTACTTCCGCGTCGCCAAGGCCTACAACCGGGAGCACGCTGCATGAGTGCAATAAAACATTGCAACGCAGAGGACGCAGAGGTCGCGGAGGTTTATATGTACGAGACTGCCTCGAACTCGCTGCGCCGCTATAGCACGAATGGCGATAACCTTGGATATACAGCCCTGTTAACCTTTGCGTACTCCGCGTCCTCTGCGTTGAGTGATTGGTTATGAAATTAAACATCGAACTTCGCACTTCGCCGCACCTGCGCAAGACGCACAGTGTCGAGACCATCATGCGCAATGTAGTCTATGCGTTGTTACCCATCGCATGCTTTGCCGTTTATCAGTTCGGTATCAGCGCACTGGCGCTGCTGCTGACGGTGGTGGCCAGTTGTCTGCTTACCGAGGCGCTGTTCAACTACCTGGGTGACAGGCCGCAGACCCTGAGCGACTACAGTGCGGTGATCACCGGCATCCTGCTTGCGCTGACGCTGCCGCCCGGTTTCCCGTTGTGGATGGGGGCGGTGGCCGGTTTCATCGCCATCGGCCTGGGCAAGTCGCTGTTCGGCGGTATCGGCTATAACCTGTTCAATCCGGCGTTGGTGGGACGTGCCTTCGTCCAGGCCGCCTTCCCGGTGGCGATCACCACCTGGACACCGGCCTATGCGGCCAATCGTTTCGTCGAGTTCATTCCCACCACGCTGACCCTGCCGTTTACCGAACCTGCGGATGTTGCCGCCTGGAGCGAGTCGGTGGCGGTGGATGCCTACTCCGGTGCGACACCGCTGGCGCTGCAGAAATTCGAGGGGGTTACCACTCCGGCGCTGGATCTCTTCACCGGCATGAGCGCCGGCTCCGCGGGCGAGACCTCGGCGCTGCTGATCCTGCTCTGCGGCGCCTACCTGGTGGCACGGCGGATGATGGACTGGCGCATTCCGCTCGGCATTCTCGCCACCGTCGCCCTGCTCTCCTGGCTGTTGCATCTGGCCGCACCGCAGAGCAATCCCGGCCCGCTCTTCATGCTCTTCTCCGGCGGCCTGATGCTGGGCGCGGTATTCATGGCCTCGGACATGGTCGCCTCGCCGGTGACACCACTCGGGGTGTGGCTCTATGCCGCGCTCATCGGCGTGGTAACCGTAATCATCCGCCTCTACGGCGGTCTCTCTGAAGGGGTGATGTACGCCATCCTGCTCGGCAACGCCATGTCGCCGCTGATCGAGCAGATCACCCAGCCCCGCGCCTACGGCCATGCACGCGGAAGGAGCAAGTCGTGAACGAAGCGATACACACCGCCGACAACAACAGCGCCGCCATGATCCGCACACTGGGAGTGATCGCGCTGATCTCCGGCTTGCTGGTGGTGCTGGTGTTCGAGTGGACCAAACCGGCCATCGAACAGAACAAAAAAGAGATGATCGAACGGGCGATTTTCGAGGTCATCCCCGGCGCGACGCAGCGCCGCGACTTCGTGGTCAGCGAACAGGGGATCGTAGCCGCCGAAGAGGCGAGCAGTGATGGCTACACCGTCTACGCCGGCTACGACGATAACGGCGAGCTCATCGGCATCGCCGCCGAAGGTGCCGCCCAGGGTTATGCCGACGTGATTCGCCTGCTCTACGGCTACAGCCCGTCCTGCCAGTGCGTTACCGGCATGAGCGTGCTCAAACTCGCCGAAACCCCCGGCCTGGGCGACAAGATCATCACCGACGATGACTTCGTCGCCAACTTCGATGCCCTCGATGCCCGCCTCAATGCCGAAATGAGTGCCCTGGCCAACGCCATCGCTACCGTAAAGAGCGGCAGCAAGAAAAACCCCTGGGAGATCGACGCCATCTCCGGCGCCACCATCTCCTCCCAGGCCGTAGGCAAAGCGATAAACGACAGCACCCAGCGGCTGCTACCGCTCATCGTGCCGAGGATTGAGCGGCTGAAAAAACAAAAACATTCAACGCAGAGGTCGCAGAGGACGCAAAGGAACGCGGAGGTTACTTCAGCACTCAACCCAAACGTAAATCCAAACTCTTTGCAGGAGTCACACTTTGAAGCTGGAATAAGGCCCGAACGACGAATCCAGAAAACCTCTGCGAACTCAGCGTCCTCTGCGCCCTCTGCGTTAAACGCCTTTGGAGATCGAACATGAAAGAGAATCATGAGATCACCATGGACACCTTCCTTGACGGGATATGGAAGGAGAACCCGGTCTTCGTGATGTTGCTGGGCATGTGCCCGGTGCTGGCGGTGACCAATACCACCATCAATGCCCTGGCGATGGGTCTGGCGACCACCTTCGTGCTGCTCGCCTCCAGTGTGCTGGTGTCACTGCTGCGCAATGCGATCCCCAGGCAGGTGCGCATTGCCAGTTACATCGTCATCATCGCCACCTTCGTCACCATCGTCGATTACGTGATTCAGGCAATCAGTCTGGAGCTGTATAACGCGCTGGGGGCGTTCATCCAGCTCATCGTCGCCAACTGCATGATCCTGGGTCGCGCCGAGGGCTACGCCTCAAAGACCCGACCGCTCAAGGCAGTGGTCAACGGACTGGGGATGGGCGGCGGTTTCACCCTCGCCCTGCTCAGCCTCGGCACGGTACGGGAGCTCCTCGGCAACGGCACCATTCTCGGCTACAGCCTGTTCGCCGACGGCTTCCAGCCGTGGGTGGTGATGGTGCTGCCGCCGGGTGGCTTCTTCGTACTCGGCAGCTGGCTGCTGCTGTTCAACTGGCTGCGCCAGAGATCTGAACGGCGGAGAGAAAAACGCCTGCTGGAGACGGAGGCTGTCCATGGCAACTGAATCGCTCTCTTTCATCTTTCTCAACGCGGTGCTGATCAACAATTTCGTGCTCAGCCTGTTCCTCGGGCTGTGCCCGCTGCTCGGTGTGTCGGGGAAGATGAACACCGCGCTACCCATGGGGCTGGCGACGGCCTTCGTCATGCTCATCAGCTCCATCTGCGCCTTTTTCATCAACGAGGTGCTGGTGAGCCTTGAACTGGAGTTCCTGCGCCTTATCAGCTACATCGCCATCATCGCCTCGGCGGTGCAACTGGTGGAGATGACGATGAAGAAGTTCAGCCCGGCGCTGTTCCGCGCCCTGGGGATCTTCCTGCCGCTCATCACCACCAACTGCGCCATCCTGGGGCTTGCCCTGTTCCAGACCTTCAAGGAGTACGACTTTCTCCAGTCGCTGGTCTACAGCCTGGGCGCCGGCGCCGGTTTCACCCTGGCCATCGTGCTGATGGCCGGACTGCGCGAACGGCTGGCGCTGGCCAACGTACCCAACGCCAGTCAGGGGGCGGCCATCAGCCTGATGCTCGCCGGCCTGCTCTCGCTCACCTTCATGGGCTTCGCCGGAATAGGAGGATAAGGACTGTGATTAAAACGATATTCGCCACAGAGGGCACAGAGAACACAGAGGCTACAACGTCGTTAGTTGCTGCCACCCATGGGATGTCAACACTACCGTTCACTACGAAACGCACAAAGAAGAAGTACTTCTCAGTGCCCTCTGTGAGCTCTGTGGCAAGAAAGAGGTTTTTCCAATGCTGCTGAAAATAGCTATCACCGTCGCGCTGATCATGCTGTTGATGCTTGGCTGGGTCAGTGTGCAGCGGCTGGCGCGTCTGTTCGCGGCGCGTCATCCACAGTTCGGCCCCGCCCGCGAGGAGGGCGGCGGCTGCGGCAAGAGTTGCGGTTGTCACGGTGGTGGCAGCTGTCAGCGTCAAACGGATTAGTCACATGGACTACAACGAGAGATCCACTAAAAAAGAGATGAAGGGGAATGTAATGAGCGAGTATGTAGTGGGATTTGAGTCCCTCGGTATGGGGGATGTCATGCGAGTCGGTGGCAAAAACGCCTCCCTTGGCGAGATGATCAGCGGCCTGGCCGCTGCAGGCGTACAGGTGCCCGGCGGCTTTGCCACCACTGCCACCGCCTTTCGCGACTTCCTCAATCATGACCGCCTGGGCGACCGCATCAACGGCCTGCTCTCCAAGCTGGATGTCGAGGACGTGAAGGCGCTGGCCGCGGCGGGAAAAACCATCCGCAACTGGATCGTTGAGACCCCGTTCCCACCGGTGCTTGAGGACGCCATCGCCGCCTGCTACGAACGCATGGCCCATGACGGTGTGGCACCTGCGGTGGCAGTGCGTTCTTCGGCCACCGCCGAGGATCTGCCCGACGCCTCCTTCGCTGGTCAGCAGGAGACCTTCCTCAACATACGCGGTCTGGACAATGTGCTGGAGGCGGTGAAACAGGTCTTCGCCTCGCTCTACAACGACCGCGCCATCTCCTACCGAGTGCACAAGGGTTTCGACCACACCGATGTGGCCCTCTCTGCCGGTATCCAGCGCATGGTGCGCAGCGATCTGGCGGCCAGCGGCGTGATGTTCACCCTCGATACCGAATCGGGCTTCGATGATGTAGTGCTGATTACCGGCTCCTGGGGGCTGGGCGAGACCGTGGTGCAGGGGGCGGTCAACCCTGACGAGTTCTACATCCACAAGGCCACCCTGGAGGCCGGACGCCCGGCGGTGCTGCGCCGGACTCTGGGCAGCAAGGCGATCCAGATGGTGCACGATGACGACAGCAGCGTCGGTCGCAGCATCAAGACCGTTGACGTACCAGAGGCGGATCGCCTGCGATTCTGCCTCAACGACGAGCAGCTCGAATCTCTGGCAAGCCAGGCGCTGCTGATCGAAAAACATTATGGCCGCCCCATGGACATCGAGTGGGCGCTGGACGGCGAGGATGGCCAGCTCTACATCGTCCAGGCCCGCCCGGAGACGGTGAAGAGCCGCGACGACAAGACAGTGATCGAGCGCTACAAACTCAAGCAGCGCAGCGAAATCCGCACCACCGGCCGCGCCATCGGCGCACGCATCGGTGCCGGCACCGCACGGGTGATCGACAGCGTTGAGCAGATGCATGAGGTGCAGCCGGGTGATGTATTGATCACCGACATGACCGACCCCGACTGGGAGCCGGTGATGAAGCGTGCCGCCGCCATCGTCACCAATCGCGGCGGACGCACCTGCCATGCGGCGATAATCGCCCGCGAGCTGGGTATCCCTGCGGTGGTCGGCTGCGGTGACGCTACCGAGTCGATCAGGGACGGCGAGAAGGTCACCGTCTCCTGCGCCGAGGGCGACACCGGTTTCATCTACGAAGGCGAGCTGCAGTTCGAGGTGAGCCGCAGCGAGGCGGCCACCCTGCCCAAGCTGCCCACCAAGATCATGATGAACGTCGGCAACCCCGACCGCGCCTTCGACTTTGCCAGCATTCCCAACGCCGGCGTCGGCCTGGCGCGGCTGGAGTTCATCATCAACCGCATGATTGGCATCCACCCTCGCGCCCTGCTGGAGTACGACAAGCAGGATGACGAGCTGAAGGCGATTATCGATCGCCAGACCGCCGCCTACGGCGACCCGGTCAACTTCTATGTGGAGAAGCTGGCCGAGGGGATCAGCACCCTGGCCGCCGCCTTCAGCGGCAAGCCGGTGATCGTGCGCATGTCCGACTTCAAGTCCAACGAGTACGCCAACCTCACCGGCGGCGAAAACTACGAGCCGCACGAGGAGAACCCGATGATCGGCTTCCGCGGCACCGCCCGCTACCTCTCCGAGAGCTTCCGCCCCTGCTTCGAGCTGGAGTGCCGCGCCCTGAAGAAGGTGCGCGACGAAATGGGCTTTACCAATGTGGAGATCATGGTGCCCTTCGTGCGCAACCTGAAGGAGGCCAAAGGGGTGACCGAACTGCTGGCGGCCAACGGCCTGAAGCGCGGCGAGAACGGCCTGCGTTTGATTATGATGTGCGAGATCCCCTCCAACGCGGTGCTGGCCGACGAGTTCCTGGAATACTTCGACGGTTTCTCCATCGGCTCCAACGACATGACCCAACTGACCCTGGGGCTCGACCGCGACTCCGGCCTCATCGCAGAGGCCTTCGACGAACGCGACCCGGCGGTGAAGAAGATGCTGAAGATGGCCATCAGCGCCTGCCGCAAACAGGGCAAATACGTCGGCATCTGCGGCCAGGGCCCGTCAGACCACCCCGACCTGGCCCGCTGGCTGCTGGAGCAGGGAATCAGCAGTATCTCCCTCAACCCCGACACCGTGGTCGAAACCGGCCTGTTCCTCGCCAGTACGGAAGCGGAGCCGGTAGCCTGAACGGAGTGAATTAGTCTTCCCTCCAACGGAATGAGTCTTGCGCACGGACGCGCTTTTTTATCACTTTAATGAATTCTGGAACGCAGAGGTCACCGCTCTATGGCATCCTGCCACCACGGTACTCGTGCATCCATGCACATCGCGCAGAGGCGCAGAGGGCGCAAAGTCTGTTAATGTGACGTACTTGAGTTCACCGTAATAGCAGGGCAGTGGACAGCAGTGCAGAATCATAAACTGAACTCGTGACAAATCAATTCACCAGTCCTGCACTAATATCCTCTGCGTACTCCGTGCCTCTGCGACCTCTGCGTTAATAGGTTTTTTCAAATGAAACGCTCTGTATTTTTTCTTTCCGATCGCACCGGCATCACTGCCGAGACGCTGGGCCATAGCCTGTTGACGCAGTTCGAGGGGGTGGAGTTTCAGAAGACCACCCTGCCCTTTCTCGATTCCATCGACAAGGCGCATCAGGCAGTAGCGCGCATCAACCAGGCCGCTGCCGACGACGGGGTCAAGCCGCTGCTGTTCAGCACCCTGCTCAACAAGTCGGTGCGCGAGGTGATCGACACCAGCGAAGGGTTGCTGTTCGACTTCTTCGACGCCTTTATCAATCCGCTGGAAATGGAACTGGGTCTGCATTCCGCGCATGCGGTGGGCCGCTCCCACAGCATGGGGGTCTACTCCGACTACAAGGCGCGCATCGATGCGGTCAACTTCGCCCTCGGCAGCGACGATGGCTGCACCCTGCGCGACTACCCGGATGCGGAGGTGATCCTGATCGGCGTCTCCCGCTCCGGCAAGACCCCCACCAGCCTCTACCTGGCACTGCAATACGGCATCCGTGCCGCCAACTACCCCATCACCGAAGATGATCTGGAACACCCCTTCCTGCCCAAGGTGCTACAACCCTACCGCGAGCGTCTGTTCGGCCTCACCATCGCCCCGGAGCGACTGCAGCAGATCCGCAGCGAACGACGCCCCGACAGCACCTACGCCTCGCTCAAACAGTGCCGCTACGAAGTGCGCGCTGCCGAGGCGATGTTCCGCGCCGAGAACATCCCCTTCGTCGACACCAGCGCCGTCTCCATCGAAGAGATCGCCACCACCCTGCTGCATCAGACCGGACTCAAGCGACGACTTTATGGCTGACGACCCACCCCTAATGATTAACCGCAAAGGCGCAGAGGCGCAGAGGGTTAATTCATTTAATGCGTCGGAGAGTTCAAAGAAGCCCCTTGAGCTACGGGGCTTCTATTACCGGTATGTCATTGGCGGCTTTAGTTCGTAGGCCAGGCTGCCCCATCCGGGAGCGCATGCGGCGATGCCATAGCGATGCCTGTCGAAGGTGACGGCCTTGCACTGCACGGCTGCCTGGCGCCTGTGCATGCACGGAGACACCAGGCTCCAGTCATTGACCGAACATGATGCGCTTCGCAGGCTCAACGCATCCTATGGGTATCGCTCATCAGGCCTGTAGGGCGCCCCATGGCCGCCGCCACAATGACCGTGGAATAGAACGCTACGTCAGTAGCTCGTAGGCCAGGCTGCCCCATCCGGGGGCGCATGCGGCGATGCCATAGCGGTGCCTGGCGAAGGTGACGGCCTTGCACTGCACGGCTGCCTGGCGCCTGTGCATGCACGGAGACACCAACCCCCAGCGACGTTCAAGCCGATCCCGAACTACCCTGCCACACCATACTGGACTCAATCGAATACTGTATGGGCAGGGTAGGCTCATCTCAGTCCACTACCTGGACCAGAGTCCGGCGTATATACTTAACCAAAGGAACCGAATGCAGCAGTGAGTGTCTCTGTTGTAGATACAATAATAACGGAGCACATCTGGCATGTTTGAAAGCGTTTTCATGCAGATCACGGCAATCCTCTGTCTTGCCACACTCGGCGGCCTGATCGCCCGTCTGCTGCACCAGCCGTTGATCGTGGCCTTCATTGCAGTGGGAATTCTGGTCGGCCCCTCGGGTTTTGGCATGGTGACCGTGAGCAGCGAGATCGAGCTGTTCGCCAGCCTCGGCATCGCACTGCTGCTGTTCGTAGTGGGTCTGAAGCTGGATCTGCATATTATCCGCACCGTCGGCCCCGTGGCGCTTGCCTCAGGCCTCGGGCAGGTGATCTTCACCTCAGTAGTGGGCTATCTCATTGCTCTGCTGCTGGGGCTCTCGCACATATCGGCGATCTATGTCGCTGTTGCCCTCACCTTCTCCAGCACCATCATCATCGTCAAGCTGCTTTCGGACAAACGTGAGGTGGACGCCCTGCACGGGCGTATCGCGGTGGGTTTTCTCATCGTGCAGGACATCGTGGTAGTGCTGGTGATGATCGCCCTGACCGCATTCGGTCAGGGTGGTTCAGAAGTCAGCCTGTTGCGCGAAGGCCTGCTTATCCTGGGAAAGGGGGCGCTGATGTTGGTCACCGTCGCACTGCTGATGCGCTATGTGCTGCCGGGCCTGCTGCACCGTATCGCCAATTCGGTGGAACTACTGATGCTGTTCGCCATCGCCTGGGCGGTACTCGGCGCCGTGGCGGGCGACGCCCTGGGCTTCAGCAAAGAGGTAGGGGCCTTCCTTGCCGGCATCTCCATCGCCTCTACTCACTACCGTGAGCAGGTAGCGGCGCGGTTGGTGAGTCTGCGTGACTTTCTGTTGCTGTTCTTCTTTATCGAACTGGGCGCCTCACTCAATCTCGCCACCCTCGGCCACCAGGCCGGTGACGCCATCATCTTTTCGTTGTTTGTGCTCATCGGCAACCCGATCATCGTGATGATCATCATGGGCTACATGGGCTACCGCAAGCGCACCGGTTTCCTCGCCGGCCTGACGGTGGCGCAGATCAGCGAATTTTCACTTATCCTGGCGGCGCTGGGGCTGAGCCTGGGCCACCTGGATCAGGACACTGTGGGGCTCATCACCCTGGTGGGGCTAATCACCATCAGCGCCTCCACCTACATGATCCTCTACTCCCACCCCATTTACGAACGGCTGGCTCCCTGGTTATCGGTTTTCGAACGCAGAGTGCCTCACCGCGAGCTGGACAGCCCGATCGGCGATGAGGGCAGGGTCGATGTGCTGTTAATCGGTCTCGGGCGCTTCGGCAGCGCGGTGGCTGAGCACCTGTCAGAGCGCGGATCGCGTCTGCTGGCGGTGGATTTCGACCCCGAACTGCTGAAGCGTCACACAGACAAAAATTATCCAGTTCACTATGGCGATGCCGAGGACCCGGAGTTCATCGCCTCGCTGCCCCTCTCGCGGGTCAAATGGGTGGTCAGTACGGTGCGCGACCGCGCCATCAACCGCATGCTGTTGAACGCCCTGCACGAACAGGGCTATAAGGGTCGCGTGGCGGTTGCCAGCTCGAGCCGGCACGATGCCCGACAGTTCGAACAGGAGGGGGTCGATCTGGTGCTCATCCCCTACGACGATGCGGCAAAGGAGGCAGCCGATCGCCTGATGGCCCATAGCGCCTCCCGCAACCATACCACGGGAGAATAAGTATGAAACAGTTCAACAACATACTCTATGTAGCCGAGCCCGCATCGGACCAGGAGGCGGCTATTGCCCGGGCGGTATCGCTGGCAGAAAACAACCAGGCGAGGCTGACGGTACTTGCCGTACTCCCACCGCTGACCGCGGGCATCGGCATGCCGCCGGGAGGCCCCATCACCGCACAGCTGCAGCAACGGCGCCGAGACGAGAGTCTGCAGGAAATGGAGGCCTTGCTCGCCCCTCATCGTACGCTGCAGGAGATTGGCATCGAAGTGCGAGAGGGGCGACTCTTTCAGGAGGCCGTCCGCGCCGTACTGCGTGACGGCCACGACCTTCTCATCAAGCCCGCCGAAGATCCCGACACAATCTCCCGACTCTTCGGCAGCGACGATATGCACCTTTTGCGCAAGTGCCCCTGCCCGGTGTGGCTGACCAGGCCGGGTGAGGCTGCAAACTACTCAAACATCCTGACGGCGCTGGACTTCACCCCATGGGAGCCCGAGACCATCGAGCAGCCACTCAACATCGAACTGCTCGAACTGGGCGCCTCACTGGCGCTCTCCGATTTCGCCTCGCTTCACCTCGCTCACGCCTGGGAGGCCTTCGCCGAAGAACTGCTACAGCATTGGAGCGACAAGCCCGCCGGCGACACCATGGAGTATATTGACGCCGAACGTCAGCATCACCGCGCCGGACTGGAGAAGCTGGCGCAACGACTTCACCGCGAGTTGGGTGATGAGAGCTGGAATTACCTCGCACCGCAGCAGCACCTCCCCAGGGGCAAGGCCCTCCGGGTGATCCCCGAGTTGGCAACAACTTTGCGGGCCGATTTGGTGGTGATGGGTACACTGGGTCGCAGCGGGATTCCCGGACTCATCATCGGCAATACCGCCGAGGCGATCCTCGAACAACTGCGCTGCTCGGTACTGGCCATAAAACCACCGGGCTTTGTCAGCCCTGTTACTCTCGGCTGAGTTCTTCCACCGGGTCCACGACTTGCCAATAGCGGCCTTCATCCTCGGCAGGTCGGGGTGGTTTCTTGCAAAATCCCCCACCAGCTGCGACATTCATTAACAAACCTAATACCGAATAAGAAGGGAGCTGTTCATGGAGTTCGTCAAACGTTTCGCAGAGCTCGGGATCAAAGACGTACCGCTGGTGGGCGGCAAGAACGCCTCGCTGGGCGAGATGTATCGGGAACTCAAGCAAGAGGGGGTTGAGGTTCCCAACGGTTTTGCCACCACCGCCGATGCCTATCGGCTCTATATCGAACACAACAATCTGCATGAGCGCATCGCCAAAGAACTGGACGCCCTGGATACGACGGACGTGCGCGCCCTCGCCATTAGCGGTGCCCGCATCCGCCAGTGGATCATGCACGGCACCATGCCGCAGCAGCTGGTGGACGAAATCCGCGAGGCCTACAAGGAACTGGAGGCGGAGTACGGCGACAACATCGATGTGGCGGTGCGCTCCTCCGCCACCGCCGAGGACCTGCCTAACGCCTCCTTCGCCGGACAGCAGGAGACCTATCTCAATATCCGCGGCACCAACAACCTGATGGCCACCTGCAAGCAGGTGTTCGCCTCGCTGTTCACCGACCGTGCCATCTCCTACCGCGTCCACCAGGGGTTCGAACATATGGATGTGGCGCTCTCCATCGGCGTGCAGCAGATGGTGCGCGCCGACATTGGCGCCTCCGGGGTGATGTTCTCCATTGACACCGAGACCGGCTTTCGCGACGTGGTCTTCATCACCGCCGCCTATGGCCTGGGCGAGACCGTGGTGCAGGGCTCGGTCAATCCGGATGAATTCTACGTCTTCAAACCCACCCTGGCCCAGGGCAAACGCCCCATCCTCAAACGACAGCTGGGGGAGAAGGCAATCAAGATGATCTACACCTCCGATCCCATGGCCGGCATGTCCACCCGTACCGTTAATGTCGGGCGCGCGGAACAGCGCAAATTCGCCATCACCGATGAAGAGGTGCTGCAGCTGGCCCGTTACGCCGCGATCATCGAAAAACACTATGAGCGGCCGATGGATATCGAATGGGCCAAGGACGGTAACACCGGCAGGCTCTACATCCTGCAGGCACGCCCGGAGACCGTTCAGGCCGGCCTGGATGCAACCATGCACGAGGTTTTCCGCCTCAAGAGCCGCGGCGAGGTACTGGCCACCGGCAAGAGCGTGGGACAGCGGATCGCCACCGGCAAGGCACGGGTGATCCTGGAGGCCGCGCAGATGCACGAGCTGCAGCCCGGCGAGGTGCTGATCACCGACATGACGGACCCCGACTGGGAGCCGGTGATGAAGGTCGCCTCGGCCATCGTCACCAACCGCGGCGGGCGCACCTGCCACGCGGCGATCATCGCCCGCGAGCTGGGTATCCCGGCGGTGGTCGGCACCGGCAATACCACCCAAACCGTCAACAC
>OBLN01000496.1_pt1 | contig 14348 bp, 11 predicted proteins | sample 1519301 | NCBI WGS metagenome assembly OBLN01 (sample SAMEA2452533, study PRJEB22499) | sediment metagenome | reverse complement strand
CTTTGGGCATTCGCTGGGATCTTCACGCGCAACGATTACCTCGTGGCAGTCCTGGTTACTGAAGACATAGAGGTCTACCTGGACTTGAAAGCCAGCACTGATAGCGAGCAAGATCAGGAACGACTGGAAAAGGAGCTGGTAGAAGCGGATAGTCAGATTGCCCGCCTTGAGAAGCTGCTGGCGTCGCCTTTTGCGCAAAAAGCTCCGGCTAACGTAGTGGATGCAGAACGTGAAAAATTGGCCGGATACAAAAGTAGCGCAGAAAAAATTCGAGAACGTCTGAATTTAGAATGAAACAAGAGCAATCCCCAGTAAAACTGGGGATTGCTGATAAAATTAGTACAAGATAATTTCAAAACCTTTTACTATTAGTATATTCAATACGCTATAGTCGCAGTGTAATATTGGTCATACAGTTTTTTCTGGTGAAGCTTATTCCACCAAGCAGAATTTTCAAAAAAATTGTTCAATCATTTACAACAATTCAAGAAGGGAGGCAGCTTAAGAAATTTTTTATATCAACAGGGGAAAATGATTCTGTCTTAGTTGTAGAAAAGAGTGTGTACAATGCGTAAAATTTTCAATCCAAAAAAGTTTGTCCTCCTTTTAATGATTATCATGATGTCCTTGTCTTTGGGTACTGAAGCCCAGAGCCAGTCAACTTCACAAGTAGAGGAACAAACAGATAATTTATTTAGGCTTTCAGATGGATCAATAGACTGTGACGCTTATCTCAATTACACGGGTTTTGAACCTGCTGCAGTGGCAGCGTCTTGTAAGGTTAGCTTACCCAAAATAGATACGACTAGCATTCAATCTCCTTCAGACAATGGCTTTGCGCAGGATGTTGGATATGTTTCCGATAACTTTGTTTCCTTCCCTCTCAATAATTTCACTGGACAAACAGTAATAGGGACAAGTACTGATGCTTACTATGGAATGGATTTTGATCCAACCGGTGAAGTGCTTTGGGCACTTAATGATACAAACGATCAATTAGGAACGATTAACTTAACGAGTGGTGTTTTTACATCAGTTGTAGCTTGCCCTCCTGGCGGCGGTGAGGTGAATTGGACTGGATTATCTATTCATCCAGCTACCGGAGTCTTTTATGCTTCTACTGCAACAAAACTGTTCACGATTAATCCAGTAACTGGATCGGCAACATTAATCGGATCTTTTGGAACTACTACAATGATAGCAATTGCGATCAACATGCAAGGACAAATGTACGGACATGATATTAGTTCAGACTCTATTTACTCAATTGATATGTCTACTGGAACAGCAACGCTAATAGGAGCAACCGGATATTCTGCAAATTATGCTCAAGGGATGGATTTTGATAATGAAGATGGAACACTTTATATCTTCTTATATTTGGGTAGTGGGTCAAATGTCTTTGGAACGGTCAATCTAACAACAGGTGCTGTGACTCCTTTGGCGGTAAATGCTCCCTTAGGTGAGTTTGAAGGTGCTGTTCAAACAGCAGGGATGGAATTGAGTAAGGTTTACTTACCTTTGATAATGGGAAAGCCTTACGAAATGCCGGAAACACCAGTGCTGGAGGATATCAATAATAGCGGTTATGGAGGGTATACACTCAATTGGAGTGGCTCCTCTCAAGCGACAACTTATACACTTCAAGAAGATGATAATATTGGCTTTACCAGCCCAACTGTGGCATATTCTGGTGCCAACACGACAGTTGATTTGAACCGGGGTCTGGGTACTTATTACTACCGGGTAAATGCCTCTAATCCAAAATTTACAAGCCCTTGGAGTAATATTAAATCTGCAGTTGTCACAATTGAATCACCCAATGTTGGTCTATGGACTGGGTCGGTTAGCGGTGGAAACTGGATCGAACTGGAAATAATTAATGCCGGAAGGATGATTGATCAACTTTCCATCAACGTTAATTGGAATGGTACATGTGGTGTTTCGTCGACTACTTACTACTATTACGATCTTCCGATTAATTCCTCCGGACATTTTTACAGTTCCCATTTATCAGGATCAAATATTGGTGGAGACTTCCTGTCTTCAACTACAGCTAGTGGCACTTTTTACGCGGTCCTCGATACTGGATCATGCTCCGCTACAAGAAGCGGTACTTGGTCTGCAAATTACGTTCCGTAAAGGAAACTGTACTTAATTTTTTAAGAAAATCAGAAGGACACAAAGAAGTGTCCTTCTGATGAATTTAAATGTCCTGTCTATTGTCAATTGTGGCTAAATTAGCCATTGAGCCTTTGCTTTTCCAGAAAAAGTATCCTTTTTAGGATGCTTAATGAAACTGCATAAGTTGAATCCATTCCAAAATAAGAGAGCGCACCGGCACCGAGGTTTTTGCCCTTGGTGTAGGGGGTATCAGAAACATAATGCATGATTCCTAAATCGAATGGAAGCTTATTCAGGTTCACAATCTGGTTAATTGGATACCGTTGTGGGCGTGAAAGTTCGTAGATTGCCGAAAGGTAAGGTCCGGCTTCCATCTCGATATCGGTATAGCCTTCCCTATAAATGACATCCATGATGGTTTTATTTTGCAAGAACGTTCCCATCACTGTAACGGCTTTTTGACTATCCAATACCGTTCCAAAACTGAGATGAGGGGCGACATCTTTAGCCGTGAAATTATTGGCGAAGATATAGGTATTGTGAGAGTGTTCGTCGTAGACCACCTCTGGAATAATTACATCTCCACGCACTCCGTTCAAACTGGCAGCTTTTCCCATGATATAAATTCCAAGGATTTCAGAGACACTCTCAGCGGTTTTGGTGAGCAGGTTGTAGGCAGCGTAGCCCAGTGGATAATCGATGTTAAGGATGACCGCATCACTTTTAGCCAAAAAATCAAGTGAAGTGTCGCAACCATTGGGACTGAGTCGATTATCGATAGTGCAAGTATCGAGTTTATTTAACTCGATGACATTTGCTTCCACGTCAAAAGAATGTTTGCTTGGAATCCGATTAATACCGCGCTCCTTTTCGAATTGGAGCTGGTCATTGATCAGTGGTTGTCCTGCCTCTGTGCCTAGGTATTTTTTCATTGCGTAATAATAAAAATTTTCCGGATTTGATTCAGATACTCTACGGTTGATTTCTTCCCACTCTGCCTGCAAACCGGGTTCATTCTCGTGAATGTACTTTAAAAGCTGATCCTTTTTTCCCAGGGCATAACCAGAGAGAAGATTGGTCAGACTGTGGGTGTTGGAAGAGACAAAATAAATAGGACGATCTGTCAACTTAAGAGCTTCTTGCTCAATATTGGCCCACCAATTTACCGTGGCGCGCCGGTAATCGTTCAAAGAGCCGCTGAGCAATTGAATTGTAAAATCTGCTCTTTGTTCCCTGAAAATTTTCAACGTTTCAGTAAATTGATCTCCCAGGACTGTGTATAAACGGGCAAGATCATCCTCTGAGAGATGCAAATTGTTGCCAAACTGCTTAAAAGCGTCAGGGTTTGCTGGGAGGGCATCTTCCAGACTCTCCGGATCGATGGTGTTTAATAAAAAGTTCAGTTTATTCCATTCGATTTGCAGGGCAGTCAGACAGGGAACAACATCATCGATATCTGATCTGGAGGCAATGTAACATGCTAATCTTTGGTTTCCGTCATAAAAGCATTTTCTGCGCCGGGCTTTCGCAGAAACTTCTTCCCACGATTCGATATCCGCATAGCCATATTCGGTGAAACTGCTCGATGATTGTCCCAGTATGACGTGTTTGACTTTAGTGATAACGGAAGGCAAACGCAAAAGAGAATAAATCAGGGCAGAGGTGTCCGGTTGATCACCGATCGCATGCATATGCAAGGAGGAATCCATGCTTGCGTGAACGCCTTCAAGCGTGCGGATGTAAACTTCGTTTGTAGAACGTAGTAGAGAATAGATCGTGCGCAGGTAAAGATCGATTTCTTCAGAGGAGCGGATTGGGGTTGTTCTTTCCATGTATTGTTACCTTTGTTTGTGTTGGAGAAATTTTATCACGTGCTCCTCAATAACAGGTCTCACGTATAATTAGTGCCAAGGAGAAACCAGATGCTCTATATTGTTGCTACTCCAATCGGAAACTTGGGAGATATGACTTTTCGTGCGGTTGAGGTATTGAAAAGTGTTGACCTGATCGCCAGCGAGGACTCCCGCAAAACCAGCGTGCTGCTAAAACGGTACGAGATTTTAAAGCCCCAGACAGCTTTGAACAACTTCAACGAGAGAAAAGTAGTACCAAAATTGATGGAAAGGCTGGAGAGAGGGGAAACAATCGCGTTGGTGACTGATGCTGGTACGCCGGGAATCTCTGACCCGGGTTACCTTCTCGTACATGAGGCGCTCCAGGCAGGCATCGAGGTGCAGTCGATTCCAGGACCTTCGGCGGTAATCACGGCGCTTACCCTGGCAGACTTACCGCTTCATTCTTTCACATTTAAGGGCTTTCCTCCCAATAAAGAAGGTCCCCGCAAACGTTTTATCGCTATGGAGGTGGATTCTCCTCACACCTTGGTGTTTTACGAAAGTCCCTATCGCTTGCTTGCCTTCCTGAATAATTGCCTGGAAATTCTCGGAGATCGGCAGGCGGTGGTTGCCAATGACCTTACCAAGAAGTTTGAAACCCACTTCCGCGGTACGCTTTCTCAAATAATTGAAAAACTCTCCACAGAGAAGATCCGGGGAGAGTTTGTTGTCAGCATCGAGGGATTGCGAAAAGAAAAGGTTAGAACGACAGAGGAGACAGATCGCTAAGGTCTGAATAAACATCCACGCCTTCCGCTTGTTTTAATTTTTTCGTAAACCAATAGGTAACGGGAGTGAAAAGTACTTCTATCGCGACTTTGAAAATGTAGTTGGTCAGGGTCAGGCTCCAGAACAATTCCCAGGGAAAGACGCCTGTCAGAGACGCAATCGCGATAAAAATTGCTGAATCAAGAAATTCACCAACAATGGTGCTGCCGATGGTGCGCGTCCACAAATGTCGACCACCGGTCAGTTTTTTCATGATAGCCATGATCACTGAGTTGGCGAACGAACCGATCAGATAGGCTAAAACACTGGCTAAAACGATTCCACCAAAGCTGATTCCACCCAAAACGGCTTCGAAAGCATTCTGACCGACAGCCTCCTGCCAGAGCGCTTCACCGGGAAGAACACGGATCAACCAGAACATTAAAAAGGTGAAAATCAGGGCTCCAAATCCGATCCAAATAACGCGGCGTGCTCGGGAATATCCGTACACTTCGGTCAGGACATCTCCAAAAATGTAGGCAAATGGAAAAAACACGGTACCCGCGTCAAAAGCCAATGGTATACGGCCAATCGAAATGCCCCAATCGATGATTTTGGCTGAAGAAGCAAAATTGCTCAAGATCAGGATAACGGTAAACGCTACAGTTACCAGATCAAGGTATTTGAAATGAATCGCGTGCTTCTCATCTAATTTTACTTTTGATTCCATAGTAAATATTCTATACTACAATTCAGTTGAGGTGCAGACAAAATATTCCAGACCGGAGTCAAATTGAGTTTGATTGCTGAACATATTCTCTTTCCAAACAATAATCTGAAAAAGATGATATTAGACAAATCAGGTAAAATCGAGCAATGGATAGATTCTTTCTAAACCCAGACCAAATTATTGAGGGGGCTGTTACTTTTCCTGAAGATTTGTCCAAACAAATCCGCAAAGTATTGCGTCTTGACCCCAAGAAAGATGCCGTGATCGTGCTTGACAATTCCGGTTGGGAGTATCTCGTTCAGCTCGACGGACTGGCGGGAAATTTGGTCACCGGGCATATCATGGACAAACAAAAAGGTCGTGAAGAACCTGCTGTCAAGCTTAACCTGGCATACAGCCTTGCCCGGCGCGAGAAAGTGGAATGGATTATTCAAAAGGGTACTGAGCTTGGAATTACCGGGTTCGTCCCATATATTTCCTCCCGCTCCCTGGTTCAGGATTTGAAGATGAACCGAGCCCGTCAGGATCGGTTGGAGTCGATAGCACGGGAAGCTTCTGAGCAAAGTATGCGGGCTAAGTTGCCGGTGATATTGCCGGTGACATCGTACGAAAAAATGCTGAAAAATACAGCAGGCCATGATCTGAAGTTGATTGCCTGGGAGGGAACGGCAATTGTGCAGCGAATAAGTTCCGAAACGCTTAAACCTCTCGCTGGCACTGATCAGAAGTCACTGGTCTTATTGATTGGCCCGGAAGGTGGTTTTAGTGCAGACGAAGTGAAATTGGCTGAGGAATATGGTTTTCAACAAATTTCTTTCGGGAATAGCATTTTACGAATGGAAACAGCTTGCATCGCTGGCAGTGCCATTTTGCGCAACTTGGTCGACAGTCTGAATAGCTAAGGTTTACTTAGCAAGCTGCAATCACATTTTTAATGGCGGACGTGCCGATTAGGCAGTAAATTTCGCAGGCGTTTGCTCGAATACTTGGCTGCACCAAGGTTGTTTCCTTCTTCATCACGGATCGCAATTACTGTCCCAGTCCTGATACCTGGGGGAACGATGCCGCGAATATCAAAACCCTTTATCCATTGCTGTACCAAATCTTCCGGTATCTGCCAGACATTTCTGGTAAATTCAACTCCAAACCGTAGTACAAAATCCACGCTGATTTCAAATTCCTCACGAATAAATCGGCCTAAAGGCATTCCGATAACGTTGTAAGGCAAGCTGCTGAAATAGTTCAAATAAGCCGAAGGTAATAGCTGAATTCCATCTTCTTTGCGCATAGGCACTAATTTAAGATCACCCAATCTTGTATCGAGATTAAAACCATAGGTATCACGAATCGTGGCGGTCAACTCCTGATACAGTCTATCAGACAAGGACTTGTAGCCAGTGAGGTTGAAATCCCTGGAAGGCGGGGCAGCCTGCTCGATTGGAATTGGTTTGTCTTTGATCAGTTTTACAGCGAAGAATCCGTTTGTCTGGAAAACAAAAGGCCAGATCCTGAGGGCGTGAACCAAATCAGGATGAAAATTTTGCCCTTCAAACTCGATCAATCCAGTAACATCGAACTCTTTTGCTGGATCTGGATCGATATGGAAAGCCTCAGGGTAGGCTTCCAACAAGGACGAAACAACGGCTTCGTCTTCTTCCGGAGCAAGGGTGCAGGTGGAATAGACCAGTTCGCCTCCGGGTTTCAAAGCTTTTGCAGCTGAGAAGAGTAAGGCTTGCTGACGACTTGAAAGCCGACCGCGTTCATCTACTGTGATCGGACGATGAGGATGGCTGGAGGAAGTTCTCAGACTCTGCATGCTGCAGGGAGCGTCGAGCAAAATCTGATCGAAGGTTTCGGGGTACCAATCCCCCCAGCGTTCCCCCGGGAAATTGGTGATGGCGTAGTTGGCTGCTCCCCAGGTTTGCAGCACTGTTCGCAAGGCCGATAAACGTGATGCAGCGGAGTCGTTTGCGATCACGAAATCTTTATCCAACGAAGCGTCGATCATCTGGGTGGTTTTCCCGCCAGGGGAGGCAGCCATATCCAACTTCAGGAGCGGCTTTTCGGAACGGCTGAAAAGAGAAACTGGCAGAATTGAAGCAGCATCCTGCAAGTAATACTGACCCATCAGGTACTCCCGCGTGTGGCTTGGATAGGTCACAGAATCTACTACCTGCAGCGAATCAGCGGAGTAAGGTAACTTTTCAGTTACCCAGGAATACTTCTCACTTAGATAACGCAATCGCTCTGTGGATGCGACCTTAGATTTCAGCATGTTCAGACGTACAGCAGCCGGGGCGATTTGCTCCGATTCTTCTAACAAGGCTGCAAACTGACCCTCATCCAGGTAAGGTTGGTAGCGCATCAGGGCGGAGGTGAATTCATCACTCTGGATCACGAGGCAATCTCCTTGTCAATGAAGAAGAGCAATTCGTTGCCAATCAGGCGTACCTCTTGCCGCCAATTTGTCCCCTCCAGCGTTTTTTCCACTAAGGAGCGGTGGAGCTTTTCCAGTGAATGGTGACCTTTTAAATCCATAGCTGGCAGACTTAGTACGATGGTCGCGGCATTAATCCCATTCAGCAGTATGCGGGTTGAACCGGGCTGCCGTTTCTCAAGCCGATGGGCTTCCTTGAAGAAGAAAGCACAATCTGCCTTTTCAACTGGTGGATGGAGCAAAATATCCTGTTGAATAGCCTCGTAATTCGGGTAGATTAACGCAAGGAAAACCTGCAGATAGCGCACACGAGGAAGGTTGATATCGTAAGCCTTAAAAACCGCTTCTTCCTCAAGCTTCATCCAGGGCAAGCAGAGCGGATCTAATGCGCATGCCAGGTCCAAAACGCTTTTTGGTGAGCCGATAACCTCGTGAATTGTGTCGAAAAACTGTTCCAGGTGAGGAATTCTCTCCCTGGTCGACGCGTGTTTAGCCATCATTTTTCGGCAATATGCCTTGAGATTCTCTTGATCAGTAAGGGCAGACGAGTTGGATTGCAGATAGTGGATCTCTTGCTCGTAATTAATGCTTTCCAGGTAGGGCGCGATCACATTGTGTAAAGATTTCCGAAAATTTGTTTTCAGCTCAGCCAAATTTTTTGAATTGAGCTGGTTGACCTCAATTAAATCCCGCAACATCTCTACGGGCAGCTCCAGTTCGCGGTACTTACGGGAGCGCTGCACTTCTTGGATCAACTTCTCAATTTCGTTTTCGGTGGGAGTGTTCATCGGCTCAGCAGGTAAACGGTCTCATTGGGGAAATCGAACGAGTGAATGCTGAATTGTCGTCCTGCTGTGATCCTTTCAAAATGCTCGGTGTAGGTCCTTCTCATCCCCTTGGAACGTCCACCCAGGCTTTTGGTTGGGTACGAGATCAGCAGGTGGTCTGCATTCACCTGATCCAAAAGGTTCGCAGACGCCTTTGGGTCGATTTGGTCGAGAATAGGTAAAAGTTTCAGCATGAAGGCGACCTGAACCTTTTGCTGTGGGATGGCTTGGAGCAAATTACAGGTGAATGCACTTCCGTTGTGTCCGGCGAGTAGGAAGTAAGCGTTCAGGAAATCCATCTGCGGGGCGACTACATCACAGGCGTAGTAGCGGCAATCTTTCTCTAGCGGCATCCAGGGGATAGCTAGCGGGTTGAGGCCGCATGCCAGGTCGAGCACCGAATTGACAGGTGTGATGGATGCAAGACAGGTTTGGAAGAAACTCTCGAGGAAGGGCAGGCGTTCCTGCGTGGAAGCGTGCAGCTTCATCATCTTTTTACTGGTTTCTTTTAACTGATCATAATTGTCACTTGGCAATGCCTTGAAATTAGCAAGCCACTTCGCGTAGTCTATTTTAGGAACGAGGAACGCACCAGTCAAACGATGAAGACGGGTGCGGGTGGTTTTGAGAGCATCACGCCAATTTTGATGATTTTTCAATTCTTCCACAGCGATTTGCCGGACGAGATCAGGGTCCAGTTGGGCATATTTTGGGCTTTCCTGTACCTTGGCGACGAAATTATTGATTTCTTCGTCCTTAAACATTGCTATCTTTCAGGTCTGCAATTACGCGGGTCATAAATCGCAGGTTGTGCATGGTTGCCAGGCGGAAGTAGGAGGGATCGCGCATTTTGTATAGGTGGTAAAGATAGCCCAGGCTGTAATTCTGGCAGCAAGGACAGTCGCACCCTTCTTCGATAGGGTTAGGGTCGCGAATGAAGGTTTCTGTGTTGATATAGGTAAATTTCAACCAACCTGGAGGTGTGTTTGGTGTTAGTTTTACACCATCTTTGCGGTACAAGCGTCCATGACGGGCATCTCGGGTTGGCAAAGCACTATCAAACATCTCATATCCGATTTTATTGGCGGTTACGATGCTCTCCGGGTGCCCGATTCCCAGCGCGTGGATTGGAAATTCAAGTGGTACAAGCGATCTGACCAGTTCAAGAATGTCTGTGATCAGGTTGGACTCCTCATCCAAAGGCCAGCCGCCAAAACCGAAGCCGTCAAAGCCAATCTCTAAAAGCGCTTCAGCACATTGTTTCCTAAGCTCAGTCTCTGCTCCTCCCTGGATCACGCCAAAAATCAACGGTCGTTCACTTTCAGTCATTTTCCTGGATTTAAGCTGCTGCAGGTAGGTTTGCTTGGCTATCTTAGCCCAGGCAATCGTACGTTCGACTGATAATTTTTGTTCAGCATAACTGGCATTGATGTGGGTGCAGTCATCCAGGCAGATCAGAATGTCTGAACCGTAGGCAAACTGGAGCTGGATGCTCTTCTCAGGTGTCAGGTTGAGTTTCCGGTCAGAATTTTCAGGTCGAAAGAGGATGCCTTTGGGTGTCAGACTGCCGAATTTTGCGTTCTGTCGGATGAGGGAATAAGCTTGGAAGCCACCAGAATCGGTCATGATCGGATTATCCCAATTGGACAGCTTGTGTAGTCCGCCCAGAGCCTGGATAATGGAAGACCCTGGTCTTTGCATCAAATGGAAGGCGTTCATCATCAGCATTGGCAAGCCCACCTGGCGTAAGTCCTGGCTGGTAAGGCTGCGGACGTAGCCATAGGTCGCATCCGGCATAAAGACCGGTAATTCGATCTGTTTCTCACGAACCTGAAGAGAGCGTGCTGGAATTATGAGCGCCTCCGCTGGTTTTTTTCGATGATAAGGATAAATTCAGCTTTACGTTGTTGTACTTTCGCCTGAATTTCCTGCACTTCGCCGATGTAGATACGCTCGCTTGGCAGCGTCAGATCAGTTGCAAGAAAAATTGTTTGTTTTTTTCCAAAGGCGCTAGCGACTTCGTCAAGCAATTTTGCCATTCGATAAGGCGTATCCATAAGAATTATGGCGTCAGTAGAGCTGCTGTGTCGCTGCAAAACCTGCTTGCGCTGTTCTGTTTGAGGTGGTAAAAAGCCAAGAAAAAGGAATTGTCGCAGGTCAAAGGGGCACACTGAAATGGCTGTCATCAATGAAGATGGACCAGAAACTGGTACGACGGGGATATTCGAGCCGTACATGATTTCGAGCAATTTACGACCCGGGTCAGAGAAAACAGGCGTTCCGCAATCGGATATCAGCGCGAGGTTTTGACCGGCAAGCAACTTCATTAAAACCTGCTCAACCATCTCATCCTCGTTGTGTTCATTCAACTCCATCAAAGGCTTTGAGATATCCAACTGCTTGAGCAGGCGGGAAGCCACTTTTCGCTCTTCGCAGATGATCAGTTCCACATCCGAAAGAACTTCGATCGCCCGAGAGGTGATTTCACCTGGGTGACCGATGGGAGTGGCAACAACGAATAAAGTTCCTGGTTTTACTGGCATGGATATCCTGCTTTCTATGATGAGATTATAAAGCATGCTTTGCTGTCCTGTGCACTCTACTTATAGAGAGGACTTATTTGTTTGCAAGTTGATGAGAATTATTAACGGCTTTCAGATAAAGAGTTTGTGGCATAATTGACAGCATTAAATGGAGCACTATGAAAAAATTAAGTCGACTTACTAAAGTATCGCTTTTATTGGCAGCATTTTTTGGAATTGATAAGATCCTCGGTGTAGCCCGGCAGATGATCATTGCCCGGCAATTTGGTTTATCAGCTGAATTGGATGTTTTTAACGCCGCCAACAATCTTCCTGACATGCTCTTTATGCTCATCTCTGGTGGAGCGCTGGCAATTGCCTTTATTCCCATTCTTTCCGAAGTCCTGACTCAAAAGGGAAGAGAAAAATCCTGGGCGCTTTTCTCCAACATCCTCAATATCGCTTTTATTGTGACAGCGATTTTAGCGATCATCGTTGCCATCCTGGCAAGACCTTTGATCACGAATGAACTGGGAATTGCTCCGGGGTTTACTGCTGCTCAGACAGATGCAACCGTTCGTTTGCTGAGGCTCAATCTTATTTCAACACTCATCTTTTCTTTGAGCGGGCTGGTGATGGCGGGGTTACAAGCCAATCAGCATTTTCTGCTGCCTGCCCTTGCCCCTATTCTGTATGACCTGGGTCAAATTTTAGGTGCGATCTTCCTTGCTCCGACGGAAGGTTACCAGATTGGCGGAATAACCCTGCCAGCATTCGGATTAGGAGTGGATGGGCTGGTCTATGGCGTCATCATCGGTGCTGCGTTACATCTGCTTATCCAGCTGCCCGGGCTGATCAAATATCATTTCAAGTGGAGTCCAAAAATTGATCTCCACGATCCCGAGACCCGTAAGGTTTTCCGCATGATGGCTCCGCGCCTGATCAGCATGTTTTGTGTCCAGATGATCTTCTTGGCACAAGACAATTTTGCTTCAAGACTTGAAATAGGCTCCGTCACCGCGCTGACCTATGGCTGGTGGATCATGCAGGTACCCCAAACACTGTTGGGCACTTCGATAGCAACCGCAATTTTGCCAACCCTTTCGGAGCTATTTAGCAGCGAACGGTTTGATGAGCTGAAAGAAAAAATTGAACGCGCGGGACAGGTGATGCTAGCCCTAACAATTCCCGTGGCAGTCATTGCTGGCGTGGTTTTATATCCGGTTATTCAAGTTTTCTTGGGTTTGGACGCGGTTGATACTGCTCGTGTGGTTGATGTTTCCCGAATCTTTCTGATCGGTATTATTGGTCACTCGGTGGTTGAATTGTTTGTGAGAAGCTTTTATGCTCTGCAAAAACCCAAATTTCCACTTATTGGTGCAGTTGCCACGTTGATTGTATTCATTGTGTTTGGCTTGGTTCTTTCACCTGCCTTGCAAGCACAGGGAATCGCAGCCGCAAACACGCTCGCATATTCTCTGCAAGCAGTTTTACTGTTAGTAGTGCTTAATCCTCATCTGGCATCCAAACTCAACCTCTCGAAATCCTTTTTGCGAGGCATTCTTGGAGCTTTGGTTGGCGGAGGGATTGCCTTTGCCGTCCTCACCTGGGCTCCGCGCGTATCAGGAACTTTAATAGGGGCAGTTTTGGGAGTTGGCTTGGGACTGCTGGTTGCCGCATTTTTTATCAGGCGGGATTTGGTGGCGTTACGACAGTTGTAATTTTGAAAAACCGGAGAGTTTCTCCGGTTTTTTTTATCTTTTGCAAAATTGAAATGTTGTGTCGATTACGTTTAATTGTGGAACAAACGAATCAACATCTACCGCTGACTGCCAAACAAATCGTAAGGTCCGACGCCCTCGATTTCAACTGGGGTCAAATCGCCGACTGAAGCACGACCGTTCGCAACTACCAAACCATCGATTTCAGGGGCGTCACGATAACTGCGACCGATCAGGATGTCTTGTTCTTGATCAACCCCTTCAACCAAAACATCCAGCGTTTTGCCGATCAGAGCCTGTTTTTTCTCGAGCGCGAGCCGCGACTGCAGCTCCATTAACTTCTCCTGACGGGTTTCCTTTACAACCTGGCTGACCGGATCTCCCAGACTTTCTGCAAAGGTACCGACTTCAGGTGAGTAGGTGAACACCCCCATGTGGTCGAATTGCATCTCTTCAACAAATTCATACAATTGCTTAAAATGGTCTTCTGTTTCGGTTGGAAAGCCAACAATGAAAGTTGTCCTAACCACCAGGTCGGGGATACGTTCTCGCATTGTGCTGATCGTTCGCCTGACCCAATCGACATCTGACGGACGGCGCATGCTTTTCAATACTTCAGGACTGGCATGCTGCAGAGGGATATCGAGGTATGGCAAGAGTTGTTTGGAATTTGCCATTAAATCGATCAGGTTATCCGAAATCATGCCAGGATAGGTGTAAAGTAGCCGCAGCCATGGGATATCCGGGATTTCAGGTAAAAGCTTTTGCAGGAGAGAATACAGACCATCCTGCTCACCCCGATCAGCACCATAAGCGGTCACGTCCTGGGCGATCAAGTTGACCTCGTTCACTCCCGCATCTTGCAGGAAGCTGGCGTCCCGCAAAATTTCTTCCACCGGGCGGCTGACCAGGCTGCCTTTGATGCCTGGAATTGCGCAAAAAGCACAGGTACGGTGGCAACCATCCGCAATTTTTAGATAACTGCTGCCACCCTGAATTGTGGTATAGGATGCACCTGGAGCGTATTGCAGGGCTGGGTGGTCAAGGTAAGAGCCAACTTCGCCTTCCCCTGCCAGGTTGCGGAGAAGAGGGATGATATCTTCAAGTCGGCGAGTGCCAATCAGACCGTCGATACCGGGATGGGCTTTGAGCAGGTTTTCGCGCCATCTTTCAGCGAGACAGCCTGTTACGATCAATTTTTGACTAGACTTTTTCAGCCCGGTTATTTTGCGAATAGTCTCCTCAGATTCCTGACGCGCGTCATGAATGAACCCGCATGTATTGATCAAAACATATTCAGCTTGTTCGGGAGAATCTGAATAGATCAGACCTTCTGCTTCCAGTAATTGGGCGAGGACATTGGAATCTACCAGGTTTTTTGCAC
>OBLN01000495.1_pt1 | contig 14356 bp, 14 predicted proteins | sample 1519301 | NCBI WGS metagenome assembly OBLN01 (sample SAMEA2452533, study PRJEB22499) | sediment metagenome | reverse complement strand
ATCACGAACAAATATGCTCTGCTCTTTAATATCTTTAACGCCAAGCTTCTCTTTAGTGTTTTCATCTCTGTCCCAAAGAACAAGGCGGGTTTTCATTCTTAAGCTAACTGCGTAAGTCAGACCGCGCTCCATACACTCTCTTACAGTGTATTTTGGCTTGCCTACTTCACTGCCTATATACTCAAGAGTCAATCTGTTTTGGGAATCATGGATTGGAAAAACTGACTGAAATACTGTCTCTACGCCGCTTTGCGCGCGATCTTTTTCATCAAGCATTAAGAACTTGCCGTATGAACTTTGCTGTAGTTGCAGTAGATTTGGTACTTCTATCTGTTGAGGAGTTTTAGAGAAGTCTACACGAAGACGGTTTCCGGAATATAAAGTGTTTAACATTGGCTACCTCGATGAGTTGTTTTTAAGACTTAATCTTGATTGATTAAGGTGTCATGCCCAAGCGTCCCCGGGCAATTTTTTGAGCTCAAAATCAGAGCTTGTTTTATAGTGCTTATTAACGACATAAGGGCACTTTTACGAAGAGATTGAAATCCATTCGTAAAAGCGCCCAAAAATTGAGAGCTTAAAGAGAAAATATCTCTTTAGCATCTCTTAGCAGTAATTATTTAATTTCTACTTTTGCACCAGCTTCTTCAAGTTGCTTCTTAGCATCTTCAGCTGTCTCTTTATCTACGCCTTCTTTGATTGTTGAAGGTACGTTTTCAGTTGCTTCTTTAGCCTCTTTTAGTCCAAGACCTGTAAGAGCACGAACAACTTTAATTACGTTGATCTTCTTATCACCTGAATCAGTGATGATTACGTTGAATTCTGTCTGCTCTTCAGCAGCAGCACCAGCAGCTACAGCACCACCAGCAACAGCAACAGGCTGTGCAGATACACCGAACTTCTCTTCAAACTCTTTTACCAATTCAGCAAGTTCTAGTACAGAAAGTCCTGAAATAAACTCTAATACATCTTCTTTAGTTATAGCCATAATTTTTCTCCATTATGAAATTTTAATTTTGATGATTCAATCATCTATTTGTTAAAAGCTATTAAGCTTCCTCTTTTTTTTGTCTTAACGCATCAAGTCCGATCGTGAAACATGTGATCGGTGCCATCCAAGTAGCAGCAAGCATAGCAAGAAGCTCTTCGCGGCCAGGAAGTTTAGCAAACGCTTCAACTTTAGCAGCATCAGCAGGCTCACGGTCAACATAAGCAGACTTAATCACAAACTTGTCGTTATCTTTAGCGAAATCAGCAGCTATTTTAGAAGTAGCAACCGAGTCAGAACCCCATACTAAAATATTAGTGTCTTTTAATTCAACACCTGTCAGTTCTGCATTGCTTAGTGCAATCGTTGCTAAAGTATTTTTAACAACTTGAACTTTTGCGTCTTTAGCACGAGCAGCTTTTCTTAAACTCTCAAGTTTAGAAACGCTAAGGCCTTTATAATCACAAAAGATTACACTTTGAGCCTCTTTGAACTCATTTGAAAGTACTTCAATAATTTCAGCTTTTTGTGTTTTTGTCATAGAATATCTCCTTTCCAGACAATACTTCAACAGGAGTGTCAAATCAGATTTGACACATTAAGCTCTCGCTCCTATATCTTCAGTCCATAAAATGCAGTTACCAAAGTAGTAACTTGATAGTGCTTTACGAATAAAGCACTAAAAATTACTATAATTATTTGATATCAGCCAGTTGCATTACATCAAGTTTTATAGCAGGGCTCATAGTTAAACTAAGTGCTCCGTTTTTAATGTAACGACCTTTTGCAGAAGATGGCTTATGCTTGTTGATAGCTCTTACAAAAGATGAGAGGTTCTCTGCTATCTTCTCAGCATCAAAGCTAGCTTTACCGATACCTGCATGTATATTTCCTTTTTTATCAACACGGAAATTTACCTGACCACCCTTTACGTTTTTAACAGCTGTTGCAACATCTGGAGTTACAGTACCTGTTTTAGGGTTAGGCATCATACCTTTTGGCCCTAGAATACGACCGATCTGACCAACTAGACCCATACAGTCAGGTGCAGCAACAACGATATCGAAGTTGAAAACACCCTCTTTGATCTGTGCTACAAGATCATCTGTACCTACTATATCAGCACCAGCTGCCTTTGCCTCATCCGCCTTAGCGCCTTTAGCAAAAACCGCAACACGAACAGTTTTACCTGTTCCGTGTGGAAGTACAATAGCACCGCGGATCATCTGGTCCGCATGTCTAGGATCTACGTTTAGGTTAAGTGCTACTTCAACTGTTTCGTCAAACTTAGCGCTTACCAAATTTTTCACTACGCTCGATGCTTCTTCTACACCGTATGTTTTCGTAGTATCTACTTTTTCTATTAGTTGTTTATATCTTTTACTCATTATCAAATTCTCCTGTGAAATTCTGCCACAAAGTTTTATATCACTGTGGTCGATGATATTCTGTTTTTAGTCTACGATCTCTATACCGATTGAACGTGCTGAACCGGCAATAATATTTGCTGCCATATCTTTATCGTCAGTATTTAAATCTTGGATCTTTTTATCTACAACTTCCATAAGCTGTGCACGAGTTATCTTTGCGACTTTGTTCTTAAGTGCGTTGTCAGAACCCTTTTTAAGTCCTGCTGCATTCATTAAAAGTGCAGATGCCGGCGGCTGCTTAGTAATAAAAGTAAAGCTCTTATCTGTATAAACAGTGATAATAACAGGAACTTTGAATCCCATCTTATCTTTTGTTTTTTCGTTAAATGCTTTAGTAAATTCCATGATGTTAACACCACGTTGTCCTAGAGCAGGTCCAACCGGAGGTGCAGGTGTTGCTTTTCCAGCTTCAATTTGCAGCTTGATGTAGCCTAATATTTTCTTTGCCATCTTCTTTCCTTTTTAAAATTTAAATTATCTTTTCAACTTGCGTGTAAGAGATATCAACCGGAGTTGCTCTACCGAAAATTGAAACGTTAAGTTTTAGAGTTCCATGCTCTAAATCATACTCATCTACAGTTGCCGTAAAGTTTGCAAACGGACCGTCAATAATACGTACAGTCTCACCGCTGTCAAAAAATACTTTTGGCTTAGGTGCCGCACGGTTTTGAACACGATCAAGGATTACATTGATATCATGCTCACTTAGCGGTGTCGGTGTATTTGCTTCACCGATAAATCCAGAGACCTTTGGTATAGTCTGTATGAGATGCTGAATCTCCTTATTGAGGTCAATTCTTACAAAAACATAACCTGAGTAGAGAGACCTCTCAGATATCTTTTTCTTTCCCTCTTTTACCTCTATTACATCTTCAGTAGGAACGATAACGTCTGTTATTTTATCCTGCAGTCCCATCTCTTCGATCATATTTAAAATCGCTAAGCGGACAGTTCTCTCATTTCCGTATGTCTGTATAGAGTACCACTGATGATTACTTTTTTTTTCCTCCACTGCTACTCCTTAACCTAAGATTGCTGACATGACTGACGACATAACTAAATCAATCAATGCTAAAAAAGCAGCTATAACAGCGACAACTATTACAACTGAGATGTAAGCCTGTTTTACTTGACCTTTTGTAGGAAAAATAACTTTGCTCAGCTCTATTTTCGCATTTCTTATATGTGTACCTAGATTCATTTAAACTTCCCCAGCTCTCATTAATTACAGATAAAGCCCTAAAGCTTTACAAATAATTAATGTGGCAGGCGTAGAGAGACTCGAACTCCCAACACCCGGATTTGGAATCCGGTGCTCTACCATTGGAGCTATACGCCTGCATATAACAAAAAAGCCAAGTCAAAAGACTTAAGCTTATATTGCAACTATATTAGAGTTTCATCTCTTTATGAACTGTGTGTTCGCGACAAAACTTACAATATTTCTTAACTGAAAATTTCTCAGTGTGAGTTTTTTTGTTTTTAGTAGTGTGATAGTTACGACGAGTACACTTCTCACATCCTAAATGTATTGCTTCTCTCATGTTATTTACCTTTTAAAGGATTTTGCAAATTCGGAAAGCTCCGAATTATGCAAGAATCTCAGCTACAACACCAGCACCAACTGTACGTCCACCCTCACGGATAGCGAACTTAGTACCTTTTTCCATAGCAATTGGGTGAATTAGATCAACAGTGATACTTACGTTATCACCTGGCATAACCATCTCAGTACCTTCTGGTAGAGAAATTGCACCTGTTACGTCTGTTGTACGAACGTAGAACTGTGGACGGTAGTTAGTAAAGAATGGAGTGTGACGACCACCCTCTTCTTTGCTTAGTACATAGATCTCAGCTGTGAACTTAGTGTGTGGAGTGATTGAACCCGGCTTACAAAGAACTTGACCACGCTCAACATCATCTTTACCGATACCACGGATAAGAAGACCACAGTTATCACCAGCCTCACCTTGATCCATCTCTTTACGGAACATCTCAACACCAGTAACAGTTGTTTTTTGAGTATCTCTGATACCTACTATTTCAACTTCCTGACCAACTTTGATGATACCACGCTCGATACGACCTGTAACAACAGTACCACGTCCAGAGATTGAGAAAACGTCCTCAACCGGCATTAGGAAATCTTTATCAGTTTCACGAGTCGGCTCTGGGATGTACGCATCAACTTCAGCCATAAGTTTTTTGATCTTCTCAGACCATGGTCCTAGTGTACCAGTTTTTGCTTCTTCAAGAGCTCTAAGAGCAGAACCTGCAACGATTGGAGTATCGTCACCAGGGAAATCATAAGTGTCAAGAAGTTCACGGATCTCCATCTCAACTAGCTCTAAAAGCTCTTCATCATCAACCATATCTTCTTTGTTCATGAAAACAACGATATAAGGAACACCAACTTGCTTAGAAAGAAGGATGTGCTCACGTGTTTGTGGCATCGGGCCGTCTGCTGCTGATACAACAAGAATAGCGCCGTCCATTTGAGCAGCACCTGTAATCATGTTTTTAACGTAGTCCGCGTGACCTGGACAGTCAACGTGTGCATAGTGACGAGAATCTGTCTCATACTCTACGTGTGAAGTTGCGATTGTAATACCACGCTCACGCTCTTCAGGAGCATTGTCGATTGCATCATAATCCATCATTTTTGCACCGTTAGTTACTGCTAGAACTGCAGTAATAGCTGCTGTCAATGTTGTTTTACCGTGGTCTACGTGACCGATAGTACCAATGTTTACGTGCGGTTTATTACGCTCAAACTTTTCTTTTGCCATAGTGTCCTCCGACTTAATTTGTGAATAGAAATGGAATTGTACCCAAAAATTATTCAATTATTGCTTAAATTTCAACTATACTTTATACCATGGAGCTCACGAGCGGATTTGAACCGCCGGCCTCTTCCTTACCAAGGAAGTGCTCTACCCCTGAGCCACGCGAGCATAAGTAGATATAACCTGATCAAAACAAAGCAATAATTGCATAATTTTTTTAAAATATTTTAAATACTAGTAAATTTTGTGTAGATAAGTATGTAAATATATATTAACTATATAATATACAAAACATTAAAAGTATGAAGTAGGTTGAATTTGTACTTCAGCTTCCAGAATATTCAATGGAGCGGGTGAAGGGACTCGAACCCTCGACCCTCAGCTTGGAAGGCTGACGCTCTAGCCAACTGAGCTACGCCCGCATGTGCCATTGAAGTGGTGGTGAGAAGAGGAGTCGAACCTCTGAACCCGTAGGGAGCGGATTTACAGTCCGCCGTCGTTGGCCACTTGACTATCTCACCAGAATTTATCCGGTCTAACACTGTTTCTAATATTCAAAATTCAATGGTGCCGACACGAGGATTTGAACCCCGGGCCTGCTGATTACAAATCAGCTGCTCTAGCCAACTGAGCTATGTCGGCATCGAATTTGAGCCAGAATTATAGTGCAATATATTTTCAATGTCAAGAGTTTTTTACTAAAAATTTATCATATCCTGCTCTTTATGTAAAATAGGCTATTATTTTCTCATATATTTCTAGTTTATCTCTATTACAAAGGTCACTTTTAGATGTTAAAAATTTTATTTTCACCTGCTGAGAGCAAAAAAACAGGAGGCAAAGAGTCAAAAAAGGAGCTGCTAGGTTCAAACAGCGCCAGAGAGGAGATATTAAATGAATATAACAAGATCGTTAACAGCGGTGAAGAGGAAATTATAAAAGAGCTCTTCGGATTTAAAAAGTTCAGCGACTGCAAACCGTACATCTGCAATATCTTCAACTCTTCTCTTATGTATGCAATAGAGCGGTACGACGGCGTAGCTTATGACTATCTTGATTTTGCTTCGCTTAAAACAGAGGCTAAAGAGTATGTAAAATCAAACACCATCATCTTCTCAAATCTTTACGGACCGTTGCTTGGCGGAGATGCAATAGCAAACTATAAAGTAAAACAGGGAAACGATATAGGCGGTTTTGTGCCTGATAAGTTCTACAGGGAGAGATTTTCTTATCAGCTTGACCTCTATCTTGCAAACTGTGACGTACTAGACCTGCGAGCAGGATACTACGACAAGTTTTATGAAATCAAAAAGCCCTACACTACACTGAAATTTTTAAAAGATGGCAAGACGGTGAGCCACTGGGCAAAAGCCTACAGAGGCTTGGTACTTCGTGCAGTTGCGCAAAATAACATAAACTCCAAAGAAGAGTTTATGGCACTTGAAATTGAGGGACTGAGCGTCGCGGAGATCAAGGTCATAAAGAACAGAACCGAGATCGTTTACAATATTACAAACCTATAACTCTGTTTTTCTCAGCCTTAAAGAGTTTGCTATGACCGATACCGAGCTAAAGCTCATCGCTGCTGCCGCTATCATCGGAGAGAGCAGCAGACCGAAAAACGGGTAGAGCGCTCCTGCCGCAATGGGAATTCCTACGGAGTTGTAAAAAAAAGCAAAAAAGAGGTTCTGCCTGATGTTTCTCATAGCCGCTCTGCTTAATACTCTGGCTCTGACTATGCCGCGCAAGTCACCCTTTACCAGTGTTATATCTGCACTATGCATAGCGATATCCGTACCCGTTCCCATTGCAATGCCGACATGAGAGAGGGCAAGTGCGGGAGCGTCATTTATACCATCCCCCGCCATTGCCACAATATGCCCATGGGTCTGAAGCTCTTTAATGATGTCGGCCTTCTCCTGCGGCAACACCTCTGCATGCACCTCATCTATCCCCAACTGCTTTGCAACAATTTCCGCAGTTGCGCGGTTATCACCCGTAAGCATAACTACTCTGATACCTTCGCCGTGCAAATCTTGGATGGCTTTTTTGCTGGAGGCTTTTACGGGGTCTGCAACAGAGATAAATCCCGCAGCTTTTGAATCAACTGCAACCAATATAACAATTCTGCCCTCGTCTCTCTCACTAGCGACTCTCTCAAAGAGCTTGCTGCTCTCTATACCAAAGTTCTCAAACAGTTTTGTATTTCCAACTGCTATTTTGTGTCCATTTACATTGCCGACAATACCCATTCCGTTTATGGTCTCAAACTCGTCTGCTCTCTTAAGCTCCACACCTCTCTCTTTTGCACCCTCTACAATGGCGTCTGCCAATGGATGTTCACTTGCCCGCTCCAAGCTCGCGGCAAGAAGCAGCAGCTCATCCTCGCTAAATCCATCTTCTGCATAGACTGAGATAAGCTTAGGTTTTCCCTCTGTAAGTGTGCCGGTTTTATCCACCACCAAAGTATCCACCTTCTCCATACTCTCAAGTGCCTGAGCATCTTTTATCAATACTCCCGCCATAGCGCCTCTTCCTGTTGCCACCATTATAGAGATAGGTGTGGCAAGACCCAGAGCGCACGGACATGCAATGATCAATACCGATACGGCTCCTACAACTGCAAATGCGAGCTGGGGCTCTGGTCCAAATGTCCACCAGAGGACAAATGTAACAAGCGCGATAAGAACTACGGCAGGAACAAAGTAGCCGGCTATGATGTCGGCGAGTTTTTGTACAGGTGCACGAGAACGTTGCGCATGTGAGACCATATCCACTATTTGTGAAAGAAGTGTCTCCGAGCCGACCTTTTGGGCTTTGACAAGAAGCGTGCCGTTTGAGTTTAGAGTGGCGCCTATAACGCTCTCGCCTCTAAATTTGGCAACTCCAACCGGCTCCCCCGTTACCATTGACTCATCCACGTTGCTCTTGCCATCTATCACTACTCCGTCAACGGGCACTTTTTCACCGGGGCGAATACGCAAAACATCTCCGACCTTTATATGCTCTATTGGCATATCCTCCTCGCTGCCGTCCTCATTAACAACCCGCGCCTTGTTCGGAGCCAGCTCCAGCAGCAGCTTAATGGCACTATTGGTTTGGGAACGGGCACGCAGTTCAAGCACTTGACCAAGAAGAACAAGTGTCGTTATGACGGCAGAGGCTTCAAAATAGACATGCACCAGACCATTATCCGTAAGCATGATCTGCGGAAAGAGATAGGGCATAAAAAGAGCGGCTATGCTGTAAAGCCACGCGCTCAAGACTCCAAGCGCAATAAGGGTGAACATATTTAGGTTCATGGTTTTAAGAGAGTTGTACCCTTTGACAAAAAAAGGCCAGCCGCCCCACACCACGACGGGAGTGGCTAGAAAAAACTCTATATATTGAATCGCTTTCATGCTTAAACCATCAGGCAGAAGTGAAGGCATCATGTCTGCAACCATTGCCAAAATAAAGAGCGGAAGGGTAAGTGCTGCACTGATCCAAAAACGTCGGCTCATATCAATGAGCTCTTCATTTTTCTCTTCTGCTACTTTTGCAACTACAGGCTCAAGCGCCATTCCGCACTTCGGGCATGAACCAGGTTCGTTTTGCACCACTTCGGGATGCATAGGGCATGTATACTCAGTTAATTTACTATCTAGACTCTCCATATTGCTACCATCCTTATTGATTAAAATTTAGCTGATTCTGGCTCCTCTTGCAGATCTTTAAAATCAGATCTTCTCTCGTTAAGCTCTTTTCTGTACGTTTCAAAGTCTCCAAAGTCAAAGAATTTTTCATATCGCGAGTGCATGTCCATTTGCGGCTTTGAGTGTTTTATGGGACACCAAAACTGCTCTGTTCTTGCCGCTATCTCTCTTGTGTAGCCTATTACCCCGTTAAAATATTCGCAATACAAACAGTTTATCTTCTCAACTCTGTCAAGATAAAAAAGGTTATACCTGTCCATTACTACATAATCTTTTCTTTTTACTTTTGGTATCTTATATATAGGAAAACAGACACTCTGATATATGGTGACAAATATGTCAACCATAAGTGCGGGTATCATCATAGACCAGATGAACGGTATCGTTAAAACTGCCAAAACAGGAAAAGAGGAGAGATACTTTATGGAACTTATGATCTTTGATCTCCCCTCTTTTATAACGCTCTCTTGAAACTTTACCTTCTTGTCCTCAAGCGTGTAAAAAAACTCATCCTGCTTTTTTCTAAGCTCGATCATCAGCTCATCCTCAAGGTTCTTTATCTGCGTGGCTATCTCATCTATTCTGCTATCCATCCGATCTCCGATTTCTCTTTTCTAGAGTATAGCACTATTTTGTCAATTGACTATTTTTAATAATGGAATAAGCTCCTTTTATTTAACATAGGGAAGTTTTAAATTTAAGGGAGCATTATGGTATCCGCACTAACCCTCTCGCAACTATATAACAGCTGTGACTCTTCACTCTTTTCATTTGCAACAACAAAAGAGCTTCAAGAACTTGACGAACCTTTTGGACAAAAAAATGCACTCGAAGCGATAGACTTTGCCTCCAGCATAGAACAGGACGGATACAACCTTTTTGCCATGGGGGCATCTGGAAGCGGCAAACACTCTACGGTTATGAGCTTCCTGCAAAAGAAAGCCAAGGCTAAAAAAGCTCCGAGCGACTGGTGCTACGTTAACAACTTCAAAGACCCCAGAAAACCCATTGCCATAGAGCTTCCCTCGGGAGAGGCTGTAAAATTCAAAGATGAGATGTATGAACTTGTCGAACTCTTAAAAGAGATACTTCCCGGTGTCTTTGAGGGCAATGCCTACCGTAATGAGTATGAGGCTATAAGCCAAAAATATATTGAAAAAGAGACCCAGATATTTAAATATCTCCAAGATGAGGCAAAAAGACTTAACATCTCGATGAACGCCACATCCAAAAACAGAGTTACTTTCGCCCCGGTAATTGACGGAAAAGTTATCACCGCTTCGGAGTTTAACGCTATAGAGGGTAAAGAAAGAGAGGAGATAGAAAAAAGGGTAAACGAATTTGAAAAGATCGTAAAGGATGCACTTCACGGAGTAAACGAACTAAACAAAGCCCAGAGAAAAGAGCTAAAAGAGCTAGAGAGAAAAATGACAAAAGAGTCGGTTGAGTCTCTTATAGACGATGTACGCTCAAAGTATGGCTTCTCTGAAAAGATCACCGCTTATCTGGATGACCTTCAAGATGATGTCATAAAGCACGTTCAGGACTTTTTGGTAAAACCTGACGAGATGCCGATGATGCCTTTTATAAAGGATCTCTACACACCGTCGTTTTCACGCTACGAAGTAAATCTCTTTATTACTCACAATGAGGGTGCGACTTCTGCCGTTGTTTATGAGGACAATCCCATCCACCAAAACTTAATAGGAAAGATAGAACATCTCTCTCAGGTAGGCACGCTGGTAACAGACTTTAGCATGATAAAACCGGGGGCTCTGCACAGAGCAAACGGCGGCTATCTTGTACTTGATGCCAGAAAACTTTTAATGCAGCCTTTTGCGTATGAGGAGCTAAAGAGAGCGCTGCGTTCAAAAGAGATACGCATAGAGTCACTAGCCCAGCAGTACTCATTTATAAGTACGACCTCGCTTGAACCTGAACCGATTCCAATAGATGTAAAGGTCGCACTTATCGGAGAGAGGGTCTTGTACTATCTCCTTTACCACTACGACCCGGATTTTGGAGAGCTTTTTAAAGTGACCGCGGACTTTGAGGACAGTATTGAACGCAGCAAAGAGAATATGCATCTCTATGCGCAGATGATAGGTACGATAGCCGCGCGCCACGATCTTCTGCCTCTCACTCCAGAAGCAGTTGCAAGAGTTATAGAGGAGAGCTCAAGAGAGGTGTCACACTCTTTAAAATTCTCAGCACATCTCAGAACGCTCTCAGACCTTTTAAAAGAGGCGGATTACTGGGCTAAGAAGAACAACCACTCTGCAGTTGAGAGAGATGATATAAACAGAGTTCTTCAGACTCGCATAGAGAGAGCAAACCGCATACAGATGAGACTCTATGACGAGATCGACGAAGGCACTATCATGATAGACCTCGCTGCAGAAGCGGTGGGTCAGATAAACGCTCTTAGCTACATATCACTCGGGGGATACAACTTCGGCATAGCCTCAAAGGTCACTTCAAGAACCCGCATAGGCAAAGGAGAGGTCATAGATATTGAACGAAAGGTCGAGCTCGGCGGACCTCTTCACTCAAAAGGGGTTATGATACTCAGTTCATATCTGGGCTCTACCTATGCCCAAGATAAACCCTTAAGCCTCTCCGCATCTTTGGTCTTTGAGCAGTCATACAACAAAATAGACGGTGACAGTGCTTCATCAACGGAACTCTACGCCATCCTCTCTTCTCTTTCAAATCTGCCTATTAAGCAGAATATAGCAGTTACAGGCTCTGTGAACCAGTTCGGCGAGATTCAGCCCATAGGCGGCGTAAACGAAAAGATAGAGGGCTTTTTTGACATCTGTATGAGAAAGGATAAAGACGGATTTTACGGAGTCGTTATCCCGGAAGCAAACGTAAAACATCTTATGCTCAAATCTGAAATTTTAGAGGCTGTCAAAAAAGGCAACTTTGCCGTCTATGCTGTAAAAACAGTCAATGAAGGGATCGAGATACTAACCGGTGTTGAAGCGGGAGAAGTCGATGAGAACGGTAACTACCCTCCATCCAGCGTAAACGGATTGGTGACGGCTCGTCTTGAGGAGTTTTCAAAAAATGCAAAGGAGTTCTACCGAAAAAAGGGTGACAGCTCTGATGAAGAGAATAAAGCGGATAAATAGTGTAAAATTGCATTAATAAAAATAAAAGGCACATTTTGCAGGATTCACAAGAGTATAAAGATAAAAAAGCATATTTCGAGAAGATCATCACCCTTTACGGCAGAAATGTCGTTATAGAAGTTTTGCAGGATGATACTATTGCGATACATAAACTCCATATGTCAAGCTCCAACAAGCCAGACGGCGCTATTAAGACCATATTGGAACTTGCAAAAAAGAGGGGCATCGAAGTAGCCTACCATGACAAAAGCGCTCTGAGCCGTATAAGCAAAAATGCCAAACAGGATCAGGGTGTCGCAATAGACATTATAGCTTCCTCATACAAAAACGCAAACGAGATAAAAAAACTCAAAAGTTTCAAACTCTTGGCGCTTGATGGCATCCAAAATCCGCAAAATCTAGGAATGATAATCCGCTCATGCGCAGGCGGATATGTTGACGGAGTGATCCTTCCCAAAAAAAACAGTGCAAAGATATCTCCGCTCGTTATTAAAGCTAGTGCCGGAACTCTTTTTAAACTCCCAATCTACTACTGCAACACACTTGATGAGATTTTAAAAGAGCTAAAAGAGACAAAAATATACCTGCTCTCTTCACATGCAAAAGAGAGTATCTACGATTTGAAAAAGAGCGACAGATCAATATTTGTTCTTGGAAATGAGAGCGAAGGGGTGTCAAGAGATGTCGAAAAGCTCTGCAATGCCTCAGTCTCTATCCCTATGAACAGAGATGTTGAGTCCTTAAATGTTGCGGTTACCGCTTCGCTTATCGCTTTTATGAAGTAGTTAGCTCATCATGATTTCATAAGGCCGTTTTATCTCACGCATGACCTCATCGACGCTCATGTGGCGTGATTTTCTCAAAAACTCCCTGCCGCCGAGAAAAACCAAAACGGTAGGGATGGCAAAAACGCTAAAATAAGCGGCAACCTCCTGCTCGAGCGAAGTATCTACGCTTACGACTTTAAACTCGCCGAAATTACTCTCAATAGCATCCAAGAGCTTTGGTTTTAGCGCATGGCAGACGTTACATGTAGGAGCTGAGAAGTAGAGCATAACGGCTTGATTTTCTTCTATGATTTTTTCTATATCATCTGTTGTCTGCATCTTATGTCGCCTTTTTTTTGGTTCGAAATTATACACTATTTGCTATAATCGCTACATGAGTTCAATAATATTTTCAATTTTGGCTATTTACATATTTATCGTCATAGGCTTTGTCGCAAAGATGAGCTTCAAAGAGGCAATTGATGATAAGACCATAACACTTATAAATGTCTATTTTCTGCAGGTTTTTCTTACTTTCTGGGGGCTTCTTATCCGCCCGGTAGATGCAACGCTCTTTTTTGCTCCTCCCATCTACCTATTTATAGTTCTGTTGGTTCTGATCATCTCTGCACTTGTCGCAAAGAGACTCTTTGAAGATAAAAAAGAGTACTCCATCGCGACAGTCGCGGCTATTATCGGAAATACGGGGAATCTCGGAATTCCTCTAAACATCGCCATATTCGGCGAAGAGTCCATACCCTATACGACGGTAATTAACCTTATGAACGTCTTTGTGGTCTACACGATCGGCGTTTACTACTACTCAAGAGGAAGCTTTGACGTTAAGACCTCGCTAAAAAACATAGTAAAACTCCCTATTTTATGGGCGGCTGGTGCAGCAATATTTTTAAGTATGAACGACTACAAACCAAGCGAGGAGATAATGAAGATGCTTATGATGGGGGCTTATGCTTCAATCGTTATGCAGCTCTTTTTGTTCGGCATCTATCTATACGGCACAAAGATAAACGAGATAAGCAAAAAGCTAACTCTCTGGGTTATTAGCACAAAATTTATATTTCTGCCGGGCATTGCCTTTTTAGTTCTTTATAACATAGAACTAGACTCTATGCTAAAAGGGATAATCTTTATTGAGCTTATAGTTCCTCTCGCCATTGCAAACGTAAACTTTGCCTCGCTCTACGACTGCAAACCAAAAGTAGTTACCGCGCTTGTCTTCATCTCATCGGCTATTTTCATGGGGGCTATTTTTGCGGGTGTTAAGGTGCTGACGTATTTATGAACAAAATATATAACATCTACAAAACATTGTATGAAAATTATGGACCGCAGGGTTGGTGGCCTATAACAGACTATGGGTACCATAAACTAGACTACACTTTTCCACGAGACGAAAGAGAGATCTTTGAGGTCTGCCTGGGCTCAATTCTTACCCAAAATACGACATTTACATCGGTTGTAAAATCATTAGAAAATCTACATACTAAAAATGCCATAAACGCCAAAGCGATAGAGTCTATGGATATAGATGA
>OBLN01000494.1_pt1 | contig 14359 bp, 12 predicted proteins | sample 1519301 | NCBI WGS metagenome assembly OBLN01 (sample SAMEA2452533, study PRJEB22499) | sediment metagenome | reverse complement strand
CCCAGAATGAGTTCCGAAAACCTTATTACAGCAAGTAAGAGGATCCGCAACTCGTGACTCATAGTCGCCAGAAATTCGCTCATTGCTCAATTTGTCTCTTCGGCTGTAAGTTTTGCCTGCAGGAGCTCCTCTTCAGCCTTTTTACGGTCCGAGAGATCTATAAAGCTTTCAACAAAATAACCACTGCCCCCTATCGAAACCGGAACAACGCTTCTGAGGATCGGCAAACTTTCTCCTGTAGCTTTGAAAATTATACTTTCAGAAAGGTCTCCAGCCTGGTCAAAAGGAGAGGCAGCACACCTTTCTTCCCCTGGCTGGCAGGTTAACTGGTGGCAGACCATGCCTATAAGTTCCTTTTCCGAATAACCTGTAATTCTCAGTGCAACAGGATTTGCGTCCACAATTTTTCGGAAGGAAGCTTCAATAAGCAGGATGCCGCAAAGCGTATTGTCAAGTACGGTTTTCATTCTTTCCTGGTTCTCCTGCTCAAGTCTTTTCTCGTTATTCCTGCCTGTAATATCCTGAACTACAATATGGACAATATTGCCTTTTTTATCTATCAGGGACAGGCTAATTTCCATATCGATAGCTTCCGTTTCAGGTCTCTGATATCTCATTTCAAAGCGAGAGGAACCCTTTTTAAAAACCTCTTTAAGCGCTAGTTGAAGTTCGGGGAGATACTCCCCGGGAATAAAAGACATTAAAGAAGCATTGTGAGGGCGGTTTTGTCCAAAACCGAAGATTTCGCAGCCTTTTTTATTGATATCCAGAACTTTCTTTCCGTCTGAAATAATCACAGCATCATTTGACTGTTCAAAAAGAGCCCTGTACATTCTATCTTTTTCTTCAAGATCATCTTCTGCTTTCCTGTAAAGTGTGACTGTATTTTCAAGCTCTATCCATCTTCTTAGAGAAAATATTCCCATTCCAAAAGAAGCGTATACGGAAAGGACAAGCAGAAGACCCAGACCTTTATGGCCATAATTCTCAACAAATACTACGATAGATTCAAAAAGATTATATTTGGAAGCCAAAAATATGAATACAAACCCCAGAACAAAAATAAGAAAGAGTTCGTTGGACCCTTTCAGGAACGGTGACTTTGAGATACTTTCCATCCACTTATCCCCCTTACCGGACAGGAACCTTTTAAACCCTTTATAATGCCTGGCATGTGTTCATGCGTAAATCCAGTACTGACCTGAACCTTCCAATATCGATTGGTTTTGATATGTATTCGCTGCATCCTGCCTTTAAAAATCTATCTTCATCCCCCTGCACGGCGTGGGCAGTAAGGGCGATTATGGGAACCTTCTGGATTTCAGGGGCCTTTTTAATCACCTTAAGTACTTCGAGTCCGTCGAATCCCGGAAGCTGTATGTCAAGAAGTATAAGGTCAAACCTGTTTTCTTTAGCAATTTTCAGTGATTCGAATCTGTCTCTGGCTTCTTTACTCTCATAGCCAAAAGTAGTAAGAAGGAATTTAATAAGTTCCATAATTACGGAACTATCCTCGACTACAAGTATGCTTTTCACCTTTAAGACCCCTTAATCAGTATTATATTAGGAACATGACATGTCAAAGACCTGACAAAACACAGATGCCACTCTGATAACTTGTGTATGTTCCAGGACTTTTGATTAAGGTTCGAATTAAGTTTCGAATCAGAGATTTGATCAGTCCATATAAAATGTAAATTCCGTAAGATACCAGAGCCAGGGCAAAGAGTTTGTTAGCAGACCCGGTTAGACAATTGCATTAAGCACCTTTTTTCCCCAAGTAAAACCTACCAGACAGTAAGTTGATATTCTTCGTTTTCCCCTATAATATAATTTACTAAAGTTTAGAAGCTAAACAGTAATTGTACTTCATACATATAAAAATTTTGTTTATTGCCGAGAAAAAGCCTGATCAGCAGGTAAATAGAGCCGAATTTCTTAATAAAGGAAACAACGTTTTCCGAAAAGCAGAAGGATAACCAAAGAATATCCAAAGAATATCCAAAGAGTACCCAGAGAATAGCCAGAGAATGACTAGAAAAAAGCTTCCTGTATAAGATAAAGAATAGAATATAAAAAGAAATGAAAAGACTAAATTTATTATGAGATATTGTATTGTGAGATATGAAAATTTAGAAGAATACAAAAATAAAAATTTAGAAGCGAAAGTAAAAATGAAAGAGGAAAAAATAAAATTAAACAGAATAAAGTGAAAAATGGAAAAAATTAAAGCAAAATAAGGGAATAAGACAAAAATGAGAGAAATGAAAGGTGCTATATTGACCAACCTTTTAATTCTCTGATATTTAGTCAACCTTTTAATGCTCTGATATTTAATCAACCTTTTAATGCTTTATATTTAATTAACCTTTTAATGCTCTGACAGTTAATCGGTCATCATAATACTCTGATATTCTGAGACGATATTTTAATGCCCGAATAACTTCTAATATTCTGATTTTAAATAACAGTCCGATTTTCTATAACAGTCCTAATGTCCTCTACTATCCTAATATAGGATTAGCCCGGATATTTACAGTTAGAAACTCCACTAAAGATCTAACGATCACGCTTTTCATCAGGAGGGGAAAATTACGAATAAGCTCGGAAAAGATTATGGAAAAGAGGGCATCTCTACTGAAAAGGGTCACATTGAAGATAACAGGGCTTTATTTGAAAAGTATGAAGAACAGCTAATGAACCTCGACCCGGAATTGATCACCCCTGAAGATGAAATAGCATTAAGAGAAGCTTTCAGGCATGCAAAAGAGGTTCTAAGCGCCGGGGAACTTATAGGCTGGTTTATAACTGCAGCCGAGCCATTTTACAGGTCAGCAACCTGGAAAATTCTCTTACCCATATATGAAGAATTATCTGAGGTGGCACAGAGAGAGCTCGGACCTGAGGCTCCCGAAACTGCGTCCGCATTTAACGGGCTTGCAGGGATTTACCGTTATATGGGAAGGCATGAAGAATCCATGGAGCTGTTCTTAAAAGCGCTTGATATTCGTGAAAAGACTTCGGGCCCGGAACGGCCTGAAACAGGAGATACGCTAAGCGAACTTGGAATTCTTTTCTATGTTATGGATAGGCATGAGGAAGCCCTTTCATATTATGACAGAGCTCTTGAAATTCAGGAAAAGTTTTTGAGTTCGGACAATCTGGCAGCTGTAAGGACTCTTAACAGGATAGCTTTTTACTATAAGGGAATGGAAAAACCGGAAAAAGCGGAAGAGTTTTTTACCCGAGCCCTGGGGCTGCTTGAGAAACTTGCAGAAAAGGAGCCTGAGAATAAGAAAGTTCTGGGGTATACTGCCGGCACTCTGAACAATCTTGGTGTCCTCCTTTCGGAAACAGGCAAACTTGAGGATGCCGAAGAGAGATACAAGCAGGCACTTAAGCTACAGGAAAAGGTGTACGGGAATGAGCATCCTCAGATAGCTCAGTCCTTAAACAACCTCGCCCTGCTTTATTTTCAGACTACCAGGTACGAAAAAGCCCTTATCCTTTATACTCGCTCCCTTGAGATCATGGAAAAACTGGGAAAAACAGAGCACGCCGGGTTTGCAACAACCCTTAACAACCTTGCTGGAGTCTATGTCCAGAAAGGCAGGCATGAAAAAGCGCTTGAATTTTACACACGAGCCCTCGAAATTAGGGAGCGTATTCTTGGTCCCGACAATCCAGATGTTGCCAAGACCTTAAATAACCTGGGAGAGCTGCACCGAATCCTTGGCAATCACAAAAAAGCCCTTCCCTTTTATACGAGGGCCCTTAAGATCTATGAAATTACACTCGGTCCCGCACACCCGGATGTAGGCACGACCCTGAACAACCTTGCAGGTCTCCATGAGAGTATGGGGGAGTATGAAACTGCGATCGACCTTTACGAAAAAGCGCTTGATATTATCGAAAAAGAATACGGGCCTGACCACCCTTACTTCAAGATCACCCGCAACAACCTGCTCGGTCTGTACGAGAAAATTGAAAGGAGCTGGCGGAGATAAGTTTTGAAATAAAGTATAAAAAAGGTAAGTTTGGTGAAGACACAAAGGTGAGTTTGGAAGATAAACTTGAATCGGTTTCATCCGGCAAATAAAAGATTAATAGCTGGCAGGACATTTTAACAGGGTTTTGGTCCCTGGAAAATAAAATTCTGGGGCTTATGCAGCTGTACAGATTAATATAGAGACTGCCATGAAAGACGAAGAAGATGCCGAGCAGGTCCTGCGCTGGACTAGAAAGTACAGGAATTACCCTCCTGAACTGATCCTCCACACACCGGGGGGCAGCTCCATGCCAGCGTCCAGATTGCCCGTGCCCTGAAGAACCACCCCGAAAAGACCCGAGTTCTTATTCCTCATTATTCGATGTCATGAGGAACCATTATTTCCCTTGCAGCAGACGAAATAGTGATGGATAAAGATGCTGCCATCGGACATATCGATCCCCAGATAGGAGACATGATTCGCGGGGTCTTTCCTGCACCTTCCTGGATTTATGCTGCAGACGCCAAAAAAGAAGGAGCCGAAGATTCAACCCTCATTATGAGCGAGATCTCCAGGAAAGCCCTCAAACTCACCCGAAACATTGAAAAGGAACTCCTTCAAGGTAAAATCAAGCCAGGACCCGGTGGAGAGGACAGGATTGATGAAGTCATTGATAAGCTGGTCAGCGGAGAATTGATACATAATACTCCTTCTCAGCCAGTAAACAAAAGAGATTGCCTGTCGGTGGGTACTTACTTCCCGAATATGTGCATGATTTCATGAAACTGTTCCGTCCTGTAAAGAGGACTGTAGAATATGTAAAATAAAAAAACTCAGGACAGACGGAGAGAATAAATTTTTAATAAAACCCTTTATCCGCCCTATTATCTACCTGTTTTCATGCACTTCTGCTCGTTTCTACCGGGTAATTTTATGTGCCTTCTTTTATGTATTCATTTTTTACCTGAGAAATCTTATTTGCTAATTCTTTATCCACTAAGTTTTTAAAAATGAATTGTATTTAGACGGAACTTTTTGGTAATTTCAGCTTTACAGGAGGTTATTCGGCAACAGTAAAACTCAACAAAGAAATAATGCCTTAAATTCACTCTTCCCCACTTCACTGAGCAGGAGGTCACTTACGGAAGTTCACTTATCAATTGTATAATAATCAGATATGACAGTCAGATAACAGTCAGATAATAGCCAGGTATAATAGTAAGATGACAGAGACAGCAGCAAGAAAAAGAAGTGAGCAGATTAACCCGTAATGGGAATAATAATTTGATAATAATTTGATAATAATTTGATAATAATTTGACAGTTCTTAATTATAAAAATATGGATATAGTTAATAGAGGTAAGGAGAATTTTGGGAAGATTATTTTCAGGTATTTTATACACATTTTTTTAAAATAGTAAAGACCCCTACTGAAGCATATTTTTCATTAAATTCCAAATCTAATCTCATAGTGATATTTAAACTTATCTCTGATTTTAAGAATAAATAAGCCTTTTGATGCTTCTTTTATACTGAATAAGTATTTATACAATCATAACGATTATACTATTGATAAAATATAATACCATTAAACAAGGGAAAGATTAACAGTTTGCCGGGGGGCAGTTAATGGATTTCCTAATTGGAACAAAATTTTATTTAATAGTGTAGCTTATGTGGCAAGCACTTGATAACCCTGAGTGGGTAAAGGGATATCAGCTGCAAAATTTATACTCCGGAGTGCCTGGAAGAAATATCTGTATTTTGAACTGAATTTTCAAAATATAAAGTATGAAACAAGGTATGAAATGAGGTATAAAATGAGGTAAAAACGACGGGTAAAAACAGCAATAAGATAATGAAACTAAAACAAATGTTGAAATTAACATAACACTGGAGAAGCAGGGTCTTTTAGGATCTTTTGGGAGTGGAGTAGATGGTACTTTCTAACCTCACCGAGGCTGAAAAAACGATACTTATGGACGAAACCGTTACTGACCTGAAGCATTCTTTAGAGACTGTCATAAAGAATTTGCTTTCAGAATATGAAACGGATCTTGAAACTAACCTTGATGTTTCAAGAGTTGAGGTAAACTTTATTGTAAAACTGGACGGAATTGAGGTATGAAGTTTATTGTTCAGAGCGCGAGGGTCACGGGTATCCTGCCAATACAGGAATAAAGTGAATTCTCGCCGGCTTTTATTCCTGTTCTTCTAGATTTCCTTTCTACTTTTAGATTTCCTTTCTGCTCTGTGAGCTGACAAAATGGTTTTTTCTAATAATGAAAAATATTAACTATTTTATCCGGCAGAAAAGGAGAAAAAATAAAGCGAATTACATTAATTAAAGGCTCAGAATTATTCTGCGAATTTAAACCATTTGTAGGAATCCAGCCTTAAAGCATTAATATTTTTCAAAAGTCCCATTTTTGAAATAGCTCTAATAAATTCTTTTTTTGAGGCAAATGTATGAATAAAGTAGTATACTAAAACTCAGAATTTACAAAAAATTTACATTGACGTACAAAAATTCGACTATTAGTTATTTTATAATAATACTTCATATCAATTCATTTCAATATATTTTTATTGAATGTTATCTTTCTATAGATTATGAGTAAAGAAATAATAGATAACAAATTATTTTATAAATACCAGTCAATAGATGAACATTTTTTTGAGAACTTATCAAATAACCAATTATTTTTTTGTGATCCCACAGAATTTGATGCTCCTGTTAATTATACAACTACTCTCTGTAGAAAAGGTACTGAAGAGGAGTGGATAGCTTATTATATGGCAAACAGGTGGGAAAAGGACAGAATTGAAAAGAAAATTGAAGAGAATTTGAAAAATGGGAAATCAGTGAAACAGGGAGAGGAAATTGTATCTTATCTGGATACAAATTCTGGCATTCTGCCAAGAATGTGCTGTTTGAGCACGAGAAATGATAGTGCTTTGATGTGGAGTCACTACGCCAATAATCATACGGGAGTATGCCTCTGTTTTAAACCCACAAAAAGCCTGTGTGCCGATTCCAGATCAGGGGAGATAAATGAGATATATAGATTGACTTTTGGGACAGAGCTTGCTGAACTTATGGAAGTCAAATATAAAGATGGATGCCCGGGTGAAGTAAATATATTGAATATGGATAGAATAAAAGTCGGAGAGCAGATTCTGGAATGCTTTCTAACCAAAGATAGTGAGTGGGAATACGAAAAAGAATATCGTATGTTATCGTTTAAAAAGTACTTTCATGGAGAATATGTAAAAAAGTATGAAAAAAACGAGCTGGAAGGTATTATTTTTGGTTTGAAAATAAAACGTAGTGATGCTCAGGAAATTTATGACAGAGTTTACGAGCAATATATCAATGAAAAGAAAAAGGTTAAGTTTTACAGAGTTAAATGTATAAAGGATAAGTATGCTATGGAAATTGAAAGAATTGAAGATAAAGATACTAAAAAATACCTGGAGTCTTTACAGTAAATTTCAAAGAACTTATTTTAATTACGTGCCTTCAGGCTCATAATATTAATAGCAGTAATACTTCCAAGAAAATTTAGATTAAGATTCAACGAGGTTACGAATCTGGAAGAGAGTATACATTGGGAGAAGAATATACATTGAGAGAAGAGTATACATTCAGAAAAAAGTATACAGATTGCTGAAAAACGGCATTTTTACTGTCAAAATTGCCAACCCTCATATTCCATCTGGCCAATAATATTTTGCTGGCAATAGAATTGGGGCAGTAATAGAATTTAGCCAATATTACATAATAATCGAATTACGGCTCCCATTCTTTACTCATCATAGACTGCAAACAAATCAATATTTTCTTTTTTCATCCTGACCTAAGTTAATATTAAGCCAATATTATATTAAATCCAGGCGATGGTGGACCGGAACATAAAACATTATGGGCTTCAATAATAGGTGAGGTTTTGTGGTTCGATACCTCTAAGCTTTTTTAATTTTTGCATTCTCCTCACTCAGCCCTGTCCAGATAACTCTATACCCCAGGTATTCGAGCACAGGATAATAGAGACTACTGTCAAGCCCGAAACTTTCAAAGGTCTTTACCGCATCAGCATATGTCTCTGCAGCGCCTGGTTTTTCAAGTTCCAGGCTTATTCTTTCCAGCAACTGTCTGTGAATTAAATAATCTTCAAGAAGCATATAATCTCTATATTTTCCGGATTCTTTATATTTTTCAAGTTCTTTTTGTACCCGTGATTTTTCAGGTAATCGGGCTTCTGCAAGTCTATCAGCAAGCACTTTTTTCAGAGCTGCGGGCATAACTCCACTGCTTGCTGCGACCTCTTGAAGGTTTATCATTTCCCCTGAAAGAGGAATATCTGTTTCCTGCAGCCTTAACCTGTCTTCCGAGATCCTTTTTTCCTCATATTTTCTGAGCACCTGCATAATCTCATTTGCAGGGATCTTCCTGTCAAAAAAAATCACGTCCTGTGCAGGGAAGTCTTTTTCCGAGCATTTGAGTTTCCTGTTAATCAGGAGGATAACAGGTTCTTTTACATCTTTCAATTTTTCTATTTTCTTTTTAAGGTATTCCGGAGTCCAGAACCCAACAATTTCTGCATAAACCTTTATTCCATTCTTTTGTAAAGAAAAATCAGGAACGAAAGCAAATCTGCCTGCCTTTAGAATTGTAGGCTCCCTTTTTGCTTCCCAGCCTCCAAGGCTTAAGCCTGCAAATTGCTGTTCATAAGTGCTATCATAGGCTATACTTTCAGTGTCTGCGTCAGCTTCTGTCCCTGTTTCCGGGCTCTGCATATCTCTTGTTTTTCCTTCAGAGCTTGCCCTGTTCCCTACCTCTGCTCCGGTTTTTATCTTATATCCTTCTTTTTCTTCAGCCAGCTGAAAACCAGGGGAAATTCCTTCAGAATATCCTGCTGCTTCATGTATGGTTTTGAAAGCTTCTTCGGAATCATCCAGAGATAATTCAAGGATTCTCTTTCCCTGATAACCTTTATACAGGATTCCTGCTTTCAGTCTCCAGCCTTTTGACCCCAGGAGAACCGGAAAGAGTTTTGCAAAAGAATTTCCGTATCGTTCCGACATCCTGAAAAGTGATGCCGGTCCGTCAATACGGAGGTGGACGCTTTCCAAGCTTTCAGTTCTTTCTATTTTGTCTGCTCTTCCCATTTTTCTATCAGGTAAGGGTTCTTTCTCACCCTTTTCTCTTTCATCTCCTTTTTTCACACCTTCTTTTTCCTGGCTATCCTCAAGGGAGTACATAAGGCCGGACCTGAGAATTTTCCAGAGAACCCTTTGAAAATCGCCTGTAATCCAGATATCAAGGTCAACCGCGCGAAAAAGAAGGGTCTGGGTCAAGGAAATATTATATTGCCTGAGAAGCTCGGCAGGGCCAGGAGAATTGAATTCTTTGAGGACTTGGTTTTCTTCCAGGTCTGCCCATAGGGATCTTTCGAGACCTGGGACTGAAATCGAGAGGCTTTTTGCGGCTTTCTTAAGCGCCTCAGCCCTTTCTTCGGGAAAAAGCGCCATTCCCTCGCAGGCTTCAAAGACAGCTTCCCTTGCTATGGAAGGGTCAACAACCGAAGAGGTCTCGACTACAGCCCGCCTGCCAAGAAGCTGAGAAAGTCCCCTGATAAAACGGTAGTTCATTTCTTCATAACCTTCAAGTTCTTCAAGAAGATCGCCATATGTCTTTCCGACATGCTGTTTGAAGGTCTCTATAAGGAGTGACGCAAGTTCAAGGTTTTCAGAATCAAAAGCAGCATATGTCGGCTTTATCTTTCCTCCGGAAATGCGGGTTACGAGAAGGTCAGATGTTAGCATGGGGGCCTCCTTTCTTGCTTTTGGGGATTATTTTTCCTGCTTCCCGGGTTTTTGCTTTTGCATTCTTTTCCTCAACTTTTTCTATTTTTCTTCCGGAACTTTCCGTTGAGCCACTTTCCGTTGAGCCTCTTCGGGAAGAGAAAGCCTCTTTTCTTCTTTTTGCAGTCCCTGTTTCCGTCGTCTCTTCAGCGACAATTTCGTAGAGAATGGCTTCTTTTCCTTCTTTTTTCCTCAAGATCCTTCCAAGTCGCTGTACATATGCCCGTTTGCTGCCGGTCCCGCTTGCGATAATCCCTATATTTGCTTCCGGGACATCGATACCTTCGTCAAGCACTTTTGAGGTAACAACAGCCCTGTACCTGCCCTGCCTGAACTTTTCGAGAATGGAATTCCTTTCTTTTGAAGGAGTTCTGTAAGTGATTGCAGGAATAAGAAAAGTATTCGAAATCCGGTGAACAAGCCGGTTATGCTCCGTAAAAATGAATACCCTGTCTTCCCTGTGCTGTTCCAAGATCTCTTTTAATTTTTCAATTTTCGAGTCACTGTTAAAAGCAAGGTCTCTTGCCCTATTTCTTGCAAGGAGGGCTTTCCTGGCTTCAGGGTCTCTCCCACTTTTCATTACCAGTTTTTGGAAGTCCTGGGGACCTCTCATAATCATCCCGGTTTTTCTGAGATAATCCAGGAATACGGAATAATTTTGACCGTACTCTTCCTGTTCTTCACCTGTAAGTACCACGGTAACTCGCTTTATAGTGTAAGGGGCAAGGTGTCCGCCTGCAAGTTCCGAAACTTTCTTCTCGTAGACCTTTCCCCCGACAAGTCTGTTGAGTTCCGTATGCAGCCCGTCTTCCCTTTCGTATGTGGCGGTGAGCCCGAGCCTGAAAGGAGCCGCAGAGAACTCGGCAATGCTCCTGTATCCGGCTGCAGGCAGGTGGTGAACTTCGTCAAAAATGATAAGACCGAAACTGTTCCCCAAAGTTTCGGCATGGATATAAGCAGAATCGTATGTTGAAACCGTTATCGGAAGAATGTTCTTTTCCCCGCCTCCGAGCTTTCCGATTTCCATTGAAAAAGCTTCCTTAAGTTCTTTCTTCCACTGCTCAAGCAGATCCAATGTAGGGACTATAACAAGCGCAGGGGTGTTGCAGCTTGCTATTGCCCTTATTCCTGTTAGGGTCTTTCCGCTGCCTGTAGGCAGCACGAGTACACCACGCCTATCGTTCTCTCCCCATGCAATAAGAGCTTCTGCCTGATAGTCTCTTAATTTCAGCTTCTTTCCCGAAGCCTCATAAGCTGCTGCAAGGTCAGGACAGGGGAGAAGTTCAAGTACACTGTCTTCAAAATCAATCCCGGATTCTTTGAGATAGTTAACAATATCCGCATAGTACATTGCAGGAGCCCTGAAACTCCCGCTCCTTTCATCCCAGATTGAATTCGGAACTCTAACATTACCTTTTATAAGAACAGTTCCCTGCTTGAAGCTGATTTTAATCATTGGTTATTAAGAGCCCGGACATTATATATAAAAATTCAGTCATCGGCAGGCTTTCTTGTTTGATTTTCTGAATGATTTTCTGAATGATTTTCTGAATGATTTCTGCGAGGAGGTTTCGTTTCTAAATAAATTTATATAGTTAGGAGCTACAGAGAGAGCAAAAGAAGTAATTTCCTGTAGTTATTTCCGGTAATAACTTTGTTATGTAAGAAAGATCAAATAAAACAGGAAAAAAAAGGGAAGAAGGGGAAACTTAGTGTGAATTCCAATAATAGATTTGCAGGGAATAATGCACAGGGAGATAAAGAAAAAACCTCACCCGAGCCTCTTGCTCTCGAAGCTCTCTACCACAGGTACGGAATTGAACGCAGCCATGCAGACAATGTGGCGCGGAATGTGCTTGAGCTTTTTGATATCCTTGCTCCTGTCCACGGGCTTGGACCTGAGTTCCGAAAGTTAGTGGAAATAGCAGCACTCGTTCACGATTCAGGAGTAACCACGGACTTTGAAGACCATCATAAGGCAGGAAGGGACATCCTGCTTCTTCACCCTCCTGCTGACCTGCCCGAAAAACTATGGCAGGTCGTTGCCTGGACGGCTTTCCTGCACAAAAAAAAGATAGGAAAAAAAAGGCTCAGAAAACTTAACGAAAAAGAATTCGGGAACATGCCTGAAGACCTCCAGGCACTTACACTGAAAGTAGCTGCTCTTGTAAGGCTTGCAGATGCTCTGGATTACAGCCGGATGGAAAGCAGGCTTGGAGAAGTTACTTTTGGAAAACAGAGCATCAGGTTCGAAATTCTGGGCAGTGGGTCCTTAATCGACGCTGAAAGGATGCATAAAAAAGGTGACCTGTGGCACCTCCTGTATAACACGAAACTTGATTTTGTGCCGAAATTGAAAAAACAGTAATTGGAAAAATAGCAACTTAAGCAATAATCACGAAAATCAGTAACCGAAAAAATAGTAATAAAAAAATGGCAAATGAAAGGTGGCGGCAAAAGGCCAGTAGGAACAAGTAATAATCGAAAAAGCAATAGTCGAAAAGGCAGCAAAAAAGACATAAATTAATGCTATCAAGTAATCAAATTATTAATCAAATTACTATCAAATTATTAATCTAGTTACTAATTAAATTATTAGTCAAATTATTAATCTAATTATTAGTCAAACTGTTAATCTAATTATTAGTCAAGTTATTAATCTAATTACTAATTAAATTATTAATCAATAGTTCTACAATAGTCATAGCTTTCAATGCGTTACTTCAAAGTGTCAATATTCGATGGAGGTATAATCACGGGTCATCTTATACTTGTCAGGCATGGGGAACCCGGTTTAAAGCCAGGGGACAGTCTTTCGGGCTGGATTGATATTCCCCTGAGCAGGAGAGGGATTGAAGAAGCTCTTGAATGTGCGACAGCGCTTGAAAATATAGAGATAGACATTGCTTTTGCTTCAAACCTCGTCCGGACGCAGGAAACCCTTTTTATCATACTTTCATGCCAGAAAAAGACCGGGATCTTTATCCACAAAGAAAACGAAGCAGAGGGCGAGGCAGGAAAAAATGAATGGTATTCCTGCCCTGAAAAACTTGGTAAAAACCTGATTCCCATTTATGCGACTCCTGCTTTGAACGAACGTTATTATGGGAAGCTGCAGGGCAGAAAAAAACAGAAGATGGAAGAAAAATACGGTGAAGAACAGGTTTCCCAGTGGCGCTGGCATTTTGAACCGGGACCTCCGGAAGGGGAAAGCTTGAAAACTGTTTATCAGCGTGCAGTTCCCTATTTCCAGAAAAAGGTCATGCCTGTCCTGAAAGACGGAAAAAATGTCCTTATCTGCGCCCACCAGAGCAGCCTGAGGGCTCTTGTCAAGTACATAGAAGGCATTTCCGACGAAGATATCAGGGAAGTAAAGTTCTCTACAGGCGAGCTTGCAATCTACCATTTCTCCGGAGAGAAACTTGTAAGGGAGAATGAAGAACTTGGACCTGATCTGAAAAGAAATATTTAAGCACTTGAGCTTTTTTTCTTTTCATTTACTGGATATAGCCAAGCGGCAGGATATAGAGAGGCTCTTCGTTTGCAGGCAATTTGAGAACCCTTTTTACCTCTTCATCATCAAAAGCCCCTACGGCACAGGTGCCTATCCCCAGTTCCACGCCCAGCAGATAGACATTCTGGGCTGCGTGCCCTGCTTCCATATCTGCATAACGGATGCCTCTTTTTCCATATTTGCCTGTTATACGCGGATAGACTGCGGAGATTACAAGCGAAACCGGAGCTTTTCTGACCATTGGCTGAGAAAGAGCTGCTCCTGCAAGCTTTTCTCTCATATCACCCGAAACTTCGCGTGTAAGGGTATGTTCTTCTGCAATGTACCTGTAAATCCCTGGCTCAAGCCCATTTCCCTCTCCTGTGACAGCATGGATTTCCAGAGGATAAAGTGCACCTGCCGAAGGAGATGTCCTTAACCCATCCTTTGAACTCATTCCCTGAGCTGCCCAGAGAAAACGGGAAATGATCAATTCGGGCAGACCTTTTTCAGCGTATCTGCGGATTGACCTTCTCTTTGAAAGCAATTCTTCGATTCGACTTGAGCCTGAATCTCCAGTCTCAGGCAGCTTAATCTTCATCGGTAAATCTGCATAATCTCTGGCTACCATAATTATCCCCCTTTAACTTACTCAAACTTGATACTGCATCCCAACCTGAATCAGGTATTTACTAATACTGTCAGATCGGGTAATATTAGATAGCAAATCATTTACGATTAATTTTATGCATCCAATCGGATAAAAAATGGCCTGAAAAATAGCCTGTAATTGGATCTGTTTTTCAAATCTGTTTTCTAAATATATTTTCAGGAAAAAGGCAAAAGAACCTGAGAAGTTGAAAGAAACTAAAAGGGGCATGCAAGCTGAACGAGACAGAGAAAACTGAAGAAGAAATAACCGAAAAAACAAGAAGAAAAAACCGAAGAAACAAAAGAGACTAAAAAAGAGTTATTTTTTGGCTGCAAGCAAGGGCCGGTGTCGTTTGT
>OBLN01000493.1_pt1 | contig 14368 bp, 12 predicted proteins | sample 1519301 | NCBI WGS metagenome assembly OBLN01 (sample SAMEA2452533, study PRJEB22499) | sediment metagenome | reverse complement strand
ATTTCAGGAAAGCCGACATCTATTTTATTCTTCTGTCCGGGTCAGAACAGGGGTATGCGGGAGCTTTTGAGGTCACAGAAACACTCTTCTTCGATTCATATAACACCGAAGCTGTCATCAGCCTGGATGCCACCGGTTCATCGCTTCCTGTCCTGCATGTGGAAGGAGGGCTTGACCACCCGGATCTCTACCGCTCCCTGGAGGAGGCCCGTAATGAGCTTTTCCCCCGCCTACCGTTGACAGTTTCCAAAGGATCCTACGGAGAAGGTCAGTTTTTTAGAAGCCTGGGAATCCCTTCTCTCTATGTCATGGGCGATTTACATGACGTCAGGAACACCATGTCCGACACTCTCCCTCTCATCGATGAAGAAGCCATTACGCGTAATGTCCGTCTCCTCTTTTTTGCCTTCTACGACCGCGCTTTTGAATATAGATAAAAACCCCTGCAAGACTCATAAGATAGGCCCCCCAATAGATAAGAGCCCCTTCTCTGCTGAAGTGGACAGTAAGGCAATTCCAGTTGTTATCGAATAAAGTGAGGAATCTCAAAAAGATCACCGAGAGCCCTTCTTCAGCTGCAACGATAAGAGAAGCCAAAAAAGAGGGTAAAGGCAGCAAAAGAAAAAACCCGAGGAGTATCATGGGATAAAGAAGAACAAGTGCAAAAAGGCTTAAGACCGGAGAGAGGATATTGACCTTGTGAAAATAGAGTCCGATGAGGGGAATAATGGGTAATTGAGCCATGACAGAGACTGCCATGGCTTTAAAGGGAGACCATCTGATAAGCCCCAGAATCGGAAGAGAGACCAGGATCCCGAACGTCGCCAGGACACTCAGCCAGAAGCTCAAAGAGGAGATCTGATAAGGCTGAAGGAGAAGGATGACCGTGGTCGCGAAAGCCCAGGCGTTAAGCGGCTGGATGCGGAAAGACCTGGAAGCAGCAGCCAATCCGTAGCAGATCATCAAATAGGCGCGAAAAGCGGAGACATAGAACCGGGTCAGAAAAAGGTATAAGGTGAGGAGCAGAAAAAGGATAAAGAGCCTCTTCTTCTTCGCCAAAGATGAGAGAGGGATCAGAAAAAGAGTCGCTGCCATCCCGAAATGAAGACCGCTGATAGCGATAAGATGATAACTGCCTGTCCGTGAAAAAAGATCCTTCAAAGCTGCAGAGAGGACATTTCTGTTCCCGGTGACAAGGGATTTGACAAACCCGTAGACCTCCATATCTTTAAAAGAGTCCACCTTCTCAACAAATTTTGCAGAAAGGAGAAAAGGTGAAGAGAGCGGAAAGCCCGGGTGATGGGCAAAATAGAAGAGAAGAAGAAAAAAGAGGCACGCTCCCGAGAAAATATCTTTTATCTTCCCTGCCCGAAAGATAAGGGAGATAGCCAGGCTCTCCCCCGCCAAAAGGAGAAGAAACCCTGTGCTGGAGAACGTGCACGATCTATGCACGGCCACAGCTCCCAGGACAAGGAAGAGAAAAAGGAAGAGATGGTCACGAAACAGTTTAGTCGGTATCAGAGGAACAGGCATAAAAAAAGGGGGCCTCAGGCCCCCTTAAAAAGGTTATGGAAGAGCGATGGGGTTGCCGTTTTCATCAGTCCTTCGGGCCAATTCAGCCAGGAGATACCCCCTGTGGGCCCGGAATCCCGGGACGAAGACTTCGTAATACTCCATCCCGTCCTCTCCTGTAACAGTCTCTTTGCGGTAAAGCCTCAGGACAGTTTCAAGGGGGACCTTATAATCATCACGACGCGATCCCAGACTCGGTTCCGTCCGTAAATAGACAAAACTTCCCAAACTGGCTGTAAACGCCACTTCCGGATGAGCAGCATCCGCCTGCACAGTGACATAGTAGCGGGGTTTGAAGAAGTTATCGTAGACGATGAGAAGAGCCGCAGCAACGATGATGGTAATGATAATCGTGGTGATCAGGTTTCGCCGCTTCCCCTTTTCTCTTTTCAGATAAGACATACGGGCTGCTTTTCGCCGCTGGACATCAGCACGGCTCACCGTTGCCCCGGTACGCCGTGTTGTATCGCTGAACGTCGAGACATCTTCGATCCTGATATTCCAGCCCATCTCCTCGAACTGTTTCCCAAGCCGCTGGGCATCTTCCTGGTTCTGGACACGCAGCTTTACCACAGGCTGAGAGACGATTCCTGCAGCTATATCCGGGGTCATATTCGGATAAATATCCACAATGGATTCTGCCAGCTTTTCACGGACCACCCAGTTCCGCTTGTCCACTCCTGAAAGGATGAGATATTTGGGCTCTTCAACAGAAAGTCCGTCATCCACCGGCCGCGCATGGGTCTTTTCAACGGGGGGCGGGGCTTCTTTAGGAGCCTCTTTCTTCTCCTGGGGAAGTTCACCCTCACCCTGATGGCCTTTGTGCTCGATGATCTGAGTTATGCAGCCCAGGCGGGACAGGATCTTCTGAAGGTCTCTGGCTGATTCTTCGCTCTCCACAGGGATCCTTTTAGACTCCGAAGAAGCGATCTCCCAGGCCTTCTCTTCTGTCATGTCAGGCATCATCAAAAGCATCATCTTGACAAACTTTTCCCGCCAGGCCTGGTCATGGCCCTCCATTCCCTTGACGACGAGAGAGTAGGATTGTGCCCCTGTTTTGCCTTCGTTGAAAGGTTCCTCTTCTTCATAGGCAAAGGATTCACTTCCCGGAATCTCTTCACCGATCTTTTCCACGGTGCAGTCAAGGTCTTCCAGTTCTGTCTGAAGGCTGTTGAACTTTTCAGCTTCTACGAGGATACTGAAAGTATTGTTGGACATGAGCATGTTGAGCTCATTTTCCGAAATAGAGCTGTTGCTTTCAAGGATCTTGTTAAACACGAATTTATGCTGGAATTTGTTCTCTTTATCATAAGTGATCTTGACCTTATACAAGGGAGCGGTGCCGGAAGGAGCTTCAGAAGGAACCTCCTCCTCATCGGCCCTCTGTTCGGCCGTATCAGGAATTTCGGCAGCTGAAGGAGGAGTCAGTTTTGCCCCGCAGACCATGCAGAAACGAGCGTCTGCCACATTTTCAAAGCCGCATTCCGGGCAGACCAGGGCATTCTCGTCTTCTTTCCCGCCTTCCTCTTCTTCCAGGGAAGAGCCGCAACTCAGGCAGAATTTTGCTATAGTGGGATTACCGAACCCGCAGGCTTTACAGATCTTCTCCTCCGAGGCCTGGGGGACAGCCCGGGACTGTGCCGAGGGAACGGGTTCTTCCACCTCACTATAAGTAATATACTGGACCTCTTCTTCATGGCCCATGGAGAACGGGGTACTCTTCTCTTCAGATCCGCCGGCTTCTTCATTTTCATAGGAGGAGGGCTCTTCTATAGGAGTTGTTTCTTCTTCAGGGAGTTCAGCCTCCAGGATCTCTTCTTCATGCTCCTCAATGATCTCTTCGATCTCTTCTTCATGGCCGAAATGATCCTCTGTCTCTTCAAAGGCGGATCCCCGGATCTCGCTGCTTTGAGGAACATTGGAGATCACTTCCCCGAAATGGTGTGCTCCCAGGTCAGCCAGAGCCGGCTCTCCTTCCGGAGAAGAGGCTGCTCCTTCCACGTGCCCGCAAAAGGGACAAACCGATTCCTCTTCTGGTATTTCTCTGCCACACTGGCTGCATGTCTTGCCGGGGACTTCATATCCGCAATATTCACATGTCAGCCCATTTTCCAACTCAATGTCTGCACCGCATTGAGGACAAATATAAGTGGCCATAAACACTCCTTTTACTTACGGCGGGTCCTGTACTGCCAGTAGACGACAAAAGTGTAAAACACCAGGAAAAAAGCTCCCAGAGCCAATAGGATCCAGGGAGCAGTCTTCCCCTGAAGGGCAAGAACCGCATCCAGTATCACATTCCACCCGAAAAGAAGGATCAGAGAATAGATCCATCGGGTTTTAATCCGGGAAGCAGAATCTTTTTCCAACTCTTCTTTTTTCAGGGAATGCGTATTGATCAGATAAACGACAATATAAAGGGCAAAAAGCAGAAGGACTTTATATTCCATGTATTAAATATACCTGTTATGCGAAAAATGTCAATCATTGAATGGGTCCTTTCCTTCAGCGCCGTGAAGTTCTTCCCACTCTTTATAGCAGTCGGATAGCTCCCTTTGCAACTCCCTGCGCTCCTTTTCCATGGACTGGATAAAGGCAAAGTCGTCACCCCGGGCATGCATCTGGTCCTCCAGCGCCGCAAGAGCCTCTTCGCAGGTGTGGATCCTCTCTTCACAACGGATGATCATCTCCTTCTTCTTTTTGATCTGGTTCCGCTCTTTTTTGGAGACCCCATATTCCCCTTCGTCGGCTTCCGGAGCCTTTCCCCCATCTTTCTTTTCCGAAGAGATCCCCGCCTCCAGATCCAGAAGGCCCGGACCGCCTGTGACAAAGCGGTTATCCGCGATTCTGATGAAAGAGCGGCATAATCTTTTTAAAAAATAGAAATCATGGGAGATAGCCAGAAGAGTTCCCCGATAGCTTGATAAGGCCTCTTCCAGAATATCGATAAAGTCCATGTCCAGGTGGTTTGTGGGCTCATCCATCATTATGACATTGGGAGATTCCAGCATAACCGTCAGGAGCTTGAAACGGGACCGCTCCCCTCCGCTGAGGGATCCTATGATCTTATAAGCCTCTTCCCCGCTGAAATGAAAATGGCCCAGGGCCTGTCGGGCTTCAAACTCATCCAGGTCATAAAAACGGTTCAGGTAGGCCGTAAGGCTCAAAGAGTTATCATAAAGGGAGAGCTCCTGGTCAAAAAGGGAGATCCGGATATTATGTCCCCAACGCACCCCGGGCTTCCCCTCCCTGATGGCCCTGAAAAAAGATGTCTTCCCTGATCCGTTTGGCCCGATGATCCCGACCTTGTCTCCTTTCCGGATATGGAGGTCCCTTACTTCATAAAGGTCACGGACCTTCAGCTTACTGACACGCAACACTTCATGGCCGCTCTCCTGAAACCCGTTGAGATCCAGACTCATCCGGTATTGAAAACGTGCAGGACGGTCGACTACAGTGAGTCGTTTCAGGCGGTTCTCGCGGCTTTTCGCCTGTGTCGACCTGTTCCCTGCTTTATATTTGCGTATATAGGCTTCCAGTGCTTCGGCTTCTCTCTTTTGCCTCTGATAGAGCTTTTCCTGATAGGCCATATCCTCATTTTTCTGTGCCCTGAACTGAGTATAGTTCCCCTTGTAAAGGGTCAGACTCCCCCCTTCCAGATCAAGGGCCCTTGTCACGACGGCATCCAGCAGATACCGGTCATGAGAGACAAGGATAACACTCCCTCTGAAAGCGTTTAAATAACCGGCCAGCCACCGGACCGATCCAAGGTCCAGATGGTTTGTGGGCTCATCAAGAAGCATGATATCGGGCTGTGACAAAAGAAGCCTGGCCAGGCCCAGGCGCATCTTTTCTCCCCCTGAAAGAGTATCCACAGAAGCCTGTTCCAGGGAAGTAAGGTTCAGGCCTGTGAGGACCTTTTTGATCTCTGTCTCATAATCAAGCCCCCCCTTCCTCTCGAACTCTTCCCATAAAGATTGGTAAAGAGAGAAGGCTTCAGGAGAACGGTCCATCTCCTCTGCCGCTTTTTCCAGTCGGCGGTGAAGTTCCCGGAGGTGGGAGAAATTCTCATACAACTCTTCGATGACGCTTCTCCCCCGGCCGAAAACAGGATTCTGGGAGAAATAAGCCGTTCGTGCCGCAGAGGATACGAAGATTTCCCCATCATCAGGCAGAAGCTCTCCTGTCAACACACGGAAAAGAGTCGTCTTCCCCGCTCCGTTTTTCCCTACAAGAGCATACTTCACACCCTCTTCGATGCTCAATGAGACATCTGAAAAAATGGAGACTCCCTGAAAAGAGACAGAGAGGCCTTTAGCGGTCAGGAGAGCCATGATAGATGATCCCGTCTACCCCTTTTCTCTTCATCCTTGTCAGGACATCCTCTGCTTCCTGCCTCTCTTTCCATGGGCCCAGGATAAGACGATAGCGGTTTTCAGAAACAAAAAGCCGAGGCTTGTATCCTGTGATCTTCCAAACTTTGTTCATCTGACGTATGGCATTGGCCTTTTCTGTAAAGCTTCCCGCCTGGATATAGACTCCCTGGAGATTTTTACCCCGGTCCTTATCTTCCTGGAGGATCTGCAGCGCCACCCGGGCTGTCCCCTTTTTCTCCATCCCCAGGGCCCGGGCAGCAGCGTAGGAGAGGTCGATGACACGGCCTTCGACAAAAGGGCCCCGGTCATTGATGCGTACGATGACGCTCCTCCCTGTCTCCAGGTCGATGACCTTCACTCTGGTCCCGAAGGGCAGAGTCTTGTGCGCAGCTGTCATCTCATACATATTGTAGATTTCACCGTTGGCTGTCTTCCGGCCGTGAAACCCGGGGCCGTACCAGGAGGCTATCCCCTGTTCCGGCTGAAGAGCTCCCGAAGGAACCCCCCCCCAAAGCAATAGGATAAAAAGAAGAACTTTATTTCTCACAGACACCCCCGGTGTCAGAGCGTATCGAACAGCCGCCGGACCGCTTCGCGGTCTTCCCCGTATTTCCCCAGGGCAAGCATCAGGAGGATCCTCGCTTTGATCCCCCGGAGGTCGTAAGCGAAAACAGATCCGATCTCACCCAGATGGCGTCCTCCGCCGTCATAGGCGTAGTCCCCGAAGACCCGTCCCATATAACAGCGCGATGAAATCACAACAGCCACTCCGCTCTGGATCGCACGCTCCAGGGAAGGGACGATCCAGTCAGGAAGGTTTCCCCGTCCGAAGGCTTCGATGACCAATCCTTTATACCCCATGGTGACAGCTGCGTCGATGAGGTCAGAACTCATCCCGGCATAGGCTTTGATCAGGGCTACTTTTTCCTCAACTTTGGGAGAACGGATCTTTATCCGCTTATAAGGTTTATAATAGAAGGTGACCTGGTCATTGTCCACAAGGCCGAGGGGGCCGAAGAGAGGGGACCGGAAAGTAGCCACATTGGACGTATAGGTCTTTGTCACATCCCGGACGGCGTGGATCTCGTCGTTGAGGACCAGGGTCACGCCGATATCGGAAGAGTAGTTTTTTGAGACGACTGTCTTCAAAGCGCCCCAGATATTGCGGGGGCCGTCTCCGCTTAACTCATCCAGATTCCGCATAGCAGCCGTAAAGACGATGGGTTTTTCACTCTTCACAGTCAGTTCTACGAAAAAGGCCGTCTCTTCCAGAGTATCGGTCCCGTGTGTGACCACGATTCCGTCATAGCCGTCAGAAAGCTTCTCATCTATAAAGTCCGTCAGTTGGCACCAGAGGGGGACATTCATATAGGGGCTGGGGATATTGGAAAACATATGGATATCCACGTCGGCGAGATTTTTCACCGGTGGAAGATACCGGACAAAATCGTCGGCCTGAAGAGAGGGCACCGCCCCTCCCCTTTTTTTGTCCACCTGCATGGCGATGGTCCCGCCGGTCGTAATGAGCAGTATCTTTTTCACAGACGCTCCTTGGCAAAACGGTCGATGTTGGTATTATTTCCCACAATGATCAGGGTGTCATCTTCCATGATCACATAATCGGAATCGGGGATGACTGTGATCTCCTGATCCTCTTCATTCTTTTTCACAGCCACGACGTTGATGGAATACTTCTCCCTGAGTTCTGTCTCTTTGAGCATCTTTCCTACCAGATAGGAAGGGGCCTTGAAATGGACGATGGAATTACCGTCTGTAAGAGGGATGGCCTCTTCCACGCTCTTTCTTAAAAGGGTATTGGCCAGCTTCTTGCCCATCTCCACTTCGGGAAAGACGATCATATCCGCCCCTACTTTTTTCAGGATCTTCTCCTCTATGATCGTGGAAGCCCGGGCCACGACCTTCCGGACGCCCATCTCCTTGAGAATGACTGTGGTCAGGAGGTTCTTTTCAAAGTCTTCCCCCATGGTCACAATGGCGGCATCGATCTCTTCCAGGGGAAACTTCCTTAAAGCCTCCTCATTTGTGGCATCCAGGATTACTGCGTTGGCTATCTTGCCTTTCACCTGGGTGATCATCTCCTCGTTATTGTCAAAGACCAGGACTTCCGCATTGGATTCAAGGAGAGTATCCAGGACAGCGGTACCGAAACGGCCCAACCCGATAATCAAATATTTTCCTTTCGCCATAAGCACTCCTATCCGACCATGATACTGGCCTCTTCGGGGTATGTCAGCACGCTCTTTTCACTCCGGCTCAGGGCAAGGGCCAGGGTCATGGGACCCAGGCGCCCCACAAACATAGTGAGCATAATAGCCACTTTCCCTGCAGAAGAGAGATGGGGGGTCACTCCCGTGGAAAGGCCCACGGTCCCAAAAGCTGAGATCATTTCAAAAAGCGTGTCCATCAGGGAAAAATCTTCACTGACGATAAGAAACAGATAGACAAAAAAGAGATAGGCAAACGAGATGATCGCCAGGGACATGGCCCGGTAGACCAATCGTGACGGGATCCGGCGTTTAAACAGGATGACCTGATCCCTTGATTTGAGATAGCTCCAGACAGTGGCCACCAGGATCCCGAAAGTGGTGGTCTTAATCCCTCCGCCTGTGGATCCGGGAGAGGCCCCGATAAACATAAAGAGGGTGAAGATCAGAAGCATGGGAACAGAGAGAAGCCCGATATTTACGGTATTGAACCCCGCTGTCCGGGGTGTCACCGACTGGAAGAAAGAGGCAAGGAGCTTCTCTTTCAGAGAAAACCCCTGAAGGACGCCGCTGCTTTCCATGATGAAAAAAAGGACCGCTCCGGCCAGGATAAGAAGGAGAGAGGTGGTCAGGACCAGTTTTGTCTGAACCATGAGCATACGTCTTCGGCCCTCCAGAGGCTGGAAAAAATCCATAAGGACCAGGAAACCCAGCCCTCCGAGGATAATGAGAAACATAACGATGAGGTTGACCGAGACATCGCCCCTGAAAGCGGCAAGGCTTGTGGAAAAGGTGGAAAACCCGGCATTACAGAAAGACGAGACGGCATGGAAGACCGAATGGAAAAGAGCTTCACCGGCGTTTCGGAATTTGTCATGCCAGGAGATGAACAAAAGAAGGGCCCCTGCGGCTTCAATGGTAAAGGTGATGGTGAGGATCTTTCCGATGATCTTATGCACTCCCCCTATATAGTCGGTACTCAGAACGTCGCTCATGAGGAATCGCTCCCGGAAACTCATGGTCTTGAAGAAAAAGATGGTAAAGAAAGAGGTAAAGGTCATAAGGCCCAGTCCGCCGATCTGGATTAGCGCCAGAATGACAAACTGGCCGAAGCGGGTAAAATAGACGGCGGTATCCACCACGATGAGCCCTGTCACACAGACAGCGGAGGTCGACGTGAAGAAGGCGTCGATAAGAGGCATGGACCCCTCCGCTGTCGTCGCCCGGGGGAAAGAGAGAAAAAGGGTCCCGATGACGATGACTCCCAGAAAGGAGAGGATAAAGAGCTGTTCGGGACGCCAGTTGATCCCGGGGAGGACAAGACGGTTGACCTTGGTCAGTTTGATGATGAACATAAAGACAATATAGACCTGGGCTGCCACAAAATACCTTGAGAGATGGCCTTCGGCACCTCCTCCGTAGACATCGAACCGTATGAGGATAAAGTGAATCAGGATCAAAGCTGTCACAATGTAGAGAGAACGGCGTTCCCGGAACTCTTCCCGGGGGCGGCCATGGATAAGAAGCATGAGAATATTATCAAGAATCAAAATACCGGTGAGGATAAAAGCCCCCTGCCGGATCACATGAAGCAAGCCCGGAGTCAGGAAAAAGCCGTAATGGGCCAGAAATGAGATAACTGCCACCAGAGCTCCGGCAAATAGAATGGTATCCAGTAAAGAGATAAGACGGTCTTTGTTCATATCGAGTGAAGTATATATTGTCTTGGGGGGTTGTCAAGCGATTATGGGAGGAAGAACCAGAGGCTCCTCCCCCCTTTGAAAGACTATTGCAGCAGGATCCGCATCATAAGGTCGGAACCGAAAAGCATGAAGACAATAGCCAGGATCAGGGCCATGATAACCGCCCCCTTGATCATATCCTGGGCTTTGAGGGTCCCGAGAAGCAGCGGTTCACGGCTCAGATAAGCAGAAGCCGCATAGAGCTCTTCGCCGATAAGGGTATAATCGCAGGCTGCAATAAAGAAGGGCAGCTGAGAGGTGGAGTCAGTCCCGGCGATCTGAATGGCTCCCACGGTATTGGCCGTCTCGGCAAGCATCAGAGATTCTGCCCAGAACATACCCAGAAGAAAGACCGTGGCGGGTTTTTCGCGCACCATAGCGCCATTTACGGCAGCGGCATAGTCGAACTGTCCCACGGAAGCCAGATAGACGATCCCATCGTCATGGAGGTCAGCACGTCCCGCCGCCATATAAGCCTCCTTGACCACATCCTGGGCCACGGTGAGGACCACCGGGTCTTTGATGGGGACAGAGAAAGGGGTCTCATAGGTGGCCACCTGCTGTGCCACAGGGCGAAGGATATTCAAAGAAGCGAGTGTGGCGATATCGTCGATGATGGATGTCCCGGGGATATAGTAAACGGGACGTCCCATCTCCGTGGCGCGTCCCACGGCATCATCGATGGCTTCCAGGCCGGCAATACGGCGGATGAAGATCTCCTGGCCCCGTTTGGCTTTACGGATAAGCACCATAATAAGGCCGATAAAAGCCATAGACCAGATAAAAGCCCCCACACGGTCGGAAAAGTACCATTGGGCAGTAGAGGCAGCCTCTTTGACCACGATGGGCCCCTGGCGCTGTCCCTGAGTATCATAGGCAAAGATCTCAGCCCGGACAATGCTTCCTTTCTTTTCAACCGGAACCGTATGAAGGAAAAGAGCTCCGGCGTTTTTCACCATGATCGTGTTGGAAAATGTTCCGTCGATGTAGAGGTCGATGGCATACTGGGGCACCTCTTCGGCACTGTTGGCCGGCGTAAACTCCAGCTCCACACTGACACCGTCGTCATTGGGAGTGTCATAGAGACTCACGTCACAGGCATAGAAGGGAGTCTCGTTGTCTGTCTCCTGAGCGGCCAGAAGAGGGACGCTCAGCAGGATCAATACAAGAATAAGCGTTATTTTTTTCATCTCTACCCTCCTATGGTCTGTTTTAATAGCGGCCACCACTCATTGAAGATGAAGTTCATCCGGCCGATGAAGAGGCTGATCCGGCCCATGAAGGTATAGCCGAAAGAGGCCCCGAATCCGATCATGAGATAGAAGAGCGCCGGTTTGTTGGCAAATTTCACCATGGGATGGTCATGTTTTACAGAAAAGAAGAAGTAGACCAGGACCACGATGACCCCGAAGACGAGAAGCGGGCCGGCTGTGGCCAGATCCAGGGTCTTGAGGGAGGGGTTTTTGAAAAAATCACCGATGAGATGGCCGTTCAGCAACGGCTGTCCCAGGTCGTCCACTACGGTTCCTCTGATCTGCGTAAGGATATTGGTCTTGAAAGAAGCCACAATGGCATAACCGCTCCAGAACCCCACTGTGATGGAGATGGGATAACGGCTCACCCATTCCACTTTACGCGAAAATCGGGACAAAAAGAGAAGCCCGATGAGAGTGGCAATGACCAGCGAGATCAGGGTCAAGATCTGTCTGTTGTCAAGGGCCACAGAAATAGGGTCGACGATCTTTCTCATAATGATCTGGGAAAAGACCACGACCACCTGATATCCCACCATTGTCCCCACAAAGAGATGTTCGGCAAATTTATAGAGAGGGTTATCCTTCCAGAGGAAGGAGAAGATGGCCAGGCTCAGCAACACAGCGATTGTATACCAGATTAACATAAAAACCACCTACCTCTTGTTTTCCGCACGGCGTTTGAAAAAGTAGCCGAGGTTAGCCAGGATGATGAGGACAATGACATAAAAATGGGATGAGGCCTGGGAGGCCATCCCTGTCCGGGCTGTCTTCCGTGTGGAGAGATGCTCCCGCAGCTCTTCATCGGTAAAACCCGGGGTAAAGATCTTGGTATCCCACGGGAAGTCATCTTCGGGAGAATAGAGGTTTTTCAGATATCTCCCTGTGTCGTCTCCGATGATGGTGATTTCCAGGGCTTCCACGAGTTTCTCATACTCGGCGGCCCCTCTCAAACCTCCCATCATCCCGATCATCTGATCAGTCTGGAGAAAGGGATAGAACTCCGCCGCCGAGACCGCTGTAGTGCCCGTTGCGATCTTTTTGCCGTAAAGGGTGTTGGCATAGGTCACCCAGAAACGCGGATAAGAGGTCCCCGAAACGGTGACGATAAGCCCGATGCTTTTGTAATTATAGATCTTGTTCAGCAGGGGAAGATCCGTACTGAGGTTCCCGTAAAAATCCTTGACCAGGAAATTGCGCACATCGCTTCCGAAGGCGATGACAGCAGCATTCATGGGGTAAGGGTATCCCATAAAGACAAAATCCTGCCCGTAAACGGCCCGGAACTCTTTCGCGATATAAGTGGTGATGGTCTTGGCCAGGTCGATGGAATCGGGAAATGCCGACCAAGTGATCACGGGGATATCCCGTAAAAAAGCGTGACGCAGGACACTCATGGTCATAGGGTCCAGCTCCGCGTTGGTAGAGGGGCTGTAGTCAAAGGAGACCAGGATCCCCTGGGGAGTGTCGGGATGAGACTGATTATAGGCATAGATCCCTTCGATCTCGTCGTAGATATCCTTCACTTCAGGCATGACGGCGGGATTATAGGTCCACTGGGCCAAAAGAGGGATCATGACCACGATGAACATGATGACATAGAGGATCTTTTTGTCCAGGGACATGATCTTGTCAAACCAGGGCGTTTTCATTATTCACCACCTCCCAGATAAGACCGTTCGATGCCTAACACGATCTTGATAGACGTGGCGACGATCCCCAGTCCGATCCCCACATTGACAGCGCGCATGGCGGCTGTGGTAGGGACTTTCATGATCCAGGCGGTAATATCGTTAAAGATGATGAAGGGGCCGAAGGCGACCCGCCCGATCATGACGATCACGCCGGCAAGAAGCAGGACTGTGGCCAGCCAGGTCCGGGCCCTGAAGGCGCGGTAAGCAGCTGAAGTGATATAAAAGGCTAAAAGAGCGAACATACTGGCATCCAGGGGCACACGCACATAATTGTACATATTCTCAAAAAGGCCCTGGAGAGCCCCTTCCGGACGAAAATAACCTACAAGTCCGATAATAGTCATAAAAAACATGGCGACAAATGTCACATAACTGAAAAAGATATCTTTATGTTTCCGCCGGATCTTTGTCATATGATGGCGGGTCAGACTGGAGATGCCCACAGCCAGGGCGAAGGCGGCGATGATCGCCATCCAGTCGAGCATTGTATCCATCAATCCCTTCAGGGCAGGCACCATCTGAACGATGATCCCGATGACCCCGAAGAAGAAAGCCAGAAACAGAGGCAGCGTTCTCTTCATAAGGTTGACTCCTTCCATTCGTTTAAAGTACAGGTCTTGATGAAAATATACTCTGCTTTTTTTTCATCTGCAATAACAAAAGTGGCCCGTCTTTTATACGCTTTTGCCTCTTGATTGTTGTCTTGAAAAAGAAGGAAATAAGGGGAAGGGGAGACCCCCTCCCCTTCTCAGTCTACCATTGAGGATTCAGAAATGAATCCATGATGAAATCTACTCCCAGAAGCTGGAAGATAACAGCCAGGACAAAGACCACAAGAAGGATCCCTTTGAGGATATCCTGGGCTTTCAGGGTCCCCAGCAGCAGGGGCTCCCGGCTCATATAGGCTGACGCCGCGTAGAGTTCCTCTCCGATGAGGGTATAGTCACAGGCTGCAATAAAGAAGGGCAGCTGCGAGGAGGCATCGGTCCCGGCGATCTGGATAGCCCCCACACTGTTGGCAGTCTCAGCCAGGATGAGAGATTCGGCATAGAACATCCCCAACAGAAAGACCGTGGCGGGTTTTTCCCGGACCATGGACCCGGAAACCGCTCCGGAGTAGTCAAACTGTCCCATGGATGCCAGATAGGCGATCCCGTCTTCATAAAGATCCGGCCGCCCCGCGGCCATATAGGCCTCCTTGACCACATCCTGGGCCACGGAGACCACGATGGGGTCTTTGACCGGGACTGAAAAAGGAGTCTCATATTTGGCCACCTGACGGGCCACAGGCCTCAAAATATTGAGCGAAGCCAGCGTCGCCACATCAGCCATGGAGGACGTTCCCGGGATATAGAAGACAGGCCGTCCCATTTCCGTGGCCCGTCCCAGGGCGTCGTCAATGGCCTCCAGTCCGGGTATCTTCCGGATAAAGAGCTCCTGCCCCCTCTTGGCACGTCCTACATAGAAGATGATAAGGCCGATGAAGAGAAGCCCCAGGACAAAGGC
>OBLN01000492.1_pt1 | contig 14374 bp, 11 predicted proteins | sample 1519301 | NCBI WGS metagenome assembly OBLN01 (sample SAMEA2452533, study PRJEB22499) | sediment metagenome | reverse complement strand
TTGCAATTATCCTGCCGTTAAAACCATCTTTAAAAAGTTTTGGAACTCTTCCGATGTGGTCAAGGTGTGCATGTGTGAGTATAAGGTAGTGCAGCTCGGAAGGATCAAAGCCAAACGGCTCATAATTTTTCTTGCTTCCGCCGTTTCCCTGAAACATCCCGCAATCTATCAAAATTTTTATAGAACCTATTTTAAGAAGATGACACGAACCCGTTACCGTCTCGGCCGCCCCGTAAGATGTTACCGTTGCCATAATTTATTCCTATTTATATTAAATGTCATAGATTATAATCAAATTTATCTATTATGAAACTTATACTATAATTGCGCAACAATTAAGGGATATAAAGACTTCATGGCACTCATAGATCTACTAAACATATCAAAACATTACGAAGCTCAAAAAATTTTAACAGACATAAATTTTCATGTTGACGAAGGGGAGAGGATCGTCATCATCGGAAAGAACGGAAGCGGCAAATCGACTCTTATGAAAATTGTCAACGGAACGCTTGAACAAGACAGCGGAGAGAGGATCATAAGACAGAATCTGGAAGTAAAGATGCTTGACCAAAAGCCGAACTTCAAAGAGAGCCATACGGTACGTCAAGCGGTTGAAGCAGGACTTAAAGAGCTAAACTACGCAAAGCAGAGATACAACTTTCTCTCGCTCAAACTTGCAGATGATTTTGAGAACAAAACGCTCTTGGAGGAGCACGAGAAGCTATCCCGTTACATTGAGCATCACAACGCATGGAACCTTGATGACAAGATAGAGAGGATAATCCAGCATTTTGATCTTAAGCAGTATGAGAACAAACTTGTAGTCATGCTTAGCGGAGGGGAACAAAGAAGAGTCGCCCTTGCATCGCTGCTGCTTCAAAAACCAGACATCCTGCTTCTTGATGAGCCGACAAACCACCTTGACGTATATATGGTTGAGTTTTTAGAGGAGCTTCTTTTAAAAGAGAAGTTCACGCTCGTATTTATATCACACGACAGATATTTCATCGACAGAGTCGCTACTAAAAGCGTCGAAGTCGAGGATTGCTCGCTTAGAGAGTATAGCGGCGGATATAGCAGCTATCTTGCTCAAAAAGAGGAGTATATGCGAACGTTGGAGAAACAGCATGAAAATCTGCTTGATCTCTTAAAGAGAGAAAACGAATGGTTCTCAAGGGGCGTTAAAGCGAGGCTTAAGAGGAACGAAGGCAGAAAAGAGCGTCTTATGGCGCTCAGAGAAGAGGCAAAAACGAACCCTTCGAAGATAAAAAAAATGACCCTGGAGCTTGAGCGCGAAGCAAAACACTTCAACAGAGACAAGAGCGTAAACAAGCAAAAAATGCTATTTGAAGTGGAACATCTAGGACTCAAACTAGGAGATAAAGAGCTCTTAAAAGATTTTAGTACAAGGATCCTGCAAAAAGACGTTATCGCCATAGTAGGACCAAACGGAAGCGGAAAATCAACACTGCTCAAGGCTCTTTTGGGGCGCATAGAACCTACAAGCGGCGTGATAAAAAGAGGAGAGTTCAAGATAGGGTATTTTGACCAGCATCGGGAGATGCTAGATGATGAGAAAAATCTTATAGAGACCTTCTGCCCATACGGAGGAGACAGAGTAAGCGTACGCGGACGTGACATGCATGTTTATGGCTATCTCAAGAACTTCCTCTTTCCAAGAGAGTTTTTGGATAAAAAGATAGGGGTTCTCAGCGGGGGCGAGAAAAACCGTATAGCCCTTGCCCTGCTCTTTACAAAAAATGTGGATATTCTCATCCTTGATGAGCCAACCAATGATCTTGATATTCCTACAATCAATATTTTAGAAGAGCAGCTTATAAACTTCAGCGGAGCGGTAATCATCGTAAGCCACGACAGATATTTTGTAGACAAGATCGCCAAAAAACTCTTCATCTTCAAAGAGGACAAGCATATCGAAGAGAGCTACCAGAGCTACAGCGAATATCTTGAGCTAGAACGTGAGATCAAAGAGCTTGGCATCATGGAGCAGGAGAGTAAGCGAGTAGAACCAAAAGCAAAAACGAGCAAGCCAAAAGAGTTGCGTCTGAGCTACAAAGAGAAGATCGCTCTGGAGAAACTGCCTGTCGAAATTGAAGAGCTTGAAGCTAAGATAGATGAGAAGAACAGCTGTCTTGCAGATCCTTTATGCTATGAGAAGATAGGAATTACGCAGCTTGCGCGTGAGCTTGAGGAGCTGAAAAATCTTTATGAAGAAAAAGTGGAGGAGCTTTTGAATATTCAGGCTAAAGAGGAGGAGATCAACCTCTCTCTTTAAGCGTGTCTGCTATTAAAAATGCCAGTTCCAGTGCCTGATCTGCGTTTAGGCGAGGGTCACAATGTGTGTGGTAACGAGAGCTTAGATCCTCTTCGGTTACTATGAACGAGCCGCCGATACACTCTGTAACATTTCTTCCCGTCATCTCCAAGTGAACACCGCCTGCGAACGTACCTTCAGACTTATGGACTTGGAAAAACTGCTTCATCTCTGTAAGAATTGCATCTACCGGACGAGTTTTAAAGTTATTTGATGATTTAATAGTGTTTCCGTGCATCGGGTCACAGCTCCAAAGAACCTTTTTACCCTCACGCTCAATTGCGCGTATAAGCTTAGGCATGCCCTCAGCCACCTTGTTCGCACCCATCCTTACAATAACGTTCAAACGTCCCGCTTCATTGTTCGGATTTAAAATATCGCAAAGCTTTATAAGGTCATCTGGGTCCATCGAAGGGCCCGCTTTAACGCCTATCGGATTGTGAATACCCTTCATATACTCAACGTGAGCACCGTCGATCTGGCGGGTTCTGTCGCCTATCCACAACATATGTGCAGATGTATCATACCAATCACCCGTTATAGAATCTTTTCTCGTAAACGCCTCTTCATAAGGAAGCAGAAGCGCCTCATGAGATGTATAAAAATCAGTTTCACGCAGAGTTCTGTGAGTTTTTGAAGTAATTCCGCACGCCTCCATAAACTTAAGCGACTTGCCTATCTCTTCTGCAAGATCTTCATATTTCTTACTTATCTCGCTCTGATGCGTGAAGTCGAGGTTCCACTGATGAACTTTATGAAGGTCCGCAAAACCGCCGGTTGCAAATGCACGTAAAAGGTTTAGTGTCGCAGCCGACTGGTTGTACGCTTTTATCATTCTTTGCGGATCCGGTGTTCTTGCATCTGCAGTAAAATCTACACCGTTTATAATATCGCCTCTGTAAGAATCAAGCGTTACGCCGTCAATTGTCTCCGTGTCGCTTGAGCGCGGTTTTGCGAACTGTCCGCCGACACGCCCTACTTTAACCACCGGGAGACCGCCCGCATAGGTCATCACTACAGCCATCTGAAGGATAGCTTTAAACGTATCGCGAATATTTGTTGCATGAAACTCGCTAAAACTCTCTGCACAGTCTCCGCCTTGAAGCAAAAAAGCTCTCCCCTCTACGACATTTGCCAACTGGCTTTTAAGCGAGCGAGCCTCGCCTGCAAAAACAAGCGGCGGATAATCTTTTAGTTCCGCTAAAACTCTGTTTAATTCATCTATGTTCGGATATGTAGGCTGCTGCACTATAGGCTTTTGCCTCCAGCTAGAAGGAGTCCAGATACTCATTTATAAAACCTTTTTTTAATATATGTCAAAATATTTTTTGTTATTTTACATAATAGTAGCTAAAATAGCACTGATGACTTAATTTAAAGAGCATGAAAGCTTTTTTTTATGCTTAAAAGTGTACAATGCAGCATATTTTTTATGGATGCATATTATGGAAAAAAACGATTTAAAAGCACTGATAGAAGAGATTTATGAGAATCTGCTCGAACGTATCAATTCAGATGAGAATGCTACAAAAGGGCAAGTTATCGCCTACTTAAAAGATGCTATTGAGGTCGTTTCAAACATCAACGACAAAGATATAGACTCCATAGAGCATGCAAAAGAGGCTTTTAACAACTCATACAAAGAGCTTGTAAAACAGAGTTTGACATCTTACAAGAACACAAACGACAAGTTCGGAGAGCTTACCCAGCTTAACAAAGAGACTATGGATCAATGCGGCGAGAAGCATATAAACCTTGAGACCTTGACAAAAAAATTCAACGAGATCCAGGCTCATATGACAGAAGAGGTCAAAAAAGCAAACGAAGTGATCTCAGAGCTCACGGACAAAGTAAAGGTGCTTGAACAGACCTCAAACCTTGATCCGCTTACAAAAGTTTTAAACAGAAGAGCTCTGATCTCCTATCTTAAAGAGGTCTGCGCGAACAAAGATATTCCTTACAGCCTCCATGTGCTGATGATCGATATTGACAACTTTAAATCCATAAACGACAACTACGGTCATATCACCGGCGACAAGATTCTCATATTTATCTCAAACATCCTAAGAAAAGCGCTAAGAGACGGGGACAAGATCTTCAGATTCGGCGGAGAAGAGTTTACTATCATACTAAACAGAAACAGCGATGAGCAGTCTGAGGCTATAGCAGAGAGACTCCTGAAGCTTATAAGCTCGAACAACCTCATATATATGGGTCAAAAAATATCTATAACCGCAAGCATTGGATTGACTAAATTTCTACAAAACGATACTCCAGACTCGCTTATGGCAAGAGCGGACAAAGCTCTCTATGCTTCTAAAAACAACGGAAAGAACATGGTATCTAAGGTCTGCGAATAATGGAATTCAGCTATTTTGACATTGTCGTATCTATCATAGTCCTGTTTTTAGGGCTCAAGGGGATAATCAACGGGTTTTTCAAAGAGCTGTTCGGGCTTTTAGGGATTGTAGGCGGTATTTTCATAGCTTCTCGCGTCGGGGATGATGTCGGGCAGGTTATAAGCGACTCTCTCTTTAAGTTTGAGAACAGTGCTGCCATAGGTTTTACCGGCTTTTTAGTCACTCTGGCTATCTTTTGGCTTTTGATGGTTGTTGTCGGTTTGATCTTCAAAAAGCTAAGCTCTGTAAGCGGGCTTGGCATATTTGACAAGATCCTAGGATTCGTCTTTAGTGCAGGCAAGTTCTTTCTAATCGCTGCCGTTATCTCATACGCAGCATACAACATCAAGGCGATGAGAACAAATATTGACTCCATGATGCAAAACAGTTTTGTATTCCCGGTACTGGTTGAAGTGGGAAGCGTTATTATGAAACTTGATCCGGTCGAGATATCAGAAGATATAAACGCTACCATACAAAAAGGCTCCCAAGCTGTTCAAGAGAGCATAGACGAAAACATTAAAGAGTCTACCGCGCAGATCATAGATGATGCCAAAAAGAAGATAATCCAGAGTGCAGAGCAGAATCTTTCCACCAAAGAGGAGCAGTAAATATGTCTGAGATAACAACCGACTTCAATGATAAAACGGTCGCTTATAAACAGCTTCTTGAGAATTTTAAAACACTTCTGAAAAAGAACAATCTCAAGTTCACTATCCAAAGAGAGGTTATTTTAGAGACTCTCTACAACTCTGATGAGCACTTGACTCCAGAGGCTCTTCACAATCTTATCCAAGAGAAGTTTCCTGATCTAAAGACAGGAATCGCCACCGTGTACAGAACGCTCTCTCTTTTGGAGGAGTCGGACATGGTCACCTCACTCTCTTTTGGGGCTCAGGGTAAAAAGTATGAACTCGGCGCAAAACATCACCACGACCACTTTATCTGCACTCTCTGCGGAACTATTATAGAGTTTGTAGATGAGCAGATAGAAGAGAGACAGCATAGGATCGCCGAGGAGCTCGGGTTTGAGATGCAGGACCACTCAATGCAGATATACGGTATCTGCAAAGAGTGCCAAAAAAGCAAGAAACACTAAAGGAACAACTATTGGTTTTTGACAATAAATTTATACAACTAAGAATAGAAAAAGCAGAACTTCTTAAAAAAGATGGGATAAACCCATACTCCAACGACTCAAAAAGAAGCACCACTATCGAGAAATTTTTAAACGTAAACAGTGATATTTTTCACAAAGAGAACAAAAGAGACGAAAAGCGCCACTATGTAGTAAGCGGGCGTATAAAGTTTTTCAGAGTTATGGGAAAAGCGAGCTTTATAAAGATCGAGGATGAGAGCGGACTTCTCCAGGTCTATGTTGCAAGAGACAATCTTGCAGAGGGTTTTTATAACGACGTATTTAAGAAAAACATAGAAGTGGGAGACATTGTAGAAGTACTTGGTTATCCTTTCGTAACAGGACAAGGAGAGCTCTCACTCCATGCAGACGAGCTAAGACTTCTCACAAAAGCGATATCTCCGCTTCCGGAAAAATTTCACGGTGTAACCGACAAAGAGATCAGATACAGAAAAAGATATCTAGACCTTATCATGAACGCAGATGTCCGCAAAACATTCAAGATCCGCTCAAAAGTGATCTCCCTGACCCGCCGCTTCTTTGAAGATAAGGGCTTTTTAGAGGTTGAGACCCCTATGATGCACCCTATTGCCGGCGGCGCAAACGCAAAGCCGTTCGTTACGCACCATAATGCGCTTGGCATAGACAGATACCTCAGAATCGCTCCGGAGCTATACCTCAAAAGATTGATTGTAGGCGGATTTGAGGCTGTTTTTGAGATCAACCGTAACTTTAGAAACGAGGGGATGGACGCTACTCACAACCCGGAGTTCACATCTATTGAGTTCTACTGGGCATACAAGACCTACAAAGACCTCATTGAGATCACAAAAGAGTATTTTAGATACCTATTTGACCATCTGGATCTTCCTACGCAGCTTCCTTACGGAGACCTGGAGGTCGATTTTAGCAAGTTTTCAGAAGTTCCTCTTATAGAGTCGCTATACACCATAGGCGGAGTTCCTCAAGAGATAGTAAACGACAAAGATAAAATAGTAGCATTTTTAAAGAGCAACAATGTTCAGGTAAAAGATGGCTTGAGCCTTGGACAGCTTCAAGGCGAGCTCTTTGACGAATACGTTGAAGCAAAACTTATCAACCCTACTTTTATCACGGAGTACCCTGTTGATATATCTCCGTTAGCAAGAAGAAGCGATGCAAATCCTGAAATTACGGAGCGTTTTGAGCTATTTATTGCAGGGCGTGAGATCGCCAACGCATTTAGCGAGTTAAACGACCCGGTTGACCAATATGAGAGATTTAAAACTCAGGTCGAGTCAAAAGAGAGCGGCGATGACGAAGCGCACGAGATGGATTTGGATTTTGTAGAGGCACTCAGCTACGGAATGGCACCTACAGCAGGACAGGGCATCGGGATAGACAGACTGGTTATGCTTCTGACAAATGAGCACTCGATCAGAGACGTATTGCTGTTTCCGGCAATGAAACCTATAAATACACAAGAGAAACAAGAAGAAAACGAGTAAGTAAATGGTTTTATCTGACACGAATGTGTCAAGCTTTAGTGCCAAAGTGGCTAGCGAAGCGAAAGGAATTACTTCTTTTCGCGTTTTTAAATTAAATAAAAAGGACAATAGATGAGTTTTTTACAAGAGTATGATAAAGAGATATTTGACCTGTGCGAAAAAGAGTTAGAGCGCCAGAGTGATCACCTGGAGATGATAGCATCGGAGAACTTTACGCTTCCTGCCGTCATGGAAGCTATGGGTTCTGTTTTTACCAACAAGTATGCAGAGGGTTATCCGGGCAAACGCTACTACGGCGGATGCGAATATGCCGACGGCGTTGAGCAGTTGGCGATTGACAGAGCATGCAAGCTTTTTGGATGTAACTACGCAAACGTGCAGCCTCACTCAGGTTCTCAGGCAAATGCCGCAGTTTATGCAGGTCTTTTAAAAGCGGGAGACAAGCTTTTAGGTATGGATCTTAGCCACGGCGGTCACTTGACTCACGGTTCAAAACCGAGCTTTTCGGGACAAAACTATTCAAGCTTTACATACGGTGTCGAGCTTGACGGACGTATGAACTATGACAAGATCATGGAGATCGCAAAAACTGTTCAGCCAAAGATTATTGTTTGCGGCGCTTCTGCTTATGCAAGAGAGATCGATTTTGCAAAATTCCGCGAGATCGCTGATGCAGTTGGAGCTATACTCTTTGCAGATATCGCTCACGTTGCTGGTCTTGTGGCGGCAGGCGAGCACCCTAGCCCGTTCCCTCACGCTCATGTCGTAACAACAACGACACATAAAACTCTTGCAGGTCCAAGAGGCGGTATGATCATGACAAACGATGAGGAGATTGCTAAGAAGATGAACTCTGCGATCTTCCCTGCTCTTCAAGGCGGACCGCTTGTACACGTTATTGCTGCAAAAGCTGTTGGATTTAAGTACAACCTCTCTCCTGAGTGGAAAGAGTACGCTAAGCAGGTAAAAGCAAACGCGAAAGTGCTTGGAGAAGTACTTGTAAAAAGAGGTTACGATCTTGTGAGCGGCGGAACAGACAACCACTTGGTTCTTCTATCGTTCTTAAACCGTGATTTCTCAGGAAAAGATGCGGATATCGCTCTTGGAAATGCGGGTATTACCGTAAACAAAAACACTGTTCCCGGTGAGACAAGAAGCCCGTTCGTGACTTCAGGCATCCGTATCGGAAGCCCTGCTCTTACTTCAAGAGGGATGAAAGAGAAAGAGTTCGAATTTATCGCAAATAAAATAGCGGACGTTCTTGATGATATCAACAACACGGAGCTGCAAGCCGCGGTTAAAAAAGAGCTAAAAGAGCTGGCTCAAAACTTCGTAATTTATCATCAGTCAACTTACTAAGGTCGGTTGTTAAGATGACGGTATCAGATTTAAACCTCATAAAGATGGTAAACGACCACTACTGGATCAAAAGAGACGAAGTAGTGGAGAAAATTCTGTACAAGGGGCGCACCTTTTACAACAAGTTTGAAAAAGTAAATGCGATCTTATCCCAGTCTGTCATCAATCAGCATATAAAAGGCGATATAACAGTAGCTCACTCAATAATCAACAAAAACAACAAAGTCGAAAATATCGTGATCGACTACAACGGAAGAGACCCTGAGCGTTTTTATCATAAAACTCAGCTTCTTCTTCGCGAAGAGGGGTTTATAAACTTCACTGCCTACAGAACAAAAACCGAAGGGCATCTTCACGTCTACATCCACAAAGGCCACACAACACTGCAAGAAGCTATACAGCTCGGCAAAATGATAAGCATGAAACTTGCGGCAAAACAGCCAAAACAGTGGAGAATGTTTCCAAATCCTGACATGCCGGATGAGTACAATATTCTAACTCTTCCTTACGAGGTGTATGCAAAAGAGCGCGGAGCATCCTGGTCAAAGCACATGTAGTGGAATAGAGTATGCTTTTTGACAAAAAAGAGTACTCATAAACAAGTTTTGGGTATTATTATGAGAGAAGAATTATAAAGGAGTGGTTATGGAAGAAAAAAATGAACTAAATGATATTATCTTAAATAAAGGTGGTTCATCCGCGGGGAATAAAAAGATAATTTTAGCAGTGGCGACACTTGGTGTTGTTCTAATAATTGTAGTTATGCTGATGAATACTCTTACATCAAGCGGCACTGACAATCTGCCTCAAGCCGTTCTTCCTCCTCAGCCTCAAAAAGAGGTCAAAACACAAAATGACGAGCCTCTTTTTGAAGATGTTACCGTTGTTCAAGAGAGTGCACCTGAGAACACATCTTTGGATGAGATCGCTCAAAAACTAAAAGAGGAGAGCTCAAAAGAGAATCTTCAAACTGCAGAACAAGAGGTTGTAGAACCTGCTCCAGTTGCACCAAAAGTCGTAGAGACGAAAAAAGCAGTAACAGAGCCAAAAACTGCTGCTCCCGCAACTTCGGGTGAGTACTATATTCAAGTCGGTTCATTTGCAAAATACGAGCCGAATAAAAAATTTCTAGACTCTATTTTAAATCTCGGGTACAAATATAAATTCCATAAAGTGACCGTAAACTCTAAGACTTTAAACAAAGTACTAGTCGGACCTTTTGTCAATGAAGCAGAAGCAAGAAAAGCGTTGATCCCGGTTAGAAAGTCTGTAGAAGCAGGTGCTTTTTTAACTAGAATATAGCCAAATAAGGTTTTTTTTGATTTACTCTAAACAATTTATTCAAGACCAGTTAGCTCCCGTTGCTATCTACGCAAAACTAAAGGCGATCTTCAAAGATGAGATCTCCTATCTTTTTGAGAGTGCAGGACAAAGCGAAGGTAACTACAGCTTCATCTGCATCGGTGCCAGAGAGAGAGTTCAGTATATAGATGGAAAAACCCTATATACTGATGCAGAGGGCTTAACACACACAAAAGACGAATCTCCTTTTACTTTTTTAAAAAACTATTACAAGAACATTGACACATCCATCTACAAAAAAGCGTCTGCCGAGCTTAAAGTGGGTTATGTGGACGGCTTTATAGGCTATATCGGTTATGATATGGTAAAGGTTTTTGAACCAAAGCTCCATAACACGATGGACAATCTGACAGATGAGCTAAATACGCCTGATCTGGACCTGATACTTCCAAAAATAATTCTAGTATACTCCCACAAAAACTATCAGCTCACACTTATAAGTACTCAAGAAGAGATGAGCAAAAAGTTTGAGATGATAGAGAGTGAGCTTAAAAACTCATATGAATATATCCACATGAAGCGAAACATAGGCAATGATAGCGGAAGTTTTGCATTCTCAAAAGAGCAGTTTTTTGAGATGGTCGAGAAATCAAAAGAGATGATAAGAAGCGGCGACGTTTTTCAAATCCTTATGACAAACCGCTTTACGAGAAATATACATGTAGATCCTTTTAGCTTCTACAGAATCCTTAGAAGCAAAAACCCATCACCATATATGTTTTTAATGGAGTATGAAGACTTTAACATAGTCGGCAGTTCTCCTGAGGTTATGGTTAGACTCACTGGCGGCGAGCTTCTCCTTCGCCCTATCGCGGGAACAAGAAAAAGAGGTGCGACCAAAGCAAGAGACAAAGAGCTTGAAGATGAGCTTTTGGCAGACCCAAAAGAGCTCTCAGAACATCTTATGCTGATCGACCTAGGCAGAAATGACGTCAGCCGTGTTGCAAAAACAGGAAGCGTAAAAGTTGAAAATATGATGCATATCGAGAGATTTTCTCATGTTATGCATATAGTCTCTGACGTTACGGCTACCCTTGCGGATGACAAAGATATGTTTGATCTCTTTATGGCTACATTTACGGCTGGAACTATGACAGGTGCGCCAAAGATACGTGCTATGGAGCTTATTGCCGAGTATGAAGGACTAAAGCGCGGTTTTTACAGCGGAAGTGTCGGCTATTTTGGCTTTGACGGCAATATGGACAGCGCAATTACAATCAGAACTGCTCTTGTTAAAGATGACAAAGTTGTTCTTCAAGCCGGTGCTGGTGTAGTTGCAGACAGCCAAAACGAGCTTGAATACCTAGAGGTAAAGAACAAACTCGGCGCGCTTGTCGCTTCACTGGAAGATCTTGACTAAATGAAATTATTTGCCATCTTTGGCGACCCTGTTGCGCACTCCCGCTCTCCGCTTATGCATAACAGCGTATTTAAGCACCTAAACTACAAAGCTTGCTACACAAGAGTCCATCTGACGGATGGCTCAAAACTAAAAGAGACTTTTTTCTCCCTTGGTCTTAGCGGAGCGAATATTACCGTTCCTCATAAAGAGGCGGCTTTTGAGGCTTGCGATGAAGTAAGAAGCTTTGCCAAAAAAGTTGGAGTCGTAAACACTATCGTAAACGAAAACGGCAAACTTATAGGCTACAACACCGATGCTGACGGTTTTATGTTTGCCATCAAAGAGTTTGGTGCTATTAAAAATATTTTGGTTCTTGGTGCAGGCGGAACGGCAAAAGCGCTTTGTGCAAGATTTATGGAAGATGGCATAAAAGTAAGTGTCCTAAACAGAAGCCAAAACAGACTTGCTTATTTTAAAGAACTTGGTTGTGACTGCTTTAGCTGGGAAGATTTTGAACTTGGCAAGTATGATCTTGTTGTAAATACGACAAGTGCGGGGCTTAAAGATGAAGAGCTGCCGGCTCCGTTAGAATTAATAGAAAAAATTCTAGACAACAGCTCATTTACGGCAGATGCTATCTACGGAAAAATGACACCTTTTTTAAAATTCGCAAAAAGCAAAAACATCACCTTTAAAGACGGTGCCGATATGCTTCTTGGACAAGGCGTTTTAGCGAACGAACTATTTGTAAATTATGAGCTAAAAACTGAAGAGATCAAACTTCATATGTCAAAGAGTTTTGAACTCTAAAGAGGCGGCTAACGCCTGTCCGTAGGCTATTGCGCCATCATTGCTTACAAACATCTCAGGCAAAATAACATCAGGGATTTTTTGCATAATAAGCCTCAAAAGCACTCTGTTTTGAAACACTCCGCCGCCCAAAACTAATGGCAAGTCGTACCTTTTGTACATATCGTAAATTATCTCAACTATCGTATTGAAAAATTTAGAAACCGCCACACTACTGCTTTTTTCATCTAAAATCTGTCTGAATATTTGGCTAAAATCTATCTCACCTTCTTCTATACTAAATATATAACTCTCTAAAATATTTTCATCATAAAGGCTCTCCAAAAGCAGTCCGCTCTCGCCCTCGTAGCTGCAAACTTGAACAACACCCAAGATAGATGCCACTGCGTCAAAAAGACGCCCGCATGAGCTTGAGAGCGGTGTATTTAGACTATTTTTATATGCCGTGTAAAGTGTTTTTATCTCAGAGCCTGAAAATGAGTTTAGAGTCGCATTGTTAAGGTTAAAAACCTCCTCGCCGTATATCTCAAACAAGAAGCTAAGAGCGACCCTTCTAGGCTCTTTTATCGCCCTCTCACCGCCAAGAAGTTTAAAGTATTTAAAGTGTCCTACTCTCTCATAACCCTCTAAGTCGCAGACAAAAAACTCTCCACCCCAAAGGTTAGAGTCATCGCCGTATCCAGTTCCGTCAAAACTGACACCCAAAACTTTTGATGTAATAGAGTTTACGCCCATAGTTGCCAAAATATGCGCGTAGTGGTGCTGAACCTGCACCAACTCTATCTCTTGTGCCGCCAACTCTTTTGCGTATTTTGTTGACTCATAGTTTCGATGTTTATCGCAAACGACTACATCAGGCTCAAACTCATAGATCCGCTTTAACGTCTCTATGTGCGATTTGTAATGCTCTATGCTCGTCAAGCTTCCCAAATCCCCGATATAAGGAGATAAAACAACACTCTCTCCGATGGTAATAGCCACACTGCTCTTCTGGTTTGCACCAAGTGCCAAAATCTTCTTGTCCGTTTTATGAGAAAGTTTAAGATAGAGAGGCGCGTACCCTCTTGCATCTCTTAGCATAAATGTTTTCTCACCTTCGACAAAGGCTACCGAATCGTCACAGCTGTTTACAATCTCTCTGTCGTTATCCAAGCAGAAATCCCAAATACCGCGAAGCCTCATAATCTCATCATAACTTTTGCAAAGCGGCTCATCTGAGACGTTCGCACTTGTCGCGACTATGGGTCTGTTCAACCTTTGCAAAATAAGATGATGAAGCGGAGTGTATGCCAAAAAAAGCCCGATTTGGTTGATATTTGGAGCGACATGTTGGGTTAAAGTGTTATCTTCTCTTTTTTTAAGCAGAACAATGGGGCGTCTGTTTGAGCAGAGCAACTCCTCTTCTTTCTCGTTTATTGAGGCAATATTTTTTGACATGTAGATATCTTTTACCATCACTCCAAACGGTTTTGAGGGTCTCCGCTTTCTCTCTCGCAGAAGTTTCACGGCTTCATCATTCGTAGCGTCACAGACCAGATGATAGCCCCCTATTCCCTTTATGGCAACAATCTTCCCCTCAGTTATAAGCTTGGCTGTTTTATCTATGATATTTTCACTCTCTATCACCTTGCCGCTGTTATCAAACAAAGAGAGTTTTGGTCCGCACTCGTGGCATCCTATGGGCTGAGCGTGGTATCTTCTGTCTTGGGGATTTTTATACTCTTGTGCACACTTTTCACACATGACAAACTCATCCATAGATGTATGTTTTCTGTCGTAGGGAAGATTTTTTATGATGCTAAAACGGGGTCCGCAATTTGTACATGTAATAAACGGATACTCAAATCTACGGTTGCTTTTATCGTGCAGCTCGCGCTCACACTCCTCGCACATTGCGATATCAGGCGGAATATGGCTGGAGAGATTTTTAGCAGCTTCGCTCATCTTTATGCTAAAGCCATCAAATGATTTTGTTTTTTTAATCTGGGTTATTTTTATGGAATCTATTTCACTGAGCGGAGGCTTGTTATTTCTTATCTTTTTTACAAACTCATCCACCTCCTCTTGTGTCGCATCAAGAAGTATCAGCACGCCGTAACCATTGTTTGAGACCTCTCCGCTTAGCCCATATGAAACAGC
>OBLN01000491.1_pt1 | contig 14393 bp, 14 predicted proteins | sample 1519301 | NCBI WGS metagenome assembly OBLN01 (sample SAMEA2452533, study PRJEB22499) | sediment metagenome | reverse complement strand
TTGATACCGTATGTGCTGTCGCCCATGACTATATTATCCGCATATGCGGCGTACAAAGCGGGAAAACCTGCGGATTCCAGAAGCCTGTCTGCGGTGAGATAACGCAGCAATCGCAGACGTACGCCCTTTACCGGTGAATCTTCAAGAAGCCTGTCCACATGGCTGTTCACAATGTAGCTCCGCACAGCTTCGGTCTCAATATTCATAAAGTCGAGAAAATAAAGGTCAAATAATTCATTGGGGAGAGGATAGCCGTCCAGTTCAAGATCAAGCACCCTGAACCAGTCCCTGAAAAGCCCTATTTCTTCAGGGTTCAGAGGATCGCTCCGCATAAAAGTGCGTTTTTCCAGCAGAACTCCTTCGGAATCGTAAACCGTGAAAGACTGCCCCTGCCTGCTCTGGTATGGAATAGAATAATCATCGGGGAGATAATGCTTAAAGAACATCACCTCACCCTTATAAAAAACAATGAGCCCGTAACAGAGTATTGCCGTCAGGACTGTAAACCCGCCGAAAAACCTTAACAGTCTCACATCATCACCTTATTTCAGGCGGCTATTTTACCGCCAGATACTGCCGCAGAAGTTCCAAAGCACGGAACCTGTGGCTTATTCTGTTTTTTTCCTCCGGCGCATACTCCGCCAGAGTCCGCCCGTCAGGCATTACCAGAAGAGGGTCATACCCGAAGCCGTTTGCTCCCTTCTCTGCCCTGCCGAGCATCCCTTCGCAAGTGCCTCTGAAAAGCATTTCTGTCTTACCAGATTTTGACAAGGCTATGGCACATACAAATCTTGCCCTGCGGTCTGCATCAGGCACTTTATCGGCATTTTTTATAAGCAGTGCGTTGTTGTCAGCATCAGTTGCATTTTCTCCGGCGTATCTCGCCGAGTAGATGCCAGGCTCGCCATTGAGGGCATCCACGCATAGCCCCGAATCATCAGCTATAACATAGCCCTCAACCGCAGCGGACAGCGCATCCGCCTTTATTGCAGCATTTTCTTCAAATGTTGCGCCTGTTTCCTCTACATCAAAATCATTTTCTATGAATTCATAGGCGGAGCGGACATCAATGTCCAGCCCGCTGAATATTTCCTTTATCTCTTTAAGCTTATGGGCATTTTTAGTGGCAACGCAGAGTCTCACAGCTCGATCACCTTTTTCTGCGCCGCAAAAAGAGCATCAAGCCCCTTGAAACCCAAATCCAAAAGCTCGTTAAGCTGATCACGCCCGAAGGCGAGTTTCTCCGCAGCACCCTGAATCTCAACAATTTTACCATCCGCACCCGCAACAAGGTTAAGATCCACCTCAGCCGAGGAATCCTCCTCATAGTTAAGATCAAGCATCGGCACTCCGTCAATTATACCTACACTGACAGCAGCAACAGGCTGAATAACCGGATTTTCTGCCAGAATACCCTGCGCAAGCATTTTGTTAACCGCAAGCTGGAGCGCAACAAAACCGCCGGTAATTGAGGCTGTTCTTGTTCCGCCGTCCGCCTGAAGCACATCACAGTCTATGATGATTGTATTCTCGCCGAGCTTTGTCATATCAACCGATGCTCTCAAGGCTCTGCCCAGAAGGCGTGAGATCTCCTGCGAACGCCCGTCCACCTTGCCCTTTCTCGCTTCACGCTGATTTCTCGTGTGGGTTGATGCGGGGAGCATTCCGTATTCGCCTGTGACCCAGCCTGTGCCTGATCCCTTGAGAAATGGTGGAACACCCTCACTGAATGTTGCGGTGCATATTACCTTGGTATCGCCGAACTCTATAAGCACAGAACCCGCCGGGTGCTTTATGTAGTCTCCGGCTATTCTGATCTCTCTCATACTGTCTTCCGCTCTGTTGTGTTTACGCATTAAAGTTTCCTTGTTAATTATTTATGGATAAATCTGTATTTCACTCCGTCACCACAAATGCCTTGGGATAACGGGACACCATCTGTTTCTTGCGGGCTTCCGCCGCTTCCTTTGTACCGAAGCCGCCGACTTTGACCCTGTAATAAGTTGTTCCTCTGACCACAGCACGCTCCACCTTGCCGCTGTCAAATGTATCAGCAAGGGCTTGAGCCTGTTCTTTATCAGTAAATGAGGCGATCTGCACTGCAAACATTGCACTTGTTGTTCCGGCGTATGCCATGTTGGGGGAATCGGGAGCGAAATCATCATCGCTTTTTTCACCCGCCGGAGCGAGGAGAACCACACGGACTTTTCCAAGACCCTTGTCCTTTATGCCTATCTGCTCTGCTGCCTTTTTGGAGAGGTCAATTATCCGCCCCTCCACATGGGGTCCTCTGTCATTTATTCTGACATTAACTTTCCGCCCGTTTTCAAGGTTGGTAACTTCAACACTGCTTCCCATCGGGAGATTTTTGTGAGCGGCAGTCATTGCATACATGTTGTAAGTTTCGCCGTTTGAAGTGGGCAGCCCGTGGTCAGGTCCGCCGTACCAGCTTGCTATTCCTTCCTGCTCGAAGCTTTCCACGTATTTCAGCCTGTGATACGTCTCACCGCGAACCACATAAGGCTTGTCGTATACAGCTCCGGTAATTTTTGCATCAGGGGGTATTCTGTGATCATGCTCCACCTGCTCCGTAGTCTTAGGAATAAATACAGTATCAGGTATTTTCGGAGAAGGTGCAGGGAGAGGTTCGGGCTTTTTCTCAGCTTCGGGCATCACAGGGGAATCCACAAACGCATGTATCTCATCATCCGGTACATTATCGTAAGATCCTGACGGTGCAGGCTGTTTCGGCGCACAGGAAACGCACAGAACAATGAAAAGAATACCAAGACCAAGCCTCATAAAAATCCCTCTGAAAAAGTATATGAAATTAATACTAACCCGTGCATGCTCCTTTTGTACAGGGTAGTTTGCACATTCAGTCTAAAGACTGCCGGAGGTTAAAGAAGTTTTGAAAAAGAAAAGGCGGCTCAGAAGCCGCCTCAGAAGATTTTTATTCGCGCGCATGTTTAAGAAGGGTATCGATAAAGTGCTTCATCAGCTTCTTATTGGTGCGTTTTTTACTGTAAACAACGTAAATCTCTTTTTCTACAACAAGGTCAGTAATGGGGATAGCCTTAATACCGCCTCCGCATTCATCCTCAGAAAGAGCCATCTGACTCATGAAGGCTATGCCGAGCTGACGTTTAACCGCATGCTTGATGGAGTAAGTTGAACTGAGCATAGCCACAGCATCAAGAGATTCAAAGTCATAACCTTTCTGTTTAAAAGCATGCTCCACAGCAGCTCTTGTTCCGGAACCCATCTCCCTTATGATGAAACTTTCCTGAAGGATCTCCTCAAGAAAAACGCTGGCACGGTCAAAAAACTTATGATTCTTATGAACTATAAGAACAATTTTATCCCGCAGGAGAACCTTGTACTCAAGATCCTTCTTGGGGATCTTCCTTGCCACTATAGCAAGATCCAGTATGCCGTCAGAGAGCCTCTGCACAACATTCTGCGTCCCGTTTATATCCAGAGTAAAGAAGGTTTTAGGATACTCCTCCTTAAACTTCCTGATAACTTCGGGCAGAATGAATTCGGCGGGAACTGTGCTGTAACCGATATGAAGGTGTCCGCTTATTTCATTAAGGAACTCTTTGATCGCTTCCTGCGAGCGCTCACGCAGGTCGAGAATATCCACTGCATAAGGGTAGAACACCTGTCCGGCTTCCGTGAGGATGACCTCTTTGGAGAGCCTGTCAAAAAGTTTGACACCGAGCTGTTCTTCAAGGGTGCTTATGTGAGTGGAGATTGTCGGCTGGCTGAGAAGAAGCTTTTCTGCCGCGCGGGAAAAGGATTTGTATTTTGCAACATATACGAATGCTTCTATTTGTTTAAAATCCATGGGGAACTCCTTGAAGTGATAGTGCTGATAAGTATATTATCAGCACTATATAGATAAAATCAATACTTCTTTTGAATTCCCTGTCATTTTAACAACAAATTCTTTACATTCAGCGTCCGTTAACTACAAAAGCCCTCATAAAAGGCACTGAGTTAAAAATTTCGGTAAAGCGGGAGCTATCAGCATTGCCGATAACAAACATCTGCACCATATTTGATCTGAATGCTTTCTCATCCAGAATCATAAAATCAGTGGAACCTGATTCCCATCTGCTTTCAATGAGATGCACCCCGTTGGCATAGGGAAACTCACGGGAATTAAACAGTTTTCCGTTCACCGTAACAGTATGGCTCAAAAGCGGAAGAGACGAGTTAACTATCCCTGTGGCAAGGTTTATTCTGTCTTTGCCGCAGATTACAACATCCCCCTCTTTCTGGGTGCAGCGCATGTTGATTATGGTAAAAGGAACGGACTTGCCGGTCTCGAAATCCCATGTGCCGAGCTGGCTGATCGCACCCATTTTATAGAGCATATCCCTGGTGAAAAGGACAACATACCTGCCGCCCTGAACCGGTATTTCATTTTCCGCAGCCATAGCTGATATATCCTGCGGGGTTTTATCTTCAGACAAGATACGGTCTATGCCTGTTCTGCCTTCAGAGGCAAGGAAGGCAATAGTGTTGTAGAGTTCCTCCTGACTGCTTGATGTAAGAGACTTTGCCACGTAATAGGTTTTGGGAGTTCTCTGGGTCATGCCGTCATGAAAAGTTGTAAAACCTGCGTATTCGTAAGCCAGACCGTAATCCCACCATGAATAGATAACTGCGTCCTGCGGAGCAGCCTTTTTCAGCTCCCTGATCTGCTTATATATCCCCACCTCTATTGAAGGTGACGGATTGAAATCAAAGGAGGAGTTATAGACAATCAGCATAAAAGCCGCCGCAACAGCAGTGGAAACAGCATATTTAATCTGTTCACGGAGTTTCACCCTGTCTTCAAAAGCCTTAAAAAGCAGATAAATACCATAGCCCAACCCTATGCCCACAAAAGGTGTGAGAAACATGCCGAACCTGTTTGAGCTTTTGAATACCATGAGTCCCAGAACGAACACAGGCGCAAGAGGAAGCATCCGCCTGAAATTAAACAAGCCGCAGACAGCAAAAAGAACAAGTCCCGATACTGAGAGAGCTTTAAACGGAGTCAGGCTCACAAGAACCCTTGAAATTTCCGTACGCCTTGCCTCTGTTATTGTGGCATAAACATCTGGAAAACCTGCGGATATGCTGCCGCTTGGTGTTATATAAACTGCAAAGAAATCAAAAATATGATGAAAACCATAGAAAAGCTGAATGGGATTAGCAAAAAGAGCAAACAAGGCAACCGAAACTGCTGTTTTCTTGATGCCCGCCTTTGATAAAAGCAGAACAAGTACGAAAACACCCAGATAAGCCACTGTTATTCCCGGATGTTCATACCACCAATAAAACAGCCACATGGAAAGTCCCGCAAGGACGGAATGTATATACAGCCTTTTTGAATCCTTAGCCTCCGATGCCAGCAGCATGAAAAGCGAAGTCAGAAACGGGAAAAACAGATTCATTGCATCTGTGTCCACCCTGCCTATAGCAGTGCGCACGAGATAGACTATGCCTATCGAACCGGCAATTCCGCCGGCTATGCCTGCGGGAATCATTCCGGTAAAGTAAAAATACAGCCCGAGGGGTATCACAAACAGGGACGCCAGAAAAGGCAGAAGATAAACCGCAGTGCGGTATATATTTCCGTCGGAAAATACGGAAAGCTTGGCAATAAGCCAGCTTATCATAGGTATTGTTTTATGTTTTGATCTCTCGTCCGGATAAAACATCAGCGGATCATTATCTGACGGATAATACTCCCCCTTTTTGTACTCATCCGCATAGCGAAGCCACTTGTAGGAATCCAGTGTGGTCATCTGGGGCATTTTATCCACAAAGTAATACTCCTTGTGTTCACGCCACCTTTCAAGCTGAATATACCGCAGCCCCGCCGACATAATAAAAACAAGGACAACAGCGGTGAGAGCCGTTGTCAGCCCTTTTGCCGCTCCGCCTTTAAAGAACGATGTATCAATTTTCATTTTTGCAATAATACCTTTCTATAAACTCCAGAAGAAGCCTTATACCGAAACCGGAGGCATGTTTTCCGAAAACAGGGTGTTCCTCTTCGAGATATGCGGGACCTGCGATATCAAGATGTATCCATGGCCAGTTGTCCACAAACTCACGCAGGAACAGAGCCGCTATGGTTGAGCCCGCTTCCGTTCTCTGCCTTGCTATGTTACGGAGATCGGCGATATCGCTCTTTATCCTCTTTTCATAAGTTTTAAGCAGGGGAAGCTCCCATATATCCTCACCTATATCGCCTGATAAATCGCTGATATTTTTAGCAAGGAATTTTCTGTTACTGAAAAGCCCCGCACAATGGCTTCCCAAAGCAACTACGCATGCCCCGGTAAGGGTCGCCACATCAACAATCACTTCGGGGTCAGTCTGCGTTGCAGTGTACAGAGCATCAGCAAGGATCAGCCTGCCTTCTGCATCCGTGTTCAGCACCTCAACGGTTTTGCCGGAGGCAGAGGTTATCACGTCTCCGGGTCTGTAGGCACTGCCGCCTATCATGTTTTCCACAAGGGGTATATATGTTCTGATATTTACAGGAAGTTTCAGTTCACGGGCAAGTTTCGTAACAGCATAAACCGTTGCCGCACCTGCCATATCGCACTTCATTGTTTCCATGCTTCCCGTGGGTTTAAGGTTGCTGCCGCCGGAATCAAATGTAACGCCCTTGCCGACAAAAGCTACATGCTTTTCATTTTCAGGGTCGCCTTTATAGTCAATTATAACAAATCTCGGTTTGTTGACACTGCCCATGCCAACAACATCGATAAGATTAAGCCCTTTTTCCTTTATTTCTCTGTCATCATAAACAGTAACACCGAAATCATCCCCCTCTTCTGCTTTAACAGTTTCGGCGAAGATAGCGGGTGTCATATCCATAGGGGGAGTATTGATGAGATCCCTTGCCAGATAGACGTTCTGGAATATGGTTGCCCACCTTTCGGCACCGGCGTCTATGAATTTTTTCAGCTTAGTGAAGGTGGTGATAACCTCAACCTCTTCAAAGTCGAAGCTCTCTTTTCTGCTTTTGTATCTTTCAAAGGAATAAAGACCGAAAAACAAACCTTCAAGAAAGCTTTTCGTGTAGCTCCCCTCTTTTTTTTCAGCATATATATCTTCAAATGACACAAGGGAAAATGAGAAAAGTTTATCTTTTCTGATAATTTTTGAAAACTGAGCGCCAAGCTCAAGATAATACCTGTAATCTTCCGGATCTTTCGGCACGTTTACCAGAAAAATTCTTTTCAGCTTCTTTTTCATATCAATGTAGAAGCTTTTTATTTCTTTATCCTCAAAGTTAAAATAGTCGGAATTGACTATATTGGCGATTTCATCGTCTATTCTTTTACCTGTGAGCAGCTTAAGTGAACCCATATTTTTATATACGGGGATGATAACAGCCTCTTTCCTTGAATTGAAAGCAGTCTTTTTCCTGCATGATATTTTCATTAACTAACCTCGTCATTACAAAAAGCAGGCATATTAATCGGTAAATTGCCTCTAAGCGGATTTATCCGCTCTTGAATTATATTAGAAATTCAAACGTTTTCAACATATTTGAAAAATTTCTCCTATTTATAACAAAAAAGTGCGGTCTTTGTCAGCTAAAGTTCTGGAAACTGCCGTATTTTAAGGGTTTCAGGTTATTTACCCTCTTCCGGTGATTGATCTTGATTTTTGTACACGGATTATCTAATGTATGAGTTCTATGGGAAAAATAATCGCAATAGCCAACCAGAAGGGCGGCGTAGGAAAGACAACTACTGCCATAAACTTAGGCTCATCACTTGCCTTTGCCGAAGCCAAGGTTCTGCTTGTGGACATGGACCCTCAGGGGAACGCCTCAAGCGGAATCGGGTTTGAAACCAAGGGTGAGTACGCCAGTGTTTATGACGTCCTCATCGGAAATGCCGATATAGAAGAGGCAATACTGCCCAGTAAGGTTGACAATCTTGATCTGCTCCCCAGCAACATCAACCTTACCGCTGCGGAAGTTGAGCTTGTGACAGCCCTTTCGAGGGAAACAAGGCTGAAAAAACAGCTCGAAAAAATCAGAGATAAATACAAAGTGATTCTCATTGACTGCCCTCCGTCACTGGGGCTTTTGACTGTTAACGCCCTCACAGCGGCGGACTCCGTGCTTATCCCCCTCCAGTGCGAATATTATGCTATGGAAGGTCTGGGGCAGCTTCTCAACACAATACGCCTGATAAGGGAAAGCCTGAACGAAAACCTTGCCCTTGAGGGAATTCTGCTGACTATGTACGATCCCCGCAATAATCTCTCCAAAGAGGTTATGACCCAAATCGAGGAATTTTTCAGCGAAAACATGTTCAGAACCATAGTTCCAAGAAACGTCAGACTCTCCGAAGCACCCAGTTTCGGGATGTCCATCATAGAATACGACATAAAATCTAAAGGAGCGGCGAGCTACATCGACCTCGCTAAAGAGATACTTCCCAGATTATGAAAAAGAACGTTCTAGGCAGAGGGCTTGAATCCCTTATACCGAAAAATGAAACAAAAGCTCCTGTTGGTGAGATTGACCTTGCCTTCATATATGCAAATGTGAACCAGCCGAGAACCCGGTTTGAGCAGGAACCTCTGGACGAACTTGTGGCGTCAGTCAGGGAAAAAGGAGTTATCCAGCCTATTGTCCTCACAAAGACGGACGAAGGCTATTTGATAATCGCCGGCGAACGCCGTTTCCGTGCCGCAGGGCTTGCAGGTCTGAAAAAAATCCCCGCCATTGTCAGAAATGTTGACAGTGAAGCGGAAAGACTTGAACTCGCCCTTATTGAAAATGTCCAGAGACAGGACCTCGGAGCATATGAGCTTGCCGCTGCATATAAAAACCTCATGGAACAGCACGGCTACACTCAGGAAGAGGTGGCAAAAGTAATCGGCAAAAGCAGAAGCGCAGTCGCCAATACACTGCGTCTTTTGAACCTTCCCCCTAAAGCGCTTGAAGCTATGAAGGAAGACCTGATCACAGAAGGGCACGCAAGAGCCCTCCTCGGTCTTGAGGATGATAAAAAGATAATCAGTGCGCTTAAAAAGGTCATAGAAGGCGCACTCTCCGTCCGTGAGACAGAGCGTCTGGTTGCCAAGCTGAAAAAAGAGCCGGTGCAGAAAGCAGAGCAGCAGCCCGAGGCGGATGTTTTCCTTATGGGGCTGAAAGATGAACTGGAAGAGTTCTTCAAAACCAGAATCACACTTAAAACAGCCAAAAACGGCGGAACAATAGAGATTAAATACAGCTCTGAAGATGAGCTTGACCGAATCATAAAAAGAATCAGAGGCGAAGAATGATCAAAGGAAAAGAAGACAACGGCGGCATCGACGCTTTTCTCGGCAAGAACACCACTTTCAAAGGCACGCTTATCTTTGACGGGCTTGTACGCATGGACGGCAATTTTGAAGGAAACATAAAAACAAGCGACACGCTTGTCATTGCTAATTCCGGCAACGTAAAAGCCGAAATAGAAGCAGGACAGGTTAAAATATCCGGCAAGTTTGACGGAACAATCACTGCAAAAACTAAAGTGGAACTTTATAAGCCGGCAAATGTCACTGGAACAATACGCTCCGCCGCCATACAGATGGAGGAAGGCGTGGTGTTCAACGGCAGCCTTGAAATGGGTGAATCCCTTAAAACCGCTGCTCCCAAAAAAGGTGATGCGGAATGATGAAGCCCTACATAGTCGGCAACTGGAAAATGAATCTTGACGCAGCAGAAGGAGCCGAACTTGCAGGAAAACTCCTTCACGCAAGCATAGATTACGACACCGTGGATGTGGGTGTTGCTCCGGCGTTCCCTGTTCTTTACCCTGTTAAGCAAACCGTCGCCAGCAGCAAAGGCAGACTTGCGGTTGTGGCACAGAACGTGTCAGCCGAAGAAAAAGGAGCCTTCACCGGGGAGTCCTCCATATCCATGCTTAAATCTGTGGGAGTTACTTCCGTTATTATCGGTCACTCCGAACGCAGACAGATATTCGGTGAAACCGACCAGCTAATCAATAAAAAAGTACGCCTTACCCTCAGCCACGGGCTTGATGTTATTCTCTGTGTCGGGGAAACTCTCTTTGAGAGGGAGGCTGACTCACACTTTGAAACAGTTACCGCACAGGTGGCAAAAGGGCTGAAAGACGTGCCTGTTGACAAAATAGAGCAGGTTACTGTAGCTTATGAGCCCGTCTGGGCTATAGGAACAGGGGTCAATGCAAGCCCCGCAGATGCGCAGGCAATGCACTTCCGTATCCGTGAAATGCTTAAAAGCCTCTACGGACCGGTGATAGCAAACAAACTGAGAATTCTCTACGGCGGCAGTGTCAAACCTGACAATGCAAAAGGGCTCATGAATCAGCCCGATATAAACGGAGCGCTGGTTGGCGGAGCAAGCCTGAAGCCTGAAGATTTTCTCGGTATTATAAATTCCAGCAAATAAAAGAGGTCGTTAAATAATGTACACTTATCTTCTCGTATTCCACATTTTCATTTGTATTCTTCTGATAATTGCGGTTCTGCTTCAGTCGGGCAAAGGCTCTGAACTTTCAGCAGCACTCGGCGGAGGTTCAGGCAGCCTTTTCGGTCCCGGAGCCCCGGCAAATATCATGAACAAAATAACTTCAGTTATCGCTATCACTTTCATGATAACTTCACTGGGACTTGCCGTTATGGCAAAACAGAGAACAACAGGCAGCATCACAGACAGGATTCCCCAGCCCCTTCAGCAGACAGCTCCTGCTGCTCCTTCTGAAACTGCACCCCAAGTACCTATGGAATCGAACTAAAATGAAAAAAATTGTTTTTCTGCTGCTTGCAGTTTTATGTGTGTCCTTTTTATCAGGATGCGAAGATAAAAACAAAGAAGGCGGCAAAACTGCGGAAAAACGCAAAGCAGAGGGCGTCACTGGTGATGCCCTCGTTATCTCCACACTTGGGGATGCCTCAGGGCTCATTTACAACATAACGTCCGACAGCGCGTCTCACGAAGTGTCACAGTATATCTACAACGGCCTGGTCAAGTTTGATAAAAACCTTAATATCATAGGAGATCTCGCCGAATCATGGGAAATCTCTGACGACAGCAAAACCATAACCTTCAAACTGAAAAAAGATGTTAAATGGCATGACGGTGAACCTTTTACGGCAGATGATGTGGAGTTCACCTACAAGTTCATGATCGACAACAGCACACCCACTTCATACGATGCAGACTTTCGTCTGGTAACAGGCTTTCAGGTAATAGACCCTTACACAGTCAGAATCAGCTACGCTGAACCCTTTGCCCCTGCTCTTCTCAGCTGGAGCATGGCTGTTATCCCCAAACACCTTCTCGAAGGAAAGGAAGCTGCAAAATCATCTCTTATGCGCTCACCTGTGGGAACAGGAATGTACAGGTTTAAAGAATGGAAGTCCGGCGAATCCATCACCCTTGAGGCAAATGAAGACTATTTTGACGGAAGACCCAACCTTGACAGACTGATCTTCCGCATCATCCCGGATCTTAACACAACCTTCATGGAACTGCTCAACGGCAGCGTGGACATTATGGGGCTCACACCTACACAATGGGTAAAACAGACTGATACTGCGCTTTTCACCAACAGCTATGACAAGTACACCTATCTTGCCCCCAGCTATGCCTATATAGGCTATAATATGAAAAATCCCCTGTTTGAAGACAAACGCATACGTCAGGCACTGACATACGCTACGCCCAAACAGGAAATAATAGACGGAATCCTCTTCGGAGAAGGTGTTCCTGCCCACGGACCCTATAAACCGGGCACTCTGTGGTATAACGACAATGTAAAAAAATATGAATACAGCCCTGAGAAAGCAAAACAGCTCCTTGCGGAAGCCGGATGGGCAGACTCTGACGGTGACGGTATTCTGGATAAGGACGGAAAACAATTCAGCTTCACGCTCATGACCAATCAGGGAAACAGTGTCAGAACAAAAATAGCCGAAACTGTTCAGCAAAACTGGAGCAAAATCGGCATAAAAGTCGAAATCAGAGTCCTTGAGTGGGCATCCTTCATAAACGAATACATTGATAAAGGCAAATTTGATGCGGTTGTTATGGGCTGGAACATAGTTCAGGATCCTGATCCGTATGATGTTTGGCACTCAAGCAAATGCGGACCTAAGATGCTTAACTTCATCTGCTACAGCAACCCTGAGGTTGATCAGCTTATTGATGACGGCAGGCATACAATGAATCCGCAGGAACGCAAAAAATATTACGACAGGTTTCAGGAAATCCTTGCAGAGGATCAGCCTTATACCTTCCTTTATGTCCCCAATGCTCTCGTTGCTCTGAGCAAAAGATTCAGGGAAGTTGCCCCTGCCCCGGCGGGTATAACCTATAACCTTGAAGAATGGTATGTTCCCGCAGGTGAGCAGAAATACCGTTTTGAAAAATAAACGCCGGAGGAACTGACATGCTCCGGTATATTGCAAAGCGACTGGCGGGGATGATTCCCCTTTTCATAGGAATAACTCTTATCAGCTTCGTGGTGATACACCTTGCGCCGGGCGATCCGGCGCAGTTTATCGCCTCTATGAATCCTAAACTCTCCGAAACTGCCTACCAAAAATTTGTTAAAATGTATGAACTGGATAAACCCGTCCTTGAACGTTATATAAACTGGCTGGGAAAATTCGCCCGTTTTGACTTCGGTGAATCTTTCAGCCAGGACGGTAAAACAGTGATGGAAAAGATTAAAGAACGACTGCCTGTCACAATATGGCTGAATGTGGCGGGGATGGTGCTTATTTTTCTATTTGCCCTGCCTTTAGGAGTGCTTTCCGCCTATTACAAAGACAGCCTGTTCGATAAAGGCGTGACGGTTTTCGTCTTTGCAGGGTTTGCCATGCCGACTTTCTGGCTGGCGCTTCTGTGCATGTATTATTTCGGCGTTGTCAAGGGCTGGTTTCCTATTTCCGGGCTTCGCTCATTTAATTATGATTACCTGTCCACCTTCGGAAAAATTGCAGATATTGCCAAGCATACTTTTATGCCTGTTGTAATATCCGTATTCGGCGGGCTGGCAGGCATAAGCCGGTTTGCCCGCAACAGCATGCTTGATGTCCTTAAAGAGGAATATGTTACAGCCGCAAGGGCAAGAGGTTTGAACGAAAGCAGGGTTGTTTTCACACACGCTCTCAAGAACGCCCTTCTTCCCGTTGTGACAATAATAGGTCTTTCCGTTCCGGGGCTCATAGGCGGAAGCGTTATTTTTGAATCAATATTCAGCATCCCCGGCATGGGACAGCTTTTTTATCAGTCAGTCATGATGAGAGACTACCCAGTTGTGATGGGAGTTCTTGTAATAGGCGCTATGCTCACACTGGCGGGCAATCTCATTGCAGATATAGCATATGCGGCTGTGGATCCGAGGATAAGATATGGCTCGAAAAAGAGTAATTAATAAGGCAAAGGGGAACATTCTGTTTCTAGCCGGTGCCGCTATAGTTGCATTTTTCGTTTTTGTGGCTGTGTTTGCTCCGCTGATAGCCACTCATGATCCGGCACATATTGACTTTAATTCAGTTCTACTCCCCCCCTCATCAGTATATTATTTCGGCACAGACGAACTGGGGCGTGATATTTTCAGCCGGGTTGTTTATGGAACAAGAATTTCTCTTTTTGTTGGGTTTGTTGCTGTTGGCATATCCGTGATGATCGGCACTGTACTGGGGCTTATTTCAGGTTATTTCGGCGGGTTTACAGATATGATAGTGATGCGCTTCGTTGATATAATGCTGTGTTTCCCGTCTTTTTTTCTAATACTGGCTGTTATCGCTTTTTTAAACCCGTCAGTTTTTAACGTAATGGCGGTAATCGGGCTCACAAGCTGGATGGGCGTGACAAGGCTTGTGCGTGCAGAGGTAATGAGCGTTCGCACCAGAGACTATATCACTGCGGCAAGAATACAGGGCATCAGTACAGCCAAGATACTCTTCAAACATATTTTCCCCAATGTTTTTACACCAATCTTTATCACAGCCACCTTAGGCATAGCGGGCGCAATACTCACCGAATCCGCTTTAAGCTTTCTTGGGCTCGGGGTTCAGCCTCCTGTGCCCTCTTGGGGCAATATCCTCACTGCGGGCAAAGATAATATTCTGTTCGCATGGTGGCTTTCCTTCTTCCCCGGAATTGCGATATTTATAACCGTCCTCGGCTACAACCTTCTGGGCGAAGGACTAAGAGACGTTTTAGACCCCAAAGAATAAACTGAAGTTCGGCGCGAGCGTGTAGGCAAAAAACACAGGATGTAGTTTTTTGTGTGATTATCAAGAGGCACAGGGATGTGCTGACGCCGTGCGAAGCGAAGACGAACGAAGTTCGGCGCGAGCGTGTAGGCAAAAAA
>OBLN01000490.1_pt1 | contig 14403 bp, 14 predicted proteins | sample 1519301 | NCBI WGS metagenome assembly OBLN01 (sample SAMEA2452533, study PRJEB22499) | sediment metagenome | reverse complement strand
ATTCACTATTGGGAATCTACATGAGTGCTAAAAAAACTATTCTTAGTAAATCGTGGTTGCGGCGAAACATTATGTCGTTATCAGAAAGTGAATTTGAGAAATTCAAAAGCGTGGTAGAGGAAATATCGCAGGACAAGCTGAACGCAAGAACACAGCAAGCAAGTCAGGATCAGCAAGGTTATCAATCGGGTCAGCAAAGTTATCAGCCGAATCAACAGCAGGCTCAGCAGGGTGACCCGGTTTTTTCCAGTTTTCACGGCTTTTCCTCCTTGGCGGCCTTTCCCAGAATCACGCGGTGCCGCGCGCCGCGCGCCAACAAGCGGCTGAGGAAGGCGTTGACCTCTGCGAGCGTCAACTCGCGCAAGCGCGAATCGTACGCGCTGACCACCGCCATGCCCGGGCCGTTCAGCGCGAACGAGCCCAGCAGCCAGGCGCGTTCCGGCTTGGATTGCCACGCACGCAGCCAATTCACGCTTTCCAGGCGCACCGCCGCGGCCAGTTGCTGCTGGGAAATCCCCGCGGCCGCAATATCATCCAGGCGGGCTTCCAGTTCGCGGCAGGCCGGTTCGACCTGCTCCGGGGCGGTACGCACCATTACGACCATTGCCCCGCCGCCGCTGAAATGACGGATTTCGCAATCTACGGTATACGCCATTGCAAGCGGATCGCGCAAGTGCCAGGCAATCGATCCCGGACCCCGGGCCAGCAGCCGGGCCGACAACCGCGCCAGCAGAAAGCTTCGGGCATCCTGCGGCGGCAGCGGCATGCCCCAGGCCAGCAGGGGCTGTTGCAGTTCGCGGAAAGCGGCGGCCGGATCGGCGTTACAGCCGCCGGCTGAAGGGGCTGTCGCCAGGGTCGGTTCCGGCGCCGGCGCCGCCTTGTCCAGCCGCAGATGCGTCTCGAGAAGCGCCTTGACCTGCTCCGCGTCCAGGTCGGAAACCACGCAGAACCCCATGCGGCCGGATTGGTAGTGGGCCTGGATGTGATCGAGGACGTGCCGGCGTCCCAGTCCGGCGCGGGTTTTTTCGCAGCCCATGGCGGCCCCGGCATATCCCTGCGCGCCCAGAAAATGGTCCACCATCATCTGCACGATCACCGCGCGGGGGGAATCGGACTCCGCGCGTTCGCGCCGGCTCATCCATTCCTTGACGCGCTGGATGCGGATCCCTGTAATCAGGGGTTTTTTCAGCATGGACGCCAGGATCTTCAGCGAAGCGGGAAAATGTTCGGACAACGCGGTCATGGACAAAACGGCCAGGTCGCCGTCCACCCAGGAAGAAAACTGCGTGCCCATCTCCATCAATTCCTTCACCGCGTCTCCTGAAGGGATCTCCATGACAGAACGCGCCGCAAGAAACGCCAGTCCGCGCCGGTCGGCGGGAACGCTGCGGATGCCCGCGGGCACCAGCACCTGGAACACCGTCAGCGCCGAGCGCGCATCCTGCTGGAACACGACAGGTTGGGGCAGGGCGGTGCGCAACAGCTGTGGGGGCGACACCGCTTCTGCCTGCAGCAGCAGGGCCGGTACACACAGCAATCCGGCCGCAATCATGCTTAGTGCACTATTTCTTTTCATGGGTTTTCTGCGGCAGCAGCGTGACCTCGACATGGGCCGGCTTGAGCAGGTAATCGCCGGCCACGGCGCGCAGGCGCGAAGAAGACAGCGCGGCGGCCTGCGCGGCAAACCCATTGGGCCTGGCCAGGCGATTCAACAACAGAAAGCGCGTGGTACTCAACGCCCGGTTCATGCCGTCTTCGCCGTCGGCTTCCAGGCGTGACAATAACTGGTTCTCGGCGGTTTGCAGAAAATCGAACACACCCCGGCGTTGCGCCGGCGGCAGGTCGCGCACTGAAAAATCCATGTTGCGGAAATACTTGAGAAAGCGCATCACCTCGTGGCGGGCGCGACGTACGTTGGCGGGATCCAGCACCATGTGAATCCAGGCGAAACCGCTGTCCTCCATGGCCTGGTAGTGCATGGAAACGCTGTCCACCCATTGAAACCGGCCCGAAAGGCTGACGCTCAGCAGCGAGTAACCTCCCTGCCCCAGCATCTGGGTCAACACGCGCATGGCGACCCGGTCGACGTGGTTGTAGGCCGGGGCACGGAATCCCAGCCAGAGATGCGCCCGCTTGACGTCCATGCGCCGCTCGATTTCCGGTGAAGCGGTCAATGGCGCCGGCGGCGGCAGGGCAAAGGCATCGCTTTCTCCCGGGGTTCCGGCCTGGATTCCGCCCAGGTGCGTTTTCAGGCACGCGCTCGCCGCGACGGAATCCAGGTCTCCCACCAGGGCGACAGCACAACGCTCCGGGCGGAAGAGGCCGCGGTAGTGGCGCATGATCTCTTCCAGGCCAACGCCATCCAGGGCCCGGGGATCGCCCATTGCCGAACGTTCATAGGGATGGCCGGCAAACAGGTGGTTGAGCAGCAGAAACAGGCCGCTGCGTTCGGGACTGTCCTCGATTTCTTCGGCTTCGCGGCGCACCACCTCCCTTTCCCGCTCCAGGTCTGCGGCGTGGAAGCGGCGTTCAAAAACCATCCGGCGGATCAGGCCGACGGCAAAATCCAGCTCAGACGGCGGAAACGTCATTTCAACCGTCAACAGGTCCCGGTCCGTGTGGCCGTTCAGCAGTCCGCCGCGTTCACTCAGGCGGCGCGTGAACGATGCCCCGCCGGAGTTGTCACTGCCGAACAAAAGCAGGTGTTCGATCAGGTGGGACAGGCCTTTGCGGCCGGCAGGTTCATATTTGCTGCCGGCGCGCAGCGCCAGCACCAGGTGTACCAGGTGGGGGTGCGATACGCGTTCAACCGCCGCGCGGATGCCGTTTTCCAGGACAATGACCTGGGATTGCGCTTCCCCGGCGGCGGGCGCGGCGGCACCGGCAAAAAACGCCAGCAACAGGATCAGAACGGAATGGCCCGGCCGCATGCGGCCATTCTATCCCCGGACCCTCATGAAGTCAACGCGGCAGCCGCTCCGGGTTCAATGCGTGGCTTTGTGGATCTTCCGCTTCAGCCGATGGATGCGGCGCCGGGTATCCTTGATCCCGGCGTGGTCGTGCTTCTGCAGGGCCGCGTCACGCTTTTTTTTCAACGCGCCGATACGCGATTTGATCGCGCGTTTATCCAGGCCCACCACTTCATGCTTGACCCGTGTCTCAATGCCCAGGGCGGTGCACATGGCCACGATCAGGTGCTCCTTGTTCAGTTGCGTATACCCTTTCAGGGCCTCATGCTCGATCCCGGAGGCCATTTCGCGCAATTGGGCCACGGTCATTTTCTTTAACTCTTCAAAGGTCGGCGGCATCTCCATCCTCCTCTGTTTTCAAGCGTCTGCCTGGCGGCAAGCGAATCGGCTCCGTCAGAAAGGAGCGCGCATCTATTCTAACCAGCGGAAAAGTGGATGTCAATTGCGGCCGGGGAACACACAAAAGCGCGCAAATTACCGATATGAAAGGAAATATATGTTTCGCTATGCGCGCTTTTCTGCGCGCCGGTCCAGGGCGGCGGCGACAAAGCGTACGAACAACGGGTGCGGCTGCAGCGGCCTGGACTTGAACTCGGGGTGGAACTGGCAACCCAGAAACCAGGGATGCTCAGGCAACTCGACGATTTCGACCAGGTCGCGTTCCGGGTTCTTGCCGCTGATGGACATGCCGTGTTCCTGGATGACGGCTTCATACTCGGGATTGAATTCATAGCGATGGCGGTGGCGTTCGGAAATGACTTCTTCGCCACCATAGGCCGCGTGCGCCAGGGTATCTTTCTTTAACACGCAGCGGAATGCGCCCAGGCGCATGTTGTGCCCCATCGCTTCCACGTTGACCAGCTCTTTCAGGCGCTTGAACAACGGATGGGGCGTGGAGCGGTGAAACTCGGTCGAGTGGGCGGTTTTCAGGCCGCAGACATGGCGCGCGAACTCGATCACCGCGGTCTGCATCCCCAGGCAGATTCCGAGGAAGGGCACGCGCCGCACGCGGGCGTACTCGATGGCTTTGACCATGCCTTCCACCCCGCGGGTGCCGAATCCCCCGGGAACCAGGACGGCGTCGACGTCGGCAAACACGTCTTCGAGGTTCCATTCCAGCAATTGATCGGATTCGATCACTTTCAGGTTCACCCGGGCGTTGTTGTGCGCGCCGGCGTGCTGAAGGGCCTCGTAAAGGCTCTTGTAGGAATCGTTCAAGCTGATGTACTTGCCCACAATTCCGATGGTTACCGAATCCGTGATCGATTTATAGCGATCCACCCAGTCCTGCCAGGCACTGGAAGCGGCATGCTTTCGGCGCAGTTTGAGTTTTTCCAGCAAGCGCTCTTCCAGGCCTTCCTTGCGGAACAACAACGGGATTTCGTAGATGCATTCCGCGTCCACGGCGCTGATGATATCGTTCTGGCGCAGATTGGTGAAAAGGGCGATTTTTTCCTTGATTTCCAAGGGCAGGGCGATTTCACTGCGACACAGGAGGATGTCCGGCTGGATGCCGATTTCACGCAACGACTTCACGCTGTGCTGGGTGGGCTTGGTTTTCAGTTCTCCCGCGGCCTTGATGTAGGGAACCAGGGTCAAGTGGATATACAGGGTATCTGCGGGAGCGTTTCTCAGGCCGATCTGACGGATGGCCTCCAGGAAAGGCAGGCTCTCGATGTCTCCCACCGTGCCGCCGATTTCCACCAGCACGATCTCCGCTTCGTTTTCCAGGCTGGTCACCGCTTCGCAGATGGCGTCGGTCACATGCGGAATCACCTGGACGGTTTTTCCCAGGTAGTCGCCGCGGCGTTCTTTCTGAATGACGTCAAAATAGATGCGCCCGGCGGTCCAGTTGTTTTTCTGGGAAGTGGTCGAGGAGGTGAAACGTTCGTAATGGCCCAGGTCGAGGTCGGTTTCGGCGCCGTCTTCGGTCACGAAGACCTCCCCGTGCTGAAACGGACTCATGGTGCCCGGATCGACGTTGAGGTAGGGATCAAGCTTGATAATGGCGATGCGGTAACCGATATCCTCGAGAATATGACCGATGGAAGCCGCGGCAACGCCTTTGCCCAGCGAGGACAACACGCCGCCGGTGATGAAAATGTAACGGGTCCTGCTCATCTGTTTTCTCCCCCCAAGCGGGCCTCAATGCGAGCAATATCTTCCGGCACGTCCACGCCAAAAGCGGGCTCGGGGCTGTCCACCACGTAGATGGAAACGCCGTTTTCCAGAAAACGCAATTGCTCCAGCCGCTCTCGGGTTTCCAGTACGCCCGGCGGCCACGAGACAAATTGTCGCAGCATATCAAGCCGCAGTGCGTAGATGCCCACATGTTGCAGGTATTCACACTTCAGGGGATCCTGCGGCCAGGGAATCGGGGCCCGGGAAAAATACAGCGCGCGGCGGTCCCGGTCCAGCACCACCTTCACCACGTGCGGCGAGAAGAAATCTTCCCTGGAATCGCCGCGATACGCGGCCGTCACCACGTAAGAATTTGTTTGTGACAGCGCCGCTGTGACATCGCGGATCAATTGCGGTTGAATCAGGGGCTCATCCCCCTGGATGTTAACCACCGCGTCAATGGCCTGATCCCCCACCGCTTCCAGCACACGGTCGGTTCCCGAGCGATGGCCGGCCGCGGTCATGCACCATTCCCCGCCGAATCGTTTCACTTCCCCGGCGATCGCTTCGTGATCGGTGGCAACGACTATGCGGCGAAAACAGGCGGCGGCCTCCACGCGGCGGTACACCCGCTCGATCATGGATTTTCCCTGGATACGGGCGAGGGGTTTCCCGGGAAAGCGGCTGGAATCCATTCGTGCCGGAATCACCGCGTCCACAATCACGGGATCAGGTTTCCTTTGCGCCCTCTGCGTCAGCCGGCTCGGAAGCCGGATGCGGGTTGTTGCTCTGCAAAACTTTCAATTCCATCTGGCAACTGCCCTGAAAAAACGCACCTTCTTCGATCACGAGTTTCGGTGTGACCAGTTTTCCGGTAAAGCTGCCGTTGGCGAAGATCTCCGCCCTTTCCTTGGCCGTGACATTTCCCTTCACGCGGCCGTTGATCGAAATCTGGCGGACCTCGATATCGGCGTCCACGTCGCCGGTTTCACCGACAATCAGGGTGTGACCGCTCATTATCTTGCCCTTCAGAATGCCGTCGATGCGCAACATCTCCTGAAAACGCAATTCACCGGTGAATTCCGAATCCTTGTCGATAAAACCGCTCATGCGGCCATAACTTTCGTGTCTAGCCATACCTGGTTACTCCCTTGATTTTCCGTTGACAAACATCTGGTACAAGCGCTCGAATTCATCCAGCTTGGAAAAGTGAATTTCAATACGCCCGCTTCCCCGCGGCGAGTAGATCAGCTTCACCTTGGTGGAAAAGAGTCGCGCCAGTTTTTCTTCGGTGCGGCGGATATCCGGATCCTGGGGCGGCGTTTCCGCGCGGGGGGTGTTGTAAAAATTCTTGACCAGTTTTTCCGTCTGCCGCACCGATAAGTCGGACGCGATCACGCGCTCAAACAAATTTTCCATGTCGCCGGCATCCCGCAACGCCAACAATGCGCGCGCATGTCCCTGCGACAACTGGTTCTGCACCACTCCCTGCTTGATGCGATCCGGCAGATTGAGCAAGCGCAACAGGTTGGTGACGGTCGAGCGATTCATACCCAGCTTCGCGGCCGCCTGTTCCTGGGTCATGGTGTTGTTTTTCATCAACAATTCGATGCCCTGGGCGACCTCGATCGGGTTCAGGTCTTCGCGCTGAATATTTTCCACCAGCGCGCCCACCATCACTTCATCGATCTCCAGATCACGCACAATCGCGGAAATCTTCTGCCAGCGCAACATCTGGGCCGCGCGCCAGCGCCGCTCACCCACGATCAGATAATAACGGTTATCCTGGCGGTAGACGGAAATCGGCTGGATCAACCCGGATTCCCGGATCGACTCCGCCAGTTCGCGGATGGAGGCCTCATTGAAATCCTTGCGCGGCTGAAAGGGGTTGGGATGAATATCGGCCACGTCGATTTCGCGCAGATTCGTCTGGCCTTCTTCCTGCGGTTGATTGGTGATGATGGCTTCGATACCCTTGCCCAGCACGCGGCGTTTCATGGATTCATCATCTCCCTGGCCAGGGCCATGTATGCCCGGGAACCGGCCGACTTGATATCGTAAAACTGGATCGGGCGACCGAAACTGGGGGCTTCGGACAAACGCACGTTTCGCGGCACTACGGACCGGTAGACCTTGTCTTTGAAATAATTACGGATTTCGTCTTCCACCTGGCGCGACAGATTGGTCCGCTCATCACACATGGTCATCAGGATTCCCTCGATCGCCAGGTCCCGGTTGAAGTGTTCCTGAATCCGCTGAATGGTGTTCATCAGGTCGGACAACCCCTCCAGCGCGTAATACTCAGCCTGGATGGGAATCATCACTGAATCCGCCGCGCTCAACGCATTGATGGTCAGCAATCCCAGGGACGGCGGGGAATCGATAAACACGTAATCGAATTCCTTGCGCACCGATTCCAGCGCCCGGCGCAGGTAGAGGTGGTTGTTTTCATCTTCGACCATCTCCAGCTCAAACCGGGCCAGGTTCCGCGAAGACGGCACAATACTCAGGAAAGCAAGTTCGTTGGCGACCCAGACGTCGCGGATATCCTTCTCGCCGATCAGCACCGCGTAGATATCATTCTGGACCTCGGCCTTGTTGATACCCAACCCGGTAGTGGAGTTGGCCTGCGGATCCAGGTCCACAATCAGCACGCGTTTTTCCGCGATCGCCAGTGCCGCACCCAGGTTTACGGCCGTGGTTGTTTTTCCAACCCCGCCTTTCTGGTTCGCAACTGCAATAACTTTACCCATCGGGGTTGATTGTTTCACGTGAAACATTCTCCATTTTCAGAATTTTGATCACATCTCGGGATGGGATATTATAGATGGAATGGGTGGTTTTTTCCAGCGGGAACTCCAATTTCTCGATCTTTTTCAATGAAGTGATGCAAACCACTTCCCGGACCTTGCCGCGAAGCAGCGGCTCAACCAGACCGGAAAGGCTGGGAAAACCCCGCGCAACCAGCGTGATTTCCGCCCCGGGAGCCGGAAAGCGAAAGTTCTCCAACCGCTCGCGACACACTTCGGTATTGCGCAACTCCATCTGCGAAACCGCCAGGCGCAGAAAGCGCGCTTTTTTTTCAATACTCTCAAGCAGGATGAATGTGCGCATGGGAAAAAACAACGCCAGCACAATTCCCAGCAACCCGTTTCCGCTACCCGCGTCCACCACGCGGTTTCCACTGATCAACGGGACCAGGCGCAGGGTTTCATCGGCCAATGCCTGCAGTTGCGCCGGCGTAATGCGGCGGCTGACCAGGTTGAGTTGGCGGTTCTGTTGCAGCAGAAAATCCAGGAAGCGCTGAACCGACTCGCGGATCATCTCGTCGTTCACGATTGTCATCTTTTTAACCGGGTTCCGCCGTGACAGGAATCGGCCACGAATTCAGTCTTTTTTTCGGGCAAACACGTAAGCCGCCGCCAGCAGCAACCAGACGGCAAGCACAAACGCGGTGTATTTCCCGTTTTCCCGAAACAACAGAAACGGAGACAACACCACGACCACCGTTACGGCCACGGCAAGCAAGCGAAGAAGTGTTTTTCTGAGCATCTGTATGCCAATGGCGCATTGACCTCACGCGCCGTGCAGAGTCTTCACCTTACCCGGGATTTTTTTTTTGTCAAGCCTTGACACCCTGAAGATGTCCCTGTAACATCCTCGGTATATGTTTCTGAATGGGTGGAGCCAATTTTTTCACATTTGTTAATGTAATTGTGGAAATTTAATATGAACTATTTTGATATCACCCGCAATTACCTCAAGGAAACCCTCGACAGTCCGACCTTCAGCAAATGGATCGAACCGCTTTCCTATATCGGTATGATGAACCAGATCGTTTTTGTGGGCTCTCCGGATCCCCAGAAAACCGAATGGATCAAGTCCAACCTGCTGGAAAAACTCAACCAGTACATGGAAAAGGAATTTCAATGTTCCATGAAGCTGGTTCCCCTGTACGAAGAAGATGAACTCCCTGCCGCGAATTCTCAGGAAAAATCCGACCCGGCACGGGAACCGGGGAATTTTATTTCCAACCTGAATCCAAAGTACACTTTTGATACGTTCGTACAGCTCGATTCCAACCGCATGGCGTATTCATTCGCATACAGCGTGTCGGAATTTCCCGGCAAATCCTACAACCCTCTTTATATCTACAGCGACGTGGGTCTGGGAAAAACCCATCTCATGTACGCCATCGGCAACCGCATTCAACTCAATTCGGACATGAAGGTGGTGTACCTGACCTCGAGCGATTTTATGTACGAATACGTGGAATACACGCGCTTCAACAAACGCTCTGAATTTATCCACAAATACACATCGGTGGACGTGCTGTTGATCGACGACATCCAGTACATCACCAAGTGGGGCGGAACCAGCGAACAATTCTATTACGTGTTCAACAAACTGATCCAGGAAGAAAAGCAGATCGTGCTCTGCTCCGACACCCACCCGGACAACATTCCCTACCTGGAAAACCGCATCAAGTCGCGTTTCGAATGGGGGGGGATTGTGGATATCCTGCCGTACGACCTGGAAGGCCGGATGGCCATTCTCAAGCAGAAACTGTCGGAAAGAAAAAAGCAGGGCGCCAACCACTTCGATATCAACGAAGAAGTGTTGTATTTTCTGGCGTCATCGATCAAAGAAAATATCCGCAAACTGGAAGGGGCCCTGAACCGCCTGATCGGTTTTGCCGAACTGAAACACACGGACACGAACGGAGATCGCATCACCCTGGATTTTGCCAAAGAGGCGCTCAAACCGATTATTTCCCTGGCCAGAAAACAGGTCACCGTGGAAAGCATCCAGGAATACGTGGCCAAACGCTACAACATCCGCACCGAAGACCTCAAATCCCGCAACAACTCTCCCCGTGTGGCCCATCCCCGCCAGATCGCCATGTTTGTCTGCAAGCGCGCAACCCGGCATTCCCTGGCGGAAATCGGTCATCAGTTCGGCGGCAAGCATCACACAACGGTACTGCATTCGATCAAGCGCGTGGAAGAGCGCATGCAGACCGATGCGGAGTTTTCCAAAAACGTGAAAGCAATCTTGAACTTTTTCAACGAGTCATGATTTCCACATCTTTATTAAGTTTTTCACAAAACAATCGCCGGCCGGATTCCAGTCGTTACGCGGATTCTCCGCAATATTCACTTATTCACCCTGGTTTCTTTTTCATCTTTCTGATATATACTAAGAGTATTCATACAATAAAAACAGGCAGGGAAAAATGAAGATTTTTGTGGAAAAGTCCATTTTCTCAAACGAGTTGAAATTGTTTCAGGGAATCTTTGAAAAAAAGACCCTGATGGAGATCCTGCAGAATATCAAGATGACCGCCTATGAAAACGGTGTACTGGAACTGACGGCCACGGATCTCGAAATCGGGCTGCAATCTTCGGTCAAGGTCGATGTGAAAGAACCGGGATCGGTAACGGTGAACGGGCGTGATTTTTATGACCTGATTTCCCGCATGCCCGAAGGCCAGGTTGAAATCTCGGAAAACAACGACCTGCAAATCGCGATCAACAACGCGGCCAAGACCAGCAAGTACAAGTTGATGGGGATGCAATCTTCCGAATATCCCGCTCTGCCGGAGTCCGATTTTTCCGAATCGATCCACCTGGATTCGTCCCGCCTGCAATCCATGATCAACAAGACCCATTACATCATTTCTCCGGAAATGAAGTTCAACCTGGGCGGGGCGTTGCTCAGCCTGGGAGCGGAACGCTGGGAAATGGCCGCAACGGATGGACATCGTCTGGCTTTTTGCGCGGTGGATGAAGCGGGCAATTCAACCGAACCACTTGAGTTCATTGTTTCGCGCAAAACCCTGCTGGAATTGCTGAAAGTGGGAGAAGACCTGGATATCGATTTCGCCTACGATAAAAACAACCTGTTTTTCCGTGCCGGGAACCGTGTCTTGTCCGCCCGCATCATCGATCAGAAGTTTCCCAATTACCGTGCCGTGATCCCGGAAGCGACGCGCTTTAAAGCGCGCTTGGACACGGAGGCGCTGTTGACCACGTTGCGGCGTGTGCTGGTGTTCAAAACCCGCAACAACGGTGTTTTCTTCCGTTTCGGCAAAGATAAGCTGATCCTGGAACGTTCGACTCCGGAAAAGGGTGAAGCTCACGAGGAACTGGGCATCGAATACGCGGGGGAAGAGGTAAAGGCTGCGTTTAACGGAAATTTCGTGCTGGATTTCCTGACCCACGTGGAATCCGAACAGATCGAAATCGGCATGAATGACGGTGAAAATTCATTCGTGTTCCGGCCGGTTTCTTCTCAGGGAGTTGATTTCATCTACGTGGTCATGCCGTTGAACCTGTAATTCACCTTGATCGTCAAGCGCCTCAAGATCGAAGGGTTCCGGAATATCCGCAGTCGAAACCTGGAGTTTCACCCCGGAAAAAACCTGATTCATGGCCGCAACGGCGCAGGGAAAACCTCGCTGATCGAATCGATGTTTCTGGCGGCTTTTGGAAAATCCTTTTTAAATGTGCGCCTGAGCGATATGATTCCCCGCCGGGACACGGTTTTTGATTTTCAACTCAATGTTGACCACAGACGGAACCCGCGAGAAATCCACTGCTTTTCACAGGGCCGCAGCCTGACCCTTGAACTGGATGGCCACCGGGCGCAAACCGCTGAAATCCGCGATGTGTTCTATCCCACTTTCTTTTCATCCGCCACATTCATGCAGGAAATCGAGTCTGTTTCACACCTGCGCCGGATGATGAATCGCTTTATATGTGGTGTCGATCCGCTTTACATACGCTACATTTTGAGTTATAATCAAGCGTTGAAGCAAAAAAATCATCTTCTGAGATTGCGGCCGCATGCGGCGGAAATCACGGGATGGAATCAGGTGATGATTGAAATGGGAACCCGGATCGTGACAACCCGACAAAAATTCATTGGTGAATTGAACCGGGAAATTCGCGATCTGGGAAAAGCCGAAATGAACGTCGTTTACCTGCCTTCGGTTTCCATAAACGCGGAAGGCGGAAGAAACGCTTTTCAGGATGAGTTGCATCGGGTGCGGGAAATCGAATCCAGGTATCAGCGCGCCGTTGTCGGACCCCACCGGGATCGATTTGATTTTCAGCGCGATCACATCGCGTTGAGGTATCACTCTTCCGGTGAAAAGAAACTCTACCTCCTGCTGGCTTACATCGCGTTTATCCGGCTGTTTCAGAGGGTGAACCGCGAGTACCCCGTATTTTTAGTGGATGATTACGATACGGCCATGGATCAGGAAAATGTTCAGGTGTTCATGGATGCGTATCCCGACATGCAGGTGATTGCCACGTCGGTCAACCCCAATGATCGTTTTGATCATCAGGTTGAATTGACCCGGGAGAATTGAAACGTGACGCAAAACCAGAAGAAATCAACGTATACGGCCGAAAACATAAAAGTTCTGGAAGGACTGGAAGCGGTCCGGGTGCGGCCGGCGATGTATATCGGCAGCACCGGGGTTTCCGGCCTTCACCACCTGGTGTATGAGGTGGTGGACAATTCCATCGACGAAGCCATGGCCGGCTTCTGCAATCGCATCGAGGTGGTGATTCATTTTGATAATTCCGTTTCGGTGAGCGACAACGGCCGCGGAATTCCCGTGGACGCTTTCAACGGCGAGGGAATTTCCGCCGCCGAAGTGGTCATGACGCGCCTGCATGCCGGGGGCAAATTCGACAACGACACCTACAAGGTTTCCGGCGGCCTGCACGGAGTGGGGGTTTCCGTGGTGAACGCCCTTTCCTCCAAGCTGGACCTGGAAATCAAGCGCGAGGGGCATATCTATTTTCAGAAATACGAATACGGCAAGCCCATGACGCCGTTCAAGGTGATCGGCAACTCCAAGCGCACGGGAACCAAGGTCACTTTCTGGCCCGATGACGAGATATTTGAAACCACGGAATACGATTACAGCATCCTGGCCAGGCGCATGAAGGAACTGGCCTTTCTGAATCCCGATGTCAGCATCCACTTGAAAGACGAGCGCAGCCACGTGGAGGAAACCTTTCATTACAAAGGAGGGATTGCCGAATACGTTCGCTATTTGAGCGGCAACAAGGAATTGATCCATCCCAAGCCGATTGTGTTGACGACCCGGGCGGATGAAGGTGAACTCGATATCGCTTTTCAATACATCGATTCGTATAATGACAACCTGCTTTCCTTTGTCAACAACATCAAGACGGTTGAGGGCGGCACCCACCTGACCGGCTTCAAAGGCGCGATTACGCGCACCATCAACAACTTCGCCCAGGCCAACAACCTGATCAAGGATCTCAAGACCGGTTTTTCCGGGGATGACGTGCGCGAGGGCCTGGTAGCCGTGATTTCCGTGCGCATCAAAAGCCCCCAGTTCGAAGGCCAGACCAAGGCCAAGCTGGGCAATTCCGAAGTCAAGGGAATGGTCGAATCCTTTGTCAACGAGCAATTGAGCCAGTATTTCGAAGAAAACTTTTCCGTGGCCAAAGCCATTATCGGAAAAGCGCTCATGGCCGCCCAGGCCCGCCTGGCATCGAAAAAAGCCAAGGACCTGGTGCGCAAATCCAGCCTGCTGGAAAACACCACCCTGCCGGGAAAACTCGCGGACTGCCAATCCAAGGACCCGGCTGAAAGCGAGATCTTCATCGTTGAAGGAGATTCCGCGGGCGGTTCGGCGAAGAACGGCCGCGATCGGCGTTTTCAGGCCATTCTGCCCCTGCGCGGCAAGATCCTGAATGTAGAGAAGGCCAGTACGGCCAAGATGCTGGAAAGCCAGACGATCAATACCCTGATCGCCGCGCTGGGCGTGGGTATCGGCAAAGAGCATTTCGATATCGAAAAACTCAGGTATCACAAAATCATTATCATGACCGACGCGGATGTCGACGGCGCGCATATCCGCACCCTGTTGATGACGTTCTTTTTCAACCACATGCGCGAGTTGATTGAACGGGGCCATATCTATCTTGCCCAACCCCCCTTGTACATGGTACGCCGGGGCAAAAACAGCCTCTACCTGAAAAACGAAAAAGAAAGGCTGGATTTCTTTTTCAAGCGTGTGGGTGAAGAATCGCGGCTCGTGTTCGGTCCCAACGATAACGATGTGCTCAAGAATGCAAAACTGGTTAAGTTCCTGCGCCTGGTCAACAAGAAAAACATCCTGATCAACGACATCGAGAAACAGGGCATTCCCCGCGAGTTGACTTTGACCCTGATTGAAATGATTCGTGATGAAGATACCTTCCGCAGCCGTGAAAAAACCCTGGCGGTGGCGGAAGCATTGCGCAAGCTGGAATGCTGCCGG
>OBLN01000489.1_pt1 | contig 14427 bp, 10 predicted proteins | sample 1519301 | NCBI WGS metagenome assembly OBLN01 (sample SAMEA2452533, study PRJEB22499) | sediment metagenome | reverse complement strand
AAAATAAAATTCACAATTCACAAATCACAATTCATACCCTCTCGATGAATTCCTTTGAAATTACAATTTTCAAGGAATTCTATCGCCGGGCACAAGCAATTCACAATGGAATGATTTAAGGAGTTAACCAGGACACTGGTAACACTTCTGCTGATTTATAGTTAAGTTGAGTTGTTGTTGGTTGAAAGTGGAAGTGGAAAGCGTCAATATTCAAATACATTGCCAGTTATGAAAAAAGGGTCAAGACTCTTCGCGATGCTCAGAGTGACAATTATCTTGTCATACTGAGTGTAACGAAGGATCTTTGACCCTAAATCTTTCCCTAAAAATTGTGAATTGAGAACTGTGAATTGAGAATTGAACTACACCAGGTCTATAAGCATTTCACTCAATAGCTTTGTATCATGCCTAACATAATCTCCCTCAACCTCAATCAGCTTCTCCTCGATAAGCTTGATCTTCCTTTTCTTAAAGGCCTTGGCCTCTCCTTTTTCGGGATTGACAGGAACTGCCCCGTCCCTTTCATATCGCTTTCTCACGTTTGCGGGGACCTTTTCGACGTTTGCTATGACATAGTCCACAAAACCCTCGTGGGAGTGGTTCAGGATCCCCTCAAGGTGGTCTGTGACCGTATAGTTGTCTGTTTCTCCCGGCTGGGTCATAACATTGCAGATGTATACCACCGGCGCCTTTGCCTTGTCTATGTAGTCAACCATATTCCTGACAAGCAGGTTTGGCACTATTGAAGTATAGAGACTTCCTGGTCCCAGAACAATAAGGTCGGCCTCTGTTATGGATTTCAGGGACTCCTTAAGGGGGTATGACATTTCAGGCTTCATGGAGATTCTTTCAATTCTGGCCTTTCTCTCCCTTACGGCAGATGGAATCCTGGATTCTCCCTCAACAGTGCTTCCATCGTCCAAATGGGCTATGAGGTTTACATTTTCAAGTGTTACAGGCAAAACCTTCCCCGTAATGGAAAGTACATTGCTGGTCTCTTTTATTGCCATCTCAAAGTTTCCGTATATTTCGTTCATTGCTGCTATGAAAAGATTCCCAAAGCTTTGACCCTTCAGGGAGCCCTCCTTAAATCTGTACTGCAGCAGCCTTTCCATGGTGGGCTCTGTGTTTGCCAGGGCCACAAGGCAGGACCTGATGTCACCTGGAGGCAATATGCCAAGGTCCTGTCTCAATCTTCCGCTGCTTCCACCATCATCAGCCACTGTGACTATGGCTGTAATATTGTCAGTATGTTCCTTGAGACCCCTAAGAAGGACTGAAAGTCCAGTTCCTCCTCCTACAACAACTATCTTGGGGTTCTCCTTCCTTTTACCTATGAATCTATCCATTGATTATACATCCTCTCAACTCAGGTCCCTGTGATCTACCAATACCCTATGTCCGTTCTTCTTGAGAATACTCCCGATTTCCTCCGCAATTGCAACAGACCTGTGCTTTCCACCCGTACAGCCGATTCCGATTACAAGCCTTGTCTTACCCTCAGTGACGTAATAGGGTATGAGAAACTCCAGCATCTCTATTGTCTTCCCTATGAATATCTGTGTTTGGGACCACTTGAACACATACTCCTCAACATCCTCCTGGAGCCCTGAATGGTCCTTCAGTTCAGGGATATAATACGGGTTCGGGATGAACCTTACATCAAATACCAGGTCAGCATCCAAAAGTACTCCATATTTGAAGCCGAAGGAGGTGACCGAAATTGACAGCTTTCCCCTTTCCTCTCCCTCAACAAAAATTCTTGTAAGCTCCTCCTTGAGCATGCCAAGATTGAACTTGGATGTATCCACAATATAGTCTGCCCTGCTCTTCACCTGGTGGAGAATCCGTCTCTCCTCCTTGATCCCATCTATAAGGTTTCCCTCGGGATTCAAGGGATGCGGCCTCCTAAGCTCCTTGTAGCGCTTGATAAGGGTTTCATTGGATGAATCCAGGAAAAGTATCTTGTAGCCAACACCCATCTCCTTTAGCTCATCCAGCTCCTGGAAGAGGTCTTCAAAGAAGACTCCACCCCTTATGTCAACCACAACAGCAACCTTGTCTATTTCCTTGGTCGACTTGTAGGTCAACTCGGCAAACTTGGACAGAAGGGCTGGGGGCAGATTATCCATGCAATAATAACCCATGTCTTCCATTACCTTCATTGCCTGCGATTTTCCGGCTCCTGACATTCCGGTTATTACGACAAAATCCATAGTATCAATCCTCCCAGATCATATTTTGAACCCTTGAAAAGTCAACATCCGCTTCAAGGGCCTTATTCAATCCCTTCACTATATCCCCAACCCTTTCAGGCTCGTGGGCATCGCTATCTATATAGAGCTTCACTTCTATGTCCTTGATCAGCCTTAGGCTCTCCACGGACAGCTCATCGTGCTTTGAGCTTATTTCCAGCGCTGTATCTGTTTTTACAGCCCTTTCCGCCACCTCACGGATGTGGACCTTGGCCTTTGATCCAGGGTGGGTTATTATGTCTATGGGATACCTATCCATGGCCTTGAGGTATGCCTGGGTCATTATGTCCTTTGCATGTTCTTCCTTGCTGCCGATTAGCTTCCCGATCTGGGTTGTCCAGTAGAGCCCTACAGCATCTGTAAAGCCCACCGGTGTTGCTCCATAGTGGTAGCCCATAAGCAGAATGTCCAGCTGATCAATTATCTTTTCATCCACGTCAAGCTCTCCGTCAAGACCCACAATATTGGATTCAAGGCCCAGAAGGATCTTCAAGCCCTTGGGTTCGTAGATCTCCCGAAGTCTCATTATCTCATTTTTGATCTGGGGAAGGTCCTCCACCCTGAGGCCATAAAGGTAGTGGCCGGGCCCGTGCTCGCTTAGGACAATTGTATTTAGACCAAGTCTGTATGCCGCTTCAACATTCTCCTGTATGGTTCCCTTTGCATGGGTTCCCTTTTTCTTGTAGCCTCTGCTGTATATTGTATGGGTATGAAAATCTCCCGTCAACTTATACATCAATCATCACCTACTCGTTTTATCTCCATTTCAAGCTCCACTCCAAACTTGTCCATCACGGTTTTCCGGATTACCCCCACAAGCTCCATTACCTCCTTGTAGGTGGTCTCTCCCCTGTTTACCACAAAGCCGCAGTGCTTTTGGGACACCTGTGCATCTCCGTGCCTCAGACCCCTCAGACCTGAGTCGTCTATGAGCTTTCCTGCAAAATACCCCTCCGGTCTCTTGAAGGTGCTGCCACCGCTTGGGAGCTCCAAAGGCTGCTTTGAGGTCCTTTGAAATGTCAGGTCCCTGATCCTTCCATCAATCTCATCAAAATCTCCTGCAGCTAGTTCAAACTCAACTGAAAGCACGATCAGGTCATGGTCCTTGACCCTGCTGTTTCTGTATGCAAAATCCATTTCCTGGTTGGATAGCTCCAGAACCTGATTGTCAGTGGTCATAACCCTGACACTCTTGACTATGTCCTTCATCTCACCTCCGTAGGCTCCCGCATTCATGGTTATTGCTCCTCCAATTGTGCCTGGAATCCCGCTTGCAAATTCCATTCCCTCCAGGGAATTTCGGAGTGCAATCTTGCTGACTGCAGTCAGGAGAGCTCCAGCCTGAGCTATTATCCTGGTTCCCTCAACCTGGACATTGTCAAAGCCCTCGTTTATCTTTATGACAATTCCCCTGATTCCAGTGTCCTTGACAAGTAAATTCGAGCCATTACCCATTACAAAATATTTCAGGTCATTCTCCCTGCAGATTTTAACAGCACGGATAAGCTCATCCTCTGTGGAGGGAATTATCATGACATCAGCCGGCCCTCCGACCTTAAATGATGTGTGCAGCTTCAAAGGTTCTTCAAATCTTATATCCCTGAATTCCTCTCCGGAAAAATACTCCTTATAGTTAATCATCCTAAATCACCCTGTTCCTTATATGTTGTCCTTATATTATAACATGATTTGGTCGTGGTTTCCCCTAATTGGACAAAAAACCTCCAGCTACTAAAAATGGCTACCATCTTTCGATGGTAGCCATTGCTATTTAGACTAGTCTCTAGCCATTCTAACGTATGATTCGTATCTAGCTCTTGCTGCAACCTCAGCTGCCTTGTACAGAATCTCCGCCTCTTCTGGGAAGGAAAGCTTAAGCGAGGTGTATCTGACCTCTGTATCAAGGAAGTCTGTAACTGGTCTAGTAGGCTCCTTGGAATCCAATGAGAATGGATTCTTGCCCTCTTCTGTAAGTCTAGGGTCGAATCTGTATAGGTGCCAGTATCCTGTTTCAACGGCAAGTTTCTCCTGAGCTATTGATTTGCCCATTCCAACCTTGATTCCATGGTTGATACATGGAGCGTAAGCAATCACCAATGATGGTCCATCATAGCTTTCAGCTTCCTTGATTGCCTTCAAGGTGTGGTTCATGTTTGCGCCCATTGCAACCTGTGCTACATATACATAGCCATATGTTGCAGCTATCATACCCAGGTCTTTCTTTCTTATCTTCTTACCTGATGCAGCAAATTTAGCTACTGCAGCGGTTGGAGTTGACTTGGATGACTGTCCACCGGTATTTGAGTAAACTTCAGTGTCAAATACAAGTACGTTTACGTCCTCTCCCGATGCAAGTACATGGTCAAGTCCACCGAATCCGATGTCATATGCCCATCCGTCTCCACCGAAGATCCATACTGATTTCTTGATCAGATGATCCTTCAATTGTCCGATCAGCTTGAACAGCTCGTTGGCTCTTTCGTTGTCAAACTTGGTGTCAAGCTTAGGAAGAAGCTTGCCGGCAACCGCCTTGGTCACTCTAGCATCATTCATTCCCTCCAGCCACTCTTTGAAGTATTCGTTTATTTCTGTATCCAATCCAAGGGTCAGGAACTCCTCCATTGCAAGCTGGATTTTCTCTCTGATCTTCTTGGTTGCAACTGCCATACCATATCCGAACTCTGCATTGTCCTCAAATAGTGAGTTTGCCCATGCAGGTCCTTTGCCTTCCTGGTTTGTGCAGTATGGTGTAGCTGGTGCACTTGCACCCCAGATTGATGAACAACCTGTTGCGTTTGCTATTATCATTCTGTCTCCGTAAAGTTGTGTAACAAGCTTTGCATATGGAGTCTCTCCACAGCCTGCACATGCTCCTGAGAACTGTAGCAATGGCTGCTGGAATTGTGTATTCTTAAGTGTAGTAGGCTCGAACATATCGCCTTTGCTCTTTACTGTCATTGCGAAGTCCCAGTTTGGCTCCTGAGCTTCAAACTCCTCTTCAAATGGAGTCATTACAAGTGCCTTGTCCTTGGCAGGACATACATCAGCACAGTTTCCACAGCCTGTACAGTCAAGTGTTGAAACCTGAATTCTGTACTCAAGTCCGTCAAATCCTTTTCCGATAGGCTTGATTGTCTCGAAGGTATCAGGTGCTTTTGCCTTTTCTTCCTCGTCAACAAGGATTGGTCTTATTACAGCATGTGGACAAACGTATGAACACTGGTTACACTGGATACAGTTTTCCTTGATCCAATGTGGAACGTCAACCGCAATAGCTCTCTTCTCGTATTCTGAAGTTCCCATTGGGAATGTTCCATCTTCTCTTCCTACGAATGTGCTTACAGGAAGGTCGTCCCCTGCTTGTCTGTTCATAGGCTCTACAACATTCTTGATAAAGTCAGGTGCTTCCTTCTTCTCAACCTTCTCGTCTGTTGCATCCTTCCATGAAGCAGGTACCTCAACCATATGAAGGGCATCGATTCCCTTGTCAACAGCCTCGTAGTTCATGTTGACGATTTTCTCACCCTTTTTACCATAGTCCTTGACTATTGACTTCTTAAGGTGTTCAACCGCTTCCTCAATTGGAAGGACTTCTGACAGCTTGAAGAATGCTGACTGCATGATCATGTTTATTCTACCGCCAAGTCCGATGTCTACGGCGATTTTTGTTGCATTTATTGTATAGAACTTGATTTCATTTTCTGCGATGTATCTCTTCATTGATGCAGGAAGGTTTGCTTCAAGCTCCTTGTCATCCCACAGACAGTTAAGCAGGAATGTTCCACCCTTCTTAAGTCCCTTAAGCAGGTCATAGCTGTGTACGTATGATTGCTTTGAGCATGAGATGAAGTCTGCGTCTGAAATCAGGTATGTTGATTTTATTGGAGACTTACCAAATCTAAGGTGTGATATTGTAACTCCACCTGATTTCTTGGAGTCATATGCAAAGTATCCCTGTGCATACATGTCAGTGTCATCACCTATGATCTTGATTGCTGACTTGTTTGCTCCAACGGTTCCGTCTGATCCGAAGCCCCAGAATTTACACTGGATTGTTCCTTCAGGTTCAGTTTGGATAGCCTCTTCAACTGGAAGTGAAAGATTTGTCACATCGTCAATTATTCCAATTGTGAATCCATCCTTTGGCTGGTCTGCTTTAAGGTTGTTGAATACTGCAAGGATCTGTGATGGTGTTGTATCCTTTGATCCAAGACCATATCTTCCTCCAACAACAACAGGAGCATTGTCCTTCTTGTAGAACAGGCTCTTTACATCAAGATAAAGTGGCTCTCCAAGAGCTCCCTTTTCCTTTGTTCTGTCAAGTACAGCAATCTTCTTGACAGTTGATGGCAATATGTCAAAGAAATACTTGGCTGAGAAAGGTCTGTATAGATGAACCTTTACAAGTCCAACCTTTTCTCCCTTATCCATAAGATAATCAACTGTCTCTTCTGCAGTTTCAGTGACTGATCCCATTGCTATAAGTATATTCTCCGCTTCTGGGTCTCCATAGTAGTTGAAAGGCTTGTAGTCCCTGCCTGTGATCTTGTTGATCTCTTTCATGTAGTCATTTACAAGGTCTGGAACAGCCAGGTAGTATGGATTTGCAGCCTCTGCAGCCTGGAAGTAGATATCAGGGTTCTGCGCAGTTCCTCTTGTAACCGGATGCTCTGGATTAAGTCCTCTGTTTCTGAACTCATTTACAGCATCGTAGTCAAGAAGCTTTTCAAGGTCCTCATATTCCATAACCTCTATCTTTTGAATCTCGTGGCTTGTTCTGAATCCATCAAAGAAATGCAGGAATGGAACTCTTCCCTTGATTGCTGCAAGGTGAGCGACTCCACCCAGGTCCATAACCTCTTGGACTGATCCTGATGCAAGCAGTGCAAAACCGGTTTGTCTTGCTGCCATTACGTCCTGGTGATCTCCAAAGATACTCAATGCGTGTGATGCAAGAGCTCTAGCTGATACGTGGAATACTGCAGGAAGTAATTCTCCCGCCATTTTGTACATGTTTGGAACCATCAATAGAAGTCCCTGAGAAGCCGTGTATGTAGTGGTTAGTGCTCCAGCCTGCAGTGAACCGTGAACAGCTCCTGCCGCTCCTGCCTCTGATTGCATCTCAGTAACAAGTACCTCTTGTCCAAATACGTTTTTCTTACCGTTAGCTGACCATTCGTCAACTGATTCCGCCATGTTTGATGATGGTGTGATTGGATATATCGCAGCTACATCTGTAAATGCATATGATACATATGCTGCAGCGGTATTACCATCCATGGTCTTCATAGTTTTACCCATGTAATAGTACCTCCTTGGTTAGTTTAGTGTAATAAAACGAAAAAGGGCTTATGCCCAATATATGAAATTGTTAAAAAATTAGTTACCATAATTAGTATATTAAATACGCTTAACAAAGTCAACTCAATATTACTTCATAATTCTTGAATTGTTACATTTCTGTCCTGTTGTCAAATGCTTTTCTGCGTTCCTCTATTGAACTTCTGACCCTCCTGTCAAGCTCCTCCGCAGCATTGTAACCAAGCCTTTTTTGACGGTTGTTCTTTGCTGCGACCTCTACAATCATGGCGATGTTTCGACCAGGCTTCACGGGAATTGTAACCTTTGGCAGACTGATCCCAAGAATTTCAACACTATCCTCCTCAAGACCCATCCTGTCGTATTCCTTTCCCTTCTCCCAGGCCTCCAGCTCCACAACCATGTCAATATAATCAAACTGCTTCACTGCTCCCACTCCATACAGCCTTTCTATGTCCAAAATTCCAACTCCCCTGATTTCAAGGAAATATCTGATCAGCTCAGGGCAGGTTCCCCTGAGTGTATCCTCAACCCGCTTGATTTCAACCATGTCATCGGCAACCAGCCTGCAGCCTCTTGTTATAAGGTCAAGGGCCGTTTCTGATTTTCCAACCCCTGACTTGCCTGTGATAAGAACCCCTATCCCAAAAACATCCATCATGACCCCATGGATGGTTTCAGTAGGTGCCAGGGAGAGCCCAAGATTTATGACAAGGTCATTGATAAGCTTTGAGGTGGATTTCTTGCCTCTAAGTATTGTCTTCCCATGCTTTTCTGCCAGCTCCAGAAGTTCAGGGAAAACCTCATGATTTCTAGCCACCACTATCACCGGTATAGGATAGCTTAGAAACTTATCGAGAGTGTCGTATCTCTGCTCCGCCTCCATTTCCCTTAAAAAATGCCACTCGGCACTGCCAAGGATTTGGACCCTGTCAGGTACGAACTTATGGTAATAGCCGGCCATCTGCAAGCCTGGTCTGCTTATTTCCGTGGTATATATCTTAACCTGGTCGATGTCATCTGAAAGATACACCTCCTCCAGATTCATCTCCCTTATTAGGTCCTTCAGTAATACATAATCCATCCTTACACCCCTCTATTCAGCATCATATGGTCTTCTGGGAATCACTGCAGCTGCAAGGAAATACGCAATCACCCCACCCACAAATGCTGTAGGGAACAGTAAAAATATCCATGCAAGCCTCACAAGGGTTGAATCAATGTCGAAGTACTCAGCAATTCCTCCGCATACCCCTGCAATTTTCTTATCTGTGTCTGACAAATAAAGCTTCTTATGCATTATTTCTCCTCCTTTTCCCGGAAATGATCGTATACGTTCTGTGCAGCCCTTCTGTTCATTCCCTCAACCTTTACAAGTTCTTCCTGATTGGCCTTTTTTATTTCACTGATGCTTCCAAAGTGCTTAAGGAGGGCTACCCTTCTCTTTTCACCCACTAGGGGTATCCCATCAAGTTCCGAATGGAAAAGGTCCTTGCTCCTTAGGCTCCTGTGGTAGCTTATTGCAAACCTGTGGGCTTCCTCCTGTATTCCGTAGATAAGCTTGAAGGCAAGGCTGTCCTTATCAGGGATTATCTCCCTGTTATCATATATTATTCCACGGGTTTTGTGAAACCGGTCCTTAACCAGTCCGCAAACGGGTATGTCCACACCCAGATCCTCCAGAACCGCCCTGGCCTTGTTCACATGGCCCTTTCCACCATCAACCATAATTATGTCGGGAAAAAGTGAAAATCCAACAGGTGCTCCTTCCTTTCTCTCAACATTCTCGTTCTCTTTGATGCCTCTGGTAAACCTTCGCTTGAGGATCTCCTCCATGCTGCCGTAATCATCCGGTGTGGTTCTAGTCCTTATACGGAACCTCCTGTAATCGGATTTCTTCCTTTCACCCTTTTCATAGACTATCATTGAGCCGACGGAACCTACACCACTTATGTTGGAGATATCATAGGCCTCAATCCTATCAGGTCTTTCCTCAAGGTCAAGAATATGCTGGACCTGTTCCAAAGCCTTGATATTTTCCCTATGCTTTCTTAGAAACTTGTCTCCGTACTTGTCCAGCATTTCCAAGGCGTTTTTCTTGACCATCCTCACAAGCTGGAGCTTGTCTCCCCTCTTTGGAGTCTGAAGACTTACCTTGGTACCCTTTATGGTTCCAAGCCATTGCTGGATAGCCTCCAGGTCAGGTATTTCCTCCTCGACAAGAATCTCCTTGGGTATGAATGTAGACCCTGGATAGAACTGCTTTATGAAGGAGCTGAGGATCTCTCCCCTTTCCTCAACATAGGAATCCTCCATTATATAGTGTTCCCTTCCCACTATTTTCCCTTCACGGATAAAGAAGACCTGAACCACAACCTCTTCCACACCTCGGGCCATGGCTATTACATCCTGCTCGACATTTGATGCGGAGTCCATCATCTGCTTTTCATGAAGGGTCTGCAGGGCCTGAAGCTGGTCCCTGTAGGTGGCTGCCTTCTCATAATCCATGCTTTCTGCAGCCTCTCTCATATCCCTCTCCATGTTCCGGATTATGCTCTCGTCCTTTCTGGAGAGAAAGTCCAGAATTTCCTGGATCATTTTATTGTATAATTCCTCATCCACATTACCAAGGCAAGGTCCAAGACACCTGCCAATATAATAGTTGAGACAGGGCCTGAATCTTGCATCCTTTTTATTGAGATCAAGCCTGCAGTTCCTTATTGGATAGATCCTGTGGAAAACCTCTATGGCCTCATTTACCGCTGAGGCACTGGGATAGGGTCCGAAGTACCTTGAGCCATCCTTTTCAACCTGTCTGGTTTTCAGGACCCTTGGGTACCTTTCCCCCAGGGTTACCTTTATATAAGGATATTGCTTGTCGTCCCTCAACAATATATTGTACTTGGGTTTGTTTTTCTTGATCAGGTTAGATTCAAGAACCAGGGCCTCCACTTCATTTTCAACCATTATATATTCAAAGTCCCTGATCTGCTTGACCATTGAGGATACCTTCATGGAATGGTTTGCCGAAGACTGGAAGTACTGTCTAACCCGCTTCTTCAGGGAGATAGCCTTCCCAACATATATTATCTCTCCGGCCTTGTCCTTCATAAGGTATACTCCCGGAGAATCCGGGAGATTTTTTAACTGTTCATCAAAGTTTGTCACAATATCACCCTGTTTCCATCCAACACATCACTTCTCATCTATTGGTCTTGTCTTATCCTTGAGCCATTCCCCTACCTCAGGATTCAATCTATCCTTAAGCTTCTCATATACATTCTTGTGGTACTGGTCCAGCCACAGCTTCTCCTCTTGGCTCAGCATTTCAGATATGATGCATTCACGGTCGATGTAGCAGTATGATAGCACCTGGAAGCTTAGGAATTTGCCAGATTCATTTTCCATGTCCTCCTTTACAACCGCCACATTCTCTATCCGGATTCCATGCATCCCTTCCCTATATACCCCAGGTTCAATTGTAACCACCATACCTGGTTCCATGGCTATGTTGTTGGGTGCAGTTGCAATCCTGTGGGGCCCCTCATGAACGTTGAGCAAGTAGCCAACACCATGGCCAGTCCCTGATTTGTAGTCAATGCCTTCCTTCCACAGTGGCTGCCTTGCAAGGACATCCAGAACATGACCTGACGTACCATGCAGGAATCTTGATGAAAGAAGGTTTATGTGCCCCTTGAGCACAAGGGTGAAGTCTCTCTTTTCCAATTCTGTAAGGTCTCCAAGAGCCACCGTCCTTGTTATGTCCGTTGTACCGTTGTAGTACTGCCCACCTGAGTCAAGAAGGAAAAGTCCCTTCTTCTCAAGTGAGGCACACCTGCCCTCTTCTGGAGAGTAGTGCATCATGGCTGCATTTGAGCCGTAGGCTGCTATGGTTCCAAAGCTTGGCTGGAGGAAGCCCTGCTGTTCCATTCTGAACTTCAGAAGCTTTTCAGATGCCTCAACCTCTGTAATTTCCCTGACTTCCATTTCCTTGTGAAGCCAGTGGAAGAAGCCAGTCAGTGCAGCACAATCCTTAAGGTATGCCTCCTCCTGGTTCCTTATCTCAACCTGATTCTTGATTCCCTTCATTACTGTGGTCATATTGTCATTATCAATTATCCTGCAGCTTTTAGGGATGGCATGGAAAAGGCTTGTGTTTATCCTGTCCTTTTGTAGGAGTACCCTTGAATCCTTTGAAAGCTTCCTTAGATGGTGGCCTATGCTCTCGTACTCAGCAAGCACAACTCCTGAATCATAAAGGGCTGACTTGACAGATTCCGGTATCTTTCTCTCATCAACAAAGAGGATGGCGAAATCCTCCGTTACCATTGCATATGATATGATGACGGGATTGTTGTCCACATCCCAGCCCCTTATGTTATACAGCCAGGCTATGTCATCCAGACTTCCAAGGACAAAGTGGGTGGCATTTCTCTTTGCCATTTCCTCTCTTACATCCCTGAGCTTTTCCGCTGTGGACTTCCCTGCATATTCTTCCTCCAATATGAATGCATCCCTTATTGGAAGTTCGGGCCTGTCCTCCCATATTCCTCCAATGAGATCATCCTCGTAATGGATCCTAACCTTCTTTTCCTTTAATGTTTCCTCTATCTTTTCCACCGCTCCCTGGGAGAATATTTTCCCATTAAGGCCAATTGTAGAACCGTATCCCACATTCTCCTCCAACCATTCATGGAGGGAGGGATAACCCGGTGTGTTCATCCTATAGAGCTTGAACTCATTGTCCCTTATCTGATTTTCTGCCTGGATGAAGTATCTTCCGTCGGTCCAGAGGATGGCCTCCCTGTCTGTTATAAGGGCCGTTCCTGCCGAGCCTGTAAAACCGGTAATGAAAGCCCTGGTCTTGAAGTGGTCTGCCAGATATTCCGATTGGTGTGGATCTGCTGACGGTTCAATGTAATAATCAATGCCCTCGTCCTTCATAAGCTTTCTTAGTTCCTTTAACTTCTCATTAATATTCAATCTTTATTCCCTCCCCTTTAATTTCCATGCGTATTAGATACAAGGCCACAAGAATACTTGTCACTCCAGCCGCCAACTTTCCAATGATAAAGGCATTGACCACCTGAGGTGCCACCGAGGTGACATAGCCCAACTGGCCTCCGAATACATATGCTCCGCTCACTGCAAATGCTGCGTTCAGTATCTTTCCCTTCCAGTTCATCTCATGGTAGACACCCAGCATTGGAAGACAGCTTGCCAGTGATGAGAAAAGTCCAAGTATTGAAAAGTCATCTATATCATACCTTTCCGTAACCAGTCGAAGGACTCTGTGGAGTCTCCTGGAAAGAAAGAAAAGCATTGGATATGCTCCAGATAGTACGATGCTTATGGAGAGAACCAATATTGTTGCCTCCTCCAGGGAAATCATACCTTCAATGAGGACTATACCCAGACTGTAGTCCAGTATACCAAGAATCAGACCGAATGTGCTTATTCCAAGGATCAGTTTACCCAGCCATCTGAAGAGGAACATTGTCTTTTCCTGTGATTTGATAAGGCCATATGCAATAATCAGGGAAAAAAGACCAACAGGCAGAAGATTCCATATTATCTGACCCAACCCTATGTTCATCATAAGACCTGAAACCACCATTCCCAGGGGTACAGTGACTATGCCTGCCAGGATACCCTTGGCGAAATATTGAAAATCATCCTCTGTTATAAGGTTTATGGCAACGGGAACGGTAAAGGATATTGTGGCTCCCAGGGTAGAAGCGAGTATGGCACCGTTGAATACCCCAATTGCCGGATCTCTGGCTATTTCCACGCTGGTGCTATATGCCCCCAGGTCAGTGGCAAGGATGCTGCTGACAAAAACAGAGGGGTCTACATTCATCCAGCTTGACAGGGGTCCCAAGAGGGGCAGTATCCCCTTTGCGATCACAGGCGAGAGGGAATATATCCCAATTATGGTCAAGGCCAGGCTTCCCATTGCCTTGAAGCCTTCATCAAATTTCACTCCAAGGCCGAACCTGTTGTTTAGCAGCTTGTCAATGCCTCCAAGAAGCGAAAATCCAAGCATAACATAAAGCATAAAATCCCTCCCAAGATGTCGTCGTCAGTCTAATTATACTACAAGGTCAACCCTAATCACAACGAACAAAAAAGCGCCTTTTCAGGGACGCTCATTTCTGTTTTCTTATTATATTGACATCAGACCAGAATCTTTCTTAAAAAGTCCTGGGTTCTTGGATTCTGAGGGTTTGTGAACAGGTCTTTCGGGGTTCCTTCCTCCATGATTCTTCCTTCATCCATAAATATGACCCTTGAGCCCACCTCCTTGGCAAAGCCCATCTCATGGGTTACAACCACCATTGTCATTCCATCCCTTGCAAGCTCCTTCATAACCTCAAGCACCTCTCCGACCATTTCAGGATCAAGTGCGCTGGTAGGTTCATCAAAGAGCATGACATCAGGCTCCATGGCCAGGGCTCTTATGATTGCAATCCTCTGCTTCTGCCCTCCGGACAGCTGGTTTGGATATGTGTTTGCCTTTTCTTCAAGGCCAATTCTCCTAAGAAGCTCCATCGCCTTTCTGTCAGCCTCTTCCTTGGTCAATCCCTTTACCTGGATGGGAGCCAGGGTTATGTTTTCCAAAACCGTCTTATGAGGGAAAAGATTGAACTGCTGGAAAACCATGCCCATTTTTTCCCTTTGCTTGTTCACGTCATTATGCTTGTCTGTTATGGATACGCCCTCCAGAATGATTTCCCCACTTGTCGGCTCCTCCAGAAGGTTAAGGCATCTCAGGAAGGTCCTCTTGCCGGACCCGCTGGGTCCAATCACCACAACCACCTCACCTTCCTCTATGGTTTGGTTTATGTCCTTA
>OBLN01000488.1_pt1 | contig 14436 bp, 13 predicted proteins | sample 1519301 | NCBI WGS metagenome assembly OBLN01 (sample SAMEA2452533, study PRJEB22499) | sediment metagenome | reverse complement strand
AGTAATGTTGTCCTTCATACTAACCTCCTCTTCTTCTGCAGGCTCCTCAATTGAAAGGTTCGAAATACTTTCAATGATTCTTTTTGTTTCTTCAGGCAGCTGCCCGGTAATGGTGTAAAGGTCCAGAAGTTCTTCGAGGTTACGGTGTCCTATTGTTTTGACTGCGTAGTCCACCCACCTCATAAGCTCGACAAGCATGAATGTATCAATTTTTCGGAAACTTTCAGTTTCAGATCCGTGTATATCCTGTTTCTGAGCATTCAGCATGGAATTTTCCCGGTCTGCTGCAAGTTTCACAGAATCTTCATTATTTTTTATAATTTTGCTTCCTGTTTCCGAAAATTCCGCAGCAGGATTGAACATTTTCTCTCCGTTTGAAGTTATAGATGGCTGGTTATCTGCATTTTCGTTTTTTTCCGGTACTGAGTTCTTTAATGCTTCAGAGTAAGGAATACTGCAGAAGGGATTTTCATTTTTATTTGCAAGGTCTCTTATATCTACTAGTAGCTCTTTTATCTCCCCTTTTATGATCTTGAGTTCTGTTTCTATTTCATTTACTCTTTTATCCAGTTCCATACCGACCACCTGAAAACGAAAAAATTTGTTTTCGTTTCCACAATAGCAAAAGAGGGGGAAGCATCCCCTGACATCCAAGGGTTACTTCAGATTCATTACAGTGTCTATCTGTGCAGGCGTAACCCTGGTGACAGGCACAATTGTACCGATCTTCGGTTTTATCTCAAGCCTGAATTCTCTGTTAACAACATTACCTGCTGTTGTGTTTTTTAGCATCGCATCGTCAGGGACAGTAATTGTTATTTCCACTTTTTCGTGCTGTTCCAGTACGTCGTCTCCATCATTGTTTCCTATGAAAGTCTGAGACCATGTTGTTTGCGGTACGTAAGTTTCACTGTCGGAATAAGATACGACCATCATTCCCGCATCACTGTCAGCTCCGATATCCACCGGGGACTGACCTGCTGTAAGTTGAAGAGTGACAATTATGGTGTTTACGGTACTGCCAGAAGTTCCTTTTGCAATCACATCCCCAGCAAGCTCAATGGAAGAAGTAGTTTGTCTGACGCCTTCATCAATGGTTTTCTTGGCGGTGTCGGAGGTCGTAAATCCAGCTCCGAGAACTACATAAGAGAAAACTGCTGCAACCACTACGAAAGCGGTCAGCACAATTGCGGATTCTAGCCCTGTAAAGGCTTTCTCGTCTTTTCTAAAGATGCTAAAAATCCCTTTCATTCTGCTCTCACTCCATTATTCAGGTTTGAATGAAAGTATATAGAAAAGTCAAAAGGCTCCATTTTTCAGCGCCTGATATTTTAATTTATTTTGCTATAGGAGATACCGTGCAGGAGCTGATACTTATGGTCCAGATTAACTGACCTCCTATATACATACGGATAATTTTACAACAGATACTACTCCTTACTAATTTATTAACTTTTGCCAAAAAATTATAAAGTTTTTATATTAGTGATTATTTAATTTTATAAGGTTATTAATGACACGAAAATCTTCAGACAGGAAATTCTGAGAAAAAATCAGTATTCTGAAAATTGTTTGATTAATGTTGTTCAAATAATAATATTCGAATAGTAAAATTCAAACAGTGAATATCTATTTCATAAATAAAAATAAGTGTCTAATGCATGAATATAAGCAAGTGTTTACTTCATAATAAAAAATATATAAAAAAGTATATCTACGGTTTAGTAGATCCAAAATCAAATGGCTATCTAATTTAACAGATCTCCGATCAAAGATCTTTTAAAAGATGTCCAATTGAACAGATACCTAATTTAACAGGCATCCAATTTAACGGGTATTCAATTTAACAGATCTTCAATTAATAAATTGAGAAATTTTTAGTAAAACTTCTCAATTTCATGTTTAACATCCTCAAGTGAGAATTTTTTCTTCACAAGGGGTGTTTCATGGATTGTTGGTACCATTTCTTCGAGAGTTTCTTTATCGCTTTTGTAAAATATCCCATTAGGAATTTTATCCCCCCATTCAAGGGCTTTTTCGAATGCTTTTACCTGGTCGTAAGGGTCATAACTCTCCTCAAGTTTGTAAACCCTCTCGTGGTACCATTTGAAAGTATTTACTTTATTAAATGTAACGCAGGGTTGCAAAATATCAAGCAGAGAAAAGCCTCTATGTGTTATTGCAGCTTTCATAAGCTCTTTCAGGTGCTCCTGGTCTCCTGCAAAACCCCTTGCAACGAAGCTGCAATTTTGAGAGATAGCCAGAGAAAGAGGGTTAAACGGGTGTGCAAGGTACCCAAAAGGCTGAGCCGGCGTACGTGTTCCTGTAGCTGTTGTTGGAGATGCCTGGCCTTTGGTCAGCCCGTAAACTTGGTTATTAGGGTTGAGCAGGAGTATGAGTCCCTTTAGCCGATGTCGGGGACGCCTGCCCTTTAGTCAGTCCGTAAATCTGGTTGTTATGCACGAATAGACTGATATTAGGGTTCCTGCGAATTGTATGAAGGAAATGGTTTCCTCCTTCTGCATAACAGTCTCCATCCCCTGCAACTGCAATCACATGCATTGCATGGTTTGCAAGCTTTGCAGCAGTAGCAACCGGAAGAGTCCTTCCATGCAGCCCATTGAAGGTATGGCATTTTATGTAATGAGGCAATTTTCCAGCCTGCCCTATTCCCGAAACTACAAGGACTTCCCAGGGCTCGATATCAAGCTCTACAAGGGCCTGTTTGATAGTTGAGAGAATCTGGAAATTTCCGCACCCGGGACACCAGGCAGGGACCTGGCCTTCGTATTCTTCAGAGGTAGGCATCTACTTCCTCCTTCAGGTTTTCAACGGTAAAAGGTCTTCCATCGTACTTCAGGATCTGATTGGTAAATTCGAATCCTGTTTCGGCTCGCACTAGTTTTGCAAACTGTCCTGTAGTGTTATTTTCAATGGAAATGACAAGATTGGTATTTTTAAGTAATTCTATGTAATCGAACCTTTCAGGTTCGGGAAGAGGGTAGATCTGGCTAAAATGCATCATTGAGATTTTTTTGTCCTTTGAATAGATATCCACTATCTCTTTTATCACGCCGTAAGTCGAGCCGTGCCCTATTAGCATTATTTCTGGAGACGAATCTCCATATATCAACGGAGCTTCGATTTCTTTTTTTATCAATGGCAGTTTTTTCAGCAGCCTTTTCTGGATCATTTTTATGCGTGTTTCGGAGTCTTCTATAATATGCCCTTCTTCATCATGTTCATCACTGTCCGCCACAACAAGATGCTTTCCCGCTTCTCCGGGAACGGCAAGAGGAGAGACTCCTGTATCCGTATATCTGTACCGCTTATATTCCTCTGCCTCTTCCAGATCTTTTTCCCTTAGCCGGTAGTCATTATATACAAGGCGCCCCAGATCAAAGTTTTCGAAGGTCCATTCGGATTCCCCAAGATACTGGTCAGACTGAATAAAAACGGGAACCTGGTATTTCTCTGCAAGTTCAAAGGCTTTATTGGTGAGGTAAAATGCCTGCTCCGGAGTCCCGGGCTCAAATATTACTCTGGGGAATTCTCCATGCCCTGCGTGAAGGACAAAAAGCAGGTCTCCCTGCTCGGTACGCGTAGGCAGGCCCGTAGCAGGTCCCGGACGCTGCATTTCGGCAATCACAATCGGCGTCTCAGTCATTCCTGCAAGAGAAAGACCCTCTACCATAAGGGAAAACCCCCCTCCCGATGTGCCGGTCATGGACCTGACACCTGTAAAAGAGGCTCCCAGTGCCATGTTAATTGCTGATATCTCATCTTCAGCCTGCTCGACTACCAGCCCGTATTCTTCTGCCCTTGAAGCTACATAATTCAGAATTCCGGTTGAAGGGGACATGGGGTATGCAGAATAGAACCTGCAACCTGATACAAGAGCTCCCATCCCTATTGCCTGGACCCCGTCTATGAGCAGGAGTTTTCTGGCTTGCGGTTCAGGAATTCCGAAAGCCTCGCAGCGTGGGCAATTAGTGTGTGCATAATTATAACCCGCTTCAGCACAGGCTATGTTTTTCTCAATTATTTCTTCCCCTTTTCCTTTGAAAGTCATCCTCAAAATATCGTTTAGGGCATCAAGCCCAAGGTCAAGCAGCCCAAGAACTGCGCCTGTTGCTACGGTATTTGCCATAACGCTGTTCTTTCCGATGTCAAGCGCTATTTTCCTGAAGGGGATATCTATAAACTGAGAACCTTCAAATTTCTTTTTCATGCTCTCGGAATCGTAGAGAATAAATCCTTCTTCTTTAACACTATTTTTATGGATTTCTATCGTATTCAAATCGAGAGCGAGAAGAATATCTACGATCTCCTTTGAAGCCATTACTTCCCGGTCAGAAAAACGAACCTGATAAAAGTTATGCCCGCCGCGTATTCTTGACATATAGTCCTGGTGCGTAAATACATAGTACCCTTTTCTGGAAAAGATTTTTGCAAGGGCTCCTCCTATTGTTTGCAGCCCCTGCCCGGCTTCTCCTCCTACCCTTAGTGTATAGTCCAGAAGCTAAACCCCCAAATTTTTTACAAATTTTTCTTCTATGTTTTATTTTATCCGGTCAGGTAAATTAATTGCTTGAAACTTCAATGCTCCTGATTAATATAAAGTGAACTTTCAAATTAAACAATTGAGTTTTTAAATTCATTCTTCTAAGAGCCAGCAACGAATAAATTTGTTCAATCATTATTATGCGAAAAGAATCCTTATCACTTTCTTCCCCTTCTGTGTTATAAGACCCTTAAGATGTACTGTAAATCAAACCTTATATACTCTTGCTTCGCGTTTGATATATAAACCGAGATAAACCATGTCTAATAAATAAAATTAGGAGTATAAAACTCAATAGAGTAAAACCATGCATTATAGAAGTAATGTAGTGCTGATAAAAGGCGATATTCAAATACCTGGAAGAACTTCACATAACCAGAGGAAATTATAACCAGAGGAAGTCATCCAGGGGATTATAAACAGCATGTTTCTGCCTCTTGGCCTGTGAAGCAAACCTCTGCCGACAAGTCTTCTGTCAATTCCTGTCTGTACGGAAAAAGTAGTGTAAGGTTATTTACAAGGAGAATCAGTTATAATGTCACTTGTAGAATCAATAAAAAATTTTTTCATTAAAGGAAGGGGCGTTGTGCTGGGATTTCCCCTGATATTTCTGGGAGCTGCTCTGTTTACACTTCACAAAGTCCTTGGTCTGGTTGCGGTAACCATAGGGATTGCTTTTCTTACATTGAGCGACTATGTTATTGAGCATCAGGAAGAAAGTGAAGATGAAGTAATCGGAAGGGAACTGCCCGGAGAAAATGCCGATGAAAGTGAGGCTATTGAGGATAATATAAATAAAAATAAAACAAGTGAACCGGAAAAATGAAGCAAATGCGACTATGACGCTACCGATAACAGTTGACAGCAGTTAATGAAAATAATTTGGCTTGAAAATCAAAACAGTAAAATACACTCTTCAGTACATATAAAGTATTTTTCCAAAAAGAATGAACCCTATTAAAGCAATTCCAAGTATAAGTATATCCAGTTGAAATACTGAATACAGTATAAAAAAGCAAATGAATGAAGTAATTGCACAAGCCAGAATGTCAAGAGGATTACTCATTCCTGCCTCCATTCTTATTTAAAAATTCACAATATGATAAATTTTTCTACTTTGCGTAAAAATTTAATATAATACTGAATATAATACTGAGTTTATATATCCTCTAATTTCCTGACCTCTTATATAAAAACAGCTGGAATCGCCAGGTGAATTTAAATAAAAAATACAAACCCTCTTCCTTCACTGATATAGAGGAAGAGAGTTGCCTGTTTTCGGTACGGAACCGAATTTAAGTTTTTATTAGCCGGTTAAGCCGGATGGGATTTGCCTGTATCCTTTTCCAGGCCTCAGGTGAATTAAAATAAAAAATACGAACCCTCTTCCTTCACTGATATCGAGGAAGAGAGTTTCCTTTTTTCGGTACGGGACCGAATTTAAGTTTTTATTAGCCGCTTAAGCCGGATGGGATTTATCTGTATCTTTTTCCAGGTCTTAGAACTTTCCGCGGCCAAGCTGTGCATGGGCGCGTGCCAGGTGTCCGGCAGCCTGTGCTCCTATAAGGGAGATCTCTCCTGCAAGCACTGCAGAGGCTACGATTTCCGCGAATTTCTTTGAATTTATACCGGGAGTATCTCCTGCTCCCGCCACTCCAAGGATATTGAGACAATCTCTCTGGGTCCCAAGTCCGGTGCCTCCTCCTACCGTGCCTACGGGAAGGGATGGCAGTGTGACGGAACAGTGTATTTCTTCGTATTTTGTGAGTTCCATGCTTGTGATTGCGGTACTGCCTTCTACAACATGTGCAGCGTCCTGCCCGCAGGCAAGATATACAGCGGCAATAATATTCGCGGCATGAGCATTGAAACCCATAGCACCAGCTCTTGCCGAACCAAGCAGATTTTTGCTGTAGTTTACTTCAAACATTGATTCCGGCGTACATTTGAGGGTTTCTCTAACTACATCTTGAGGAATGGTAACTTCGGCGACCACTGTCTTTCCCCTGCCGAGAATGGCACTTATGGCCGCAGGCTTTTTGTCAGTACACATATTTCCTGAAAGAGTAACCGGGTGTGCGCCAAATTCGTCTTCTATGAGGTGCATTACTGCATCTGTAGCTATGGTTACCATATTCATGCCCATTGCGTCTTTCGTATCATAAGAAAACCTGAGATAAACATACGTTCCTGTGACAAAAGGTTTTACCGAGAGCAGTTTTCCAAATCTTGTTGTCTTCTCAGCAACCTCTTTCATTTGTTTGAAAACCTCAGGGCTTTTTACCCAATCATAAAACTTTTTTGCTCTTTCAAGACTTTCAAGCTTAAATACTGGAGCTCTGGTCATTTCATCTTCAAATACCCTTACATTTGCCCCGCCTGACTTTGTAATTACTGAGCAGCCGCGGTTTACACTGGCAACAAGTGCTCCTTCCGTTGTAGCAAGGGGGATATAGTATTCACCGCCTGCATATTCCCCATTTATCCTGAGAAGCCCGGCAACCCCCAGCGGGATCTGGACTGCTCCTATCATATTCTCAATATTTTTCTTTGTAACTACTTCTACGTCCAGAGAGAAATTCTGTATATGTTCGAATTCAAGCTTTGCATACTCCTGAATAGCAAGCCTTCGAATTTTCACTGCCGTTAGCGGGTCTGCAAATTCTTCGATCTTACGAAACGATATTTCCCCATCGAGAACTTTTTGTAAAAGAAGCTTCTCTTCCTCATTAAGCTCATAGTTTTCTAAAGGCATGAAATCACCGATTTGTCTTTTTACTTTTTCTACAAAACTGAAGTCTTATAGTGTAGCAATAAGGAACCCTAATTAGAATATTTTGCTCGTTTAAATATACTCTTTTGAATATACTTTTTAAATATGTTCTTTTGAGTAAGGCGCCTTTATACAACCTTTATATCAAAATTCATTTTATCCTGAATATCTGCATATTAACATATAATTTATTCCTCGAAAACAGTTCTTAGAATCTCCAAAATAGCTGAAAAAGTGTACACAAAGCAAAAGATTACTTTCTCTCTGTAATTTCCGTCTTACCTGTAGTAGCCATTATAAAATAGATTTAAAGATAAATTCCCCTATTATGCCTTATTTTTGGTAAAAATATCTTTAATTAGGGTAAGTATGAAATCATGAGCCTGACCAATTAGGAAAGCCTGACCAATTAGGAAAGCTTGATCAATTAGGAAAATATCACTCAAAATGCTGGGTTTTTAGCTCCAAAACTTTCAAGAAATGATTTTAAAAGATTATACTTAATAAATTTAGTAATTAGGATTTTTTGATAATTATTTAAAAAAAGATTTTAAAGATATTTTGAGCATTCTTTAATGCTGAACCCTAAACAGGTTGCCAGGTTCAGAAATTTATAATCAGCTGGTTTTCCTCTCTGTATGTTAAAAAAAGTTCAGCCACATCTTTTGAGCAAATAAACTCAATTCCCGGGATCAATTCTTCTTTCTTGAGCCCTATCATATCTGAGGCAAGCTGACAGCATCGGAACTCTACTCCCATCTCAATGCATTCCTGCACCGATATATCATATTTGGGTGACCCTCTCGTTTTATCTTTCTTTGCAAGTAACACTCCCATAGGTCCCCACAGAATTACCAGAACGTCGAGCCCTTTACTCCTGTAATATTTAGCAAATTTGAGAGTTTCCTGCGGGCTGGTGCTTTCATACACCATATTTTTGAGTAGCAGTAATACCTTTTCGACTTTTGTCATAAGAACCCCAGGTCTAAATAATACTTTTCTGAAACAGATTACCTAGATGTATATAAAGTTTCACATTGAAAACGGGTATACCCTCATTTTTTTGTTTTATTTATATATATTTGCCTACAATTGTAAAAACGTTTAGAAGCTCTGCACATCTGCGCAGTTTTGCTACTCCTTATTACAGTTTAAAATTATGTATTATTTTGGGTTTTTAAAGGGCTTCAATGCTCATAATAAAAAAATTTATAAACGAAAAAAGATTAGGTATTAAATTTTAAAATTTTTCTAAAATGTGAAATTAACATCAGAGACTTATTTCCTGCTCACGTTTTTCTTTTTTGGTAATTCCTCGTCTTTACTATTTTCTCACTTTATTATTTCCTCTCTCTACTATTTCTCACTTTACTATTCCTCCTCTTTACTATTTTCTTTTTATAGGAGACAGCAAAAAAGTTGAAGAACTGATGGACAGGATCTCGGAAATAGAGTAGTTCAATATTTCTGAAATCGGGCCGGTTAATACTGCCTGTAATCCAGAAATCAAATGTAAGAATCCTGCCTCAGAAGAACTCTGGCTGAATGAACAAACAATTCGACTACTAATGCACGACTATTCCATACCATTAGCAACAGATAAAGCAACCGCATTTCCATACATACATAATTTGATAGCGAAACTGCGCTGTATTTTAAGCAAAATCAGCAGATCAATAAACTGCTTTGAAATGATCGAGTCAATGATCGAGTCAGCTGGAATATTAGCAAAGAAAAAACGTAAGGAAATTTCCGCTACCGGTCAGAATTTACCGGAAATCCGGGTTTTGGAGATCAGGCCAGATTCAAAATCTGCAATTGCCACAGGACCTACAGTTGCTATTAAATCTACAGACGCTATAAAGTCCACAACTGACATAAAATTTACAATTGATATAAAACCTTCAATTAATGATCAAAAGCCGGAACCGAGTAAAGCTCAGGTTTCAGGTCAGGTTTTAGAGCAAGATCCTAAAGAAACTTTTTATGAGAGCGTGTCTGAAGAAAATATTTCCAAAAAAATATCTCTGAAAAAGGTATTTCTGAAGAGAATATTTCTGAAGAGGATATTTCTGAAGAGGATATTTCTGCCGGGAATACCTCTAAAAATACTATTTCTTATAACAATATTTCCTACAATTGTACTCATGACAATATTGTTCCTGATGCACCTAATAATATTGCACCTAATAGTATAGTATCTGGTAATCTTGCGTTTAATAATATAACATCTGGTAGTATTGTCCCTGATAAGGTTAAACCTGGTTATACCGTTCCTTGTAATATTGTTTCTTGTAATATTGTTCCTTGTAATATGGTTCCTGATAATAAGTCGGGATCGGGTAAAATCCGGTGTCCTGCAAACATCCCTGAAAACATCCTTAAACAGGAATTAAAATTACAGGATATCCGGGAAGCAGAAAAGCCGGACCACTCTATCAACTCTTTCTCCTAATCCGCAACACCTTCGAAAGCTTTTGAGGCACAGAGGCAGGAAACCATCAGGGTCAGAACCTCAAACCTTGATAATATCATGAATCTTGTTGGCTAGCTTATCATAAACAAGGCTCGTCTGCTCAAGATCTCTCAGGAGTACAACTTGCCTGGACTGAAAGACGTAATCGGAACCCTTGATAAGTCGATTTCAAGCCTTCAGGACGAGGTAATGAGTAGAATAAAGGATGGTAAAGATTGAGAAGTATTTAGCAAATTTCCACGCATGGTAAGAGACTTAAGCATGAAATTCGACAAAAAAATCGAGTTTGAAATCGAAGGGCAGGATGCCGAACTGGACAGGACAATTTGAGATGAGATTAGCGATCCTCTTGTCCATCTTGTAAGAAATGCAGTTGACTATGGTATAGAACCTCCGGAAGAGCGGAAAAAAGCCGGGAAAAACGAAACAGGACACATATAAAACTTTCAGCCAGAAGGGAAAAAGTAAAGTAATTATCGAGATCGAGGATGACGACAATCCGGCAGGGGTGTGGAGATGGACGCGGTAAAAACCGCTGTTTAGAAACTGGGGGGAAGTCAGGGCATATTCAAAGAACGCGGAATTTACAAGAGTTAAAATTGACCTCCATCCTACTGTTTCTATAATCAAATCTCCTTGTAGATATCGGCCCTGAGATATATGTAATCCTGATTTCAAATGTTGTAAAGGCTTTAAGTGTTGATAGCAGTGACTATAAGCTTGTTAAAGAGCCTCCTGTACTTTACATGCTCGGCGACATGATGAAAATTATGGGACAATTATGAGCGGAGATATTTTATTTGTCTCGAATGGAAGTGGAAAAGCGGTTTTTTTAATCACTAAGGGCATACTGGTAAAATCTTTTTGTTACCTTTCATACTGGTAAAATCTGTTTGTTAACTTTCGAATACCTGCCCGTCTCAGGATTCCTGCCGGTCCTGTGACATTGTTAACGCTGCAAAAAATTACCTGATAGGAAATAAACCGAATCCGGACATTAAAAGCCTGGATGAGGAGTTGTCCGCCGGGATAGGAGAGTATAAAATCGGAAAAAATGTCCTGCTAAAAGTAATGGGTCTTGGCTCCTGAATTGGTGTTATTCTCTCTGGTGTTTCAAGCGGTATATGCGGAATAGCCAATGTACTGCTCCCTGGCGCTTCGGATAAAGAGGAAACCAAGTATGCAGAAACAACTATAGATGAAATGTTAGATGAGATGGTGAGAATGGGGACAAGAAAAAGCAGAATTACTGCAAAATTTGCAGGCGGAGTCCAGGTTTTCAAACACATGAACCCTGACTTTCTCAAAACCGGCGACAGAAACGCTATATCCGTTAAAGAAGCCCTTATTAAGAAAAATATCCCTATTCTTGCAAAAGATGTGGGTGGGGAAACGGGAAGAAACGTTATTTTTAACCCTGCAGACGGGAGCATGATCGTAAAAACTGGAGCATGATCAAATATACTAAAGGAGATGTACTGTGGTTATAAGTCTTGATGACGATTTTAACTTTCTTGTTCGGAAGATTTCCAGATCCTCGGGCATTGTTTTGACAGGGTACAGGGATAGCTATCTCAGAAGAAGAATCAATATGAGAATGAAGTCCATAGGCATTGATAGCTATACAGCCTATATCGGGTTCCTGGAACAAGATGATCAAGAAATGAAGGAAGTTATTAATACACTTACAGTAAACGTTACTGAATTTATGAGGGACAAAACACCGTTTATTTTTTTCCGTAAAGAAGTCCTCCCGGACATAATGGAAAGGAAAAATAAATCCAGAAGCAATATCGTCAGGTTCTGGAGTGCAGCCTGTTCCTATGGAGAAGAACCCTATTCGATTGGCATCTGCTCAAAAGAAGTCCTGCCGGAAAGATGGAATGTATCCATTTATGCGACTGATATTGACGAAAAATGCCTGAAAGGCGCTTCATAGGGAGTCTACGGTAAAGACCAGTTAAAAAATCTTGACCCCTCCCTCCTGCGAAAATACTTCGAACCCTTAGATGACAGCTATAAAATAAAAAGTATCCCGAAACTGACAGTAAGGTTTCTGAAGCACGATTTAACCAGTGAGCCTCCGATATCCAGACATTTTGACGCTGTATTCTGCAGAAATATCATGATATATTTTAACGAAAATCAGAAAATAAAAATGTTAAATGATTTTTATAATTCTCTTTCCGATGAAGGCTATCTGATTATCGGCAAATCCGAAACCCTGCCCGTTGAAATCAGGGAATTGTTTATACCTATAAGCGTAAAAGAGAAAATCTTTAAAAAAGTATGAGTTGATAATTCAAAAAGTATAAGTTGATAATTCAAAAAGTATAAGTTGATAATTATGTGTTTACCACATATTTATTGAATAAATATTATAATTTATCCTGAGCATTGATTCAAATAATTCCAAAAATGTAAGGCATAACTCACTAAATATGCAGAGACTATACAAAAATTGACTCTTTCTATTTTTTTATAAACGCTAATAGAATTTTAACATTAATATATTTTTATTTTTATATGCATACAACTATAACCAATGTCTATAGTATATTTCTTATTAGCTTAAAATTACGTGTTTTCTGTCTATAAGTCGAGGTATTAAAAAAATTCTAATAGATGGTCCCTATATTGTCTATAACAGGATCTTTGTCGGTTAAATGATTAACCTTTTTTCTGTAAACTATATAATAAATTAAACTATATTATAAATATTATTAAGTAATGTTAAAATTATCTTAGTAAGATATTTTCTCTTTTTCTTGATTTAGAATCAAACCTAATATATTGTATTAGTTTTCTTTGATACGAATATTTCAAGAAAAATATGCACCAATAAACTGATATTTTGTTGTTAATTTTTCCAGAAAAAACCAGTAAGTAATTTTTCTTTTAATTTTTAAATCTTCAAAATAGTCTCTTATTAATTAAAGATTTTACATAAAGTAAGCCCTCTAACAGCCGAAACATTTATAATATCACTTGATATTCTATTTACTGTTATAATAGTCACACTATAATCAAGGTGATTTATTATGTGGAATCGATTTATAAAAAATCAAAACGGTTTTACCGGGCTTGAAGCTGCAATTGTGCTGATAGCCTTTGTAGTCGTAGCAGCAGTTTTCAGCTACGTTATGTTGGGAGCGGGGTTCTATACAACCCAGAAGAGTCAGGAAGTTGTGCACACTGGAGTGACCCAGGCGAGCAGCAGCCTCGCACCTTCCGGAGATGTAATTGTTGAAGGAGCTTCTTCTAATCGTGTAGAGAATATTACTTTTTACGTAACAAACACTGCAGGTGGATCAGCTGTAGACCTTGACAAGACCATTATCACCTACACAGATAGTAATGATTTAACTACCAAGTCATATACTGCCGCTAACGCTGGGTCTTGGATTTATGACGCTGTCATCTCCAATGGAGGTGCAACTAACCTTATCGAGAAAGGTGAAAAGTATAAAATCACAATTAAAGTAGCAAGTTTGGGTCTCAGTGATGCTCCCACAGTTAACGAGAAAATTAAGATTGAAGTAAAACCGCCAGAAGGTGCAGTTCTTATTCTTGAACGGACAATGCCTGCTGCGCTTACAGATGGCCAATATTATTCTGTATATTGAGGTGATCTGAATGTGGAATAAATTTGTAAAAAATGAGAACGGATTTACCGGTCTTGAAGCGGCAATTGTCCTGGTAGCCTTTGTTGTTGTAGCTGCAGTTTTTAGCTATGTAATGCTCGGAGCGGGTTTCTATACAACCCAAAAAAGCCAGGAAGTTGTGCAGCTCGGAGCAGGTTTCTATACAACTCAAAAAAGCCAGGAAGTTGTGCACACAGGTGTACAGCAGGCAAGCAGCAGTGTTGAACTGAGTGGAGATTTAATTGCAAAGGGTGACATTACTAATAATAAAATTGACAATGTCACTCTGTTCTTGCAACTGACCTCAGGTGGTTCATCAGTGGATATGAACAAAACTCTTATCGTTTTCTCAGCTCCCGGTACAGCACCTACCGACTTGACAATTAGTGATGCTGCTGATGGCACCCACTTTTCAGTAACTGAAAGATACAATGACGACGGTAACGACAACTACATTATAAATAGATTTGAGAAATTTGAAGTTATGGTCAATGTGGGTCAAGTGGCTACTACCGCTATAGGACCTAACGACGAGTTCCAGCTTGAAATCAAGCCGCCTCAAGGCGCCTCATACACCATCCACAGGACAGCACCTGCATCAATCAATGCTATAATGACACTCGTCTAAATTAAAATTCAAGCAATAATGACACTCTTCTGAGTGCCATTATTTTATTTTTTAATGCTACAGTTGGGTGATATAATGAATAGTGGGGAAACCTTTGACCAGTCCATGATTGATAAACTTGTAGCTACAGCTGAAAGCGATACTATAGAATACAAGGTCGCAAGCCTTGAGGAAGAGGTAACTGAGATCAAAGGCTCTATAAAGATGCTTCTCATGGACATCAGGGAGACAATGGGGGTCCTTGAGAATCCTTTCCAGAATATTCAGGGTATTGCCAATATTTCCAGTGCCATAGTAAATCCCAAGCCTGTTGACGAAGGTCCCAAAGAAGATCAGCTTCCAAAGACAGAA
>OBLN01000487.1_pt1 | contig 14436 bp, 11 predicted proteins | sample 1519301 | NCBI WGS metagenome assembly OBLN01 (sample SAMEA2452533, study PRJEB22499) | sediment metagenome | reverse complement strand
GGTGGCCGAAATGGATCCTGTCTTCCTTGCCGGGACGACGGTCAGGAGGGCGACCCTCCATAACATGGATGAGATCAGGCGGAAAGACATCCGTGTTGGTGACTTGGTCATCGTGGAAAAAGGGGGGGATATCATCCCTAAGGTGTCAGCGGTGGTCAAAGAGGCCCGTTCGGGGGACGAGACAGCCTTTTCCATGCCTTCCGTGTGTCCTGTATGCAAAAGCCCCGTAGAGCAGCTTCCCGGAGAAGTAGCCTGGCGCTGCGTCAATATCGCCTGTCCCGCACAAGTCCGCGGTCGGCTGGAGAACTTTGTCTCCAAAGCCGGCCTTGATATGGACAATATAGGCCCGCGTCTGCTGGAAGTCCTTGTGGAAAGCGGGATGGTACGCCATTTTTCAGACCTCTTTCATCTGGATTATGCTGTTTTGGCCCGCATGGAAGGGATGGGAGAGAAATCAGCGGATAATATCCGGGCCAGCGTGGAAAAGAGCCGCAGAGTCCCGTTGGATGCCTTTCTCACAGCTCTCGGGATCCCTTTTGTCGGGAAAAAGGGCGCACGGCTGCTGGCTGCCAGGTTTGGAGGGATCCCTCCCCTTATGGAGGCCACGGAGGAAGATCTGACCGGGATCGAAGGCATCGGGGAAAAGACAGCTCGCAGTATCCTATCTTTTTTTCGGAACCCTGCCAACCGTGAAGAGGTCCGAAGGCTTTTGGATGAAGTGGCCTTCTCGGGAGAAGTCCCGGGACAGGAAGGTGTCTTTGCCGGGAAAAAATTTGTGATCACAGGGACTCTCCGATCCATGAGCCGGCAGGAGGCCGAAAAAAGGATCGTCAACGGAGGAGGAGAGGTCACTTCCTCTGTCAGCGCGAAGACGTCGGCTCTCATTGTGGGGGAGAATCCGGGGTCAAAACTGGATAAAGCCCGAAAATTGGGAATCCCCCTGTGGGATGAAGAGACATTTTTAAAGGCAGCCCGGGGCCGGGGAGAAGAGAGCTGATGACGATCCTCTATATCATTACCAAACTTGAGCTTGGCGGAGCGCAGAAGGTCTGTCTGACCCTGGCCCGTAATCTTGCACAGGAGCACGATGTCTATGTGATGGCTGGCCCCGGAGGAGACCTTAACGAAGAAGCTGAGAGCTTTTTGGGGAAACGCCTGGTCATCAACCCATGGCTCATTCGTCAGATAAATCCCTTTCAGGACATCAGGGCCTACTTTTTCATCAGGAAGTTTATCCGGGAACATGCCGTAGATATTGTCCATACCCACTCTTCCAAAGCGGGGATCCTGGGGCGATTGGCTGCGTTTCGGTCACAGGTGCCCAGGATATTCCATACAATTCACGGCTTTCCCTTTAACCGGTTCCGGTCCTTTGCTGCCAACCTGGTCTATCTCACCCTGGAAAGACTCTGCGCTCCTTTGGCCGGCCGCCTCATCTGTGTGACAGCAGAAGATGTCGCCCTGGGAAAAAAGAAGAAGGTGGGCCGTCCCGGGCAGTATGTGGTCATACGTGCCGCGGCCGATATTGAGGCCTTCAGCTCCTATGTACCTGACGACGAAACTTTCAGACAGGCGTGGCAGATCCCCCGTGATGCTCCTGTCGTGGTGCAGGTCTCCTGTCTGAAACCTCAGAAAAACCCCGTTGATTTTGTGGATATGGCCCGGAAAGTCAATGAAAACCGCTATCAGAAGGCTTTTTTTATTCTGGTAGGCGACGGGATCCTCCGTCAGGAAGTGGAAGAGCATATCAAAAAGGACGGGAGTGCATCCTATATACGGCTGGCTGGCTGGCAGATGGATGTGCGCCCCTTTTTATCAGCAGCTGATATCGTGACTCTTACCTCTCTCTGGGAAGGGCTTCCCATTGCCATTATTGAAGCATTCGCCATGAAAAAAAGTTTAGTCGCCACGGCCATCAATGGAAATCGTGAAGTGATCCGGCATGGCGAAAACGGTTATCTTTATGAGCCCCGGGACATCGAAACCGGGGCCCGTTACATCAGAGAGCTGCTGGATCACCCCCTCAAGAGGAAAATGATGGGAAACGCCGGTTATGGGATGATTTTAAGGGAGTTTTCGATAGAAAAGATGGTCGAAGACACGAAAAAGCTTTATTTTTCAACGTAGACACGTCATACTTGTGATATTGACACTTATGCAAACTGTGGTATAGTATAAAGTAAAGAAAAGGAGAGCCGCCATGGATTTCAAAAAAGATATCTACCAGGATCCGGATATCAAGAAATATGTCAAAATAATCGCACGGGATCCCCGGGCCTTTGCGTCCCTGGCCAATGCCCTTCTTAATAAAGGATATGTGGACGAGGCCATCAGTGTCTGCGAGGAGGGATTGGAAGACGATCCTGATTTTATCGCCGGACGCGCTGTCCTGGGAAAGTGTTATGTAAAAGACGGAAAGATCGACAAAGCCCAGGAGGAGTTTGAGGCTATTCTTGAACAGAATCATGATAATGTCGTAGCCCTCATCGGGCTGGGTGAGATCTACTACTCCATGGAGGAGTACAGCAGCGCCCTGGAGATGTATGAACGGCTTCTTTTTATCGACCCGATGAACGAAGAGTTCCAGGAGATGGTGGAAAAGATCAAGGGGCTCCAAAGCGGAGCGATCCCTGCTCCCCCGAAAGAGCCTGCCCCTGAGGAAGAGGAGGCCGGTGTCGAAGAGGAAGAGAAGAGCGGGGCTGTCGAAGAGCCCGGGGAGATGGAGGTGTCCGGGATCGAAGAAGAGATGCCTGAAGCATCGTCGACCCCGGAGATTCTGGCCACAGCCGAAAGCGTCGGCTCCCTTCTCACATTGGCTGAAAAAACGGTCCGCAAAGCCAGAGAAGTTCTGGAACGGGGTTTTGATGAGAGCAATCAGCTTCTTTTCAATCGGCTTGCTTCAGCGATGAATATTCCTGTCTGGGAAGAGATCAACCGCAGGTTTGACTCCTATTTAAGTCACGAAGCCGGCGAGGGAGAGATCGTTCCCATAGAAAGGGGTGTATCTCCCCATAAATCGGAGGAGATCCAGATCGACGGGACGGAAAATATCGGCATTGCCAGTAAACAGGAAGTCAAAATAGATCAAAATATCGTCTCCTACGACAGTATCGTCTCCAATGACCAGATCGCCTATGAGAGTGTGAATCAGAACACTCCTGAAGGAGAAGAGGAGGAACCCTTTTCTGAAGAAGGGATCCCTGATACGACTCTTAAAGAGGGCGGTGCTCTGGATATGGACCTTCAGGATAGCGGAGAAGCTCCTGAAGAGGACCTGATTCCCGAAAATTCCCTGGATGAGGATATCCCCGAAGAAGAGGAGCCTGCCCCAGAAGTAGAAGATTTACCGGTTTCTCCTCCTCACGAGGATGCCGGCCTGATGGAAGAGGAGATCCTGGAGGAAGAAGAGGAGATCCTTGAAGAGGAAGAAGAGATCCTGGATGAAGGCCTGGAAGAGGCGGGAGAAGAGCTGTCTGCTGAATCCCCTGGAGTGACGGCGGAGCCCCTTCTCTCCCCGGATGTTTCGCAGGGTACTGAAGAGCTGCCGACCTTTGACGGGGAGGAAGCCGGACTTGCCGGAGATGAGGAAGAGGGTTTCCGGGAGGATTCCTACCCCTCTCTGGAGGAAGACCTCAGTCATCCTCAGGATCTGAACGCCCTCATGGCTGAAGCAGAAAAAAGCCTGTCAGGAGCCGGCATCGAGACAGATGAAGGGCTTGATGAGGATATCATGGATGAGCTGGAAGCGGAGACCCGTTCCCTTCAGGATGCCAAAAGCCGGGAGGCCTTTTCGGGAGAGTCGCTGGTCCACCTGGATACAGAGAGCACCCTCGAGGGAGGGGATGAAGATAAGTTCGCCGGCCATCAGGAGATCGATGTGGGAGCCCTGGAGCCTTCCGGCGAGACAGAGGAGAGCAGATTTCAGGGACAGGATGAACTGGAGATGACAGAATCACCTCTGCCCCAGACATCAGCTCCACGGCCCGCGGCAGAACAGATGGAACCCCCTTCTGACCTGGACCTGAAAGAGGAGCCTCTTGCAGCCCCGGCAGCAGAGGAAGGGGAGATTTCCATTGACGAGGCCCGAAAAGACAATGATAATGCTGATGAGCTGGTCGATGCCGACGATGAGACCCTGGACGATATCGGTAAATGGCTCAATGACCTTTAAGCTGAGGAGTTTGTATGGATTATAAAGTGATGCTCGACGGAACATTAAAAAAGGTTGAAGGGGCCCTTACAGTGAGCTTCTGCGGAGTGGATGGTTTGGGGATAGCCAATTCGACCTATCCCGTGTTGCCGCCTAATCTGGAAATAGGTGATGCTCAGGTAGCCACTTATATTGTGCACAAGAGGGATTCACTCAAACAAATCGGCGTAGAAGGATTTGCTGAGGATATTACCATTGCCGGGCGATATGTCGTCCTGATCAGGATGGTAAGCGAAGACTATTTTGTGAGCATGATCTGCTCGCAGCTGGTCAATGTCAAAAAAGCGCGCTACCATCTTTATCTTCTGGCTGAACAGCTCAAGAGAGAAATCACATAGGAAACAAGGAGGAAACATGGCCATTATCGGGATCAATGATTTACGCAATGGAATGGCTCTTGAAAAGGACGGCAAGCTTTACTGGGTTGTCAAGGCGGAACATGTCAAACCGGGGAAAGGAAACGCCTTCTGCAGAGCGAAACTGAAAGAAGTGGAAACAGGCAAGGTGGTAACCGAGACGTTCAAGTCTGCGGACAAGCTGAACGAAGTCCGTTTGGAGATGAAGGAGTGCCAATACTTATATAACGATGAACATAACTTCTTCTTTATGAATATGGAGACCTTTGAGCAGTTCGGCCTTTCGGCTGATTCTCTTGAAGAAGAAAAGAAGTTCCTGAAAGAGGATATGATCGTCTATATCCTCATGTACGGAGACAAACCCGTGGGAATCAATCTTCCTAACTTTGTGGAGCTCCAGATCGTCGAGACAGAGCCTGCCATCAAAGGGGACACGGTTTCCGGGGCCACGAAGACAGCAGTTCTGGAGACGGGTCACGTCATCCAGGTTCCCCTTTTTGTCAATCAGGATGAGATGATCAGAATCGACACAAGGACCGGGGAGTATCTGGAAAGGGTCAAATAATGCAGCTTTTCGACATGTTGCAGAAAATGGTGGAGAACGAGGCTTCCGACCTTCATTTCAAGGTGGGGAGCCCTCCCATGATGCGTCTGGACGGTGTCCTGCAGCCTGTGGGAGATTTTAAACTTTCCCCTGAACAGACGCTGGCCATTGCAAAACAGTTCATGAACGATAATCAGTTCGCCCGTTTTGAAGAGGAACATGAGCTTGATTTTTCTGTGGGGATACGGGGAATGGGACGCTTCCGTATCAACTGTTTTATTGCCCGGGGAGCCGTAGCCATAGCCCTGAGGCGTATCTCCACCCAGATCCTCTCCATCGACGACCTGAATCTTCCCGACAAGCTGAAGGATATCGCCCTTATGCCGCGGGGGATGGTTCTTGTGACAGGGACCACCGGAAGCGGGAAATCGACTACTCTGGCGGGGATGATCGATTTCATCAACTCCATGGAACGAAAACATATTATTACTGTGGAAGATCCCATCGAATATCTTTTTTCCGATAAAAAGAGCATTGTCAATCAAAGGGAGATCGGTTCGGATACAGAAAGCTTTTCTCAGGCGCTCAGACGTATCCTCCGGCAGGACCCCGATGTCATCATGATCGGAGAAATGAGGGATCTGGAAACTATTCAGACAGCCATCACCGCTGCCGATACAGGACATCTGGTGATGAGCACCCTGCATACCACAAATGCCATGCAGACGATCAACCGGATCATTTCCCATTACCCGCCGCATCAGCACGATCAGATCAGAATCCAGCTGGCTTCCACACTCCAGGCCATTATCTCTCTGCGCCTGATCCCTAAAGCAACAGGGTTCGGACGAGTGCCGGCTGTGGAGATCCTTGTGAACACGCCCTATATCTCTGAGCTGATCACAGACCAGACCCAGACTTTTCTAGTGTCAGAAGCCATTGAAAAGGGGGAGCAGTACGGGATGCAAAGCTTTGACCAATCCATAATGAAGCTCTACAGGAGCGGACTGATCACCCTGGAAGAGGCTTTGAAACGATGCAGCAATCCCGATGATTTCAAGTTGAAGATCCAGGGGATCGATTCATCAAGCGTGTCCGATATGTGGAATATGTAGGGGTGAATAATGGCTGCCGATCTCGACAAAAAACTATTACAGGTCTCAAAATTCATTCAGAAGGGGCAGCTTGAGCGGGCCGTAAAAGAGTATCAGAAATTGGCCACGCTGCATAAACGAGACCCCAAGATCCTCAATTCACTCGGAGATACCTATATCAAACTGAAACAGGTCGACAATGCCCTGGAAGTCTTTAACGATGTTGCGGACAAGTACATCAAAGACGGCTTTTATCCCAATGCCATAGCAATTTACAGAAAGATGCTTCGGTTTAAACCTGATGAGATCGATGTCAAGCTTAAGTTAGCCGATCTCTATGTCAAAGTAGGGATGTTTTCAGATGCGGAGTTTTACTATAATCAGTTTGCGGATCATTTTGTGCATCGTGGCGAGATCATCAAAGCCATCCCCGCGTTTGAAAAGATCTGCTCCATCAACCCGGAAAATATCGAACTAAGGAAGACTCTGGCCGGACTCTACTTCCGTGTGGAGAACATCGACAAGATGTTCGCCATGTATAAGGAGGTCTTTGACTATCTCATGTCCAAAAAGGATAATGAGGGCCTGGCCGATGTCTTTAATACCGTCACAGCCATCTCCAACAAAAACAATCTTCTGACTAACCCCACCTACTTCACCATCTTTGAGGAGTATATTACCTATCTCTACCGGATGAACCAGGGGAGCCTGGCAAAAAAGAGTGCCATGGATATGGCCGGTATCTATCTTGAGCTGGGAAACCCGAGGTGGGCCCAGGCTCTTTACAATAAAGTCCTGGAACTGGACCCGGGAGAGATGAGTGCTCGCATCAAGCTGATTGAATTGTACAAAAAACAGGGAGAATCGTCCCTGCTTGTCCAGGAATATCTCAATATGGCCGAATACCTGAAAGAGAGCGACCCTGCCCGGGCCAAAGTCATCTATTCGGAAGTCCTTCAGCTGGATCCGGAGAATATCGAAGCCCGGACAGCCCTTCACGGCGAGGAGAAGGCCGCTCCGACGAAAAAAGAGGCTCCACCCCAGGAGAAACCATCTCCGAAAGAAGAGAAGGCTTCGTCCATGGTGGAATCTCCCGATGTTGAGAGCCATGTCTATGGAGAAGAGGAGACGGGAGAAGAGATCGATATCTCTCTGGGAGATGTGACCGTCTCCACAGGTGAAGAGTTTAAAGACAAACTCAAATCGGTGGACCTGGGAGAAGGGGAAGAAGCAGAGGAGCCCGAGATCTCTGTGGAGATAGAGACCGAAGAGACTGAAGAAGCGGCTGTCAAAACCACTGAGGAAGAGGCCCCAGCCGTCGAGGAGAAAAAAGGTTTCTTCGATGATGATGAAGAGATGAATATCGAGTTTGAAGTCGAAGTCGGTGCCGGGGGAAACATGGAAGTCAAAGAGAAGCCTCCCCAGAAAGAGAATCTTGAGACTGCTCTGGCGGATATCTTTTCCCAATACAGTGAAAAGCTGGGAGACCAGCAGAGTCTTTTATCCAATATCAATGACCTGGATAGCGAAGAATTTATTCCTTCTGTGGATGAGATCGTCAACACATTCAAAAAAGGGCTTGAAGAACAGCTGGGAGGAGATCCCCAGGCTCATTACGATATGGGGATCGCCTATAAAGAGATGGGGCTCTATGACAGTGCCATCGGAGAATTCAGAAAACTCTCCCTGCTGCCGCAGTATCGCTTTAAGAGCCTGAACCTTTTAGCTCAGACATTGGTGGAAAAGGGGGACTATCAGGAAGCTGTCGAAGAGTTTCTGGAAGTCCTTGGAGATGAAAACCTGACTGAAGAAGAGAAAGACGGTGTCCTCTATAACATTGTCGTCGCTTATTACCGGGGGGAACGTTATCAGGAAGCTTTTGAATACTACAATCGGATCAGCAGCCATCAGATCTTCAAGAAGGATGAACTTTTCAATGAGATCCGCAGAAAATTCCAATCCCTCTTCCCTGAAGAAGCCGGTGACGAAGAGGAAGCCCGGGCCCCGGACAATGGGACCGACTGGGGAGATGATGCGACTCTCTCCATTGAGCATGAGGAGAGTCCGAGTCCCTTCGCCGATGTGACGGTGGATGAGGAAGAGCGTGCTCCCGGAGAAACCCCTGAAATATCCGTCTCCGGAGAGGATGAGCCGGAGCCTGCATATGCCCCGTCGGCTGTCGTGGAACATCTGCTCTCAGAGATCGAGGAGTTGAAAGACTCCGTTGCTACAAATGAAGATCTGATCAAGGATAATTCCGAACTGATCACCCTCCTTTTGCAATCCCGGGAAGAGACACAGCAGCTGAAAAACGGATGGGAGGCTCTTGAAGAGAGGATCCGCCGCCTTGAGAGATGGGATGAAAAGCTGGAAGCGCTTGAAAAAAGGATGGATGCGCTGGAAGAGTCCCGTGAGAGCGGTGAGGGGGACGATGTCATCACCCTAGAAGAGAAACGTCTCCTTGTCCGGGATCTGAAAAATTTCAAGGAAGAGACCATGGCTCCGGCTTTCCGGGAAGCCTTGGACTTTATCAGGAATCTGTCCCGCGAAGGGGAGCAAGGCCTTCTGCACCGGATTAAGGATGAGACGGCTTCATTGAAGGGATCCCTGACTGAAGCCGAACAGAAAAAGGATAAGGCTCAAAAGGAAGAAGCTCCTTCAGAAGAGGCTCAGGAGCCCTTGATCCGGCAGGAAGAGGAAGAACTCTTGCCCGGCCCGGGAGAATTGCTGGAACCTCCCTCCGGAGAAGAGAACCCGGAAGAGGAAGAGAAGGACGATGACGACAAGATCTCATATTTTTAACAAGGGAACGCTGTGAGCTACGAATCATTTTACGGGATGAAAGAGCCCCCCTTTTTCAATATCCCCGATGAAAGGTATTTTTTTACTTATCCGCAGAATGAAAGGGCGATCTTCAAGATCATCCATACAGTAAAACGGAGGATGGGATTGGCTGTGGTCACTGCCGGGATCGGGACGGGAAAGACCATGCTCAGCCGCAAGATCCTGGAGATGCTCAACACTGAGTTTTTCGAGACCTCTCTCATCGTCATGGTCCACAATCAGGTAGAACCGTTATGGTTTCTCCGAAAACTGGTGATCCAGTTTGGTGGCGATCCCGGTCAGGCCGACAAGATGAAGCTTCTCAATATCCTTTACAAAAGACTGATGGAGGTCTCTGCTCAGGGGAAGATCCCTGTTGTGATGATAGATGAGGCCAATATGATCCAGAACAAAGAGTTTTTCGAGGAGATCAGGGGGCTTTTGAACTTCGAACATAAGACCGGAAAGCTTATCAATTTTGTTTTTTTCGGACTGCCTGAACTCCGGGAGAACCTGAGAATGGATATGCCTCTGACCCAGCGCATCGCCATAGCTATCGAATTACGCCCCATGGATGAGAAGACGACCATCCAGTATATCCGGCATCGTCTGATCGTGGCAGGAGCCAAGAGGATGATGTTTGACCAGGATGCTATTATGATGATCTACAAATATTCCGGCGGGATCCCCCGGCTCATCAACACCATCGCCGATAATGCCCTTTTGGAAGGGTTTATTGAAAAGAGTGAGGTCATCAATAACCGTATTGTGAACAACACTCTGGTGGATCTGGGAATGATCACCACCGCCCGGTGAAATGACTTTTGCCGACCTCCATCTTCATACACTTTTTTCCGACGGACAATTGACTCCGGATCAGTTGGATTCCCTGCTGGACGGCCGGGATATTAAGAGGGCGGCCCTGACAGATCACGATTGTCTTACCCCTTTGCCGGAGACGTCAAGCTCCGTCAAATGGATAAGGGGGATCGAGCTGAGCACCACATACGGACAGAGTGAAGTCCATCTCCTGGGCTATGAGCCTGATCCTTCCGCTCCCCGCCTTTTGTCGGCCCTGGAAGAGATCAGCTGTCAGAGGCGTGACAGGTTTACACGGATGGTCTCAGGAGCCGCTGCCATGAACCTGTTCAAGGAAGAGCCGGACCTCTCCTTTCTGGAAGGTACCCGGGCTCCGGGACGCTACCATATGGCCAGGCTGCTCAAAGAGTATGGGGCGGTCCGGACCATGCGGGAGGCCTTCACCTCATTTCTAGGAGAAGGGAAGCCCCTTTACGAACCTGTCCGCCTTCTGGATGTCTATGAGGGGTTGGATCTTTTGAAAGAAAGCGGAGCCCTGGTCTCCTTTGCCCATCCCCAGAGGACAAAGAAAGACGAGCTGATCAAAAAACTGGCGGACCGGGGACTGGATGCCCTGGAAGCGTATTACCCGTTCCATGATCCGCTGATCACAAAGTACTACTTGAATCTTGCTCAAAAGTATCATATGCTCGCAACAGGAGGAAGTGATTATCACTACGGGACCTATGGATTTCAATTATCAGAGACGTCAGTGGCTCCTTTTCTTGCTGCTCTTCAGTCTCGTTAGCCTTGCATCTGCCCGGCCTCTCTTTTTCAGCCGCGGCCCGATGATGTACGCTTTTTCCCGTGGATTGTATAATTACAGGCTGGAAGGGATCCCTCTGGAACTGGTCTATGCCGAGGCCTCCCCTGTGATCTTTCACAATATCCTCTATCAGGCTCTTCCGGGAGAAGAGGGTATCGATTTTTATTTTCCGTCAGGATCCAGGATCATTGATAACAGCCTTGTGGGTGTTGAGGCAGCAGGCAGTTATGAAAACTACTTTTTTTTCCTCAACAAGAAAAAAGCTTCGTTTTTGGGAGATTACTATACCCATCTTTCTGTGGATGACGGTTATTGGAAAGGTAAGAATTACCTGGCCCGTTATGAGGCAGGAGCCCAAAAACTGTTTTTCTTCATCTCGGACCATGACCTCATCGGAGAATCAGAAGAGAAAGAGTATGTCTACAGCCTGATCCGCGGGGAGACAGAGATCGGGTCTGTAACTGTATACGGGAAAAGGGAATATATCAAAAAGACGGATGATACATCTCTGGCCTTGTATGAAGGAGGGCTGGCCTGGAAAGGGTTCTCCTGTTCAGGAGCCATTATCCCCGAAGAGGAACTTTTCAGGATAGGAGCCGAGTATAAGGGAAGAGTGGGCGGGACCGATGTCTGGATGAACCCTTTTATCCGGGACGACCTCCTGGATGTGAACATGAGCCTGAAACGGGGGGCTCTCTATATGGTAAAGCGGGCCCGTCAAGACTGGATAGGCCCTTATGAGGCTGACTATTATGAAGCCGGTCTGTCTGCGGGGACAGCGGGACATCTTTTTCTGCGTTATGCCGATCGGTTGGCTCACCCCCTTTATGATTATGACAATGCCTTTATTCCCGGAGCCGCTTACAATATCCCGGTAAGAGCGGGGGAACATCTCATGCTTATCGCCGAGGGGGACCTTCTTTTTACAAAAGAACAGAAGAGTGTCCTGAGGAATTACATTTACAGTGAATTCTCTTTTTTTCAGGGGGACCTCACTGTCAAAGGATATCTCAGGAACACGATCCTGACCCCTTCGGAAGAGTCGGACGGTTCTTTCTACACTGATCTTTTCCTCTCACTGGCTCTTGTGAATACCGAGGTAGACGTGACAGTGGAAAATATCTTCGGACAGGACCTGGCAGAAGAGGAGGGGGGAGAAGGTGAGGGGCCGGAAATCTCCTTTCATTTGCGCTGGTTTTTCTATAATTGAGTTTTTATCTTGAAAAAGGCTCAAAAAAAGGTATCATAAGTCAAAAAACGATATCATCGAAGGCAGATTGCACGTTGCGTGGTGCCAAGGCCTAAGAAAAGGAGTGACACTAATGAAGAGAGTTGAAAAATGGAAATGGGTTTTGATTATTCTCGTGTTTATCCTGATGGTTCTGACTTCTCTGCCTTCGGCGGGGTTGATCAAAGATGAGAAGATCGCCAAATTCTTTCCCGGCAAAGTCAACCTCGGGCTCGACCTGCAGGGAGGGACCCACGTGGTCTTTGAAGCCGATGTGGAGGATTTGAGAGAGAAGTATGCAGAACGGAATCAGGAACTCAAAAAGAGTGACATCGAAGAGGCCATGGCCCGGGCCATGGAGATACTGACAAACCGTATTGACAAGTTCGGTGTGACTGAGCCGCTGATCCAGCGTCAGGGGACAAACCGGATCATTCTTGAACTGGCCGGGGTGAAGGATCCCGAGCGTGTGGCTGAAGTGGTCGGAAAGACCGCCTATCTTGAGTTCAAACTGGTCTCTGATATCAATCCGGCTGAATACCTCGATGAGAATGGTGAACCGCTGCCTGAAAAACAGATCCCTGCCCAGCTGCAGCTCCGCTATGAAAAAGATGAGGAGACAGGACGCCGGATCCCCTATCTTCTGGTGAAAGACCAGGTCGTTCCGGGAGCCACCCTGACAGACGCCTATGTCACGACCAAAAATGCTGAGTATGTAGTGGGTTTCCGGCTCAATCCCGAGGGCGCGCGTGAGTTTGCCCGGATCACAGAGAGCAATGTGGGCGGGCGCCTGGCCATTGTCCTAGATGACGTGGTCGTTTCCGCTCCCCGGATCAACAGTGAGATCCCTTCAGGAGAAGGGGTCATCGAAGGCGGCTTTACAGCAGAGACTGCCCGTGACCTGGCTCTGATCCTCAAAACGGGAGCTCTTCCGGTTAAATTGAATATCGCCGAAGAGAGGACAGTGGGAGCTTCTCTCGGGCGTGATTCCATCCGTGCCGGTATCAAGGCGATCATTATCGGGTTTATCGCTGTCATCATCTTTATGATGATCTATTACGGCCTGTCCGGTTTTATCGCTGATACGGCTCTTGTTTTTAACCTGATCATCATCCTGGGAGTCCTGGTCTTGTTCAACGCGACTTTGACTCTCCCGGGACTGGCCGGTATCATCCTGACCATCGGAATGTCAGTGGATGCCAATGTGCTGATCTTTGAAAGGATCCGTGAAGAGCTGAAAAACAACAAAAGCGTGGGTAAAGCAGTGGAGAACGGCTTTTCCAGGGCCTTTATCACTATCCTCGATGCCAACATCACCACTGTCATCACGGCTGTAGTCCTCTATAATTTCGGGACAGGGCCTATCAAAGGCTTTGCCGTGACGCTGATGATCGGTATCCTGGCCAGTATGTTTACGGCTCTGTTTGTCTCCCGTGTTATCTTTCAGACGTTTTTGGCCCGTAAAAATGTGACAAAACTGAGTATTTAAGGTTGGGAGAAGAATATGGAACTCATAAAAAATGCAAATATCAACTTTGTATCGAAGAATGTCCGGCGGGGGGCTTTCCTCTTTTCAGGAATCCTGATCCTTATAGGGATCGTTTCTTTCATCATCGGGGGCGGATTCAATCTGGGGATCGATTTCGCCGGAGGATCGATTATTCAGTATAAATTTGAAGAGCGGCCGCCTCTCAGCGAACTGCGTGATGTCCTTAAGGAGGCAGGACTGGGAAAAAGTATCATCCAGACCTTCGGGAACCCCAAAGAGGTTGTCATGAAGCTGAGCGAGGGCAGCGATGTGGAACACCTTAAAAATATCATGCGTGAGAAATACGGCGAAGGAGCCGATATCCGCCGGGAAGAGACCGTGGGCCCATCCATCGGACGTGATTTGAAGAATCAGGCCTTCTGGGCTGTTCTCTGGTCACTGGTGGGTATCCTGATCTATATCTCCTGGCGCTTCGAACTCAAGTATGCCATCGGAGCCATCGCAGCGCTCTTCCATGATGTCCTCATCACGCTGGGAGCTTTTGCCCTGTTCAAGTACGAATTCAACACCCCGGTCCTGGCTGCGATACTGACCATCATCGGGTATTCTCTTAATGATACCATCGTCGTCTTTGACAGGATCCGGGAGAATATCCGTATTGAACGTCCCCGCTCGACACAGCATTATGAAGGGGTCGTCAACGGGGCCATCAATGCATCCCTGTCCCGGACGGTCATCACATCGCTGACCACTCTTTTTGTGGTCATCGTCCTCTTCTTTTTCGGCGGCGAGGTATTGAGGAACTTCTCCTTTGCCCTGCTCATCGGGATCATCGTGGGGACTTACTCATCGGTCTTTATTGCCAGCCCCATCCTCATTGAAGCTCATCTGCGGGTCGGCGCAAAGAAATAGCAGAAAGGGTGCAGCCTTAAAGGGCTGCGCCCCCTCTCTTCTCATATGACACTCGAGCTTATCATAGAATCGATTTTTTTCATCATCGCTCTGGCGGCCATCTTTCTTCAGCCGGCGGGTATTCCCGGCAATTTCATGGCAGTGGGATTCCTTCTC
>OBLN01000484.1_pt1 | contig 14472 bp, 10 predicted proteins | sample 1519301 | NCBI WGS metagenome assembly OBLN01 (sample SAMEA2452533, study PRJEB22499) | sediment metagenome | reverse complement strand
CATCCCCTTCCACCAGGATTTTCAGGTCCGTCTTGCTCCGGTAGGCCACATAGGTACCCCGATCCGCCAGCGTATATCCCTGCAGTTCCGTGGCCATATTGATGACCTCGCCCATGCCGAGACCGGCTTCGACATAGTCCTTGCCGGCAGGGCTGATGTCGGCGGCCTTCCAGAGTTCCAGTTCCTTGTAATGGGTGCCGGACTTATCGCCACGGGAAACAAAAGCACGATCCGAGGCGGCGATCTTTTTCATTGCGGCAGCGACATCGCCCATGCCGGCGATACCGGCCGGGTCGGCGGCGGGCCCGAGCAGAACGAAATCGTTGTACATGACATCCCGGCGGTCGACCCCATGACCGGCGGCGACAAAGGCCTCTTCGAGGGCAGGCGCGTGCACCAGCACCACATCGACATCCCCCGCTTCACCCAGCTTGAGGGCTTTGCCGGTGCCGACGGCAATCACGTCGACCTGGCAGTCATTCGCCTTTTCGAAGGGGGGCAACAGGGCCATCAGCAGACCGGAGTTCTCCGTCGAGGTCGTGGTGGCCAGACGCAAGTGTTCCAACGACAAGGCCGGGCCAGCGCCCAGCAACAGACAACAGACAACAGACAGCAGACAGACTTTCCAAACCTTCATAAAACCTCCGTGAAGTAGTGGTGGGAAATCCCCCCAATAAAAAAGGAGCCTTCCCATTGGAAAAGGCCCCAGACTACCCCACCGGCGGGGTTTACGGATGCTCTCCTTTCCAAAAGGGAGGCGCGGCCGTTTCCAGCCGAACCCAGCGACCGGTCGCCCTGGGGTTGCCCCGGTAGGCGATGCGGTTCGGAGATGAAATTGTCGATGGGCGAAATACAGCCCGATACCTGATTACCCTTTCTGCCCGAGGCGGGCACCAAGCGTATCCGTCTGTTCGACAGTATTTCCCGGGATCTGCTTTTCGCGCAAGTGGAAATATTCCTGCGGGGTGTTGATGTTGCGGAAAGAGAGCCCCTGCGGGTCGAGTTCGGCAAAATCTTCCAGCGGCATCTGGACGACCTTCACCTCATCGAAGAAGGATACGATCCGCCGATCACCCCGGACCAGGGTTCTCTCCATGGCGGGCAGGCAGCCCTTGCCATAGACGGCATGCAGGGGTTCGAAGCCCTGCTCCCCCCAGGGGATAACCACATCGCCCGTCTTATTGGCCAGACAGAGGTGCCGGATGACCGCCGGGGAAACAAAAGGCATATCGCAGGCCACCACGAAGATGCGCTCGTGACGGGCATGATGCAGACCGGAGTGGATGCCGGCCAGGGAGCCCTGGGCGCGATGGAGGTCGGGAACCTTGCGACAGGGGATATCCGCGTAGAGGTCAGGCGAGTTGGTGACGATAATCACTTCGTCGAAAAGGGTGTTCAGACGCCGATAGATGTGATCGATAAAGCGGGCGCCATCGATGGGGAGCAGCGACTTGTCACTCCCCATGCGCCGACTTTCGCCGCCGGCCAGGATAACCCCGGTGACCCCGGCGAGGCGAGGCCCCGCATCCGGCAGACGCAAGCGCCCGGCATGGCTGAAAATCTCCATCGTTTCGGCCCGCACATAGCCAATGAGGCAGATGCCGGCCTGCTCGCTCAGACGCACGGCCATATCGGTAGGCGAGGTGCGCGAGGCGATGGCGGCAATACCCAGGCGAGCCGCCTTGGCGACCATCTCGGTGGATACCCGCCCGGAGGTGACCAGCAATTTACCGGACAGATCGACTCCCTTGAACAGCGCTTCTCCGGCGATGCGGTCGAGGGTATTGTGGCGACCGATATCCTCGGCATAGAGGAGCATCTTCTGCCCATCCCCCACCGCCGCCGAGTGCATGCCGCCGTGACGGCGGTACCCTTCGGCATGACGCTGCAGCTCGCGCATGAGGGAAAAAATCGATTCGGCCGAAAAGGTCGGGGCACCAGCCGCGGAAGGCGTCGTTTCGACGGCCTCCATCGGAAAGTCGAAGGTAATGCCTGTCCCGCAGCCCGAAGTCAGCACCGGGCGGAGATCAAGGGGGATATCCTGGCGCAGCTGCACCCGCGCCGCCCCGAAATCGCTGCAAATACCCAAACTGAGGATATCATCGAGGGTGGCAACCATGCCCTGCAGGCGAAAGAAGCCCGCTACCAGGTAATTGAGCTGATGGGGCGAAGCGATCAGGGTCGCCAGTTCGCGTCCGTTGACCGTCAGCCGCAGAGGGAATTCCCGCACGACGGCACGCTCGCTGAGGGTCGCCCCTGTTTTATCCACCCGCACGATCTTCCCCTGGTTGTTCTGCTCCATGTTCTCTCCCGCGTCGACCCTTACGGTCGGAGGACGGTTAAAAATCCTTTGACCCTGCAAAGCAGAAAACATGCCGACCTTCGAAAGTCGTCAAAACGCCCTTTTCCTCTTCGGGCGACGGGTCAGGCTGACCCACCTGGGTCATTCCGACCCACCCGGTTCGTAGATCAGGCGGTAGAGACGGCCGCGTCAGCCGGGGCGCCATCGCGCTTTCCCCTGGTAAATCCTTCCCGCCGAGCCAGCACATCGAGATAAAGGGTGGCCACATCCTCCAGGTCCATGGGCAGGTCAGCACCGGCCTCCCGACTGTCGATGACCTTGAGATAGCTGTCGCACTGCCGACAGATATGGACGCGGTATCCCTTTTCGGGGCCGGCGGTGAAGTATTCCAGGGTCTTGCCGTCGACGTTGCCGCAGGTGGCGCAGGCGTGCCGGAGACTGGCCCAGGATTCGCCGCAGGTGCCACAGTGCAGCACCATGCGACCCTCGTCCCCGACCAGCTCGCCCATGGTCGGCGCCCCACCGCACAAAGGGCAAAAGCGCTTATTCCAGTCCGAAGAATCGACTCGCAGGCCTCTTTCCCGGGCCAACTGCAGGGCCAGGGAAAGAGCCATTCCCCCCACATATTCGACCATGGCGGGATCGACCTGGAGCGACTCGGCCTCCCCCGTGATCTGCAAGCGGTCGCGTTCGAGGCTGGCCCGCAGCAGGGTGGCGACATCGACAGCCGCCGTCGCAATCCCCTTGGCCAGGCGGTCCAGATCCTCCCCCCCCTGCTGGCCGTGCTGCTTCAGGATGTCGATCAGGTCAAGCATGAAGCCGCTGGCGCCGGCGGCATCCACCTGCAGATTGTCACCTCGCAGCAAGGGCCGGTCTCCCGGGCTGGATGGAGCCATCGCCGCCTCGTCTTCGACCTGCAGGTAATCGGGAACACGCGTCTCCATGAGGGCATAGATATCGCCGTAAAGATTGAAAACCTCTGAAAAGTCAGGATATTTGCCGCGAAGTTCACGCAGGCGCTGCTGCCGTTTGGCCACAAAATTCAAAACATACCTCCAGCCTTCCCTGCTCGGCCCAAAGACGGCGAACGGGGCGAGGATTTTATCAGTCCTTGACTTCTTTGCGATACCACTTGATGGCGTGCATTTTGGCCCACTTGCGGCTGACATAGCCATAGAGCATGCCACTGAGCGTACCGGGATTGCCGATGGTCGCCAGGTAGATATGCACGATCACCCCCATGATGAAGAGGGTAAAAAACAGGCTGTGCAAGAGCAGTGACCAGCGGGTCAGTTCACGCCCCAGGGCAGCCGGATCCCACATAATGAGACCGGTGACTCCCATGACCAGCGTCGCCGCCAGGGCGAAGATACCGAAAAGCTTTTGCCCGCAGTTGAACTTGCCCTGGGGAATTTCTTCCCCCCCTTTGGAGAGGTAGCCGCCAAACTGCTTGATCCACTGCAGGTCATCCTTGTCGAAGGTAAAGAGCTCCTTCACATGACTCAGCGCCAGCAGAATGGAGGCCGTAAAAAAGACAACACCGGTCCATTTATGAAAGAGGATGGCCTGCTGGGGGCCGCCGAAGAAACTGAAATAGCCGAAAAAGGTGCGCGCGTAAAGTCCGAGACCGGTCAGAAGCATGGTGAAAAAGGCCACCACGACAGTCCAGTGCAGCACTCGCTCCACCACATTGAATCGTTCAATCGTGTTACTCATGATCAGGCCCCTTTCTCCGGTGTGTCGTGTTCGGTGATCTCTTCGGGGTTTTTCGGCCCAATGGTCACATAATGCAACAGGGCGGCACCCATGGCTCCCCAGAAGCCGAGAATGCCCAAGGGCTTGACGACATCTTTCCACAGAAAGATGGAGGCCGGGATGGCCGGCTTGGCCGGCAGGCTGTAGACCTCGGGAGCGTCATCGAGAATATAGACGGCGCCCAGGCCTTTGAGATCATTCTCGCCGTAGATTTTTTTGCCGGCGGCCTTGGCTTCGGCCACGAGGGCCTCGCGATCGCCGAAACGCAGAGTCTGGGTCGGGCAGGCCTTGACGCAGGCTGGCTGCAGGCCGTTAGCGACCCGATCGGCACAGCCGTGGCACTTGGCCACCTTTTTACGGGCATCGTAACGGGGCACATCGAAGGGACAGCCGTTGACGCAGTAGTGGCATTCGATGCACTTGTCCTGATTGAACGCCACCAGGCCCTCCGGCGTATGATAGAGGGCGCCGGCCGAGGGGCAAACCTTGACGCAGCCGGCATCGCGGCAGTGCATGCAGCGCTTGTTCAAAAAGAGCCAGCGCATGCTCTCCCCCTGATCCTGCTCAATGAAGCGGATCTGGTTGTAGAGTTGGGGGGTGAGCTGCGGCGGGTTTTCGTAACTGCCGCGGTTCACCGTAGCTTCGGGTTCCAGCTTGTTCCACTGCTTGCAGGCCACCTGGCAGCTGCGGCAAGCGATACAGCGGCTCATGTCGATCAGAAATGCTTTGCGCGCCATCGCTCATCACCCCCTTTTCTTTTCGATGTTGACCATAAAGGCCTTGGTTTCCGGAATCATGGTGTTGGCGTCCCCGACCGTTGGTGTGAGCAGATTGGCGCTGTCGCCAGCCTTGGGCGTATGCCAGCCGTAATGATAGGGCATGCCGACCTGATGAACGGTCTTGTTCTGCACCTTGAAGGGGCGGAAGCGCCGAGTAACGACAGCCACCGCCTCCACCTGGCCACGCCCGGAAGAAACCAGACACCAGTCGCCGTTCTTGATCCCCTTTTCCCCCGCCAGTTCAGGGCTGAGTTCAACAAAATTGGAGGGCTGCAATTCGAGCAGCCAGGGGGTGTTGCGGGTCATGACCCCCGTCTGCCAGTGTTCGGTTACCCGGTAGGTGGTGGCGACATAGGGGAAGCGGGAATCGTTGTTAAAGTGAGCGTCCACCTCCTTGCCCTGCCCCTCGGCGGAAAAGAGCCGGGTAGCCGGGTTGACGCGCACACCATGCAGCGGGTTGCTATCGAGCGGACTCTCCAGCGCCTCGTAATGCTCCGGGAAGGGGCCTTCATTGAGATTGGGCGCGTACAGGCTGGCCACACCATCGGCATTCATGATGAAAGGCTTCATGCCGCTGGCATCGACAAGCGGTTTCCAGCCGCCGTCAGGAACATCGCCAGCCCAACCCGACCCGGTCCACCAGATAACCGGCCGTTTGGGATCCCAGGGGTTGCCGTTAAGATCCACCGAGGCCCGGTTGTAAATGACCCGCCGGTTAAGGGGCCAGGCCCAGGCCCACTCGGAATAGAGACCGATGCCGCTGGGATCCTTCTGGCCGCGACGGGCCATCATGTTCCCCTTGTCGGCATAGCTGTGACAGTACAGCCAGTTACCCGAACTGGTCGAGCCGTCGGCCTGCAGCAGGGCGAAAGACGGCACCGGATCGCCTTTTTTGTAGAGCTTGCCGCCGATTTCCCGATCCTCCAGGAAATAGCCGTTGATTTCGCGGGCCACCCGGTGAACGTCGATGTGTGGCAGAGAACCGTCCGGCATCTTGAAGCCGTAGTCCCAGGAGAGTTTGAGGATCGGATCGGGGAACGCCCCCCCTTCCGTTCCATAGAGTCGGCGGATCTGGAACTGCAGGTCATTGATGATATCGAGATCGGGTCGCGAGTGCCCTAGAGGTTTGGCCGCCGCATAGCGCCACTGCGCCCAGCGCCCCGAGTTGGTGATGCTGCCTTCCTTCTCGTAGGAAACAGCCGCCGGCAGGAAGAAGACTTCCGTATCCACCTCGGCAGGGTCGACTCCCGGCCCCTTCCAGAAGGAGGCCGTCTCGTTATCGAAGAGGTTGACGGTGACCATCCAGTCAAGGTGGGTCAGGGCCTTGCGCACCTTGGTCGAATTGCTGCCCGAACAGGCCGGATTCTGTCCCCAGGCGAAAAAGCCCTTGATTCCCCCCTCGTACATGCGATCGAAGAGCATCAGCCAGGAGCCGTTCTGACCATCGTCCAGTTTGGGCAGCAGATCATAGCCGAAGCCCTGCTCGGCGGTCAGCGAGGGATCATAGGTGGCGCGCAGCAGTGAAGTGATGTACTTGCCCCGGTTTCCCCACCAGTTGGCGCTTTGCCGGTCGTTGGTGCGGGGGGTGTGGCGCTCGATATAGCTGGCCAGATCCGGCAGGCTGGCCCCGGGAGTGGGCAGGTAGCCGGGCAGGATATGGAAAAGCAGGCCGTAATCCGTGGACCCCTGCACGTTCGACTCCCCCCGCAGGGCGTTGACGCCGCCGCCGGCCAGACCAATATTGCCCAGCAACAGCTGGATCATGGCCATGGCCCGAATGTTCTGGGTCCCGACCGTATGCTGCGTCCAGCCCATGGCGTACATGATGGTGGCCACCTTGTCGCGTTTGCCGGTAGAGGCGTAGGCCTTGTAAACCGCCAGCAACTGCTCCTGGGGGGTGCCGGTGATATCGGACACAACCTCCGGGGTGTAGCGGCTGTAGTGTTTCTTCAGCAACTGGAAAACACAGTGAGGGTCCTGCAGACTCGGATCGCTCTTCGGGGTCCCGTCGGCGTTGCGCTGAAAGCTCCAGCTCGACTTGTCATAGCTGCGCTTGTCCGGGTTGTAGCCGGAGAAGAGCCCGTCCAATTCGCCCGGCATTTTGAAATTCTCGTTCACCAGGAAGGAGGCGTTGGTGTAATGGCGCACGTACTCCTCGAAATAGAGGTTGTTTTCGAGGATGTAGTGGATCATGCCGCCCAGGAAGGGGATATCGGTACCCGAGCGCAGCGGCGCATAGATATCCGCCTTGGAGGATGAACGGGTGAAGCGTGGATCGACGCTGATAACGGTGGCGCCGCGGTCCTTGGCCTCAAGAACATATTTGAAGGAAACCGGATGGTTTTCGGCCGGATTGGCGCCCATCATGAGCACCACATCCGCATTGCGGATATCGATCCAGTGATTGGTCATGGCCCCGCGACCGAAGGTGGCTGCCAGACTGGCAACCGTGGCGGAGTGTCATATTCGGGCCTGATGTTCGAGATAGACGACGCCGAGCCCCCTCAAAAACTTCTGATAGAGGTAGCATTCCTCGTTGTCGAGGGCGGCGCTGCCCACCGAGGCGATGGCGTCGGTGCGGTTGACCCGCTGCCCCTTGGCATTGACCTCCATGAAACTGGCATCGCGGGTATCTTTGACCCGACGGGCGATCTGCTCCAGCGCCCAGTCCCAGGAAACCTGGCGCCACTCGCGCTCTCCCTTGCCGCGATAGAGAGGCTCGGTGACACGGGCCTTGTTGTCGCGCAACTGATAGACAGAGGAGCCTTTGGGGCAGAGCGTGCCCCGGTTGATCGGATGATCGGGGTCGCCCTCGGCGTTGATGACCTCATTGCCGCGGGAATGGACCAGAATGCCACAGCCGACAGAACAATAGGGACAGACCGTGGTCGTCTCCCGCGCATACTGAATAGCCAGCGGCTGGGCGTAGGCTTCGGCCGGCTTCAGGCCTATCCCCAGCATGGACGCGCCGACTGTTCCTCCCGACACTTTGAGAAAGCCGCGTCTGGTGAGATTCATCCTCGACTCCTTTCCTCCTCTAATTCCAGGTTAACTGCAGAACAAACAAGATATCACAATAAATCCCTTACAGGTTTTTCGCTTCCTTTAAGAAATCCTGTTCGACAGAAAAAGCAACGGAAAAAACCACTATAAAAACAGTTTCTTCAGCAAGTTAAACAGAATACATATGGCTAACACAAAACTGGAACAAGAAAAAGGCTCAAGAAAAATAACACCATTCTACAAAATAAAGCAACGACAAAAAAAAGAGGTGACCAGCGGTCAACCCCTCAAAAAGACAGGGCCTACAGCCGGAGCCGCAGACCCTGTTGTTAAATTGTTCTCTAAAAGCCTTAATTAATGCCCGGAAGAGGAAACGGTTTTGCCAGACACCTCCGTTTTGGCGCCATCGATGCGGCGAAAGGTATCCGGCAGCGAGTAGTCGACGGTTTCCGGATGGTGCTCAAAGATGGGGAAGTATTTGGCGATGAGCACGAAAAACAGGATATGCGCCGCGATGATGCCCAAAGTGACCAGGGTCTCGATGATGGACGGCAGGTAGATATTGTTGGGATCCATCATGCCGATCATCGACACGTTGAAGCGGTTGAGCACCAGCCCGAAAATCACCAGGCCGGCGGCGATGGCCCGACTGCGGTCATCTTCCCTGACCGACTTCAGCGTCAGCAGGATGAAGGGCAGAATAAAGCCGACACCAAACTCCAGAACGAAGGAGAGGGTAAGGCCGGGACGATCGAAGAAAGGCCCTTCCGACAGTGCCAGCAGGCTGTAGATACGCAGGGCGATATAGAACCCGAGAGTCCAGGGGAGAATCTGCGCCAGGGTGCGCAGCAGCACCCCCTCGTTGGGCTGCCCCATCCATTTGTGGCTGGCCGTGGCTTCGAGAATAATGATGCACATGCCGGTACAGATGGCGCTGACCCAGAAGAGCAGTGGCAGCAGCGGGTTGTACCAGAGATTGTGCAGCTTGTCGACGGCGATGAGGAAGAAGGTGCCGAGGGAGCTCTGGTGCAGGGTGGATATGGCCGCGGCCAGAATGACCAGAGGCATCTCCAGCCAGCGCAGCACCCGCAGGGGCACATGCCAGCCGAACTTCTCGGCGACCGGGGAGAGAAATTCGAGAAAGAGCACGGTCGTGTAGGCCATAACGCACATGGAGACTTCGAACATGGGCGAGTGCAGGTTCCAGTAGCGCAGCACGTGCCAGCCCTTGTGGGGCTGACCGAGATCGAGCAGCAGGCCGACGCAGACCAGCGAATAACCGAGGAAGCCGGTGACGATGGCCGGACGCACTAGCGGCTCGAGCTTCTTGATATTGAAGCAGTGGACAATCGCGCCCAGAGTGAAGGCGCCGGCGGCCAGGGGCACGGCGGTGACGACGTCAAAGCTGATCCACAGTCCCCAGGGGTAGGTATCGTCGAGGTTGGTGGTGACGCCCAGCCCGAAGACAAAACGGACCAGCGAAGCGAGCGCGGCGATAACCACCAGGGCGATGAGGAACTTGACAAACAGGTGGTAGCCCTTGATTTCATTGACAACATATCTGGCGGCAGTCATCGCTTTAGTCCTCCTTGCGCTCGGCAGAAGTCGGAGCCGCCTCAGCGGCCTCTCTTTCCTTCCGCAGACGTTCTTTACGGTGGTTGATCCAGGAAATAGCCGACAAGCCGCCGCCCACGGTGAGAAATGCCGCAGGCACCAGACGCAGAGCCTGCCAGGTATAGCCGGGCAGCGAACGCATGGTGACGGGCTTGAAGCCGAGCTCGTCAAAGGGCAGGCTCGTCAGGTAGATGACGCTGGTTCCCCCCGCCTCGTCCTTGCCGTAAACCTTGTGGATGTAGCGCTGCGGATGTTCGGTGAGGCGCCGTTCGGCCTCCTTGATCATCTCTTTGCGCGGGCCATAAGTAATAGCTGTCGGGCAGGCGGTGGCGCAGGCTGGCTTCAAGCCCTCCTTAATGCGGCTGTAGCAGCCGGTGCATTTTTTCACCAGCGGAAAGGCCTTGCTCCATTCGTATTTGGGGATGCCGAAGGGACAGGCGATCATGCAGAAGCGGCAGCCGATGCAACGATCGGCCTTGTAAACGACGGGTCCTTCCGTCGTCTTCACGAAGGCACCGACCGGACAGACGGAGGCACAGGCTGGTTCGTTGCAGTGCATGCACATCTCTTTGTAGAAGGCGAACTCGTTCTGCCCGTTCTTCTGGTAATCGCGGAACTTGATGCGGGTCAGCGTCTTTTCCGACATGGCGGGCGGATTCTGATAGCCCTCCCCGCTGAAAAAGGAGGTCTCTTCCGCCTCCAGCTGATTCCACTGTTTGCAGGCCACCTGGCAGCCGCGGCAACCGGTGCACTTGGTCATATCGATCAAAAAAGCTTTATCCTGGGAAAAATCGGTGCGCGAACTCATGCGGCCCTCCCCCCTTTCTCAATATTGCACAAAAAGGCCTTGTACTCGGGGATGGTGGTGTTGGCGCAACCCACCGCCGTCGTCAGTACATTGGCGCTGTCTCCCCGCGCCATGCCGCCGAAACCGAAATGCCAGGGCAGACCGACCTGCTCGATGAGACGGCCGCTGACCCGCAAGGGCTTGATACGTGAAGTCACCAGGGCCTTGGCCTGGATGCTGCCGCGCTCGGAGGAGACGGTCACCAGATCGCCGTTCTTGATCCCCTTCCAGTCCGCCAGCTGCTCGCTGATCTCCACGAACATATCCGGTACCAGTTCCACCAACCAGGGCAGGTTGCGGGTCATGGCCCCGGCCTGCCAGTGTTCCGACACCCGATAGGTGGTCCCGACATAGGGGAACTTGTCGGCGTTGCTGAGCTTGGCCGGAATCGCTACGGCCGGGTTGCACTGCTGCGGGCTCATCATGTTGGAAACAGGGCTCTCCATGGGCTCATAGTGCTCAGGCAGGGGGCCATCCGCCAAACCAGCGGCGAAAAGACGGCCGTAGCCTTCCGGGATCATGATAAACGGATTTTTGGTACCGTCCTCGTTCATGGGTGCCCAGCCACCGTCAGGGATATCCCCTTCCCACTTGCGGGTGAGAGCGTTCCAGGCGATAACCGCTTTTTTGGGATTGAGAGGCCTGCCATCCAGGTCAACGGAGGCCCGATTGTAGAGAATGCGTCGGTTGACCGGCCAGCACCAGGCCCAGTTGTGATACATCTCCAGGCCGGTGGGATCCTCCAGCCCGCGGCGCTGCATCATGTTGCCGGCTTCAGTGAAAGACCCGCAGTAGAGCCAGTTGCCGCTGAGGGTGGAGCCGTCATCCTGCAGGAAAGCGAAGCTGGGCACCTGCTGCCCTTTTTTGTAGAGCTTGCCCTTGATCTCCACGTCGCGGGTGAACTGGCCGTTGCACTCCCGGGCCACCATATCGATGTCCGGCTCGTGGCCGTCGCCGTAGTTCCAGGCCAGATTGACGATGGGTTCGGGAAAGACCCCGCCTTTCTCGTAAAGCGCCTTGAGGCGCTTGAACATCTGGTCGACGATGAAGGCGTCGCTTTCAGCCTCACCGGGCGGATCGACGGCCTTGTAGCGCCACTGGGCCCAACGACCCGAGTTGGAGATGCTCCCCTGCTTCTCGACGCTGGACGCGGCCGGCAGCAGAAAGACCTCGGTGTCGATGGTCTTGGGATCGACGCCGGGGCGTTTCCAGAAGATGGAGGTCTCCGTCTCCCAGAGGTCGGCCGCGACCAGCCACTTGAGCTGATCCAGACCGCTGGCGATGCCGTTGGTGTCAGGACCGCCGACGATGGGGTTCGTCCCCATGCAGAAGAGCCCTTCAAACCCGCCGGCCTGCAGCCGGTCCATGAGCTTGATGAACGAGTAGTTGTCGCTCTTCTTGGGCAGATAGTCGTAACAGAAGTCGTTTTTCGCCGTGGCGTGCTCCCCCCAGTAGGCCTTGAGCAGACTGGTCATGTATTTGGGCGTATTGCTCCACCAGTTGGCGCTGTTGGGGTCGCTGCTTTTCGGTGTGACCTGGTCCAGATAAGTGGCGTAGTCGACATGATGGAAGTCGGGCACCTTCAGATAGCCGGGGAGGATATGGTAGAGAATGGCGTAGTCCGTCGACCCCTGCACATTGGATTCGCCGCGCAGAGCGTTGATCCCCCCGCCGGCGATGCCGATATTGCCCAGCAGCAGCTGCAGCATGGCGTAGGAGCGCACGTTCTGGGTGCCGTAGGTGTGCTGGGTCGTTCCCATGGCGTACATGATGGTCGCCGCCTTGTCGGGTCGGCCGGTGGCGCAGAAAGTACGGGCTACCGCCATGTAGTCCTGAATGGCCGTCCCGGTAATCTCGCAGACCATGGCCGGGGTGTAGCGGCTGTAGTGTTTCTTCATCAACTGATAGACACAACGAGGGTCCTGCAGGGTATGGTCGCGCAGGGCGTTGCCGTCTTTATCGGTCTTGTATTTCCAGCTGTCCTTGTCGTAACTGAACTTTTCGGCGTTGTAGCCGCTGAAAATCCCTTCGTTGAAATCGAAGGCGTCATCGACCAGGAAGGAAGCGTTGGTGTACTGGACGACGTAATCCTTCTGGATGAGGTCGTTCTCCAGCACGTAGTTGATCAGCCCCCCCATAAAAGCGATATCGGTGCCGGGACGCAGCTGGGCATAAATATCGGCCTTGGAGGAGGTCCGGGTATAGCGGGGATCGACGCTGATCAGGGTGGCGCCGCTATCCATCGCCTTTTCGACGTACTTGAAAGAGATAGGATGATTTTCAGCCGGGTTGGAGCCGATGCAGAGGATGACGTCTGCGTGCTGAATATCGTTCCAGTGATTGGTCATGGCACCGCGGCCAAAGGAGGCTGCCAGACCGGCAACCGTAGCGCTGTGTCATATTCGGGCCTGATGTTCCAGGTAACTGACCCCCATGGCGCGGGCGAACTTGCCCCAGAGGTAGCACTCTTCGTTGTCGAGAGCCGCGGCGCCTAAAAAGGCCATGCCCTCATTGCGGTTGACGACATATTCCTTGCCGGCCCGCTTCTCCGTCTTGACGAAGTGACGGTCCCGGGAATCCTTCATCAACTCGGCAATGCGATTCATGGTCCAGTCCCAGGATTTTTCCTCCCAGCGATCGCTGCCGGGAGCGCGGTACTGCACCTTGGTCAACCGCCGTTCGTTGTTGGCCACCTGAAACAGGGCGCTCCCTTTGGAACAGAGCGCGCCTTGATTGATGGGATGCTCCGGATCCCCCTCGATGTTGACGATCTTGCCGTTCTTGGTGTGGACGATCATACCGCAGCCGACGGCGCAGTACGGACAGACCGTAGTCGAGGTCTGTAATCCCTTCGTGCGCAGTTCGGGACTGTCCACCCCGGCGCGAGCCGGCTTCCCCGAAACGGCCAGCCCGGCTGCCGCCAAGCCGCTTCCTTTAAGAAAATTTCTTCTGGTAACACCCATGCACTCTCTCCTTGAATGGTATACAACGACCGGATGCGGTCACCTGAGTCTCCCCTGCCATTGGCAACCTTTGTGCCAATGGGGCATACTCCTCAGACGCCCCCTCGGCAGTCCGCATGGTTGCTGCCCGCCCTCCGAATCGGGCCATCCTCGATCTCCGCAAAATCAGGAGAGACGGATGGGTCATTTTTTCTCCCGGCGGGTCATATCGACCCAACCACTGGCCCTCCACCTCCTGGGGCATTGGGCCCGAACCGGACCCAGGCCTAGGCTCTTCCCATCTGGAATAATTTGTGCTTATTATGAAAATCTTTAACACCTTCCGGGAGAAATCATGGCGAAACGAATCATCGTGGTAGATGACGAAGAAGGCATGCGCCGCTACCTGAACAAAATGCTCACCGGCTGGGGTTACGAGGCGGAAACCTTTGCTGACCCTCTGTTGATGTTGAAATTTCTGGGACAGACCGATTCAGACTGCGACCTGGTCCTGCTCGACGTGAAAATGCCGGAAATGGACGGCATCGAAGCCCTGACCCGCATTCGAAGTCTCCGCCCCGAATTGCCCGTCATCATGATGACCGGCCACGGCACCATCGACTCGGCGGTCGAAGCCATGAAGATCGGCGCCTATGATTATCTGAGCAAGCCCTTTCCTCAGGAGAAGCTGCAGTCCCTGCTCGTTCACGCCATGGAGCGGGAAAAGCTGCGGGAAGAAAACCTGTCCCTCAAAAAAGAACTGCAGGAACGCCACACGCCGGGCAAACCCGTCTTCGTCAGCGATAAATTCCGCCAGGTCTACGAACTGGCCTTGCGGGTGGCCGCCAGCGACGCCAACATCCTGGTGCTGGGCGAAAGCGGTACCGGCAAAGAGCTCATCGCCGGCACCATCCACTACGCCAGCCCCCGCGCCGCCAACCGCTTTCTGGCCATCAACTGCGCGGCCCTGTCGGAAACCCTGCTGGAGAGCCAGCTCTTCGGCCACGTCAAGGGTTCCTTCACGGGAGCCATGCAGTCCCAGAAGGGCTTTCTGGAGGAGGCCGACGGCGGCACGCTCTTTCTGGACGAAGTGGGTGACATCAGCCCCGGCCTGCAGGCCAAGCTGCTACGCGTCATTCAGGAAGGCGAGTTCATCCCCGTCGGGGCCACCCGCCCCAAAAAGGTCGATGTCCGCTTCATCGCCGTCACCAACAAGGATCTGGAAAAGGA
>OBLN01000483.1_pt1 | contig 14474 bp, 12 predicted proteins | sample 1519301 | NCBI WGS metagenome assembly OBLN01 (sample SAMEA2452533, study PRJEB22499) | sediment metagenome | reverse complement strand
CGCTCGCGGTTTGCGGAGCAAACCTTCGCTACGCACGGCGTGATTCCATCCGTGGAATCAAAACTTATAATCGCAGCCTGCCATCCGTGGAGGCTGCTTAAGTCGCTCGCGGTTTGCGGAGCAAACCTTCGCTGCGCACGGCGTGATTCCATCCGTGGAATCAAAACTTATAATCGCAGCCTGCTTGTATAAAGGCTGCATTTGAAGCAAAAAAACTATTGGTGCCGCTTCCTTAACAGGAGGCGGCTTTTTTAAGCGCAACAACAAAAATAACTTCTTTTCTTCACATCTTTTTTGGTGACAGAAGCAGAAGTTTCATGTAGATTAGTCCTTCAAGTTCAGTATTTTCGGTGTCTTTCGGCACATCAGGAAATTACCCGAAAATAATTGAATTTTTTTTAAAAAAGTCGTTGACAAAGATTAGCGGATTTTGTTATAAACCAATTCCCGCTTGTGAGAAACGCACTTGCGAGCAGAGAGAGCCATTAGCTCAGTCGGTAGAGCAACTGCCTTTTAAGCAGTGGGTCGTTGGTTCAAGTCCAACATGGCTCATTATGTCCCTTTCGTCTAGCCCGGCCTAGGACACCGCCCTTTCACGGCGGCGACAGGGGTTCGAATCCCCTAAGGGACGCTATATAAATTAAATTCCCGGGCGGTTAGCTCAGCTGGGAGAGCATCGGCCTTACAAGCCGAGGGTCGCAGGTTCGATCCCTGCACCGCCCACTCCACAAACCATGGGGGCGTAGTTCAGTTGGTTAGAACGCTGGCCTGTCACGCCAGAGGTCGAGGGTTCGAGCCCCTTCGTCCCCGCTTAGTGACAAAGGGCTTCGGAGAAATCCGAAGCCCTTTTTATTTGTCCTTTTGTCTCACTCACCATCTTCCAACGCTCTTTCCCTTTATTTTTCCCTTGTCAAACAAGCGGGATACACTAATATATGCAAATGCTCTATGAAATAAACGAGTCCTACGGACGAATCAAAAACTATATAAAGCACCTGCCGCTGTACTACTCCAACAACTTCTCCGAACTTTCCGGTGCAGATATATACTTCAAGCTGGAAAACCTTCAGCGCACTGGCTCATTTAAAATACGCGGCGCACTGAACTGTATTCTGAAAAATATTGATAAGTGCAGGAACGGTGTAATTGCAGCATCAGCGGGCAACCATGCCCAAGGGGTAGCATTCAGCGCTAAATCCCTGGGGTTGAAGGCGGTTATCGTAATGCCCGAATTCACGCCCATGGTTAAAGTGAACAATACAAGAAATTACGGAGCAGAAGTTATTCTCTTCGGACGTTCGTTTGAAGATGCCTACAAGCATGCGGTTGCCCTTTCAAAAGAAAGAGGTCTTCAGTTTATTCACCCTTTTGATGACCCTGATGTAATAGCCGGGCAAGGGACGGTTGGATACGAAATCCTGAATGAAAAAAGCGACATAGACCAGATTATCGTCCCTGTAGGAGGCGGCGGGCTGATCTCAGGGATTGCCGAATATGTTAAAAACACCCGCCCGGAAATAAAGATTATAGGCGTTCAGGCAGAGGAGGCGGCGGGCATGGTCAGCAGCCTTTCCGAAGGGCGTGTGGTAAGCCTTGCGTCCTCCTTCACATTTGCAGAAGGGATAGCAGTTAAAAAAGTCGGAGATATCACATTCCGCTGCTGCCAGAACTGTGTTGACCAGATAATTACCGTTTCCGAAAAAGAAATAGCACTCGCTGTGCTTGAATATATTGAGAGAGCAAAGCTTGTGGTCGAGGGTGCAGGCGCAGCGCCGCTGGCGGCTCTCCTTGCCGGAAAGCTGGATGTTGCAGGCAAAAAGACTGTACTTGTAGTCTCAGGCGGAAACATTGATGTAACAACTATCAACAGAATTATCAGCCGTGGCATGACGGCAACAGGGCGTTTTATGACTGTTTCCATAATCCTTCCCGATGTTCCCGGTGCCCTCACTGCTCTTTCCGGTGAAATAAGCGGTCTTCAGGCAAACATTCACGAAATAGTCCACATCCGCAATGACCATAATGTCCCCCTAAGCCGCAGCAGGGTAAACATTTCCCTTGAAACAAGAGGCTTTGAACACATAGAGAGGATAATGGAGCGCCTTGGCTCATTATATGAAATTACAAGGCTGGTTTAATAAAACAGCAATTTCATACAAGAAAATTCCTTTGCGCAGGAGTAAATTTTTCTGATGAATAAAGCGCACATACTTCTCAGAGACACAGTCAGCCCCTACGGGCCGGTGAACATAATGCAGGCGCACATGCCTGACACCCGCTTTTCGAGGCACTCACACGATGGTTTCGGCATAGGGGTAATCACCGCAGGGGCTCTCTCCTTTTGCTACAGAGGAGAAAACCTCACAGCTTTTAAAGGGCTTGTGAATACAGTAAACCCCGATGAACCCCATGACGGCAGACCTGCGGCGGAATACGGCTGGGCATACCGTATGCTTTATTTCAGTGAAGCAGTATTCAGAAACGCATTCCACGACATATCAGGCAAAACAAAAACACCATACATATTAAACGGCGTGATAAATGACCCGAAACTGGCAGGTGAAATATTCAGATTTACCGAGCTTACAGCCTCAACACACGAAACTCTGGAAGCTGATTCGGCATTCTGTATTCTGATGTCTTCCGTGATGGCACATATTGATAAAAAACCGCAGGAAAGCAGAACCTACAGGCTTGGCGGCAAATTAAGAAAGGTCAAAGACTGTATAAACGAAAGGATAAACGAAAACATTACAGGCAAAGAACTTGCCGAAACAGCGGGTTTAAGCCTTTACCACTTCATACGTTCTTTCAAAGCGGACACTGGTCTGACTCCGCATGAATACTCTTCTGTCCGCAGGGCAATATATGCCAGAAATCTCCTGCTGAAAGGCATGACACCGGCAGAAGCGGCAAGCGAGGCAGGTTACTCTGACCAAAGCCACATGACAAGAAGGTTCAGACAGTTTTTCGGAGCAACGCCTAAAATTTTCAGCAAAAACATTCTATAATCGGATTCAAATATTGAGGATACTCCTGTTAAAAAGGAGTTTCGTCTTGAAACATCATTTTTTCCTCGCTTCTGCCATGTTAATCGTGGGCAGTTCCGTAACCGCCGGAAAATTTATCGCCCTGAATACTCCCGTAAATCTCTCAATGTTTCTGCGCTTTGCGGTGGGGAGTGCAGCCCTTTATCTTTTTATGTTTTACAGAGGAGAAAAACCTCTGCGTCTTCCTTTGAAATCAGTTTTGCTCATAGGAGTTCAAGCTCTTACGGGTTCTGTGCTGTTTAATGTATTTCTCCTGAAAGGGCTGAAAACAGTCTCTGCCGTTTCATCAGGCATAGTATCCGGCTTTACCCCTGTGATGTTTACGATTTTGGCATTTGTTCTGCTGAATGAAAAACCAGGCAAATTAAAAATTATTGCCGCCGTCACGGCTTCTGCCGGGGTTGCAGCAGCAAACGCAGATTTCAGCGTGGCAGGCATGACAGGAAGCGCAAGCGGGCTGCTTTTTGTATTTGCGGCGGTTATGTGTGAATCGCTTTTTCTGATAATGAGGAGAATCATAAAAACCGAGATCTCCTCATTGTGCCTGTCACTCTATCTTTCACTCGCAGGGATGTTATTTTTTGCACTTCCCGCCGCAGGGGAGATAAAACCTTTATCAATGCAGGAGCTTGCAGTAATTGCATACTATGGAATATTTATTACAGCAGCAGCTTATCTGCTCTGGCTTGAGGGGATAAAACATGTGCAGGCGTCCTCCGCTTCCACTTATACTGCTGTGATGCCGATAAGCGCCGTATTCACCGGAGTTGTTTTTCTGGGGGAACCGGTGATGCTCAGACACATTGTTGGACTCACCCTTGTGACAGCGGCCATAATAATGTCCGGCAGAAAATGAAAAAGCCTCAAAGCCTCCTGATTCGCATAAAAGTTTCACTCATGTTCTTCCTTTTCTTTTCCCGGTGATATAAACTGAGCAGAGATTACGCAGGGTGAAATATGGCTAAAAAGACAGTAACAATGGCAATTGCCTACGACTTTGACGGAACACTCGCTCCGGGAAACATGCAGGAATATGACTTTGTCCCCAAAGTAGGCATGACCACAAAAGATTTCTGGAATGAAACATCCGCAGAGACAGTAAAGCACAATGCCGACAGAATACTAATATACATGAAACAGATGCTTGATAAAGCACAGGCTGCGAGAGTTTCCGTCCGGAGGGAAGACTTTGTGAACTACGGCAAATCCGTTCAGCTTTTTGCAGGTGTGACCGACTGGTTCAGGCGGATCAATGAATACGGCAAAACAAAAAATGTATCGGTGGAACATTATATAATATCGTCCGGAATTAAAGAGATGATAGAAGGGACACCCATAGCCGATGAATTTAAGGCGGTATATGCGTCCTCATTTGTTTACGACCATAACGGAGTGGCTGTCTGGCCTGCACTGGCGGTAAACTATACCACAAAAACACAGTTCCTCTTCCGCATAAACAAAGGCGTTTTTAATGTTTATGACGACCATAAGGTGAACGAATATCTTCCGCAGGATGAACGGCCAGTCCCTTTTGAAAACATGATATTTGTGGGTGACGGAGAAACGGATATTCCCTGCTTCAGGCTCGTTAAAGAACAGGGCGGACATTCCATAGCAGTGTATCCGCCCAAGAAAAAGGGAGCAAAAACAAAAACCGATAAACTCATATCCGAAGGAAGAGTAAACTTCGCCTGCATTGCCGACTATTCCGCCGGAACAGATATAGAAAATGCCGTTAAGGCGGTTATAGACAAAGTATCCGCTGATTCCGCCCTGAAACATCTGGGAAAAATACCGTGAAAAGGGCAATATGCAGTGATATGCTTTATCATGGAGATTTATCATGAACGGAAAAACTAATTCAGCAGCATTAATTCTCGGCATTTTCATAATGCTGGGGCTCGGCATACTCGGCTGGCAGCTTGCTTCTGCCGCCATAAAGTACAAATCATTTGAAAGAACAGTTTACGTAAAAGGTCTTTCCGAAAGGGAATACCCGGCGGACATAGTTCTGTGGACTCTCAAATTCAGCGTTGCTGAAAATGACATTACGAAGCTTTACACCGAAATGGAGAAGAATATCTCTAAAATTAAAGTATTTCTTCTGGACAACGGAATTGACGAGAGTGAAATCAGCGTCTCCATTCCAGCCATTTATGATGTCTACGCCAACCAGTACGGTACCGACCGCAGACCGGAATTCCGTTATACCGCAAGACAGGCGGTCACAGTTTACTCGACTAAGGTCGAAACTGTCCGTTCTCTCATGACGCAGACCGGAGAGCTGGGCAAGGAGGGGCTGGTTCTCACCGGAAATGAATATGAAGCGCCTGCGGAATATATTTTCACACGCCTGAATGAAATCAAGCCTCAAATGATAGAGGAAGCCACAAAAGCAGCGAGGGAAGTTGCCCAGAAATTTGCTGAGGATTCCGGCAGCAAACTAGGCAAAATCAAAAGCGCTTCACAGGGTCAGGTCACTATTACAGAAAGGGACAGCAATAACCCCCACATAAAGAGTGTTCGTGTGGTTTCCACTGTGGAATATTACCTCTCTGACTAATCCATCTGCCCAAGGGGCAGGCGAAGAGCTGTATGGAATGATACGGGAAACAGAGGTCCGTGGGATAGCTGCGGATACTCCCTGTATCTGACTGTGATGCCTTTCACTGCGGCGAAACTGTATGCAGCGGTTTTTGCAGCATCCGCAGGAACAGAGCTGACAGCCTTTACACGGGCTTCATATGCTTTGCGTTTTTCATCGTCAAACTGCCTGTTTCTGCTCTCCTGACCGCTCTTCATTATCAGAAGATTTATTCCATCAAATTCAGCGCCGGAAGATGAAAATTCTTCTGTCCTTTTCAGCATCTCCCCGCCGCCCCACCACAGAGCAGGGTCAGCAGCCGCATAAGCCTGAAAACTTTCAGGGGATGATGTAAGCACATACAGCACAAAGAGTCCCCCGTAGGAATGCCCCCACAGAGCCTGTCTCGATTTATTAATCTTAATGCGTTCTTCAACGGCAGGTTTAATCTTTTTTTCTATCAGTTCCAGATACATTGCCGCACCTCCGTTCATCCGGGTGCTGCGGAGGGCATCAGGCATGGGCTTACCGTCCGCTGAAGGCGGGGTGTAGTCGAATGCCCTTGAGTCAACATCAAACCGCTCCTCTGTATCATAGCCGATAAACACCACCACAGGCGCTCCTTCCCTGAAGATACGTGTCCGGACATCTTCACTGAAATCAGCTAAGGCAGCATTGCCGTCCAGAGCATAAAGCACGGAATACCCGCCTTCGGGCACTGCACAGGCAGGAATGGCTGTTACAACGCGGTAACTGCGCCCGCCGTCAGCGGACGTAAACTTGAGAACCTCAAAGCTGTATGGGGATTCGGCAAATGCCGGAAAAGCACAAAGCAAAAATATCAGGAAAGCATATCTGAACATCATCAGCCTCATAATATGATCCTCATTATATGCCCTGCGGCGGGATTCGGAAATTTATCAGAGAGACTACCTCAATTTGATTAATAAAACAATTTTAAATAACTAGCACCCCGGGAGCTTAACTTCAGACAAAACTATTTAACAATACACAAACAGCCTTTTTTGGCATGAATTTTGATTAGTATAAAGGCATACACAAGAAAATCTGCCGCCATTGAAGGAGGACGCCATGTTTAAATCAGAAAAAATATATTCTATCAACGGTCATAATCTCAAAGTTGCGGGATGTGAGATACTTGCAGAAACAGGTATTCCGAATCAGGTTCTTTTTGCTTCGGAAAACGTTGAGCTTGAGCATTTCCTCTTCAGAAGAATGATGGATACCCAGAGGCTGCATACTCCATATGTTCATTCGGATAACTACTTCTGGACAATGAATCTTTCTCCGGCAGCCATTGATAAAATCTGTGATGAGCTTCCTTTTTTACCTTCAAATTTCTTCATAGAAATAACAGAAAGAGGAAAATGCTCCGCTGAGTTTATAGAAAAGGTAAAACCCTATGCTCATATGCTTATAATTGACGACTTCGGTACAGGAAACGCCAATATGGAGACTGTATTCAGCCTGAAACCCCACGGAGTAAAAATTGATAAAACTATATTCCGCAGTGCGGGCAGTTACCTGAAACCCCTTATGGCAGAACTCAGAAACCATGTTTCCGTAATAATAGCGGAAAAAGTTGAGAATGAAGACGATTTTGCACTGATGCGTGATCTTGGTGCAGACTTTTTTCAGGGATATTATATGCCTGATCAAAAACTGAAACTTACCTCCGGAAAAGCTTTTTCAATGGTTTAATATGCCATAAGGCATGTTTGATTACAGAGACGGAGAAGTCCGTCTTTTTTTATGTCCTATTCAGCTTAATTTTTTGCAGATCAGTGCTTATAATTGAGCAGAAGGTGACATATGAGGAAAATACTAATAATAGATGACGACATTTTCTTTTTAAAGGCATTAAAAAGGATGCTTGCGACACTGGGAGACTACCACGCCGATATATCCACAGACGGAGAGCAGTCATTCAGAAGTGACGAAATAAAGGGATATGACCTGGTGATGCTTGATTTGAACATGCCCAAGCCCGACGGCAGAGAATGTCTGCTTGCAATAAAAGCATCAGTGCCGTCAGTCCCTGTAATAATAGTCACAGGAGAAAACAGTACCGAAACGGCTGTGGAGTATCTCCGTTTAGGCGCTTATGACTATCTCACAAAACCGGTTGACCGCAACAGACTGAAAGCCACGCTGGAAAACCTTTTCCGTATGAAGTCACTGGAAGAGGAACTTGGCTCCATAACAAGGCATCTGCTTAAAAATGAGCTTGAAAACCCCCATCACTTCGACAAGATTCTCACATCGGATGAAGTCATGCTGAAAAACTTTCGTTATGCTGAAGCCATAGCCCCCACATCCAAACCCGTTCTCATATGCGGTGAAACAGGAACGGGAAAAGAGATAATGGCAGAAGCGCTGCACCTCTCAAGCGGACGCAAAGGGCGGTATGTTTCCGTCGATGTTTCAGGCATAGACGACTCCGTATTTTCAGACACTCTTTTCGGTCATGTGAGAGGAGCTTTCACCGGTGCGGATAAATTACGAAGCGGGCTGATAGAAACAGCAGCAGGCGGAACTATCTTCCTTGATGAAATAGGCGACCTTCAGGAAGCAAGCCAGATAAAGCTTCTTCGTCTTTTGCAGACAGGCGAGTATTACCCGCTGGGCAGCGACACTGCAAAAAAAAGCACAGCAAGGATAATAACCGCAATTAACAGAGTGCCGGAAGCTCTGCTGGAAAAAGGTTTCCGGAACGACCTTTATTACAGACTAAGCACATACAGGATAGATCTTCCCCCTCTGCGTGAACGTAAGCAGGATATCCCTATGCTGGCACGTTTTTTCTACACTGCTGCGGCAAAAGAACTCAAAATACCTGACCAGCCTGATGAAAAGACATTTGAACTGCTCACCTCATACTCTTTCCCCGGAAATATAAGAGAGCTTAAAAGCATAATTGAAGACGCAGCCCTCCAGCAGAAAATAGGGCAAAGCCTTTTGGACACAATAATCTTAAAGCTAAACATTAAAGATATTACTTTAGTTAAAAAAAATAGCCTAAGAATTAAGGATGTTTTCGGATTTCTACCTACTCTGACTCAGGCTACAGACAAGCTGATACAAGAAGCAATGGAGGAAACAAACAACAGTCAGAAGGATGCCGCAGCTATTGTTGGACTCAGCAGGCAAGCCTTTAACAGAAGACTGAATATTCAGAAAAAACGATAAACTGGCACAGCGCTTGCAATAGAAAAGATGCAAGGAGCCGACATGAAATATCCAATAATAATCGCTGTTATTTTACTTATGTTAACCAGTTGTAAAAGTGATAACGAACCTGTTAGAATAGGGGTGAATAACTGGCCCCCTTGTGAAATATGGTACATTGCCAAACAGCAGGGCTATTTTGAGGATGTGCCGGTGGAGATTATCCGTTATTCAGCGTGGACAGACAATATGAAGTCGCTCTACCTAGGGAATACAGACATCACACACGCAACATACTTCAACGCAATGTATTTTGCAGACAAGGGAGAAAAGGCACGGATAGTCCTCTCATCCGATACAATTGAAGGCGGAGACGGTCTGGCTGCAAAAAACGGCATAGATTCGATCAGCGATCTGCGAGGGAAAACAATTGCCGTTGAAATAAACACAGATGAGCATTTTCTGTTATACAAAACTCTCCAGCGGCAGACATCACGCTGGGGGAAGTTAAGCTTTTGAACTCCTCTGCTGCCGATGGCAGAGACCATTTTATCAAGAATGAGGTTGATGCTCTCTACACCTACGAACCTTATCTCTCAGAGGCGGCAGCAAAAGGGAACGGCAAGATAATATCCACAACGAAAGATCTGACAGGCTACATGGTTGACACCGTCATGGCTTCAGAGAAGCTCGTTGCCGGACGCCCCGAAGATCTCAGGAAAATAATAAAAGCCTGGTACAGAGCGCAGGAATACATAAGGACGCACCCTGAAGAATCTTTCAGGATTATGGCAGCTAACGGAGGCATGTCTGCGGAAGATTTTGCATTATTTTACAAAAGTTTCCGCTTTTTTACCGCAGAGGAGAACAGACTCATTCCTTCTTCTGACAGGTTTAATAAGGTAATAAATGAAATAGCTTTTTTTCTGCAAGTCAACCGTGATGACTATGAAAATATCGCTACGAATGAGTTTCTTCCCTAGGCATATAAGGAGAAGCATATATGAAAACGGTTTTCAGACGAAGAAACTCACTTTTCGTCAAACTTCCTTTTTTTATCGTTCTGATGATCCTAACTGTGGGGACATCGTCTGTTTATTTTTTTAAGGACAGTGTGATGAAAAAAGCAGAGTCCAGAACTGCGGAAACGGCTGTACTCAGCCTCACAAGCCTTGACTGGTCGGTGGCTTCTCTTCTCAGAAACGAGGACTATAAGTCTCTTCAGCGGCTTATGGAAAATGCCGGTTCAAACAGGTTTATGGATGTCTTAATGGTATGTTCAAATATAAATACAGTGATAGCCAGCAACAACCCTGCGGAAGTGGGAACACAATGCTCACATGAAACAGTGGATAAAGTGCTTGCCGAAGGGAGCCTTATCGAAAAAAGATTCACAGATGCGGGTACCTTTGAAGCAGCAATACCGGTCACTGGTCCATCTTACGATGTAAATTCCAGAAGCAGCGTGCAGGCTGTTTTATACATCCAGACAGACAAATCCTTCATCAGCAGAACGTACAAGGAATACATGGAATTTTTTATAACACAATATGTTATAGTATCCCTGCTTGTTGCACTTTGTCTGCTTTTTCTCATCAGCAGCATGATCCTGAAACCTCTGAAAAGATACAAAACAGCAATAGATCTGATATCCCGGGGCAATTACGGGACACATATAGAAATCCTCCGCAGAGATGAACTGGGAAGCTTTGCGGAAGGGCTCAACACCATGTCATATGAAATAGCCAAAAAGAACGAAGAACTGAAACGGACTAATAAAAACCTTGAGGAATATCTGAAAGCAATTGATGAAAGCGTCATTGTAATCCGCTCCTCAATAGCAGGAAAGGTAACTTACGCCAATAAAAAGTTTTATGACATGTCCGGCTACTCTCAGGAGGAAATAGTCGGCTGCCCCATAAATAATCTCCGCAGTTATAAAATGAATACAGATGATATCATCGACTACTGGGAAACTCTTCTTAACCACTTTATCTGGAACGACGTGATTGAAAATATCGCAAAAGACGGAAAAAAATATTATGTAAACGCCACGGTAAACCCGATTTGTGATACAAACGGTGAAGTGGTCGAGTTTATTGACATATGGTACGATATCACAAGGATATATGAGCTGAAAGAGGAGCTTGAGCTTCATAAAGAACACCTGGAAACACTTGTTCAGGAACGCACGAAGGAACTCTCTGAATCACATGTTGAATTACAGAAGCTTTATGAGGAATCCGAAAAGCTGAATAAAATGCTGTCTGTAACCCAGACCAGAATGCTCCAGCAGGAAAAACTCGCATCCATAGGTCAGCTTGCCGCCGGCGTGGCTCATGAGCTTAATAACCCCATCGGATTCATTTCCAGCAACTTTGATGTTCTTAAAAGCTACTATGAAGCCACAATTCTTTATATGAACGAAATTGCGCATTCTGTTCAGAATTTTGAAGAACAGGATTTATCCGCACAAATATCAGACACACTGTCTGAAAAAATAAGCCGGATCAGGGAAGAGTATCAGATCGACTATATAATCAGCGACATAAAGGAAATATTCAGCGAATCAGACCACGGATTTTCAAGGGTTACTGCAATTATCAACAGTCTCCGGGACTTTTCCAGAATAGACACAGACAGCAGTAACGCCGGATATGACCTCAACGAAGGGATCTTAAGCACACTAAAGGTTGCCAGAAATGAAGTTAAATATGTGGCGGAAGTTGAAACAATTCTGGATCCAGAACTCCCGAACATTGCATGCAACGGCGGTGAAGTAAATCAGGTTCTGCTTAATATAATTGTCAACGCTGCTCAGTCTCTGGCATCTGACGGCAGAAGCACAGCAGACGGGCGGATAGAAATCAGAACCGCCCGTGAAAACAACTACGCCGTGTGCATCATCAAAGACAACGGAAAGGGAATACCTGAAAACCTGCTGAACAGGGTTTTTGATCCTTTCTTTACCACAAAAGCCCCCGGAAAAGGTACAGGGCTTGGACTCAGCATTTCTTATGACATCATCGTCAATAAACACAAGGGTATGCTCACAGCAGAAAATGATAACGGGGCTAAATTCACAATAATGCTGCCGCTCACAGGAAGAGAAAATGTCTGACAAGTGGATGATACAAAAGATCAGTACAGCTCAGAGCTGTGCAGATGAATACACTAAAGCTGCGCTCAGTCATTTTATTAAAACTGCCGGATGCAAAGCGGAAATTGTCAGTAAAACAGAAACGGAAAAAAACCTGACCGGTGCCATATATATATGTATGGGCGATCAGCTCATGAAAATAACAGATATTTCCCCGAACTTTTCTCTGGATGAAGCGGAAATCTTTGCGAAAATAATGGAACTGGAGATCAGGGAAAGAAAAAGCAAAGAAGAAACAGAAGAACTTAAAGAATTTATTCACCGGAATAAACTATGCACATGCAGTCAGATAAAAATCCCTCAGGAAGCTCTGTTCAGGCAGGAAAAACTTGCAGCAATCGGTCAGCTTTCCGCAGGAATAGCCCATGATCTGAACAACCCCATCGGTTTTATATCCTGCAACTTTGACGTTCTCAAAAACTACGCTTCTGAGATAAGAAATTTCATCTCAGCGGCAGGCAGACTGATAGAGCCTGAAGTTTTTGAAGAAGTTAAGAGCGAATACAGAATTAATGATATAATTCAGGACACAGAAGATATTTTTCAGGAGTCTGAAGAAGGGTTCAAAAGAATAACAGGAATAGTTGCAAACCTGCTGGCTTTTGCCCGTTCTGATGCAGACAGAATAAAGCGGGGCAACCTTAATGCTGCGGTTGAAAATACAGTTTCAATAGCAAAAAGCGAATTCAAATTTATTGCCGATGTCATAATCGAAGCAGGAGACCTGCCGGATTTCATATTTAATACCGGGGAAATCAGTCAGGTGCTGCTGAATATTCTGCTTAATGCTGTTCAGGCTATAAAACAGCAGAAAAGAACGGACACCGGGCAGATTATTATCAAAACATGGGAATCAGAAGGCTTTGCCTGCTGCTCACTCTCGGATGACGGCCCCGGGATATCCCCTGAAAATATCGAAAAGGTTTTCGACCCTTTTTTCACAACAAAACCCGTGGGCGAGGGAACGGGGCTTGGACTGAATGTTTCATATGATATAATAGTAAACAAACATAAAGGCAGTATAACTGTAAGAAATAACCCCGAACAAGGAGCGGAATTCTTGTTCCGAATCCCTATTATGCAAGAGGCGGAAGAAGAAAATGGATCATGAAGCGGGAACTATTCTGATAGTTGACGATGAGCAAAACATCCTCAATTCTCTTAAAAGACGCTTTTTCGGGAGCAAAGTACGGGTTCTGACAGCATGCGGTGCGGCTGAAGCATTAAAAATAATGTCTGAAAACAGCGTGGATCTGATATTGAGTGACTATAAAATGCCCGATGTTAACGGAATTCAGCTTCTTACACAGATAAAAGAAAAATATCCGAACACATTCAGGGCTATACTCAGCGGATACGTGGAAACTGATGCAATAACCCATGCCATAGGGAAAGGCATCGCCATGGCATATTATAAAAAACCATGGAACGAATATAATCTGCCGGAAAAGCTTATTCATATAATTTCCACCATGCACCGGATAAAAGACAAAGAGCTTATAACAATTTTCAGCAGGCTTGAAAAACTGCCCAGCCTGCCTGAAATATATATCCGACTTGACAAAGCCATTGAAAACGGAGCCCCTGTGGATACGATCACAGGTATCCTGAAAGAAGATGTATCCCTTACCGCTAAGATAATGCAGATAGGCAATTCCGTGTTTTACGGAGGCAAAGAATATTCCTCACTGGAACAGACGGTGCTTATGATCGGGCTGAATGCCGTAAGGGAAATAGTTCTTATTTATAAAATGACCGAAAATACACTTTGTTCAGTAAATGACTCTAAACTTTCAGCTATTTTCAGCAAAGGGCTGATACTTAATAAAGGGATTGATTTCTGCCTTCGCCAGACAGGACAGGAATACAATAAAAGCATAGCCTCCACAGCAGGACTTTTATCCTGCATAGGGGAAATAATCCTGCTCTGCTTCCGGCAGGAAAGATATGAACAGACACTCGCTGCCGCAGCCCAACACTCATGCTCTTTTTCGGAAGCAGAAATGCTTCTTAACATAAAAACAGACCTCAGCACACATATAACAGGCTATTTTCTGGACCTTTACAATATGCCGTTCGGTACTATTGAAATAATGCTTTATCAGAACAATCCGGAGGAGGCTTCTTCGGAAAACAGAATAATCGCCGCCGCCCTATGCGCTGTGTCAAAGATAACTGCGGCAATTGAAAACGGCATAGAAATCGACAGCAGCCTGCTTGAAACGTGCGGCAAAGAACTGATAAGTCATGACGCTGCACTGAAAACCGCAGAAATGCTTAAGGAGATATTGCCGGAGCGGAAGTAACTCCGCTCCGACAAATATTTGGTTCGATCATGTTGCGGGTGACCGTCAGGAGGAAACAGACGGTCGTTCCCCCCTCGTTTAGTTCTTCGGTTTAAAGAAAATTGAAGGTACTGTATCTCCTGAAGTAAGGGTATTACCGTTAGAGTCTTTTGATGAATCAGGCATACCTACCGCTGTTCTTATCG
>OBLN01000482.1_pt1 | contig 14482 bp, 13 predicted proteins | sample 1519301 | NCBI WGS metagenome assembly OBLN01 (sample SAMEA2452533, study PRJEB22499) | sediment metagenome | reverse complement strand
TTCAACCACATATGCAGTCGCTTTTTCGCCTTCATCCTTCAGGTGACTTTCCAGTGCCTTTGACCACATCTCCCCACGCATGGCAAGAGTAACGCCGGTATGAGGTACAACATAAAGAGCACTGACCTTAGCACCATTCGCTTTTGCCAGTTCTATACCCCATTCTACTGCGTTCATTACGTTCTCAGAACCATCCGTAGCTATTGCTATAGTTTTTATTCCTGCACTCATACTTGATCCCCCAAATAATAATCAGGTTTCAAGTAACATATAAATCACGAGTGCTGTCTTATTAATGGATGAACACCCACATGAAGGTTAATTTATCATATAATTCGCATCAAATCCTTCTATGTTAGTATAAGTCGAATTGAACTCAAACATGAAATAATTACCATCTGCTGGTGTTACGTTATACAGCCTGATCTCAGAATCATCTGTCCCATTTATGAGTATATTAGCACCTCCATTCTCACTGAAGTATGTCCGGGAGAGATCAGGTGGCAGATAGTATGAAATTGTGGATTCAAAGTCATCTGCTTTGCTTATGTAAATGTCTGTTATATCACCGGTTTCTTCAAGAACATTGTTCAGGTAGAAATCAACATTAAAATCATATGCTGTGATCTGCCAGGAAACTCCAGAGCCTCCTATGATAGCTTGACCGGATGTTTGCTGGCCATTCATTACAAACATGACATTATCATTATTTTTTACCGTTTTTGTAACCCCGTTGATAGTTATAGAGTTACCTCCGCCTCCAGCCTTGAACTTGATGTAGCCTCCATCTGCAATATAGCCACCTATATTGGTTTTCAGGAGATGCATGTTAATCCCCGAACCATTGAAAGGTGTTGTTTCTGATATTACTGTCCAGGTCCATTCCAGTGAATCGCTGAGCAATGAATCTGTGCTGTTTTTTGCGATAAGAGTCAGAGTGTAGGTGCCTTCTGAAGCACTTGTGTTTGTATAGGATGGACTTGTTCCATTAGACCATGATAGATGTTGACCATTTAGCAAGAATTCATTGATAGAAGACTGGCTGCTGATTGCACTGAAGGTTACAGACTGTGATGTAGTACTTTCGTAAAGATTTAGTGGATCCTGGCCTGACAGGACCGGAGCTGATAGTGTTGGTGTTGAACCATTGGGGGATGATATTACATTCGATACATCACCAAGCAGTGTTCCGCTTTTGACCACAAAATTGGAATCTGTAGTTATCATGACCATACCAACGTAATCATTCTGGTCGATACTGTCAGACCACAATTCAGAAGTATTAATCCTGATGGTTTCGCCCAGATTCCAGGCAGTATTACCTTTTATCTGTACCAGTTCAGATGATGTGAGATATCTTCTGGTTCCGTTGATATCCAATACAATGCGAATTCCGGAAACATCAATTGTTTCTCCCCCGGTATGACGCAGGTAAATTGTATCAGAATCTACATCGACCCAACCCTGAATATCAGCATGCACCTTTTCCTGGGGGCTGGCATATGAGAATATAAAAACAGCAACAATAGAGAATGCAAGTACTGCAATTGCTGTCATTAACACCTCTCCTATGATCTCGGAGACAGCATCAGTATTTTCCAGGAAAGTGTTTCTTTGGCTTTTCATGCGGATCTGCACTAGTAAATATTGTGTGTAATGCACATTCAAGCTGTGAGTATTGTCCACTCAAGCATACTTTATTGCTTATTCATGGCCACTACAAGCTTATAACATAATAATATAGTACTCAATATATATAATGAGTGGTATTTTATCACAAGCAAAAACAATCACTGTCTGATAAAGACGGCTGAGGACTATATCTTTCCGTATTACAGGCACATGCCCTGAATTAACTGAAACCTATTTCTCAAAAGTAATCACAACCACTTTTCAAGATACTCGAAATAAAGTACTAAGATATATTGAAAGATTTGCACTGTGCTTTGAATTATACACAGAATATATTTTAAGCAAATATATAAAAAGCCCTGAAGAAAATACAGATTATAGAATGGGGACGCACGTTAAAAACTCTTACTAACATTGGACAGCTGGTTAAAATGTTAATAATTCCACTTGATATTCTGAAAAGCATTGAACAAGCAGACCGATGAATGAATTCCTGAATACTCCAAAATATTATCCTCATAATGAGAATACAAAACCTGAATAAATTTATATAAACTGAATCTCTTTAATGCAGTGAAGATTGGTGGGAAAATGCAAAAAAACTCATACATTCATAGATCTGCAAAACTTTACGGTTCAAGCAGCGTGGGAGATAACGCGGTTATTCTTGAGAATGTGATCTTGGGGTATCCACAGCATGGCATACTTATGGACATAACGAAATCAGGAAATGAAATTGATGATTATGATTTTATCGGTTCTACAATAGGAAGCGACTCATTCATCCGACCTGGCACTACTATTTTCAGTAATGTCAGGGCCGGGAATAATTTCAGGACCGGACATAATGCCATGATCCGGGAGAATACCACAATTGGAGATAATGTGCTCATTGGTACCAATGTCATCATAGATGGTAACGTCAGCATAGGAAACAATGTCAGTATTCAGGGCAATGTTTACATTCCAACACATGTGACCATAGAGGATAACGTGTTCATCGGACCCTGTGCCGTACTGGCCAATGACAGGTATCCCATAAGAGGAGAGTACAAGCCAGAAGGACCGATACTCAGGAAAGGAGCATCCATCGGAGCAAATGCTACCCTGATACCGGGAGTCGAGATAGGAGAGGGAGCAATGGTAGCTGCCGGGGCACTGGTCACAAAGGATGTACCTGAATGGAAACTGGCAATCGGTTGTCCTGCAAAGATAACAGACCTTCCTGAAAAACTGGAACTTTTAAATAACATATAACTAATTTGTATTAATATATATTTATAAGCATTTATTTTGGGAAAAAGTGATATCATGATACCCATTGCAAAACCACAGCTTGACGATGCTGAGATACAGGCCGTCAGCGACGTGCTGCGTTCAGGAATAATAGCCGAAGGGCAGCGTGTGGCAGAATTCGAGCAGGCGTTCGCAGAATACACAGGCACAGAACATGCAGTGGCTGTGAATTCAGGCACCGCTGCCCTGCATGCTGCTTTACTTGCCCACGGGATAGGCAAGGGTGATGAGGTTATCACCAGTTCCTTTAGTTTTATAGCTACTGCAAACTCAATACTTTTCACCGGTGCAAAACCAGTATTTGCAGATATCAAAGCCGACACATTCAACCTGGACCCTCAGCTTATTGAAGAGAATATCACCCCTGCTACAAAGGCCATTATGCCCGTACATCTCTACGGCCAGCCTGCAGACATGGACCTCATGACAGATATAGCAGAGGACCACGACCTTATCCTGATAGAGGATGCATGCCAGGCACACGGGGCTGAGCACAATGGAAAGAAGGTCGGGTCTTTTGGTACCGGAGCATTCAGTTTCTACCCGACCAAGAACATGACCACCAGTGAAGGCGGTATTATAACGACCAATAACGGAGAAGTTGCAGATAAAGCTCGTATGATACGCTCACACGGTTCAAAACAGCGATACCTGCATGAGATGCTTGGATACAACCTGCGCATGACAGATATCTCAGCCGCCATTGGACTGGCACAACTTAGAAAACTGCCGGAATATACTGCCAGAAGACAGCACAATGCTAAGTTGCTGAGTGAGAAAATTAACGATATCGAAGGAATAGAATGCCCAGTGGTCAGAGAAGGATGCGAACATGTATTCCACCAGTATACGATTCGCACCAGAGACCGCGATTCACTTGCTGACCATCTAAGGGACAAAGGAATTGGGACAGGTATCTACTATCCCATACCAATCCATAAACAACCATATTACAGGGAACTTGGATACAACGACAAACTGCTGGTAACCGAAAAGGCTTCCAGGGAAGTGCTCTCCCTTCCGGTACATCCGGGAGTTACGGATGCAGATATTGCCACCATCAGCAGTGCTATAAGAGACTGGAGTGGTTCAAAATGTTAAAAGTAGGAGTTATCGGTGCCGGAGCCATGGGAAAGAATCACATACGCATCTACAGCGAAATGCCAGGTGTGGAACTTGTGGGAATTTCGGACATCGACAGGGAACTTGTGGAGGGACTTGCACAACAATACAATACAAAAGCCTTCACAGATTACATTGAACTCCTTGCACAGGGACTTGATGCCGTAAGCATTGTAGTTCCTACAAAGATGCACAGGCAAGTAGCTATTGATGCCATAGAAGCCGGAGCACATGTACTTGTGGAAAAACCAATTGCTGATACTGTTGAAAATGCACAGGCCATTATTGAAGCTGCTGAAAAGAACGGTCGTTTGATGATGATAGGTCATATCGAGAGGTTCAACCCTGCAGTCATCAAACTGAAGGAAATAATAGAAGAAGGCCTGCTGGGCAAGATAGTCTCGATATCCACCACCAGGGTGGGACCTTACAACCCCAGGATAAGGGATGTGGGAGTCATACTGGATATCGGCGTACATGACATTGACATAATATCCTTCCTCTATGGCAGACCTGTTAACCAGGTATATGCTGTGGCAGGTGCAGACATCCATTCCTTTGAGGACCATGCAACCATACATATGCGTCTGGACCATGAGTTCTCCGGACTTGTAGAGGTCAACTGGCTGACCCCACACAAGGTTAGAAAGCTCACGGCAGTGGGTGTTGGTGGTGTTGCCTATCTGGATTATATGGATCAGACCGTGGAGCTGCATGACAGTGGCTGGGTAAGGAAAGCAAAGATAGAGCCGAAAGAACCACTTAAGAACGAACTTGAATACTTCATTGACTGCATTAACAATGGTAAACAGCCTGAACCTTGTGGGATGGATGGACAGCATGCCCTTAAGGTCAGCCTGGCTGCAATCAATTCATATAAAAATGAAAAATTAATAGAGATTAAAGAGTGATCATCATGAGCCAAAAACTTGAGGAAATATTAAAAGATAAAGGCCCCATCAAAAAGATCGGTGTCATTGGCATGGGATATGTTGGCATCCCTGCTGCAGTACTTTTCGCTGATTCTGATAAATTCGACCTCGTGCTGGGGTTCCAGAGGGATTCAGCCTCATCCGGTTACAAGATAGACATGCTCAACCGTGGTGAAAGTCCCCTTAAGGGAGAAGAGCCAGGCCTTGATGACCTGCTGAAAAAGGTAGTCGATGCGGGTAAGTTTGAATGTACACCTGACTTTTCAAGGATATCCGAAGTTGACGCCATTACCCTGGCTATACAGACACCCTTTGCAGACTCAAAAGCCCTTGAACCGGACTTTGGCGCTCTTAAAGAAGGTATCCGCAATGTAGGCAGGTACCTGCGACCAGGGATGCTTGTGGTACTGGAATCCACGATAACACCCGGAACCACAGAAACCATGGCAAAGGAGATACTGGAAGATGAATCCGGTCTTAAGGCAGGAGAGGATTTCGCACTGGCTCATGCTCCTGAGAGAGTAATGGTAGGCAGATTGCTCCGAAATATACAGGAACATGACCGCATTGTTGGTGGTATAGACCAGCCAAGTACCGACAGGGCAGTGGAGCTTTACAGTCCTGTACTAACAAAAGGTAAGGTCATACCCATGAGCGCTACTGCAGCCGAGGTAACAAAGACCGCCGAGAACACATTCAGGGACCTTCAGATAGCAGCAGCAAACCAGCTTGCACTCTACTGCGAGTCCATGGGCATCAATGTCTATGACGTCAGGGCTGGAATTGACAGTCTCAAGGGTGAAGGCATCACCAGGGCAATTCTCTGGCCAGGTGCTGGTGTTGGTGGTCACTGCCTGACCAAGGATACATATCACCTGGAACGTGGCGTTAAACTGGGAAGCGAGGCTCTTGATTATCCACAGGATGCAGAATCCATCTATGTACTTGCACGCAGGGTCAATGATTTCATGCCTGTGCACATGTATAACCTGACAGTTGCTGCGCTTAAGAGAATTGGAAAGGATATCAATGCTTCAAAGATTGCCATGTTGGGATGGGCTTTCATCAACGACTCAGACGATGCACGCAACCCGCCTTCAGAACCTTACAGGGATATGATCATTGAAACAGGTGCGAATCTGCTTGTTCACGACCCACATGTGTTGAACTATCCTGAGGTAGAGATCCATAAGAATGTAGAAGAGGTCGTTGCAGGTGCTGATGCGGTTGTTATCTTCACAGGCCACAAAGAATATTTTAACCTCAGGCCCGATGACATTAAGAAGATGACCGGCATGAAAAACACTGTGATCATTGACGGCAGGAATGTTATTGATCCGGATGTGTTCATCGATGCAGGCTTTGTGTACAAGGGAATTGGCCGTGGCGATAAGAATGGTCACGAGACAGTGAACGAATTAGAATAAAAAAACTAACATAACGATGATTGGGTTATTCCCGATCATTCTTACTCTTTTTTCTTTGCAGGTTTATAAGTATCAATACCACGAAGATGATCTGTGCGATGGTCACTCCGATCCCGTCGGCAAGCAGGTCATGTATATTCGAGGAGCGGCCCGGTACGAATGACTGGTGGAACTCATCTGTGATACCGTAGATGATGCCAAGAAGTACGGCAAAGATGGCTGCGTATTTTTTCAGTACAATGTTTTCGGAGTTCCTGAATGTAAGATGCAGAAGTATACCGAGTCCAAAATAGAGGAACAGGTGTGCTACTTTATCCATGTGATAATAAGAATATTCTGCAATATCAATAATAAAAACCAGACCTAGGCTTTTGAAGATGTCGGCCAGTTGATACATGATTGGTATCTTGAACATCGAGGATGGTATGCTCAAGTTAGACTGGGATGAGAGGTAGAATATGAACCCTGCATATAGTATTGTCAGGACAATGAGAATGTTCTTTTTATTCCTTTTATAATCAAATTTCTGTATATGAGAAACGATGTTGAGTAAGAATTGTAAAATATATAGACCACTAAGTGCCAGATAAGCAATATATTTATTTTTTATGAAGTTTTTCATATTCCTGACCATATATTGTTGATATGAGTAAAAATAACTATCCGCTATCCGGTCTTCAACCTATTATCTCTTCAAGGCCTTTGTAAAGGTCAACTTTCGGCTCGAATCCTATTTTTCTTGCTTTTGAGATATCAGCATAGCTGTCTTTTATGTCACCAGCCATCTGGTCCCTGAAATCTATATCCATATCCTTGCCGAATATGTCGAGAACGACCTGTGCAAGTTCATCTATGCGTGTGACCTTGCCAGTGCCAACATTATAGACCTCACCATTGTCCCCCTGCCCACTGGCCAATAAGAGAATCATGTTGACAACATCATGAGCAGAAACGAAATCCCTGGTATTGGAACCGTCTCCGAAGATAATGGGGGGTAGATCTTCCCTTACGCGACCTATGAATTTGGATATGACACCGGAATAGGGATTGGAAGGATCCTGTCTGGGACTGTATATGTTAAAAGGTCTGATACAGACCGAAGGCAGACCATAGGCATTGTGATACATGCTGCAATACTTTTCACCACAGAATTTGCTGGCACCATAGGGAGACATGGGATTCTGGGGATGTTTCTCATCAATCGGAAGGTATTCAGGATTGCCGTAGATTGCAGCTGAACTTATGTAAATGAATCTCTCAAGGTTACCGGCACGTGCACCTTCAAGAAGATTGAGGGTTCCGAAAACATTGTTGTCCGCATCGAATAAAGGATCGTTCATGGACTTTGCAACACTGATCTGAGCCGCCGTATGAATTATAATGTCGTGCTGGGAAGCTAATTCTTTTGCTGTGGGAGATCTGATATCTTCTTTTACGAAATGTACATGATCTGGTAGATCAGGCTCTTTGCCAGAGGAAAGGTTATCCAGGACCGTAACATCATATTCATCCTGCATGCTGTCAACAAGATAGCTGCCGATCTGGCCAATACCACCGGTAATAAGAACCTTTTTCATGGTTCAATGATTGTAAACTAAGTATAATTAAATTACCCTGTCCTCAAAAGTATCAATATATGAACTACCGATATTGAGAAACATATACCCCATCTAAATCAAAAATAAAAATGATCAGAACTTAGCAAATAGTTCTGACCGGACTTAAGTTCCTTGAAGCAGTCGAAAATGTTGCAAGTTCCATGCAGTGAAGGGTGCAGAACATCTCTTCACGGGCACAGTTCTCATAAACATATATAGGACTGCCACACATTGCGCATTTTTTCTCTAATAATTTCATTCGTACCACCTGGTGTGCCCCATATCAATATGCATATCAGAGCACTAATTAACGTATAGTGACAATAACCCAATTGTCAAGTTCATTTAGTTGGACCATACTATATAAATTTATGTCTGATGCAACAAATGATGCTCATAATGATGATTAGAAAATAATATGACCCCATGGAGGAAATATTAGAATATGAAATAGCAAACATATAGCAAAATAATCAGAAAGATAAATAATGAAAACACTGGTTTGTTAGCGGTAAATTCATATATAATATTAAAGCATTGAATGAATAGATTTTTAAGAGGATTATTTAATAAATAACAAAGGATTTAAATTATGCTGGATCTGGAATCACCATCAACATTAGTGGCCTTAGTTCTTGCAAGTACCTTTTTGGCGCCATTTATAGTTACTTTTATTTCTATGCCATATTTCATCAAAAAACTGACAGAAAAAGGTATCATTGCCAGGGACTATTATAAGAGAGAAGTGACCATGATCCCGGAAAGAGGTGGCATTGCCATTCTTCTGGTTGCAATGGTGTGTTTCTCGTTGAACACGCTCTTCTTCAAGTTCGCGACAACAAACTATGTTGTTCTGATAGTGATAGCCATGTTCGGGCTGTTTGGCATACTTGACGATATGATAGACATCGGCAGGGTGACGAAACTTCTTCTTATGTACTACTGCTCCTATCCCCTGATACAGTATGCAACCCATACTGCATTCACACTCCCAGACATAGGCAGCGTTGAACTGGGCATCCTCTACCTTCAGTTCATAGTACCTACTTACGTCCTGGTAGCCTCCAATCTTGTGAACATGCATTCAGGTTTTAATGGCCTTTCCTCGGGACTTTCAGTGATCGTCCTTATGGCACTCATTGTAAAATCAGTCCTCATAGGAGATGTTGACAACATCTTTGCAGTGGTGAGCATAACCGGAGCGACCTTTGGTTACTACATGTATGACAGGTACCCTTCACACATATTCTGGGGCAATATCGGCTCGCTTACCATAGGAGCTGCAATAGGAACCATGATAGTACTACAGGGATTCATTATCAGCGGTTTCATCATGCTGATCCCGCACACGGTTAATTTCCTGATGTATGTCTACTGGAGAGTCATGAAATTCCCTGAGGCTAAATTTGGTAAGGAAAGGGAAGATGGTACTCTGGAGGTACCTAACCCACTTACACTTAAATGGGTACTGCCTTACTATCGCAGGGTCACAGAGAGACAGGCCACCTGGGCAATGTATGCTTTAACTGGATTCTTCTGTGTGCTGGGGATAATGTTGCCTGGAAGGATATGAGATCGTAAGATTCTAAACTACAATAAATCTCTTTTATCGTCAGTGCTAACGGAACACACCGCCTGCCGGCGGGACAGGTGCACTTTTTAAATCCACCGACAAAGCAACTTTCTCTTTTGGCATATGAACGGTCTTATCTAAAATTAACCAAATTGACTAATATTTCTTACACTAAAAAAAGGATTTTACAGGAAAAACTGCCATAGCTGTGAATATATTTTTGTCAGCTATGCATGAATTTTTTTAGATATGATGATGCCATATACTTGTCTTTGAGATTTTTAAATAGTGATCCGTGATGAAGAACGCTTATTAATTTCCAAAACACGTAGAGATCTTATCTTAGATGTCAGCGTTCTCTATAAGATCAGAAAAGTTGGGATCGACCACAAACAAAGCACCGCATGTTTTGCAATAGTATGATTTTCTCCCGGAAGGAAGGCGGATAGGATTGGGATGATTGTATTCACATCTTGCAAAGAGTTTCTCGTCCTCAATTTCTACGGTTGCTAGCCATGTCATTTATGTTGCTCCATACAATTAGATCCAGTAAAAACAGTACGCTTCGGCAGTATATATATATATATTGTGTATGCATGATAGGTATCTTTGTCTTTTCTCACAACAAAATAAGAATAAGGCTATAGCAACCTATCAAAATCAAAATAATTTGGACGAAAATGACAAGATGTAGCAATCACACCTTTATTTTAAAACAATATTTATGAGATCTTACTAATGCTTAGGCCTTGTTACTAAAATTCTCGAATTACTAGGTAACACATTATATCTAGTCTCCTCGCACTCCGGGCAAGGCGTACCCCAGCCTTCTTCAATTAATTCCCACTTACCGTCGTCTTTCAAGATGTACAATCTTTCTATTTCAGAATGACCGTGTTTGCAGAATATATCAACTTTCAGATTGGTAAACGTCTCACCTTCATCCTCGTAGGTATTTTCAGTTTCAACCGGCTCAAACCCGGTATTGCGTATGGATTCAAGTATCTCTTCTTTGGATTCGAATATGTGCTTGTCGTTACCAGGCAGACACGATGATGAATAAGTTGATTCCATGCGTTCCATGAAAGCTTTCTTCTCTTCTTTGTCTTTATCCATGCAGCATTTTTTGTACTTCTTACCACTGCCACAGGGACAGAGCTCGTTTCTTCCTATTTTATCTGACATATTATCACTTTATGAGAGCAATTCTTCGGCATTATGGTCCTCGTGCTCGTCCTCCAGGCAGTCCTCACATAGAAGCACTTGCTTGTGTTCCTCCTGCGAGCAATCAATACAGATCCATCTAGCAATCGTTTTCTTTTGTATCTTCTTACAGGAGACACAATATCGGTTTCTTTTTTTGTTCTTAGAAGTAATACGGGGATACTTCGCTTCGGCCACAGGTTCTACAATTTTCTCTAGCTTAATTACGTGCTGGATATCATCACCAAAATCGTAAACATACTCTATAGTGCTGCCTTCTATAAGTTCAAGTTCATCGATCTTCTTCCCGGCACCAGCACCACTTCCGTCAGGCTCTATTTCACCGAAACCCTCTGATCTCCACACCTTACCCGAGAAAAATTCGCTAAGGTGATAATCATTGTGATCGAATGCATCACGCATGATGCTATCCAAATCTCCAAGTGTTTGATCACCTTTTATTTCAATACGGCGCCAGACACCTTTCCTATGTTTCAAGGAAGCATTAAGAACGTAGACTTTACTTTTTACCATGATCATCTATCCATCGGTTACCTGTTGAATGTTAAACGGCTTTGTAGAAATCCTCAATATTCAAACGATTACTTAAGTATATAACACTTTCAAATGTTGACCTGAGTAGTGATCATTTTTGCGAAATTTTAGCTATAGATAGTGATTCTAATAGGTATTCTACAGAGTCGTATTTCATCAACCAGCACAAATCTATATAATACAGACTCGTAATACTTAGGATCATAAGTATATTTATCAACCGTACTGATGAATTAGAATTCCTTGGATCAGAATACTCCCGGAATTCCTCGTCACTGATCGTAATATATGGAAGAAGGCATGTTGGTAAAACAGAACTTGTGCTGAAATTCATGGCTGGAAAAACGGCAGTCTACTGTTTTCCCAGAAACTTGACCTTGAGCATCAGGTAGAGGACTTTCTTGAAAAGACATCATACGTAAACTGGTACAATGAAGAAAGAAATGAACACTTTGCAGTCATTGCAAAAACTATCGAGAACAAGGATTCTCTGAAAGAGAAAGGACTTATGCTCTTTGAGCTGGATGATGTTTTATCACGTTGAGCAAGTAAAGCAACAACACGCCGCAAGCGGGTGGACACGCAGGGAGAAGTCATGGAATTTGTGCATAACCCCGTCTATACGCCTTGATATCTCCGGAGTATAATATGCTTCACCGCATTCCTGGCAGACAAAGGCATCAACTTCTTTTCATATCTGCACCACCATTCATAGCACCTACTGATATTGTTAAGATCATGAAAGGTGTTACTGCAAAAAGAGTGTTCCAGAAATTCCCTGAATTACAAAAAAAGAAGTTTGGGGTAATCATCTTTGGTCGCCACACTATTATATTGGTACCCATGGTCAAGTATCTGCTGAAACGATTAAGAAATACATTGACGGTAGTTCAAATAGAACAGATCATATTTCATCTTAGCAGCCATTTCCACAGAGGCACGAAACTGATGCCATCTTCTTCTTTTTCAATATCCTCTGTAAGGAGAATAAGTTCTGCATCGTTGATCTTGCTAAACTCATGCAGTCCTTCCGTTTCCCGTGGGTTGATATCATTGGTATATGAGACATTTATGGCCTGGAGTTTTCCATCCTCGCTCCTGGCAATAAAGTCAACTTCCTTTTTTCCCTTCCAATAATAGACATCGTAGTTCCTTCTTTTAAGCTCAATGAAAGTTATGTTCTCGGCCAGCCTTCCGGTATCCTTTGAGAACTGGAATGCTACAGCTCCCCGAAGTCCCTGGTCTATACAGTATATCTTGCGTGGATTTACCTGCTGACTCTTAAGGGAATGGCTAAAGAAAGGAACCTGCCAGATCAGCCCGATGTCCTCAAGGTGCGAAACATACTCAGCAACTGTTTCTTTGCTGACCTGTGTATTTTCCTTCACTAATCTATAGTATGAATTAACACTGAAAAGATTACTGATATTGGTGAGCAGATAGGAAGCAAGACCTTTCAGGAGACTGATATTTCTTATAGAGAATCTTTCCATAAGATCCTTGTAAATGAACATCTCATAATAGTTCTTGAGTATGTTCTGGCGTAATGTCTCGTCTTCCAGCGCGATCTCCGGAAAACCTCCCCATCGTATGTATTCGCCAAACATCTTCTTGACAGGATATCTTTTTTTTCCATATTCCCAGTCTTTCTCAAGGTCTATACCTTTAAAATGAAGGTATTCCCCAAAACCAAGCGGATAAAGGTAAAAAGGAATAGTTCTTCCACGAAGGCTTGTTGCGATCTCCTTGCTAAGCTGTTTTGAACTCGATCCGGTCACGAACATACGTGTATCCGTGGTGTCATGAATTCTTCTTATGAATATCTCCCAGCCAGTTATATTTTGTATCTCATCAAAAAAGAAATACAGGGTTTTATCCATATTTTCCGGGTAAAGTTCAAAATAAGCTTCAATGGTATAATTGAGGTCACTAAGTTCAAGGGGCATTATTCTGTCATCTTCAAAATTAATATAAAGGGTCTGTGAAATATCCGCATTTTTTCTGATGTCTTTTATCAATTTATAAAAATAAAAGGTCTTCCCGCTTCTTCTTGAGCCTATGATACTGACTATTTTTCTGGTATCGGCTATGTTTAATTGACGACTGTAAGTTTCAGGAAGCTTCTTTTCATGAAATTCCTTTATGATCTGCTTGAAAGCTGCCTTTTTATCCATAGTGTGCTTATATGAAAGAACAATTATTTAAAAATTTGATCTTGTATAAGAGACAACTTTTTTATTTAGAACGAATTAAAATGGACGTAATTCATGCACCCATTAAAACGGATGGTCTTCTTACTTCAACGTGATAAATATCTGAATTGCAGCACTTATGAAAAAAAAACAAACAGAATATTCCTTTCACTGTCTTTTACGGTTTTAACGAACTCGTTTTGGTATTTTATCCGTATTTTTCAGAAATCCCCAGGTACTCGGGTGCAAATTTAACTTCCTGACAAATAGCAAAATATCATTGGTTATTGAATAGGGAAGCCTTGGAAGCATTTTTTTACATAATGTTTTCTGAATCTTTAACAGGTTCAAAATAACTACAGTTGTTGCAAAAATAACCCTTTTTGATCCATTTTCTTTTACCTTCCAGAGGTACTGTTTCCTGAGCATACAAAGCAACAAGATAAGCAGATTTACATTTATGACAGACAGGTAATTTTCTACCAGTGATCCCCCGTCCTTGTTGTCTGCGTACTCCCATATGTCCTTTATTTTGTACCATAGCTAACTATATGTGGTCTAAGTATTTATATGTGTGTATGTGATATAGTCTTTGCACTATGGGTAATTTTGTACAAAGTACGTTCCGGAATTTTATGTTTTGATGTTATAATATTATTTCCTGCTTTCCCACTTCTACTTTTACCTCTCTTGCAGTTTACTCCAGATCATACCATTCAGTAAAAACTGTACGCATGACCTTATACATTGTATTATGGCATTTTCGGCTTTGTAGAAAAGCTATTGAAATCACTATCTATGGCCTAACTCATGTCAAAATAATCACTATTTGGGGTTACATACAGAAGTTTTATTGACTTGCATGATTGTTTAATAGACACCCGGTTAAATCCCTGTAAGTCAATGATAACACCTTACTTAATGTTGTTCTATATGCATTACAACACAAAAT